>WNGA01004532.1_pt1 | contig 34049 bp, 32 predicted proteins | sample 5400061 | NCBI WGS metagenome assembly WNGA01 (sample SAMN13153366, study PRJNA577476) | soil metagenome | isolation source: 100 cm soil or saprolite under grassland replicate 2 | place: USA:California | collected 2016-06-15 | reverse complement strand
GGGGCCGGTCGGCCGGCGCGAAGGCGATGAACCAGGTGTCGTTTCGGCCCGAGACGCCGGTTTCGGCGGTCCCGGTCTTGCCGGCGACGGGTACGCCGGAAATCTGGGCAGCGGTGCCCGTGCCCGATTCGACCACCGCACGCATCATGGCGGTGAGCTCGGCTGCCGTGCGCGGTTTGATCGCCTTCTTCCACTCCTTCGGGTTGGAGCGCTCGATCACCTTCCCGTCGGGCGCCACGATCCTGTCCACCAGCGTCGGCTGCATGACGATCCCGTCGTTTCCGATGCCCGCCGCGACGAGCGCCATCTGAAGCGGGGTTACGAGGAGCCGCTCCTGGCCGAAGGCGAGCCTGCCCGGGTCGACCTGGTTCGGGTCCTTGGGCAAGAAGAGCCTGTTCCTGCGGTAGAGACCGCTCGGCGCCACCTCCTCGGAGGGGAGCTCGATGGGGGGCTCCTCGTAGAAGCCGAAACGCTGGGCGTAGTCCAGGATGAGGTTCGGCCCGAGCTTCTTGCCGATGTTGCAGAAGACGGCGTTGATCGAGTGCTCGAGCGCTTCCGCGAAAGAAACGTTTCCGAAGACTTCGGGCCCGCTCTGGTCGGCGAAGTTCGAGACCCTCTTCCCGTACTCGATGCAGTAGCCGGGATCATCGAAGCGGCTCGAGGGCGTGAACCGGCCCGTGTCGAGCGCCGCCGCGGCGGTGACGACCTTGAAGGTCGAACCGGGGATGAAGCGGCCCTGTGTTGCGCGGTCGAGCAACGGGCTCGCGTTTCCGCAGGCGGCCTTCGTCCGAAGGATCTGGTTGAAATGGCCTTCGACGAGATTCGGGTCGAAGGAGGGCTGCGACGCGAGGACAAGCACGCGGCCCGTCGAAGGCTCGAGAGCCACGGCGGCACCGCACTTCCCCCCGAGGGCGTCCATCGCGACCCTCTGTGCTCGCGCGTTGATCGTCGTGACGACGTCGTTTCCCTTCTGGGTGAGGCCCTTGAGCTTGTCGAGCGTGTTGTCGAGGATGGTGTCGAGGTTCGCGTTCGAGCCCGTCAAGAAGTCGTTCAGCGACTTCTCGAGACCCGTGCGCGATCTCTCGATCGTCGAGTAGCCGACCGGGTGGGCGACGAGCCGGTGCTGCGGATAGACGCGCAGGAACCACGTTCTGCCGAGGCTCTTCTGCTTCACCTTGCGGTTCCTGGCAAAGACGGTCTTGCCGTCGGCAGCGAAGATCCGTCCGCGCTCGATCGTCAGTTGCTTGACGAGCAGACCGGGATTCCCGCGCCGGGCTTCGAGGTCCGGGGCCTTCCAAAGCCACCAGGTGGACATGCCGATGACCGCCACGAAGAGGGTGACCAGGACGAAGAAGAGCCGGCGGATCTGAGGATTCATGTGCTCATCGCCCGTTCCGGTTGACGTGGTTCGAGACCATCAGCAGGAGACCGACGATGAGGAAGTTGGCGACGATGCTCGACCCGCCGTACGAGACGTAGGGCAGGGTGATCCCCGTCAGCGGGATCAGGCCGGTGACCCCTGCGGTGATGATGAACGCCTGAATCGCGAGCGCCGAGGTGAGTCCGACCGCGAGGAGCTTCGAGAAGCCGTCGTCAGCCATCAGCGCAATCCGGAAGCCGCGGTACAAGAAGACGACGTAGAGAAGGACGAGCGCCGCCGCACCGGCGAGCCCGAGCTCCTGGGCGATCGCGGCGAAGATGAAGTCGGTCGAGAGGTAGGGGATGTAGGTGTGCCCCTCGGGCGAGATGAGCACCCCTTCCCCGAGCCCCTGGCCGAAGAGGCCGCCGCCGGAGATCGCGTAGATCGACTGGGCGAGCTGGTAGCCCTCTGTGTAGACCGGGCAGGCGTTCGAAACAGTCCAGCTGCAGTCCAGCCAGATGGCGACCCGTTCCTGTACGTGTGGCGTCACGTGATAGAGGGCGTAAGCGCCCGCGGCGAACAGCATCCCCCCCACCGCGACGTACGCCCAGCGGGCCGTTGCCACCCAGAGCATGGCGAGGAAGATGGAGAAATAGAGGAGGCCGCCTCCGAGATCGTTCGTCTGGAAGAGCACGAGCATCGCGCCTCCCCAGATGATCAGCAGCGGTCCGAAGTGCTTCGGGGAGGGGAGCCCGTAGCGACCGCTCCCCATCGAGAGCATCTCCCGGTTGTCCCGCAGGTACCCCGCCAGGAAGACGACCAGCAGGACCTTGGCGAACTCACCCGGCTGGAAGACGACAGGCCCGACGCCCACCCAGAGCGAGGCGCCGTTGATCGTGCGCCCGAGGCCGGGTACCGCGGGAAGGGCGAGCAGGACAATGGCCGCGAGCCCGAGGATGTACTTCACCTGGTCGAGCGTCCGGTAGTCCTTGAGGAAGAGCACGAGCGCCGCGAAGGCCGCCAGTCCAATGACAACCCAGAGCCCTTGCCGGAAGGCCAGATCCGGGTCGATCCGGTAGATCATCGTCAGCCCGAGGCCGGTGAGAACCCCGGAGAGGGGCAGGAGGTAGGGGTCGGCGAGCGGCACGGCGACTCGGACGACGAGGTGCGCTGCGACGTAGAGAGCGACGAAGAAGGCCGCATACGACAGCGAGGCGGTCGAGACGACGTCCTGCCGGGCGATGTAGACGGCGGCGAACCCGGTCGCCGTCAGCAACCCGACGAGGAGGAGGTGGACCAGCTCTCTGTTGCGGAGCGTCAGGGAACGCCCTCCGTCTCGTAGGGCGCCAGCCGGTCGCGGGCCTCGTCGTACGAGATCAGATCGTGGTTGAAGAGCATCTTTCGCTCTGGCTCCGCCAGTTGAACGGCCTGCAGGCGGCTGACGTAGCGCGCACGGAACAGGTCGATTCCGCCACCGAGCTCCCAAGGGACGCCCTGATAGACGACGACGTTGCCGTTCTCGTCGGCCCCGATGAAGTTGGCGCGGGAAAGCGCCCAGAAGGCGGCCGCGATGACGGCCAGCACGAAGGCGAGCCCCAGGACCGCCCAGAAGAGACGCCGGCCCCAGCGGCGACGCTTGGGCTTGGCCGGCTTGCGCTGCGGCTCTTCCTCGTCGAGAGGCCTGCCCCAGGCCTGCCTCTCCTCGCCCTCCTCGCGCTCCAGCACGGCTGTCGGACTCCCCGCGAGGGCCGCCGGCGCCTCAAGCCCCGAGAGCGTGTCCTCGAGGTCGGTCTCCCCGCGCCCGTTGGGCGGAGCGACGGCTGTGTCCTCGATGGATGCTGGTTCGCCTTCGAGCCGGAAGAGGACGACGGTGACGTTGTCCTCACCGCCGGCGCGGTTCGCGGTCTTCACGAGCGCCTTCGTCGCGTGCTCGAGCGAATCCGCGTTCGCGACCGTCTTCGCGATCTCCTCGTCGTCGACCATCGTCGTCAGCCCGTCGGAGCAGAGCACGAAGACATCGTTGGCCTCCGCCTCGACGGTGAACGTGTCCACGTCGACCTCGAGGTCGGTGCCGAGGGCGCGGGTGATCACAGAGCGCTGCGGATGCGCGTCGGCCTCCTGGGGAGTCAGGCGGCCACTGCGGACGAGATCCGCCACGAGCGAGTGGTCTTCTGTCAGCTGCTCGAGCTTGCCCCCGCGCAGCCTGTACGCGCGCGAGTCCCCGACGTGTCCGATCGCAACGGAGCCGCCCGAGACGAGCGCAGCCGTGATGGTGGTGCCCATCCCGGAGGCTTGTGCGTCGCTTCGCGCGCGCTCGTAGATGCGGCGGTTGGCCTCCTGGATGATCGCGGCGACGCGCTCCGCGGGGTCAAGCTCGTCCGCTTCGTGGAACTCCCGGAAGGCGGCCGCCGCGAGTCGCGAGGCGACCTCGCCGGCCTGGGCGCCTCCCATGCCGTCGGCGACCGCGAAGAGCGGCGGCTCACGGACGAAGGCGTCCTCGTTGCGGCGCCGCTTGCGGCCCGCGTCGGTCGTGCCCGCGCTGTCAGCGATCCTCATCGCTCGAACCGAAGCTCCGTATCGCCTATTTGCACGACGTCGCCCTCACGGAGTTGTCGCCGGCCGTCGAGGCGGGCGCCGTTGACGAAGGTCCCGTTTGTGGAGCCCAGATCGAGAATCCATACCCCGTCTCGCTGCGATTCGATCCGCGCATGATGCCCGGAGGCGAATTCGTCGCCCTTCAGGGCGACCGTGTTGTCCTCCGAACGACCGATGGTCAGCGGCACCGGCCCGGCTTCGAAGGTTCTTCCCGGCTTGAGCACCTTGCTTCGCTCGACCACGAACCGCCCTCCAGACGCCGCAGGGTGCTCCGCGGCCAGCTGCGAGGGAGCGAGGATGAAGCTCTCCTGCGGCGCGACGCGCATGTCCCGCGAAGCCGAGCGGATGACCCTCCAGATGAAGAAGTAGAGCAGAACGAGGAAGAGGGCCTTGAGCGCGAGGAGGACCGGCTCGACGCTCATTTGACGGTCACCCGGGCTGCTCGAAGACGAGCTCGGTCCGGCCCAGGACGAGGCGGTCCTCGTGGTTCAGCTGCGCGCGGTCGACGCGCTCACCGTTCACCTCGACCCCGTTCGTGGAGCCGAGGTCGACGATCCACCACGCCCCGTCCTCGTAGCGCACCTCGGCATGCCGGCGCGAGACGTTCGCGTCCTCGAGTGTGATGTCGCACTCGCGGGAGCGGCCCAGGGTGGCCCCGGGTGCGGAGAGCTCGTGCCGCTTTCCGCGGACGCTCAGGAAGGCGCGCGGCTCGTGGGCCAGTCCGAGCTCCTCTGCCTCCTCAGCCGAGACCGCGGCGGTGGCGGCGACGGGCGGCTTGAAGACCCTCGTGGCGCTCGGTGCCTCCGCCTCGACCATCTGGGGCTCCTCAGCCTCCGTGGTGCGCCGCGCCTGAACCATTCGCGTCGCGATTCCAAACTCGCCCACGGTAGTCCGCCAGTTCGGTGAGGAGCGAGTCTTCGTAGCTTGCGAACTGCTCCCGGTCGCGCGGCGCCAGGTAGATCACGTACTCGTTCGGAACGTAAACGCGCGAGATCGAGATCGTCTTGTGGTCGTCCATCTCCTTCGCGAGCTTGCGGGCGAGCTCGACGGGCTGCACGTGCGACCGGAACGGACCTCGGCCGAAGACACCCTCGACGAGGGATTCGATCCTGGTCTCGATGCTGCGAAGGACGCTCACCGGGTGCGAGAGGGCAAGGGTGCCCCGCCGCACTCTAACGACGCGTTCGCAGCACCGGCACAGCCAAAACGGCTGCCCCGGCCCAGAGCCAGAGCGCCAGCGGAAACGCGCTGACCGCTCCGAGTGGGGCGAAAACTGCCGCTGCAAGGAGCGCGGCGCCCCAGCCCACGACCCCCCAGAGACCCCTCGCCCTGGCATAGGGCGCGGCGATCGTCGCGGCCGCGAGCACCGCCGCTTCGATCCAGAGGGCCGGATGTGCCGAGAAGAAGGCGTTGATGGCGTCGGCTGCCCTGCCCGGATGCGGCGACCCCGCGAGGCCGAGGGTTGCGGGCGGTTCCTCCCCCGTGAACGGGAGAGGCGTTTCGGTCAGCACAGCCACCACAGCTGCGGCGGGAACTGCGGCCGCCGCGAGCAACGAGCGGCGCAAGGCTCCGCGTGCGCTGAGGACAAGGGCTGGAAGGAGCACCAGAGCGTGTGCCGGGGCAAGCACGGGACCGAGCAGGAAGAGGAAACCGGCGCGCGCGTCGCCCGCGAAGAGAGCGAACCAGACGAGCGCGAAGGCGGCGTACACGAGCGCGAGGCCGAGAGACAGGTTGCCGAGCGGAAGGATCGGGATCGCGAGGGCGAAACCAAGCCCGGCGGCGGGGCTCCACAATCCCGCCAGAGCGGCGACTGCGGCGACGAGGAAGGGCCAGCCGGAAGGGAAGAAGGGCAGAAGCCAGACCGCGCAGCCTCCGTAGACGGCAGCCAGCGCGGCCGGGCCGGCACGCTCTGCGAGCTGTGTCCGCGACGTCGTCCCGCGTTGCCGCTCGCTTCGCGCACTCCACGCAGTCCGCAGGTCCGCCGCCGCTTCCTTCGCCTCAGGCCGCCGCCCGGGAGCCGGCGTGAGCATGGCGTCGACGGTCGCCGTGAGCCTCCGGGGCAAGTCGGGCCGCAGGGCAACGAGGGAGGGAGCTCCGGCCGCGACTCGCCGTGCCGTCTCCAGTGGAGAGATGGCCGAGAACGGGTGCCGCCCCGCCAGCGCTTCCCACAGGAAGACTCCCACCGACCAGACATCCGCAGCGCCGGTGGCGTCGTGGCCGGCGAGCCGCTCGGGGGCGATGTAGGCGAGGGTCCCAGGCACGTCGCCGACAGCGGTGAGAGTGTCGGCTTCCTCGAGCTGCGCGAGGCCGAAGTCGAGCACGCGCACGGAGACGTCCTCCGATTCCTCGAGCATCACGTTGGCCGGCTTGACGTCCCGGTGCACGACCCCCTTGCTGTGCGCGTGCGCGAGTGCCTCCAACATCTGCGCTCCCGCCTCTACGGCGTCGGCGTCGTCGAGCTCGCCGTGACGAAGGGCCTGCCGCAGCGTACGGCCCGGGATGTATTCGTAGGCGACATAGACGTGCCGGTCGTCACGCTCGAGCGCGAGCGCTCGTAGGCAACGCGGGTGGCGCAGCCGGGTCGCGGCCTCCACCTCTCGCTCGGCTCGCGACCCGGCCTTGCCTTCTCGAGGGACGACTTTGAGCGCGACATCACGAGCCGAGCGCTCGTCCCGCACGAGCCAGACCGAGCCCGACCCCCCGCTGCCGAGCGGTCGCAGGGGTCGGTAACGGCCAAGGACGAGATGGTCGTGGTGAAGGGCGACGGCGCGCTCCATCGGCGTCCTGCTCTTGGCTGTAGACGCTTAAACTCCTGCTATCGCCGGGCAGGGTGGTAGACTCGACCAACTTTCGGCCCCCTCTCTCGGACATGTTCGAGCGCGAGCGCACCGATCCCCAGACCGACATCGAGTTCGACTTCTTCGACGAGTCTCCAACCGTCGAGTCGTCGGACCGGGAGCGACCGACCCCTCGGCGCGGGCCGCGCATGCCTTCACGGCCTCCGGGCGGCGGCGGCCCTCAGCCCTCGCTTTTTCGGCTCGGGATTCTCATCGCGGGAGCGATCCTCCTCGCGGTCATCCTCGTCCTCTGGGTCAACAGCTGCCGCTCGGGGCAGAAGAAGGCCGAGTACCGCTCGTACATGGAAGCGGTCACGGGTCGGGCCAGCGAGTCTGAGCAGGTCGGAAAGCGGTTGAACCAGCTGATCACAACGCCCGGAATCAAGCTTGCCGACCTCCGCGACGAGCTCGACGGGCTCCGCCAGCAGTCCACCCAGCTCCTCGCCAGTGCGCGCAAGCTCGAGCCGCCGGGCCCGCTGCGCGACGAGCAGGAGAGCCTCGTGCAGGCGTTCGAGTTTCGGGTCACGGGGCTCGACGGGCTCGCGCAGGCATTTTCTCAGGTGCAGTCGACCAAGGAGGCCGCCGAGGCCGGCCAGAGGCTTTCGATTCCTGCCCAACGCCTCGTGGCCAGCGACGTCGTCTACGCGGACCTTTTCTACGAGGGCTCGCGCACGGTGATGAACAAGGAGGGGGTCCAGGGCATTCCGATTCCGGAGTCCAACTTCGTCCAGAACGGAGACCTGGCCAGCCCGACTGCTTGGAGCCTGATCGTCGAGCGGCTGACCCGGAGTCCGTCCGCGGGTGGCCTGCATGGCAGTCAGATCGTCAGCGTGATCGTGCAGCCCGGGGCGCAGCAGCTCTCGCCCACTGAGGACAACACCGTCAAGGCATCTGACCGCCTCTCGTTCCAGGTGCTCGTGAAGAACTCGGGCGAGAGCCAGGAGACCCAGATCACGGTCTCCCTGACGATCCAGCAGAGCCCGGAGCCGGTCCGGCGCAAGCAGGTAATCGACCTCATCAACCCAGGCGAGACCAAGACAGTCGTCTTCCGCAACCTCGGCCCGCCTTCGTTCGGGACGCGGACGATCGTGAAGGTCAACGTGGATCCGGTCACCGGCGAGAAGAACACGGCGAACAACACCGCTGAGTACCCGGTGATCTTCACCCTCGGATAGGTTAGGTGGCGTGCCCAGCTCACTGACCACGGCGGTCGGCTGGGTCGCGATCGGCGCGGCCGCCGCAGGTTTTCTAGCCCTTCTCCTCGCTATCGCGTTCTTCGTCCAGATACGGCGCGTGCGCCAGGCGCAGAAGGTGCTGATCGGGCGCGACAAGGACGACCTCGTCGAGTTCGCCGTGTCGCTGCAGGCCCGCATCGACGACCTCCATCGGGCTGTCGACGAGGTTGCTGCGGGGCTGTCTCGCATCGACAAGCGGGTGGACGGATGTCTCTCGCACACGTCGATCGTCCGCTACGACGCCTACGAGGACGCCGGCGGGCACCAGTCGGCTTCGATGGCGTTCCTCGACGCTGCGAGGTCGGGGGTCATCGTGAGCGCGATCCAGGGGCGCGACTACGCGCGCATCTACGTGAAGGAGCTCGATCGTGGCCGGCCTTCCCTTGCCCTCTCGCCGGAAGAGCAGGAAGCGGTCGACCGCGCCATGGCATATTGAGCATGTATGACGTACCGCAAGGCTGAGATCAGGCCCTACGAACAGGCAGACGAGCCGCTCCTCTTCGGCCTCGCAAGCCTCGATCGCGGCGCGGACGAGACGACGCTGGGGGTCCTCGACCGCGAGACGGTCTTCGTCGCCGAGGTCGGAGGCGCGCCCGCGGGGTACGTGGCCCTCGAGCAGGGCGAGCAGGCAGTCCGCGTCGACCAGCTCTTCGTGAGCCCGGAGCACGAGGCGGAAGGCGTCGGGCGCCAGCTGCTCGAGTTCGCGGAGGGCTACGCGATTTGGCAGGATGCCCGCGCGCTCCAGGTCGTCGTGGAATCCGACGACGACCGGGCGCTGGCCTTCTACCGTGGCCGAGGGTTCAAGCCGGTTGCGGACGATCTGCTGGAGTTGTTGCTGCCGCAGCGTTAGTTACGATTTGGCCTGATGCAGCAGGTCCTCGTCCTCAACGCCAGCTACGAGCCTCTGAACGTCTGCACGGTACGGCGTGCTCACGTGCTCGTCTTCAAGGGGAAGGCCGAGGTGCTCGAAGACCTGCCTCGACCACTTCGCTCCGCCAGCGACACGTTTCTCTGGCCACACGTGATCCGGCTCATCCAGTACGTGCGCGTTCCGCGCGCGGTGAAGCGCAAGATCTCGCGCCGGGCTCTCTTCGCGCGTGACGGCTGGCGCTGCCAGTACTGCGGCACCTCGGGGAAGCTGACCCTGGACCACGTCGTCCCGCGCAGCCGCGGGGGCGATTCCGTGTGGGAGAACGTGGTCACCTCCTGCGCCCCGTGCAACCTGAGGAAGGGGAATCGCCTCCTCGACGAGGTGCATATGCACCTGATCGCCCCGCCGCGACCGCCCGCGCCGGCGCTCTTCGTGACGCTCTCGGCTCCGAAGATCCCGGACGGCTGGCAGCCCTACCTCATCGCTTTCGGCTGACTTTTTTGGACACGCCGGGGTCTGACCCCAGCGTGTCCGTTTAGGTCAGACCTTTTTGGACACCGGGGTCAGACCCCGGTGTCCATTTGGGTCTACGCGTCGTAGTAGAGCGCGAACTCGGCCGGGTGCGGCCGCAGGCGGACGACGTCCACCTCGTTCTCGCGCTTGTACTCGATCCACGTGCGGATGAGGTCTTCGCTGAAGACGCCGCCGCGGGTCAGGAACGTGTGGTCGGACTCGAGGGAGTCGAGCGCCTCCGAGAGCGAGCCCGGCACCTGGGCGATGCGGCCGCTCGGGTCCTCGAAGAGGTCGTAGTCCGCCGGCGAGCCCGGGTCGAGGTCGTTCTCCACGCCGTCGATTCCGGCCATCAGCATCGCCGCGAAGGCGAGGTACGGGTTGGCGGTGGCGTCCGGGCAGCGGAACTCGATGCGCTTCGCCTTCGCCGACGACGAGTACATTGGGATGCGAATCGCGGCCGAGCGGTTGCGCTGCGAATAGACGAGGTTCACCGGGGCCTCGTAGCCGGGCACGAGCCGGCGGTAGGAGTTCGTCGTCGGGGCGCAGAACGCGAGCAGGGCGGGCGCGTGCATGAGGAGGCCGCCCAGGTACTGGCGAGCGAGCAGCGAGAGGCCGGCGTAGCCCGATTTGTCCGCCATCAGCGGCGTCCCCTTCAGCCAGAGCGACTGATGGGTGTGCATGCCCGAGCCGTTGTCGCCGAAGAGCGGCTTCGGCATGAAGGTCGCGGTCTTCCCATGCGCCCGGGCGACGTTGCGGACGACGTACTTGTAGGTCATGACCTGGTCGGCCATGCGCGTGAGCGTCTCGTAGCGAAGGTCGATCTCGCACTGGCCGCCGGAGGCGACCTCGTGGTGGTGGAACTCGCAAGGGATTCCCAGCCGCTCGAGCGTCAGCACCATCGCTGTGCGGATGTCGGCGAGGGTGTCGTGCGGCGCGGGCGGGAAGTAGCCCCCCTTCTCGCGCACCGTGTAGCCGAGGCCCGGCTTGCCGGAGTTCCAATGGCCCTCGGCCGAGTCGACGGCGTAGTGGGAAGCGTTGATCCCCGTCTCGTAGGAGACCTCGTCGAAAAGGAAGAACTCGCACTCCGGGCCGAAGTACGCCGTGTCGGCAATGCCCGTCGCCAGGAGGTGCTCTTCGGCTCGCCGGGCGATGCGGCGCGGGTCGCGGTGATATGGCTCGCGCGTCAACGGATCGGCGATCTCGCAGATGAGCGAGAGCGTCGGTTCGGCCGTAAACGGGTCCAGCACGGCGGTCGCCGGATCCGGCATGAGGAGCATGTCGCTCTCCGCGATGCCCTGCCAGCCGCGGATCGACGACCCGTCGAAGCCGAGACCTTCGTCGAACGCAGACGCGTCGAGGGCCCGCAGCGGCATCGTCATGTGCTGCCAGCTCCCGAGCAGGTCGCAGAACTTGAGGTCGACCATCTTGGCCTTCGTCTCGCTGGCCCACGCAATCGCCTCGTCAGGCTTGGGCTGCGCTCCGTTGGCCAGGTAGTGCTTGTCCGCAATTCGCTCCATCCGCCCTCCTTAACGAGAAAAGCCCCACGGGTCGAGGACTCCTGAGGCACCGTCGCCTGCGACAAACGCCGTCGGCGGCGCTCGCCGGGAGAAACGCTAGCTCGCGGGGTGGACGGAGCTGGGCGGCGCCGGTATCGTGGACGGCGGCATGTTCCTCGCCAGAGTCTGAGACATCCGTTGCCGGGGCCCGCCTGGCCCGGCTTTTGCTTGCGCTACTCGACTCTGACGCGTTTCACCCGAAGGAGCATGCCGAATGACTGCAGTACAGGTTTCCCAACTCAGTAAGGACTTCCTCCGCCGTGAAGGGCGGCTGCGCCGACGGCGTGTGAACGCGCTTCGCGACGTCACGTTCACGATGGAGCGTGGCGAGTGCGTGGCGATCCTCGGCCCAAACGGCTCCGGCAAGTCCACGCTCATCCGCCTGCTGGCCACCCTGCTGTTGCACGACGGCGGAAGCGCGCGCGTCTTCGGACACGACGTCTTCGCGGACCCGCGTGCGGTACGCCGACTCGTGAACCGCGTGTCTGTCGAAGCGTCCTTCTTCAAGAAAATGTCGTCGTCGGAGAACCTGAGTTACGCCGCGCGTTTCTACGGAATGACTCCGCGGGAGACAAGCTCGCAAATCCCCGAGATCCTCGAGAACGTCGGTTTCCCAGTGGAGCGCAAGGGCGAGCCGATGGAGAATCTCTCGCGCGGCATGCAGCAGAAGGTCGCGCTCGCTCGTGCGCTCTTGACGTCGCCGGTCCTCCTGCTCCTCGACGAGCCGACCACCGGGCTCGATCCGCGCTCCAAGCTCGAGGTGCAGAACTTCATCCGCGCGGTCCGCCGCGCGCACGACGCGACCATCCTCCTCTGCACGCACGATCTGGATGAAGCCGAGGCGTTGGCGGACCGCATTGGGATCCTCCACCGCGGTGAGCTGATCGCGCTAGGAACAGCCGAGGAGCTCAAGGAGCGCTACGTCTCCGCGACGCTCGAGGAGGCCTTCTTCGCGGCTACGGGTCGGGTCCTTTCCGACGACGAAGAAGCGGAGGAGGACGCATGAGAGGCGCGGCGACCGCCCTGCGCGGCGAGCTCATCGGCCTCGGCGGTGTCGTCGAGAGGAACGTCTACCTCGTTCGCCGCTACATCTGGTGGGATATCGCCTTCTTCGTCTGGACGCTCGCGAACACGCTCACCATCGTCTTCATCGCGAAGGGCGTCGAGGCCGCCGGCGGCCAGATCGACGTCGAGCGCACGACGACGATCCTGCTCATCGGCGCGATCATCTGGGCGTATCTCGGCATCATCTTCGAGATCCTCACGGAGACCGTCGCGTGGGAACGGTGGGAGGGCACCATCGAGTACACGTTCATGGCGCCGGTCTCGCGTCCCGTCCACCTCGGCGGCATGGGTGTCTTCGCCATCGCGTACGGGATCGTTCGTGCCGTCTTCCTCTTCCTCGTGGTCGCGTTCTTCTTCGACCTCGAGATGCCGCAGGCCGACTTCACGGCCGCGCTCGTCGTCCTGGCCGTCGCCTCGATCTCCTTCGTCGGGATCGGGATGATGACCGCGGTGATGCCGCTCATCTCCCCGGAGAAGGGCGTTCAGCTGGGCTTCATCGCGCAGGGAGTCCTACTGGTCGTCTCGGGCGTGTATTACCCGGTCGACGTGCTGCCGGGCTGGATGCAGGCGCTCGCAGTGATCTCCCCCGCGACCTACGCGCTCGAGGGCATTCGCCATGCCATCCTCGACGGCGCCGGTGTGGGCGCGGTCTGGGGGGACATCTGGCCGCTGATCGTCATCGGTACGGTCACGATTCCACTCGGCCTCGAGGTCTTCCGACGCGGCGAGCGCTATGCAAAGCGCCACGGCAAGCTCAAGCGATCCGGCTGACTCCAGCTTTCAGAAACCGTGTGTAGACTCCGATAGGTGTTTTGAGGCGACGAGGCCTCGGACGGGAGCTCCGTCCGGGGCTCTTTGCATTTAAGGAGGTAGCAATGGCGCAGGTCGAGCAGACAGGAAGGGCGACAAGCGATCCCGGGGCCCGACAGGAAGTGCTCCAGCGGGTCAAGGACGAGCGCGTGGAGTTCGTCCACCTCTGGTTCACGGACATCGAAGGGCATCTCAAGAGCTTCGCCATCACGCTCGACGAGCTTGAGGGTGCGCTCGACGACGGCATGGGATTCGACGGCTCGTCCATCTCCGGCTTCAACGCGATCGAGGAATCGGACATGGTCGCGATCCCGGATCCCGCCACCTTTCAACTCATGCCCAACGGCGGCCACGTCGTCGCTCGCATGATCTGCGACGTCGTCACCCCGGACGGGGAGCCCTACGACGGCGACCCGCGTCACGTCCTCCGCCTCGCGCTCGAGCGCATGAAGAGCATGGGCTTCGACACCTTCAACGTCGGTCCGGAGCTCGAGTACTTCCTCTTCAAGTCCGACGAGGGCACGGAGACGCTTGACGAAGGCGGGTACTTCGCCATGACCGTCATGGACGCGGCGAGCGACCTGCGTCACGACACCGTCAAGGCGCTCGAGTCCATGGGGATCCCCATCGAGTACGTCCACCACGAGGTGGGGCCGTCCCAGCACGAGATCGACATGCGCTACTCGTCTGCGCTCGAGATGGCCGACCACACGATCACGTATCGCCTCGTCGTGAAGGAGATCGCGAAGAAGGCGGGCTACCACGCCACGTTCATGCCGAAGCCGCTCTTCGGCGAGAACGGCTCGGGGATGCACACGCACCAGTCCCTCTTCGCCGACGGAAACAACGCTTTCTTCGATCCCGACGATGAGTGGCACCTGTCCGAGGTCGGCAAGGCCTTTATCGCGGGCCAGCTCCACCATGCCCGCGAGATCTCGGCGGTCTTCGCCCAATGGGTCAACTCCTACAAGCGTCTCGTGCCGGGCTACGAGGCGCCCGTCTACGTTGCGTGGTCGCGGCGCAACCGTTCGGCGCTCATCCGGATTCCGCTCTACAAGCCCGGAAATGAGCAGGCGACGCGCGCGGAGATCCGCTGTCCCGATCCGGCGTGCAACCCGTACCTCACCTTCGCGGCTCTTCTCCATGCGGGACTCGAGGGGATCGAGAAGGGCTACGACTTGCCGCAACCGATGGAGCAGAACCTCTATCACCTGACGGCCGAGCAGCGCCGCGAGCGCGGCATCGTCGGCCTTCCGGAGACGCTGGGCGAGGCGATCGACGAGCTCGCGGGCTCGGACCTCGTCCGCCGCGCGCTCGGCAAGCACATCTTCGACCGCTATGTCGAGCTGAAGCGCAAGGAGTGGGACGATTACCGCGTCCAGCTCACGCCGTGGGAGATGGAGAAGTACCTGGGCGTGTTGTAGAATTTGCCGCGGTGTCGCCGCTTCTTCGTGAAGCGGGGGACCGACTGACGGCCGATCGCGAGCTGCTTATCTGAGTGGCTCGTGGTCGTTAAGCAGGCGTGTCCTGGACGGCGCCGCTTCGAGCAGGGCGGAGCCCGGCTCCGTGTGCGCCTGACGCCAGGGTCACGCTTGGTGGCCTCCCCAGGGTTACGCCGGGTAGCGCTTCAGTGTTTCGCCTGGTGGGAGCTCTTGCCGTTCGAGAGCGCCCGCGCAATTGCATGCTGGAGGTCGGGGAGTGCGAAGGGCTTCACCAAGTACGCGATCGGGGCGAGGCGACGTGAGCCCGCGTCCGGAAGCTCGATGCTCGCGCACACGATCGGGGTGTCGCCGTTCACCGCCCTGAAAGCCTGCGCACGCTCGACACTGGGTGCGTGGGAGGGCTCGAGGAGGATCGCGTCGACCGGTGCGAGCTCAGCATCCTCCAGCACCGGTTCATGGCCGAGCCGGACCACGATTCGGCTGAGAAGCTCTCGCACCTCGGGATGAGGCTCACAGATCAGCACCCTCGCCACCTCCTAATAATCGGCCAATCTCGGCTACATCTGGTATGGAACGGGTATGAAGCGAGCTCGCGTGCTCGTTGTCGACGACGACGCCGATATTCGGGGGCTCGTCCGCGAGCTCCTCGAGCGGGCGGGCTACGAGGTACTCGAGAGTCCCAACGGCCGGGAGGGGCTTCGCACGCTCTACTCGACGTCTCCCGATCTCGTCCTTCTCGACGTCTCGATGCCCGAGCTCGACGGCTGGCAGACGCTCGAGCGCATTCGAGACGTGAGTGACGTGCCCGTGGTGATGCTGACCGCGCGGGCGGCCGAGCTGGAGAAGGTGCGCGGCCTGAAGGCGGGAGCCGACGACTATGTGACCAAGCCCTTCGGTCGCCAGGAGCTCCTGGCGCGCGTGGAAGCCCACCTTCGCCGTGTCCGCGACCGTACGGAGCAGCCGGGGACGTACGCCGACGGCCTGGTCACCATAGATTTCGCGCAGCGCGAAGTGACAGTGGCAGGCCAGACCGTGGCGCTGACCCCGCTCGAGTTCAAGCTCCTCGCTACGTTCGTGCGCAACCCGAACCAGGTGCTGTCGCACGAGCAGCTGCTGGAGCTGGTCTGGGGCGACCCGCTAACGGGCTCGCGGGCGCGGACGAAGCTCTACGTCGGGTATCTGCGCCAGAAGATCGCCACGGCCGCCGCGGGCGATTCCCCGATCGAGACAGTTCGTGGCTTCGGTTACCGCTATCGGCCGAGAGCTGCCTGAACGCGCGAGCCGAGCTCTTGAGGGCTGAACGGCTTCCTGACGTAGTCGTCCGCGCCGGCGTCGAAGCCCCGCGCAATGTCCTCCTCTTGCACGCGCGCAGTTAGGAGGATGATGGGCATCCGGCTCGTTTCTTCCTGCTGGCGTAGTTGGCGCGTCGCCTCATAGCCGTCGATACGAGGCATCATCACGTCGATAACGGCGAGATCCGGTCGCGTGGCGAGCGCCACCTTGACGGCCTCCTCGCCGTTCCGCGCCTGGACGACTTCGTATCCCGCCCGCTCGAGTCGGAATGAGACGAGCGCGAGGATGTCCGGATCGTCGTCGGCGATCAGGATGAGAGGCTGACCGTTCCGGGTCACAGCGCAAGCTCCTCGACCGCCTCTTCTTCCGTCGGCTGAGCCTGGCGGATCGGGAGTGAGATGCGGAACGTGGTGCCGCCGCCGTCGGCGCTCGCGACGGTGATCTGGCCTCTGTGAGCGTCGACGATCGCCTTCGAGATGGCGAGGCCTAGCCCGGTTCCCGGAATCGCCTGCTCGGTTGCCTTGGCGGTGCGGAAGAAGCGCTCGAACAGATGGTGCTGCTCTTCCGACGGAATGCCCATGCCCGTGTCCCGCACCTCGATGACCGCCTTCCCGCGCTGCCCCTTGACGCGAACGTCGACGCGACCGCCGGGCGGCGTGAACTTGACGCCGTTCGAGATCAGGTTGTCGAGGAGCTGCGCAAGGCGTGCGTGGTCGCCCGCGATCAGGGCCAGCGGCCCCGTGGCGAGCGTGAGCGTGATGTCCCTCTCCTCGGCGAGCGGCCGTGCCGTCTCCACGCTCTCCGCGGCGATCGCCGAGAGATCGGCGGCGCCGAGCTCCAGCGAGAGCTTGCCCGCCTCCACCTGCGCGAGGAAGAGGAGATCGCCGACGAGGGCCAGCAGACGGTGGGCGTTGCGCTCGACGACGCCCAGGAACTGTCGCTGCTCGTCCGTCAGCGCGCCCGCCTCCTCCTCGAGCACGAGCTCGAGGTAGCCCCGGATCGAGGTCAGGGGGGTTCGGAGTTCATGCGACACGAGCGCGACGAACTCGTCCTTGAGGCGGTCGAGCTCGCGAAGCCGCTCGTTCTGGTCGGCGAGCTCCAGAAGGAGTCGCTCCCGTTCTGCCTCCGCGCTGCGGCGCTCGGTGATGTCGTGGGCGATCGCGGACGCGCCGATTACGGCTCCGCTCGCGTCGCGAAGGGGCGAGAAGGTAAACGAGACGTCGATCAGCGCGCCATCCTTGCGCCTGCGCACGGTCTCTAGGTGGGCCGTGGCCTGGCCGGCCGTGATCTGCTCGAAAAGGGACTGCTGCTCATCCTCTTTACCCGGTGGCGCCAGGACCGCAATCGGCTTGCCGATGATCTCCTCGGCCGTGTAGCCGAACACGCGCTCGGCGCCCGAGTTCCAGCTCGACAGACGACCGTCAACCGACGCGGCCATGATCGCGTCGTCGGAAGACTCGACGATGGAGGCGAGCTTGAGACGCTCGTTCTCAGCCGTCCAGCGCTCTGTGACGTCGAAGATCGCGCCGTCCAGCTTGGTCTCTCCATCCCGTCCCAGAATGGCCAGGCCGCGCTCGACCACGTGGCGAATGCTCCCGTCACGGTGGAGGGTCCGGTACTCGATCGTGTACGGCCTCTCCTCGGCCACGGCCGCCTCGACCTCCTGGGTAAGGCGCGGAGCGTCCTCGGGATGAATGACGCTCGCGAAGGTACGCACCCTGTTTGCGATGAAATCCGAAGCCGGATAGCCGGTGAGCTCGTCGATCTCGTCGCTCAGGAACTCCATCGTCCAGTCGTTGTCGATCGAACAGCGGAAGATGACGCCCGGGACATTGGCTACGAGGGTGCGGAAGCGCTCCTCACTGTCGCTCAGCGCCACCTCGGCAGCCTTGCGGTGCGTGATGTCGAGCAGGAATCCCTGCGCCTGGACGGGTGCCCCGGTCGCATCCGCGATCACGATCACCTGGTCCTCGACCCAGACAACGCGCCCGTCGCGCGCCACTAGTCGGTACTGGGTGGAGAAGGGCCGGCCTGTGGCGTAGCCCGTGCGATGCTCGGTGCGGACTCGTTCGAGGTCGTCCGGATGGACGACGCGCCAGAAGAGGTTGGGCGTCGCGAGCCATTCGTCGGGCGAGTAGCCCAGCAAGCCGTCGATCTGGGGGCTGACGTACGCGCTGAACCCCGGCTTGTCGATCGCGCTCACGTAAGTGACGAGCGGGAGCTGCTCGACGAGTGCCCGATAGCGGGACTCGGCCGCGCGCAGGCCCGCGACCGCCTGACGCCGCTCGTTCAGGGTGCGCTCGAGCTCTTCCGCCTGATGCGCTAGGCGATCGCTCCGGTGCTGGAGGGCCTTCGTGACCTGATGGAGGATCGGGAAGAGCGAACCGAAGAGCAGGAGCAACGCCAGGCCGAGCGCGAGTGCGATCGGCTTGACCGTCGCTACGACCTGAGCTTCGATCGGGCCGTAGTCGTTGTAGAACTCGAGAACGCCTCGCGGCCTCTGCTCGTCCGCGAGACGGAGCGGCACGTAGGCCGAGGTGACCTTGATGTTCTTTCCCTGGCCACCCTCGTCGTTGAGCCGGCCCGTTTCCCGCACTGTTCTTCCCGCGAGCACTTCGTCCAGTTCCTCGGCGTCGACACGCGTGCCGATCAGGGAGTGGTCGTTGGAATACGTGACCGTTCCGTCGCGCCGCCAGAGCTTCACGCGGACGACGCCGTTCATGAGCTCCGGCGCAAAGAGGGCGTCAAGGGCCGCGAGTCGCTCCGGAGAGGTGACTGGTTCAGTTAGATCCGCCTTGCGCAGCTGCGTTGAGAGGGTCGCAGCCGCGCGCGTCGCGTCTGACGTGAGCTCCCGGTCGGCGCGGACCTGCGCCTCGTGGCGGACGACCAAGAGGATGCCGGTGCCCGCCAGAGCAAGTGCGAGCGCACTGTAGAGCGCAAAGCGCAGAACGAGGCGCGGCGGCCTCCCCTCGGACATGGAACGGGTCACTGGTTTGTTATCGGAGTCGCAAGCACCTCGCTTTACAGTCCCTGCGTAAGCTGTGTTCATGGATCAAACGGCGCGTCACCTGCGCCTGCTGACCGAGACGATCGCGGCCGTGAACTCGACGCTCGACCTCGAGGAGGTCTTCGATCTGATCGCGCGCAAGGTCGCGGAGGCGCTCGAGACGGACGCCTGCTTCGTCTATCTCTACGACGAGGGCTCGGACGAGCTCGTCCTGCGCGCCTCGTTCGGCACGCGGGTCGAGGAGATGACGAGGGTGCCCAAGATGCGCCCCGGCGAGGGGATCACGGGGTCAGCGGCTGCGGAGCGCGCCCCCGTGATGATCCCGCGCGCCGCGCACCTGGACCCCCGCTTCAAGAGCTTTCCGAACCTCCGCGAGGAGCAGTACGAGTCGATCCTCGCCGTCCCGATCCTGGCTCGAGAGCGCCTCGAGGGTGCGCTGAACGTCCGGACGGAGGCGCCGAGGGAGTTCAGCGGCGCCGAGATCGACCTCCTCATGGCCATCGCCGGCCAGGTGGCGCAGGCGATCGAGAACGCCAAGCTCTACGAGGCCGCGCAGCAGCGCGTCGCAGAGCTGGAGGCGCTCGCGTCGATCTCCGAAGCGGTCTCCGAGTCTCTTTATCTGGAGGAATCCCTCGAGGCCATCGTCAAGCGGACGATGGAAGCGGTCGGCGCCACCGGGGCCGCGCTCGTGCTCGAAGACGGCACCGTGGCGTGGCCCGAAGGTCGCTCCGGCAAGCACGCAACCCGCGTCCCATTACGTTGGAGGGGCCGCGAGATCGGAGAGCTCGTCTGCGATCGGGACACTCCGTTCACCGTCCCGGAGGAGCGGCTGCTCGCGTCGATCGCCCATCACGCTGCGGTGGCCGTGGAACACGGACGCGCCGTCATGCGCGGGGTCGTCGCCCAGGAGATCCACCATCGCGTCAAGAACAACCTGCAGACGGTGGCCTCGCTACTTCGCCTCCAGGCGCGCTCGGGGGCTGCGGAGCCCGATAAGGCCCTCGCCGACTCCGTCAACCGCATCCTGGCGATCGCGGCCGTGCACGAGGTGCTGACCGAGCGCCGCGACGAGGACGTCGACCTCGGGGAGCTCGTCGAGCGACTGCGGGCCATGCTCGTTCAGGGCCTGGGAGGGGGGAAGCGCGTGGAGTCGCACGTGGAGCCGATCCTGCTGCACGGTGGACGTGCGACGGCGCTCGCACTCGTCTTCAGCGAGCTGCTCCAGAACGCGCTCGAACACGGAGGCAACGAGGTCCGCGTCGAGCTCGGCCGGAACAACGGCCAGGTGTGCCTGACGGTCGCCGACAACGGCAGCTGGTCGGAGTCGAAGGACGGCACCGGCCTGTCCATCGTTCGTGCGCTCGTGCGAGACGAGCTGAAGGGGACGCTTTCCCTCACCGCTGAGGGCGGTCTGCGCGCCGAGGTCGCTTTCCTTCCTTGAGAATTCTGGTGGCAGAGGATGAGACGATTATTCGTCTCGACCTCAAGGAAACCCTGGAGCGGGCGGGCTTCGAGGTCTGCGGCGAAGCCCGCGACGGTGAGGAAGCCGTGGAGCTCGCGCGCGAGGAGAAACCCGATCTCGCGGTGCTCGACGTGAAGATGCCGCGGGTCGACGGCATCGAAGCGGCGCGGAGAATCCTCGCGGAGCGCCCCATCCCGATCGTGATGCTGACGGCCTACGGCCACGATGAGCTCGTGACCCGGGCGGTCGAGGCGGGTGTCTTCGCCTACCTCGTGAAGCCGTTTCGCGAGAGCGACCTCCTGCCGGCCATCCAGACCGCCAAGGCCCGCTATGCGGAGCTCGAGGCCCTGCGGGAAGAAGCCGAGTCTCTCGCCGAAGCTCTCGCGACGCGCAAGGTCGTCGAGCGGGCGAAGGGACTGCTCATGGAGCAGGAAGGCCTGTCCGAGCAGGATGCGTTCACGCGCCTCCAGCGCGTGAGCCAAACGTCCGGCCGGCCCATGAAGGTCGTGGCGGAGGCGCTGATCGCGACCTTCGGCGGCGAGGATGCCGCATGAGAACCCCGGCGAAGGTGCTCGATTTGCGTGACGAGAGCGTCGGCCTCGACGCGGTGGTCGTCGTCGACCACGAGCTGTTCCCCGTGGCCGCGGGAGGGACGAGGATGCTTCCCGACGTCGACGCGTCCGAGGTGGCGCGGCTCGCCCGCGCGATGACGTGGAAGTTCGCCTCCTGCCGAGTCCCTTATGCAGGCGCCAAGGCGGGCGTTCGCTTCGCCGGCGGCGATCGTGCGGCTGTGCTCTCGGCCTATAAGCGCGCACTCGAGCCCTACCGCGAGTCCTTCCTCACCGGCCCCGATATGGGCACCCAACCGGCCGACTTCGTCGAGGAGGGCGCAGCCGAGCTGCCCCTCTGGGCAAAGAACCACGAAGGCCTGGGTATGGACGACCTTGCCACAGGCCACGGCGTCAAGGGAGCCGCGGAAGCCGCGCTCGCGCATCTCGGCCGAAGATTCGAAGGGGCGACCGTGGCAATCGAAGGCTTCGGCAAGGTTGGTGCAGGAACGGCTCGAGCGTGCGCCCGCGGCGGTGCGAAGATCGTCGCCGTGAGCACGGTGAACGGGCTTCTGGCCGATCCGGCCGGGCTGGACGTCGAGCTGCTCCAGGCGCTGCGCGCGAGCCACGGTGACCGCCTCGTCGAGCACGGACCGACTCCCGCTCGCCCGCGGGAGGAGCTCTTCGACCTCGAGTGCGACGTGCTCGTCCCCGGCGCTCGTCCCGACTCGGTTACCCCGGACCTCGCGGAGAGTGGCCGGTGGGCCGTCGTCGCTCCCGGCGCCAATGTTCCCTACGCCGCCGGGGCGATCGAGATTCTGCACCGGCGGGGAATCGTGGCCGTGCCCGACTTCGTCTCCAACTCGGGCGGGGTGCACCTGTACGAGAGCGTGTCGCAGGACGCCGACCCCGCGGAGGCGCTTGCGATCATCGAGGAGCTTGTCCGCGTTGCGGTCGAGCGTCTTCTCCAGGCTGCGGGTGAGAGCGGCGTGACGCCGATGGACGCTGCCCTGGCCGACGCCCGGGCCTACCTGGGCGAGGCCACGTCCGCCTCGCCCGAGCTCCTGGATGAGCTGTTCCGGGCGTAGAAGAAGCGTGCGCAGGGCGATCGCTATATCGGCGGCCTTGGCCGCCTTCGTCGTGCCGTTTTCGCCGGCTCACGCGGCCGGCTCCCCGACTTGGAGCTCTCGTGTGGCGGCGGCACAGCGTTACGCCGAGGGCCGCGTGTGCCTCGTCGCCTTCGCCGTCGTCGATGAACGAGACCGGCTTCACCGGTACCGCGCTTGGGCCGTCGCTCCGTCGGCCAGCGTGCTCAAGGCGATGCTGCTCGTCGCCTACCTGCGCAAGGCCTCGGTTCGCAGCCGGGAGCTGACCCAGCGTGAGCGGGACCTTCTCGGACCGATGATCCGCCGCTCCGACAACGCGGCCGCCTCGACGGTCCTCGGCCTCGTCGGCTCGTCGGGCGTCAATCGCCTCGCGGAGGTCACCGGCATGACTCGCTTTCGGCTCGTGCTCCCCATCTGGGGCCACTCGGAGATCACCCCGCGTGACCAGGCGCGATTCTTCTACCGCATCGACTCGTACGTCCCGGCGCGGCACCGGAGGTACGCCATGCGGCTCCTCGCGACGATCGTTCCTAGTCAACGCTGGGGTGTGGCCGAGGTTGCGCCCGCAGGCTGGAACCTCTATTTCAAGGGCGGCTGGGGTTCCGGGACCGGGCTCGTCGACCACCAGGTCGCGCTGCTCACGCTCGGAAAGACACGTGTGTCGCTGGCGATCACCACGCGCTTCAACCCGACCCACGCCTACGGGAAAGAGACGTTGCGCGGTGTAGCGGCGCGGCTCCTGCGCGGCCTCTGGACGGCGTCATCTACGAGACCGCTCCCCCGCTAGGAAGGAACCTCGTCGACGAGCGCTTCCCAGCGCTCGAGTAGGGCGTGCAGCTCATCGCGCGCGCGCCGATGCGCGGCGATCCGGTCGACGTTCTCCCAGTCGTTTGCCAGCTCGCCTTCGAGTTGCGCGATCACCCGCTCCTGGGCCTCGATCTGCCCCTCCAGCTCCTGGAGGAGGTTCGGCTCGCCGGTCTTCGCTTTCGGGGCCGCCGCCTTCCTGGCCTTCCGAGGCGGCGGGGGCTCGTCGGCTTGCAGCCGCTCGGCTCGCGCCGCCTGGTAATCGGCCCAGCCCCCGTCGTAGGTGTGGACCGTCCCGTCCTCGATCGCGGCGGTCCGGTGGGCGACGGCGTCGAGCAGAGCGCGGTCGTGGGTGACCAGCAGGATCGTGCCGGGGAAGGCCTCGAGCGCCGCCTCGAGCGCTTCACGACTCGGGAGGTCGAGGTGGTTCGTCGGCTCGTCCAGGATGAGGAAGTTGGCTCCCGACGCAACGAGCACGGCGAGCCCGAGCCGCCGGCGCTCGCCGCCCGAGAGCGAGCGCACGGCCTTCTCGTGCGCCTCCCAACCGGAGAAGAGGAAACGACCGAGCAACGACTGCGCCTGGGGACGGTTGAGCTTGGTCATTCGCAGGACGCAGTCGAGCGCGGACCCGCGCTCGTCGAGCTCCGTGCCGTGCTGAGAGAAATAGCCGATCCCGACGCCGTGACCGACCCTGTAGCGGCCGGCGACGATTGCTTCGAGCAGTGTCGTCTTGCCGCTCCCGTTCGGCCCGACGAGCGCGACGTGCTCTCCACGCTCGAGGGCAAGCGAGACGTCGCGGAGGAGCACCCGGGCTTCGATCCCGACCTCCTCGCCCTGGAGCTCGAGCACGACGCGGCCGCTCCGCGGCGGGTCGATGAAGTCGAAGCCGAGCCGGCGGCTGCGGCGGGTGAGCAACGCGCTTTCGGAAGCGGCCTGCGAGCGCTCCTTCTCCAGCCGCCCGATCTGGCTCAGCTTCGCCTGCGCCTGCTTGGCCTTCGACTTCTTGTAGCGGAAGCGGGCCACGAAGCGCTCGAGCCGCTCGATGTCGTCGGAGATGCGCTCCGCCGTCTTCTGGGCGTGCAGCGCCCGCTGCGCTTTCTCTTGCCGCCACACGTGCCAGGCGCCTGGGAAGTAGGTCGCGCGGCCTGCTTCGAGCTCGAGCGTGGCATTCGTGACGGCCTCGAGGAACCAGCGGTCGTGCGCGACGAGGACGACGGCGGCGTCGAGGGAGGCGAGCTCGCGCTCCAGCCACTCGATGCTGGCGACGTCCAGGTGGTTCGTCGGCTCGTCGAGCAGCAGGAGGTCGGGGTCGCCGACAAGCGCACGGGCGAGAGAGCCCCGCGTCAGCTCGCCGCCCGAGAAGGAGTCGAGCGGGCGCGCGAGGTCCGCGTCTGCGAAGCCGAGTCCGCGGACGACGGCCTCCGCGCGGTCACGCCACGCGTAGCCGCCCGCATGCTCGAGCCGGCCCTGGGTGCGGGCGTAGGCGTCCAGGGTCGCCGGGTCATGGGCTCCCCGGGCCATCTCCTGTTCTAACCGGCCCAGCTCCTGCTCGGCCTCGACCAGGTCCGACGCGCCCGAGAGGACGTAGTCGCCGAGCGTCGAGCCGCGATCCCGGGGTGGACGCTGGTCGTGGAGGGCAACCCGAGTGCCCTTGCGAAACGCGAGCTCGCCCCCGTCGGGCCGCGTCTCGCCCGTGAGCATGCGGAGCAGCGTCGTCTTTCCAGCGCCGTTCGGTCCGGCGAGGGCGACGCGGTCTCGCCTCTCGACCTTGAAGGAGACACCCTCGAAGAGCGGCGAGCCGCTGAACTCCTTGCGGAGATCCGAAGCGATGAGGACGGCCATGAGCCCTCTAGCGGTGGGCTGCGGTCGCCGAGACGAGCTTCCGCGCGGCGGCTGCGATGTGCTCGGCGTCGATCCCTGCGGCGGCGATGAGCTCATCCGGCTTCCCCGAGCCGGGCATGTCCTTGACGGCGAGCAGGACGATGCTGGGCTTCTCGTCGTCTTCGGCGAACACCGAGAGCACGGCCTCGCCGAGGCCGCCTTCGGGCCAGTGATCCTCGACGGTTACGATCGCGCCCGTGGCCTCCGCGGCGGCCCGGAGGGTCTCGGTGTCGACGGGCTTCACCGAGTAGAGATCGATCACTCGGGCGGATACGCCCTCCTCGGCCAGCGCGTCCGCCGCCTTGAGGGCTTCGTGGAGCGTGATCCCGGCTCCCACGATCGTGACGTCGTCCCCGTCGCGGACGACCTTGCTGCCGCCGACGGGAAAGTCTTCGTCAGGTCCGTAGAGCACCGAGGTCGCCGCGCGCGTGGTGCGGAGGAAGACGATTCCTTCCAGATCGGCCATCTCAGCGACGAGCTTCGCCGTGGAATTGCCGTCGCTCGGATAGAGCACGGTGCTCCCATGGACGGCGCGGAACGCCGCGAGACGGCCATCTGCTGCTCGGCGATGTACATCTCGAAGTACCGCTCCGGCTCGGCGGCGGCGAAGATCTCCGCGAAGGTCGAGTTGGACACCTCTCCGTCGAGCGCGACCACGAGGCCGTCGGCTTTGCCGACCGCGGCCAGTGCCTCGCCGTAGGCCTTCCGCGTCGCGACCTCGTCACCGACTTCGTAGGCCGGGAGCTCGAGTGGACTCGTCTCGAAGACATGCGGCCGAGCGTCAGCTTCCGGCTTCGCGACGTCCACCGTGATGTTGCGGATGCCGCCCAGCTCCGCGATCGCGTGCTCGGGGTCGTCCAGGGCCTTGCCATGCCAGCCGGGCTTGTTCTCCACCTCCGGCACGCCCTTCCCTTTGATCGTGCGGGCCACGATCACGGTCGGCTGATGCGTCGTGGCGGTTGCCTCCTCGTACGCGCGGTCGATCTCCGCGAGGTCGTGGCCGTCGATTTCGATCGCCTTCCACCCGAACGCACGCGCGCGGTTGGCGTAGGAGTCGAGATCCCAGCCGTGCATCGTCTCGCCTCGCTGGCCGAGGCGGTTCACGTCGATGATCGCCGTCAGGTTGTCGAGACTCATGAAGGCGGCGTGCTCGAACGCCTCCCACATCGAGCCCTCCGCCATTTCGCTGTCACCGCAGAGACACCAGATGCGATACGGAAGCCGGTCGAGCTTCTTCCCCGCGATCGCCACTCCGACCGAGATCGGCAGTCCCTGGCCGAGCGAGCCCGTTGCAACGTCCACCCACGGAAGGACCGGGGTCGGGTGACCCTCTAGTCGGCTCCCCAGCTTCCGGAAGGTGAGGAGCTCCTCGTCCGTAATGGCGCCTGCGGCCTTGTAGAGCGAGTAGAGCAGCGGCGAGGCATGCCCCTTCGAGAAGATGAGGTGGTCGTTCCCCGGGTTCTCAGGCGCGTCGAAGTCGTAGCGCAGGTATTTGGCCAGCAGGACAGCCATGAGATCGGCCGCCGACATCGAGGAGGTCGGATGGCCGGACTTCGTCACCGCCGCCGCGCGCACCGAGTCGACTCGGAGCTGCTGGGCGAGCTCGTGCCAGCGCTCGTGCTCGGTCATGAGGCCATCCTACCCGGGCGTCCCAGGTTCACAGCTACCCTAGGTTTGGGTAACCAAAGCGAAGGAAGGAACGCGACATGGGTGCATCGCGACTACACCGCCTCGCACAGCACGGCCAGAGCGTCTGGATCGATTTTCTCTCCCGAGACATGATCCGCAACGGCGAGCTCGAGCGCCGGATGCGCGACGACGCGGTGGTCGGAGTGACCTCGAACCCGACCATCTTCCAGAAGGCGATCTCCTCAGGCGCCGCCTACGACGAGCAGCTGCGCGAGGTGCTCGAGGAAGAGCGCGACCCGAAGGAAATCTTTCTCCGCCTGGCGATCAAAGACGTCGAGGACGCGCTGGACCTCCTGCGCCCGGTCTGGGACGAAGGCAGCGGCCAGGACGGTTACGTCTCGCTCGAGGTTGACCCGAACCTGGCGTCGGACACGGCAGGGACGATCGAGGAGGCGCAGCACCTGCACGAGACGATCGACCGCCCGAACCTCTTCGTGAAGATCCCGGCCACGAAGGCGGGCCTGCCGGCGATCGAAGAGATGATCGCCCGCGGCCGCTCGATCAACGTCACGCTCATCTTCTCCCTCGAGCGCTACGCGGAGGTGGCCGAGGCCTACATCCGCGGCCTCGAGCGGCTGGTCGAGGCCGGCGGCGCCCCGGGAGCGGTTGCATCGGTCGCGAGCTTCTTCGTCTCCCGCGTGGACACGGAGACCGACCGCCGCCTGGACGAGATCGGCGGTCACGACGAATTGAAGGGGAAGCTCGCCATAGCGAACGCAAAGCTCGCCTACCAGCGGTACGGGGAGATCTTCGCCGGAGGCCGGTGGGAGGCGCTGTCGTCCAGGGGTGCCACGACCCAGCGCTGCCTCTGGGCCTCGACCTCGACGAAGAATCCCGCCTATCGGGACGTGATGTACGTGGAGGAGCTGATCGGCCCCAAGACCGTCAACACCATGCCCGAGGAGACGATCGAGGCCTTCCAGGACCATGGGGAGGTCGCTCCGACCCTCGAGCAGGGCATCGATGAGGCTGAGCACGTATTCGAGCAGATCCGGCAGGCCGGCGTGGACTACGACGACGTCACCGACACGCTCGAGCGGGAGGGCGTCCAGAAGTTCGCCGACTCCTTCGCGGAGCTCCTCGAGGGGATCCGGGCGAAGTCGGGCGAGCTGGCCGCCGCGTAAGCTCCCCGCGTGGCGTCCGTGGACACCGCGGAGCTGGTCGAGCGCATCTGGGGACGGGACGCCACCCTCTGGACCGGGCGGGACGAGAACCGCTGGCTCGGCTGGCTGGACGAGCCGCTGCGCATGCGGGAGCGCGCCCTCGAGCTGGAGGAGTTCGCGGCCGGGACCTCGGAGTTCGGCGACGTCGTCCTCCTCGGCATGGGCGGCTCGAGCCTCGCCCCAGAGGTGCTGCGGCGCACGTTCGGCCAGGAGCGCCTGCACGTCCTCGACACGACGCACCCTGCAGCCGTGCGCAGGCTGGCCGATGGCTTCGATCTGAAGCGCACCCTTTTCCTCGTCGCATCGAAGTCCGGGACGACGCTCGAGACCCGCTGCCACCTCGACTTCTTCTGGGACCGCGTGAAGCGCCCGGATGCTTTCGTCGCCATCACCGACCCCGGTTCAGAGCTCGAGAGCCTCGCGCGCCAGCGGGGGTTCCGGGCCGTCTTCGCGGGCGAGCCGACGATCGGCGGGCGCTACTCGGCGCTGTCCGTGTTCGGGCTCGTCCCGGCCGCCCTGCTCGACGTCGACCTCTCGCGCTTCCTCCTCCGGGTCGACGAGATGGTCGAGGCCTGCCGGTTGAGAGAGGGAAATCCGGGGCTCGAGCTCGGCGAGCAACTCGGTCACGGCTGGCGGGAGGGGAGAGACAAGGTGCTCATCAATCCCAACCCAGGGAGCTTCGGCCTCTGGGCGGAGCAGCTCATCGCAGAGTCGACGGGGAAGCAGGGGAAGGGGCTTGTGCCGGTGCCGGAGGGGACCGCCGGAGGCCCGGATGGCCAGAGCGCCGAGGTCCGTGTTGCGGATCCCTACGAGCTCGGCCAGGAGTTCTACCGCTGGGAGTTTGCGACCGCGGTCGCGGGATCGATCATCGGCATCAATCCGTTCGACCAGCCGAACGTGCAGGAGGCCAAGGATCGTACGAACGAGGTCCTTTCCGGACATGACCGGGGTCTGACCCCGGCCGTGTCCGGTTCGGTCGAGGAGCTGCTCGGGGAGGCGGTGCCGCCGGAGTACATTTGCATTCAGGCGTTCATCGACCCCGCGCGGGAAGGTGAGCTCGATCCGCTGATCGCACGGGCTCGCGAGACCGGCTGCGTGGTCACCCACGGCCTCGGCCCGCGCTACCTGCACTCGACCGGCCAGCTGCACAAGGGCGGCCCGCCGACCGGTCGCTTCGTCCAGGTCGTCGACGACCCGGGCGAGGAGCTCGCCATTCCGAAGCGCGACTTCGGCTTCTCGCGGCTCATCCAAGCCCAGGCTGCAGGAGACTTCGCGGCTCTGAAAGAGCGGGGGAGGCCTATCGTTCGCATCCGACTGGAGGACATCTAGCTATGAAGCTCGGCATGGTCGGCCTAGGCCGTATGGGCGGGAACATGACAAAGCGCCTCGAGCGCGACGGGCACGAGGTAGCCACCTACGCGCGAAGCGGAGGCACCGCCGCGTCGCTCGAGGAGCTCGTGGGCCAGTTGGAGCCCAGACGCGCCGTCTGGCTGATGATCCCGGCCGGCGATCCTACCGAGCAGGCCGTGAAGACGCTCACCGGCCTCCTCGAGCCGGGAGACGTCATCGTCGACGGAGGTAATTCGAACTTCCGGGACTCTCAGCGCCGCGCCGCTCTCGCCCGCGAGCACAGGATCGGCTATGTCGACGCCGGGGTCTCGGGGGGCATCTGGGGCCTCGAGAACGGCTACTGCCTGATGGTCGGCGGCGAGCGGGACGACATCGAGCAGCTGGAGCCCGCCTTCCGCACGCTCGCCCCTGAAGACGGGTACGCGCACGTCGGCCCTTCGGGCGCCGGGCACTTCGTGAAGATGGTGCACAACGGGATCGAGTACGCCCTCATGCAGGCGTACGCGGAGGGGTTCGAGATTCTGAAGGCGTCCGAGTTCGAGCTCGACCTGCATGAGATCGCCGGAATCTGGCGCTACGGGTCGGTCGTTCGCAGCTGGCTGCTCGAGCTCTTGTACAGCGCGTTCGAGCAAGAGGGCAACGAGCTCGAGGGTATCGCGGGCTACGTCGAGGACTCGGGCGAAGGCCGTTGGACGATCTTCGAGGCGATCAACGAGAGCGTCCCCGCGCCGGTCATCGCTTCGTCGCTCTTCGCCCGTTTCGCCTCCCGCCAGGACGAGTCCTTCGGCGCCAAGATCAACGCCGCCCTGCGGAAGCAGTTCGGCGGCCACGCCGTCAAGACCGAGTGAGATGACTCAGGCACCGGCGGTCACTCAGGAAAACCCGCTTCTCGAGGGGCTGCGCAAGCGCCGCACGGCCGAGCCGTGCGCCCTGACTATCTTCGGCGCCTCCGGCGATCTCACACAGCGCAAGCTCATCCCGGCGCTGTACTCGCTGGCCTTCAGGAATCTTCTCCCTCCGAACTTCGGCGTCGTCGGCGTTGCCCGCACGCCCATGACCGACGACGAGTTCCGGGAGAAAATGCAGCAGGCAGTGATCGACCACGCGCGCGACGAGTTCCGGCCGGAGGTCTGGGACGAGCTCGCCGAGGGATTCCGCTACGTGGCGACCGACTTTGGCCAAGAGGGCGGGGAGCAGCATGTCATCGACTGCCTGCACGCGCTCGACCGGGAGCGCGGCACGGCTGGTAACCGCGTCTACTACCTCGCTGTGCCGCCGTCGGCGATCGAGGCGATCGTCGTCGCGATGGGAAAGCACCGTACCTCCGAGGGCTGGACGCGTCTGATCGTGGAGAAACCCTTCGGGCACGATCTGGAGAGCGCCCGGCACCTGAACGAGGTCATCCGCACCTACTTCGACGAGAGCGAGATCTTCCGGATCGACCACTACCTGGGTAAGGAGACGGTCCAGAACATGCTCGTCCTGCGGTTCGCGAACGGGATCTTCGAGCCGATCTGGAACCGCCAGTTCGTCGACCACGTCCAGATCACCGTCGGGGAGTCGCTCGGGATCGAAGGCCGAGCCGAGTTCTACGAGCAGGCCGGCGCCGTCCGCGACATCGTCCAGAACCACCTCCTCCAGCTCGTCGCCCTGACGGCGATGGAGCCTCCGATCGACTTCTCGGCCGACTCGGTCCGCAACGAGAAGGTCAAGGTGCTGAAGGCGATCCACACGCCGGGGCCAAAGCACGTCGTCCGTGGCCAGTACGGCCCCGGCTACATCGAAGGCGAGGAGGTGCCCGGCTATCGAGAGGAGCCGCGCGTCGCGCCCGATTCCCTGACCGAAACCTACGTCGCGGCGAAGCTCTTCGTGGACAACTGGCGCTGGGCCGACACGCCCTTCTACATCCGTACCGGCAAGCGGCTGCCGAAGCGGGAGACGACGATCGCGATCCAGTTCAAGCGTGCGCCGCACCCACCGTTCGAGATCGACTCGGAGGACAGCTTGCGCCCGAATGTCCTTCTCGTTCACATTCAGCCCGACGAGGGAGTTTCGCTCGCCGTGGGCGCCAAGGTGCCCGGCCAGGGCATGACGATCCGTACGGTGCACATGGACTTCCTCTACGGCGGTGCCTTCCGCACCGGCCTGCCCGAGGCGTACGAGCGCCTGATTCTCGACTGCCTGCTGGGCGATGCGACGCTCTTCACGCGGGCCGACGAAGTCGAGGAGCAGTGGGCGATCGTCGACGCGATGGTCGCCCCGTGGAAGCGCGATCGCCCCAACTTCCCGAACTACGCCGCAGGAACCTGGGGCCCAGCCGCCGCTGCGGAGCTCCTCGCCAGAGACGGACGCGAGTGGCGAGCGCACTGAGCACGATTCGCGAGATCGAGCGGGAGCTCGGACGGCTGCGCGACGAGGCGGGGGAGCCCGGCGCCCACCCCAAGCTTCGCACGAGTGTCATGACGCTCATGGCGTGGGTGCCAGAGCGCTGGGTCGACGCCGCGTCGGAGACGCTCTCAGGCCTCGCAGAACGTCACCCGTCCCGAACGATCCTTCTCTTCCCCCTCCCGCGCGAGAACCGCGACGCCCTCGAAGCGGAGGTGGATCTCCGCTGCTTCCTACGCGGCGGCGTGGAGCGAGAAGTGTGCTCGGAAGTCATCTCCATTCGGCTGTGGGGGCGTCGAGCTGCGGCGCCGGCCAGCGTGGTCGAGCCGCTCCTCGTCCCGGACCTGCCCGTCTTTCTGCGCTGGCGGGGCGAATGTGCCTGGGGCGCCACGGAGCTCGAGGAGCTCGTCGACGTCGCCCAGCGATTGGTCATCGACTCGTCCGAATGGTCCGACCCGGAAAGCGGCTACGAGCGGCTCGCCGAGTTGCTCGAGCGTGTCGTCGTGTCCGACATCGCCTGGGCTCGGACGGAGCGCTGGCGCGAGGCGATCGCATCGCTCTGGCCGGCCGTGGCTAACGCGTCCACGCTCCGCGTGGCGGGGCCGCAGGCCGAGGCGGCGCTGCTCACGCGCTGGCTCTCGGTGCGGCTTGGCCGAGCGGTAGAGCTCGACCACGAGCCTGCCGGGGAGATCGAGCTCGTCGCGGTGGACGGCAGCGAGGCCGTCCCGGCGCGCTACGAGCGCCTGTCGGCGAGCGACCTGCTTTCCGAACAGCTCGAGATCTTCGGTCGGGACCACGTCTACGAGGAGACGGTACGGAGCTTCTCTCCGGTCCTGAGCTAGCAACCCACGCATCCGCGTGGATCGCCGGCAAAGCAGGACACGGCCAGCCATTCCGGATCGCCCTGACGGGCGGGTCCACGGTGGGCTCGGTGTACGAACGGCTCGCCGAGAGCGAGCTCGACTGGCCGAACTGGCACGTCTGGTGGAGCGATGAGCGCGACGTGCCTGCGGACGACGACCGTTCCAACGAGAAGCTCGCGCGCGAGAAGCTCCTCTCCAGGGTTTTCGTGCCTGAGGAGCAGATTCATCCGCTGCGCTCCACCGAAGTCGAGCTGCCCGAGCGCTTCGACCTGATCCTGCTCGGGATCGGGCCGGACGGGCATACCGCTTCCCTCTTCCCCGGGAGGCCCGAGCTCGAGGCGACCGATCCGATCGTCTACGTTCCGGAGGCGGGCTGGGAACCGTACGTCCCCCGCTACTCGTTCTCCCTTCCGCTCCTGAACGCCGGCCCGACGGTCGCCTTCATCGTCGGCGGCGAGCAGAAGCGCGATGTCCTCGCCTGCGTCCTTGCCGGCGACGAGTCGCTGCCGGCCGCTCGCGTGCACGCCCCCGAGACTTACGTGCTCGCTGACAGGGCGGCCTCGAGCGCCAGCCCCACGTCCAGCACGTAATCGTCCTCGTTCCACCGCGCGGCGAGCGTGACCGAAGCAGGCAGGCCGTCTTCAGCCGGTCCACACGGAAGGGCCAGGGCCGGCCAGCCGACCGCGTTGAAGGGATACGTGAGGCGAATGAGTCGCTCGCGCAGGTCGAGGTCGTCCATCCTCCGTGGAGCGACGCACTCGAGTGTCGGGGAGAGGACGAGGTCGACTTCGGCGGCAGCCTCGGTGAAGTCGGAGATATAGCGGTCGCGCGAAGCGAGCGCTCGCTCGTACTTGTCGTCGGTGACGGCGAGACAGCGTTCGATCTTCGTTCGAACGTTGTCGCCGTATAGCTCGGCGTTCTCAGCGAAGAGCTCGCGATGCACGTCGGCGGCTTCGCGTGCGAAGACGGGATAGGTCTCCTCCTGCAGCAGCGGTAGGTCTATCGGTCGCCGTCTCGGGAATAGCTCCGCGGCGAACTCGACCTGCCTGCGAACGAGCGGATCGGCCTGTTCGAGCCAGGCGACCCCGACAGTCAGCTCTCCGAGGTCGACCTCGCGGGACGGAAGCTGCGGGTCGAGCGCCTTCATCATCGCCACGCAGCCGGCCACGTCACGAGTCATAGGCCCGGCCGTGTCGTAGCTCGGCGCGAGCGGGAAGCAGCCTTCCAGCGAGACCACTCCGTGGGTTGGCTTGAAGCCGACGATTCCGCAGCAGGCCGCCGGGACGCGGATCGAGCCGGCCGAGTCGGTCCCGAGAGCGGCTTCGCAGAGCTTCGCGGCGACGGCGGCCGCGGACCCTCCGCTCGAGCCGCCGGGGATTCGGCCGCGATCGAGCGGGTTGAGAACTGCGCCGTAGTGCGGATTGTCCGAAGTGATCCCGTAGGCGAACTCGTGGAGGTTCGTCTTCCCCACGACGGCGTACCCCGCCCGCTCGAGCCGCGTGACCGCGGGGGCGGTCTTCGCGGGCACGTGGTCGCGAAAGATTGCGGACCCGTAGGTCGTTGTCAGCCCCGCCGTGTCGAATAGGTCCTTGACGCCGAGGCCGATTCCCTCGCCGGCCGCGTCGGACCGGGCCAGGAAGGCGTTGAGATCGTCTCTAGGAGCTGACGACGTTGTAGATCTCGGCGATGAGGATCGAGCCGGCGAAGAGCACGAGCGAAAGGGCGAGCAGGGCGAGGCCGAGACGGACGTTCTTGCGGGCGGTCTCGGGATCCATCAGAGGACGAGCGGGTCGACGGCCATGGCGACGAAGAGCAGGGCGAGGTAGACGAGCGAGAAGCTGAACAGGCGGCGTGCGCGGGCGGGGGTCGTTTCGCGGCGAAGCGACAGCGCCAGGATCAGGAAGGCGGCGCCCAGCCCGATAGCAGCGCCGAGGTAGAGCCAGCCGACCGTCTTCCAGATCACCGGGAGCATCGAGATGGCAATCAGCACGACGGTGTAGCGCACGATTGAGCGCGCCGTCTCGGCCTCGCCCTTCACGACCGGGAGCATCGGGATGCGGGCCGCCTCGTAGTCTCGCCGGATCAGCAGGGCGAGCGCCCAGAAATGCGGCGGCGTCCAGTAGAAGACGATGAGGAAGAGAAAGAGCGCCGGCAAGGTGAGATTGCCCGTCGCAGCGGCCCACCCGACGAGCGGCGGCACAGCGCCGGCGGCCC
>WNGA01001648.1_pt1 | contig 34075 bp, 28 predicted proteins | sample 5400061 | NCBI WGS metagenome assembly WNGA01 (sample SAMN13153366, study PRJNA577476) | soil metagenome | isolation source: 100 cm soil or saprolite under grassland replicate 2 | place: USA:California | collected 2016-06-15 | reverse complement strand
GTCGGCGAGTACGACGACGTACTGCGTTCAGAGCACCGTCGGTGCGGAGGTCTGGAACAAGTCCGGGCCGGGCTCCGACATCGTCGCGGGCGCCTGCCCGTAACGAGGACGCTCGTTCAGCTTGTCCGGAAGGGGGCGCTACGGCGCCCCCTTCTTCGTACTGGTCAAGGCGGGTTCAGCGGCGACCGATAGGACGTCCATGGCAGTCGCGGTCCGGCCCACCCGACAACCACTGACGGCACGGCCGACGGCGCTCGAGAAGGCCGGCCTCGCCGCATGGCCGCTGCTCGCGGGGCTCGTCGGCCTGAGCTTCGCCGTTCGCGCGGCGCTCGGCTGGCTGCGGGCGACTCCGATCTACCTCGGCGACGAATACCTCTACGCCGTGCTGGGACGCTCGCTCGCCGAAAGCGGACGCCCGCTCGTCCGCGGCGAGGCGGCACATTTCCCGGCGCTGCTGCAGCCGCTCCTCACCGCCCCGGCCTGGCTCGTCGGCGACGTGGGCACCGCCTACCACCTGGTCCAGACGATCGGGGCGCTCGGCATGTCGCTCGCGGCCCTGCCCGCCTACTGGCTCGCGCGGAGGTTGGGCCTCTCCACACGCCTGGCTCTCGGGCTCGCCGCGCTTGCCATCGCCCTCCCCGATCTCATCTACGCCTCCTGGGTCGTCGCCGAGCCGTTCGCCTACCCGCTCGTGCTAGCCGCAACCGCGGCCGCCGTGGCCGCGCTCGCGCGGCCTTCGCGACGGGCCCAGCTCGCGTTCGTCGCACTCGCCGCGCTCGCCGCGTTCGCGCGCATCCAGTTCGTCGTGCTCCCCGCCTGCTTCCTGGGAGCCGTCCTCGTCGTCGGCTTGCGCGAGGGTCGGCTGCGGGCCGCGCTCCGGGAGCAGTTGCTGCCGCTCGTCCTGCTAGCGGTTCCGGTCGCGGTCGCGCTCGCGCTCGGCCCGGCGCGCATGCTCGCCTTCTACAGCGGAGTCGTCGAGGTCCACGTCGATCCGCTCGCCCTCGTCGAGCGCTCCGGGAGGAACCTCGTCGTTCTCCTCTACGCCTCCGGCTTCGTGCTGGTGCCGGGGGCGATCCTCGGTCTCGCGCTCGCGATCGCACGCCCGCGGACGCGCGCCGAGCTCGCATTTGCCGCGCTGACGTGCCTGCTCACGGCCTCGCTGCTCATCGAGGCCGGTCTCTTCGGAGCGTTCGGCCAGGCGCAGGAGCGGTACGTCTTCTACGTTCTCCCGCTCGCGGCGATCGGCTTCGGCCTCTACGCGTCGCGTGGCTGGCCACACCGGCTCGTTCACACGCTGCTTGCGGCCGGGCTCGTCGCCGTCGCCGCGGTCGTGCCCCTCGCCGGCTACGCCGCGGCCGACGAGAAGATGCACTCGCCGCTCCTCTACGGCACCTTCCGCTTCGAGCAGTTGTTCGACACCCCCGGCAGCGGCTCGCTCGTGGTCGCCCTCGCCGCGACGGTGTCGATCGCGCTGCTCGTGGCCTGCTCGCTGAGACCGCGCGTGGCCACGCCGACCGGTCTCGCGCTCGCCCTCGTCCTCTGCACGGGCTTCGCGACGGCGGCCGCCGTGTTCGACCACGAGAACACGAGCTCGGCTCGGCGCTCCTTCTTCGGGCACGACCCTTCGTGGGTCGACCACGCCCGCCTCGGCGACGTGACCCTCTTGCGCAACGCCGCCGGGCAGCGCGGAGCCGCCTTCCAGCAACTCTTCTGGAATCGCTCGGTCAAGCGGCTGCTGCTCATGCCGGGTGCGGGCGCAGTCGATCCCTTCTCCGCCGATCGTGTTCGAGTCGCTGACGACGGGTCGCTGCTCGCGGATGGGCGGCCGCTGACCGGTGCGCTCCTCGTCGATCGGCACGCGGTCGCGATGAGGCTGACGGGCGCCAGGGAGGTCGGCTCTGCGCCTGGCTTCGCGCTCTTCCGGCCCGTCGGCAGGCCGCGGCTCGCGCTGATCTTCTTCGGCCGCTACTACGACGGCTGGCTGGCCGGCCGCGGAACGATCAACCTCTGGCCTCGGCCTGGGAGCGACCGGCTCGAGGGAACGCTCGCCCTCGACCTCGAGGCACCCGTCCAGGTCGGCGGCACGACCGTCCACTTCCGCCTCTCGGGCGGGTCGGAAGTGCACGTACGCGTGCCGTTCCGCTCCACTACGGCCGTCCGGCTTCCCGTCTGTTCCCGCGGGCCGTGGGCTGTCGACTTTCGCGCGAAGGTGGGGGGCTATGTGGGCGCCCGCCCTGTGAGCGTCAAGGGCGGAATGCCCCGCTTCATCCCGGGCCGCGGGGGGTGCGCCGCCGAGCGTGAGCGCGAGCCTGCGCTTCCGCCCAACCCTTCCGACCCGACGGTATGAGCTCGGCGCTTGTCGAGCGCGCGGCCTCGGAGTCGCCGGGCCCGGCCGATCTCTCGCTCGTTCCGCGGCCGCGCCGGCTGCCCGGCCCGAAGACGCTCCTTGCCGGCATCTACCTTGTTGCGTTCGCCTACCACTGGCTCCAGTCGCGCGCACACGTGACTCCGGCCGTCTTCGGCGATGAGCTGCTCTACTCGAAGCTCGCCCAGAGCCTCGTCTCGGGACACGGGTTCAGCGTTCGCGGCGAGCCCGTCTTCTTCCCGGCGCCGCTCGCGGTCTTCGTCCAGGCGCCTGTGTGGCTCATCCACTCGACGCCGGTCGCCTACGCAGTCGTCAAGGCGCTGAACATGGCGGTGATGACCGCCGCGGTCTTTCCCGCCTACGCCCTTGCTAGGCGGGTCGTCCGCCCGTCGTACGCCCTCCTCGCGTCGGCCGCCGCCGTCGCCGGCCCTCTCATGCTCTACGGGCCGTACCTGATGTCCGAGGCGCTCGCCTACCCGGTTTTCCTGCTCGCGCTCCCGACGATGCTGCGCGCGATCGAGCGGCCCTCTCAGCGGATGGAGGCGGCCGTCGTCGCCGTCTCGGTCGTCGCGGTGCTGACGCGCCTCCAGTTCATCGTCGTTCCCGTCGCCTACCTCGTCGCGGCGCCGCTGGCGGGCTGGCTCTGCGGCGAGCGCCTGCGCGCGGTCGTGCGGCGGCACGCGCTCTCGCTCGGGGCGCTGCTGGCCCTCGCGAGCGTCCCGCTGCTGACGGGCGGCGCCGTCCTCGGTACGTACCGGGGCGCCGCGCTGCTCGACTACGACTTCGGCGAGGTTCTCTCCTGGAGCGGGTTCACGGCGGCGCTGCTGCCGTTCGCGGCCGGCTTGCTCGTCGTTCCGGGAGCCATCGTCGGCATCGCCTCCCTCGCGCGACGGCCGAGGAGTCGGGCCGATGCGGGCTTCGCCGCGCTGGCGTTCACCTCGGCCGTGCTCATCCTGCTCGAGGTCGGACTGATCGCCGCTGGAGAGGCCGAGCGCGCACTGGAGCGCTACACGATCTACCTTGTCCCGCTCGTCGTCGTCGCCTTCTTCGCCTATGCCGAGCGCGGCGCGCCGTGGCGGCGGCTCTACGTCGCGCTCGCGCTGCTCGGGGCCTCCAGCGCCTGGCTGATGCCGTTCCCGGCCAAAGCCGGCACCGCCTTCACCTTCGACACGCCGACGTTCTCGGTCTACGGGCAGCTCGCCGGGTGGTGGGGATCCGACAACGCGGCCAGCGTCTTCGCGGGCCTGCCCCTTCTCGGCGGGATCGCGCTCGCGCTGCTCCCGCTGCGCCGCCGCCGTGCACCGCTCGCGGTCGGGCTCGCCACGATCGCCGTCCTGCTCGCGAGCGGGATCTCCGCCTACGCCGGGGATCACCAGATGACGCGCGGCGCCTTGCTCCACCGGGCGGGCGACCCGCCCGACTGGCTCGACCGGAGCGGGCTCGGCTCGGCTGACTACCTCCAGCTCCCGGGCGGCGCGGCCCACTCGGGCTGGCTCCTGGAGACGTGGAACCGAAGCTTCCGCCGCGCGATCCAGCTCGAGCTGCCGAACGACGGCTTCGCGTCGGCCACAGGACGGATCGACCCCCGGGGGCGCCTGCTCGTGGACGGCCGTCCGCCTGGCGCCGGCGTCTTCGTCGTGAACGACTTTGGAACCGCGATCGACCTCGAGGGCGAGGTCGTGGCGAGGCCGCGGGACGGCCTGACCGTCTACCGCCTGCCGGCGGCGCCGCACGTCCGCTCGCTCGGGATGGGCCTCTGGTTCGATGGCTGGGCGGCTGCGCTCGCCAGCTACCAGGTCTGGCCCCGGGCGCCTTCGCCGCAAGGCTTCTACCGCGTCGCCCTCGCGCTCCCGGAGGGCCTCGACGCGAGGAGTGTCACGCTCGCTGTCGACGGCGGCGGGACCCGCACTCTCTGGGTCGGCCCGGGGGAGAGAAAGCGCGTGCGGATGCCAGTTTCCGGCAACCCTTTGCCTGTCCTGCGGATCCGCACCGACCGCGCCGATTTCATCGGCGGCGGAGGGCCGGATGCGCGGCTCGTGGCCGTTCGAATTCCAGCGATCTCGTACGCCCCGAAGCGACCCGAGAACTGACCTCAAGCGCAGGCCGCGGACTGCCGATAGCCCGTACGAGGGAAAGCCATGCCGGAGACCCGATTCTCCATTGACACGCTGCTCGAGCAGATGGTCGCGCACAACGCGTCCGATCTGCACATTACGGTCGGATCACGGCCGGCGCTCCGCGTGCGCGGACACCTCGAGCGGCTCGAAGGCTTCCCCGAGCTCACCACCGAGGACACCCGCCAGCTCCTCTACCGGATGATCTCCAGCGAGCAGCAGAAGCGGCTCGAGATCGAGCGCCAGCTCGACCTCTCCTACTCGATGCCGGGCCTCGCCCGCTTTCGCGTCAACATCTACTCGCAGCGAGAAAGCCTCGCGGGCGCGTTCCGGCTCATCCCGGACGAACTGAAGAGCCTCGAGGAGCTGGGCCTCCCGACCTCGCTCTACCAGCTCTGCCACAGGCCGCGCGGGCTCGTCCTCGTGACGGGGCCGACCGGCTCCGGTAAGTCGACGACCCTCGCGGCGCTCATCGACGAGATCAACCGTACGCGCGCGGAGCACATCATCACGATCGAGGATCCGATCGAGTTCCTCCACCGGCACAAGCGCTGCATCGTCAATCAGCGCGAGCTCGGTCCGGACGCGACGAGCTTCGCGGAGGCCCTCCGTGGCGCGCTCCGCCAAGACCCCGACGTGATCCTCCTCGGCGAGATGCGCGACCTCGAGACGATCTCGACCGCGCTTACCGCCGCGGAGACCGGTCACCTCGTCTTTGCCACCCTCCATACGCAGGACGCCGCCTCGACCGTCGATCGCGTGATCGACGTCTTCTCGGCCGCGCAGCAGGGGCAGATCCGCACACAGCTCGCCGGCACGCTCGAGGGCGTCATCGCTCAGACGCTCCTGCCCACGGAGGACGAGCAGGGCCGCGTCGCGGCTGTCGAGATTCTCTTCCCCGGCGACGCCGTCCGGAACCTCATCCGCCAGGGCAAGATCGAGCAGGTCTACTCGGTCATGCAAACGGGCGGGAAGCGCGGCATGCAGACGATGGAGCAGGCGCTGGCCGAGCTTGTCCTACGCGGGGTGATCACCGAGGAGCTGGCCCTCGCCCGTTCGAGCCGTCCCGAGCAGCTGCTCGGCCTGCTCGGCCGCACTGCGGTCGAGGGCGGCATCGCCGACCCGTCGAAGGTCGCAGACCTCCGCATGGCAGGAAGCTAGCCATGGTCGACTGGAAGAAGGACATCAAGCTCTCGGACCTCCTGCGAAAGCGGGACAAGACGGACCCGGCAGACGCGGAGGCACCCACTGCCGAGGTCGAGCCGGCGAAGCCGGAGAAGGAGAAGACGAAGCGCAGCGTCCCCTTCGCGCGCAAGTCGACGGAGCCGAAAGAGTCGAAACGGCGACGCGCGTCGAAGCCGGCCGCCACGCGCGAGCGTCGTGGAGGCAGCCACAAGCGGCTCGTCGGGCTCAAGATCGGCGCGTCACAGCTCGCCGCCGCGCGCGTCGTGAACAACGGCTTCCCGGAGCTCGTTCAGGTCGCCCGCGAGAGCCTCGAGGCCGGCATCGTCGTCGGCGGCGAACTGCGCGATCCGGACGCACTCGCCGATGCGCTGCGGCGTTTCTTCCGCGCCCACAAGCTGCCGCGCCAGGGAGTGCGGCTCGGCATCGCGAGCAACCGGATCGGCGTGCGCACGTTCGAGATCGGCGGCATCGAGGACCAGAAGCAGCTCGACAACGCGATCCGCTTCCGCGCGCAGGAGACGTTGCCGATCCCGCTCGAGGAGGCCGTGCTCGACTACCAGATTCTCGGCGAGAGCCTCGACGGGGAGGGCGGTCAAGTGAGCCGCGTCCTGCTCGTCGTCGCCTACCGCGAACTCGTCGACCGCTATGTCGCCGCATGCAAGAAGGCCGGCCTCAAGCTCGCCGGCATCGATCTCGAGGCCTTCGCGCTCCTGCGCGTCCTCGGCGTGCGCGCGGCCGACGCGGAGAATGCCGCGATCGTCGTCGCGGGCATCGGCCACAGTCGCTCGACGCTCGCCGTCTCGAACGGCGAGACCTGCGAGTTCACGCGGGTCATCGAGTGGGGCGGAGCGAACCTGAACGTCGCGATCGCGCGCGCCCTCGACGTCGCTCCCTCCGAGGCCGAGCCGGTGAAGCGCTCCATCTCGCTGCTTGAGCCGGCCGAGGCGATGGAGGGGCTCGACGCCGAGCGTGCTGCGAAGGTGCGGACGGCCGTCCATGAAGAGCTCCAGACCTTCGCCCGCGAGCTCGTTTCCTCGCTCCAGTTCTACCAGGGCCAGCCGGGCTCGCTCGGCATCGGCGAGATCGTGCTCACGGGCGGCACCGCCCACCTGCCCGGCCTCGACACCGAGCTCGCTCGGCTGATCGGCGCCCGCGTCCGGGTCGGCGACCCGCTGGCGCACGTCAAGCTCGGCAAGAAGGTCACCGAGGACGGCCAGCTCGGCTCGCTCGCCGTCGCCATCGGCCTCGGGATCGAGACGGACTGATGCGTGCCGTCAACCTCCTCCCGCGCGACGACGGCCGAGCGAGCTCGCGCCAGAAGAACCCCGTGGCGATCGGCGCCGTGGGGGGCGCCCTCTTCGTGACGACGATCCTTGCCGCCTGGTTCCTGACGGCGAGCGCAGGCGTTGCCGACAGCCAGAAGCGGCTCGACGCAGTGCAGGCCGAGCTCGCCGCGACGCCGGTCCCGCCACCGGATGCCCCAGGGGCCTCGCAGCTCGAGCAGGAGAAGACCGCGCGCATCGCCGCGCTCTCGTCGGCGCTCGCCGGCCGGCTCGCGTGGGACCGCGTCCTCCGGGAGTTGTCGCTCGTGCTGCCCGACGACGCCTGGCTGACGAGCCTCTCCGCAGAGGCGCCGCCCGCCGTCGCCGCGAGCACGCCGACCGCCGGCTTCACGATCAACGGCAGGACCTACTCGCACGACGGGGTCGCGCGGCTGCTCGCACGCCTCGGCGTCGTCCCGCACCTCTCGAACGTCACTCTCCAGCACAGCTCGCTGACGACGAGCGAGACCGGCCGCAAGGTCGTCGAGTTCTCGATCAGCGCCGTCGTCAAGGCGGCGGGGGCCGCGTGATGAGGCGCAGGCCGTCCGCAGCCGTGATCGCCGGGATCGTCGCCGGCCTCCTTGCCTTCGCGCTCGTGGGGTACTTCCTGCTCGTATCGCCGCAGCGGAAGAAGGCCGCCGACGCGAAGAGCCAGATCGTGGCGACGCAACAGCAGATCGACCAGTACCGCGCGCTTGCCGCCCAGGCCCGAGCGACGCCTCCGATCCGCATCGCCGATCTCTTCCGGTTGACGAAGGCCATGCCGGACGAGGTCGACATGGCCGGGCTCGTCCTCGAGCTGAGCCGGGTCGCGCGCGAGAGCGGCATCGTGTTCGACTCGATTACGCCGCAGGGAACGGCGACTCTGTCGGGCTATTCGGGCATCCCGATCTCGCTCGAGTTCGACGGGAACTACTACGAGCTCTCGGACTTCCTATTCCGGCTCCGCAATCTCGTTCGGGTGCGCTCCGGGCGCCTGGACGCCCAGGGTCGGCTCTTCGTCGTCGACTCGATCAGCTTCAGCGAGAGTGAGCACTCGTTCCCGCGGATCAACGCGAGCCTCATCGTGCACGCGTTCGTCTACGGCGACTTGACGGCGACGACGCCGCCGCCGGCTGCCGCCGCTCCGGGCTCGACGACCGGCGCGTCCACGACGACGGCGCAGACGACGACGTCGCTAGACACCCCTCCCGAGCCCCCGGGCGGCACGTCGGCAGTTGGGGGTGGGCGGTAATGGCGAAGAAGTTCGACGCGAAGGCGAAGGCGAAGCGCCAGAAAATCGTCGCTGCAGTGCTCGGTGTGCTGCTGCTCGGCGTTCTCGCCTACGAGCTTCCCTCGGTCATGAAGATGATGAACAAGAAGCCACCCGCGTCCGCGCCGGCTCCGGCTGCGGTCGCGCCGGCCGTCCCAGCTGTAGCCGGGACACCGATGTCCGCGTCCGCGGCGAGCTCTGGTGTGCTCGTCGATTCCGATCCGGCGGCGCAGGCTGCCGGCGGCCAGCTCGTCTCGTTCGACCGCTTTCCGACCAAGGACCCGTTCGTGCAGCAGGCGGGCCCCGCACTTGCTACCGAGCGGGCGGCGAAGACGAAGGCAAGGGCGACGCCAGCCGCTCCGCATCCGTCCGCGGCTCCCAAGCAGCCCGCGGCTGCGCCGACCTCGGCCCGGATCTCGGTCAACAGCGCGACCGAGTCGGTCGCCGTCTCTCAGACCTTCCCGCAGGCGGACCCGGTGTTCGCTCTCGTCTCGCTGACGAAGACAACCGCGAAGATCAGGATCGCCGGCGGCTCACTCGCCACAGGCAATCAGACGGTGACCCTCAGGAAGGGCAAGAAGGTCACGCTGATGAACACCGCCGACGGCACGCGCTACGAGCTCGTCCTCGTCTCCGTCTCCTAGGCTCGGCGGCGCCCCTGTCAAGGGGTCCCGGTGTGTAGGGGCGGGCTAGGACGGGTCTGGAAAGACCGCGTTAGCCGGTCGACTGGTCGAACGTCGAGACCTGGCGGGCGAAGGTGACGCTCAGGTTGTTCGAGTCGCGAACGACGACGGTGACCTTCTTCACGGGTCGACCGCCCGTGGGTGTCGTCGAGACGATGTAGGTGTCGATCCTGTAGCTCTTCCGGTCGGCGCCCGTCGCCACTCGGCTCGCGTTGCACTCGTCGGGCGGGCCTGCGCAGGTCGCGGTCACCTGCGAGCCGCTGTAGGCGGAGTCGGTCGTGTACGGGGCCGAGCTCGGGATCGAGGTCGGCTCCAGACGAATCGAGGTATACGTGAGCGCCCGGTAGAGCTCCATCTGGCCGTCGGCGAGGACGGCCGCCGTCGTGATCCGGCTCGCGCGGTTCAGCGAGATGATGCCCGACGAGAACGCCGCGACCACGGCGAGGAGACCGACGCTCAGGATCGTCATCGCCATGAGCAGCTCGATCAGGCCGAAGCCGCTTTCTCGGCGGAGCGTGCGCACGATCTCTCTATCGGCACCACGCTGCTATCGCTCAAGCGCGCCGATGCCTCTGCCGATACGGAACCTCGGTGCTTCTGACGGCCCCCTCCTTCGGTTAACGCATGGCGGCATACGCATACAGCGCGATCAACGCGCAGGGCCTCGAGCTGCGAGGCGAGATTCACGCGCCGGACTCGGACGCGGCGCGCGAGCAGCTGCGCATGCGCGGCCTGCTCGCGCAGTATCTCGACGAGCTTCCCGCCGAAGGGGAGGAGGGCGCTCGCACTGTCTTCAAGAAGATCAAGCCGAAGTCGCTCCAGATCTTCTCTCGCCAGTTTGCGACGATGATCGACGCCGGGCTCTCAGTCGTGGGCGCCCTCGTCATCCTCGAGGAGCAGACCGAAGACAAGTACCTCGGAACAATCGTCGCGGCACTCCGAGCCGACGTCGAGGGTGGCCTTCTGCTCTCGCAGGCGATGGCGCGCCATCCCAAGATCTTCAGCCGCCTCTACGTCGCGATGGTCGAGGCAGGCGAGGCCGCGGGAATCCTCGACCAGGTGCTCGACCGCGTCGCCTTCCAGATCGAGAAGGAGACGCAGATCAAGCGCCGCGTGAAGGGCGCGATGATCTACCCGACGATGGTCCTCATCTTCGCGACCCTCGTCCTGATCGGGATGCTGCTCTTCCTCGTCCCGATCTTCGTGGACATCTTCAAGGACCTCGGCGGCGACCTGCCGACGCTCACCCAGTACATCGTGACCATGTCGGACTTCCTGCGCGCCGACTGGATGTTCATCTTTCCGACCCTCGCCGTCGTCTTCTACGCCTTCCGCAGGGGAAAGAGGACCGAACAGGGCCGTCGGCTTTGGGACCGCTTCAAGCTGAAGGTTCCGATGAAGGTCGGCAGCGTCGTCCTCAAGGTGACGATGGCCCGGTTCTCGCGGACGCTCTCGACGCTCGTCGCCGCCGGTGTCGACATCATCAAAGCGCTCGAGATCACCGGCCAGACGGCCGGTAACTCGGTCATCGAGGACGCGCTCGCGGACATGCGCGCGAAAGTGCAAGAAGGGATGCCGATCGCGCAGCCGCTCGTCGAGAACCCGATCTTCCCGCCGATGGTCGGCCACATGGTCAAGATCGGCGAGGAGACGGGAGAGCTCGAGATGATGCTCTCGAAGATCGCCGACTTCTACGAGGACGAGGTCGACTCGGCCATCCAGGCCCTGACCTCGATCATCGAGCCGATCATGATGATCGGCGTCGGCCTCATGGTCGGGGTCATCATCATCGCGATGTACCTCCCGATGTTCAAGATGCTCAGCCTCGTCAAGTAGGCGAGCAGAACACCACAGTCTTGGAGGCTCCAACACAATGAGCCTTGTGCCGCCGGGCCGCGCTGCTCGCCCCGAGGCTGTGTCCTCTCTCGCGCCGCGTCCTCGTCTCGGAACGACCATCGCGCCCGGGCGACGAAGCGTCATTATGTTGGAGCCTCTTAGATCGTCTCGAGCGTCGCGCGCCGGCGCCCGTCCGCCTCGAAGAATCTGAACAGGGCGTAGGCGAAGGCCGCGTAGCAGAGCCCGATTCCGGCCTCTGTCCACACGAGCCCTGAGACGTCTCCCAGCGACGCGCCCCCGGCGATCTGGCGGGCCGCGTCGATCCCGTGCGTCAGTGGCAGCACGCGGCCGATCGCCTGCATCCAGCCTGGCAGAGCGTCGAAGGGCACGTTGACGCCGCAAAAGAGCAGGAAGATGAAGATCACGAGGTTCGCGAGGAAGAAGACGTCGCGAGCTCGCAGGCCGACGGAGCCCACCATCATCCCGAATGACGTGCAGGCGAACGAGCTCACGACGACGACGAGCGCGATCGCCGGGATCTCGGAGGGCTTCAGCGAGAAGTCGAGGAGCAGCCAGCCGACGACGAAACCGAACGCCGACACGAGGATCCCGTTCGCGAGGTTCGGCAGCGCGCGGCCGAGGAAGAGCGCGAGCCGGTTCGCCGGCGTGGCGAGGATCGAGGAGAGCGTCTGCGTCCAGCGCTCGCCGCCGATCGTCATCGCCATCCCGAAGATCCCACCCATTGCCGAGATCTGAACGGCGTTCCCGACGACGAAGAACTCGTCCGAGCGGAGCTTCGCGTAGCGCCCGATATAGGCGAAGAACAGAATCTGGAACACCGGCCCGCCGAGCATCGTCGGGATAAACATCGACCAGTGGATCCAGTTGAAGAGCGCGCGATAAGCGAGGTAGCCGCCGACGAAGAAGACGCGGATCGAGTTCATCCGGTCTCGGTTAGCGCCTCAGTCATGCCAGCGCCAGCGTGGCCCGCTCACGGGCGAGCCGCTCGAAGTAGCGAAGCGTGAAGTGCCCGATCACGAGGTAGACCGCGCCGAGCCCCAGGCAGACGGCGATCGCGATGCCCGGCTCGCCGCCGATCGCAGCCTGCCGGATCCCGCGAATTCCCCAGGTCGGCGCGAGCGCCCACGAGAGCGGGCGCGTCCACCCGGGCAGGAGCGAGATTCCCACGAGGAGCCCGGTTACGAGCCAGACCGGGTACTCGAGGAGGTTCGACAGCGAGTTCGCGTTCCGCATGAGCACGAACGTCGACGCCATCACGAGGCCCAGCAGCCCGAGCGAGAGAACAGCCGCAGGAAGCGCGACGGCGAACCACACTGGGTGGGCGACGTGAAACGGCACGTCGAAGAAGAGCCACCCCCAGAGCAGCGTCGTCGTCATCGAGTAAAGGCCGATCGACGCGGTCGCGATCGTCAGCGGCAGGAGCACGAGGATGAGCGGCGGCGGCGCCCCGATCACATACTCGAGAGTTCCCTGCCAGCGCTGCCACTGGATCGCGCCGCCCGAGCCGAAGAGCGTCGACGACCAGATGCCCATCATCCCCGCGCCAAGCGAGGCGTAGAGGAGCGATCCCGGCCGCGCGCCGGTGCGGAACATGTAGTACGCGATCGTCGCGTAGAAGACCGGCAAGACAGCCGTGCTGAGGATGAAGAAGCTCGAGAGGGAGAGGCTCTTCATGTGGAAGAGCCAACCGGTGTAGAAGAGGCGGAGGGAGCGCTTCACGCGCGTTCCAAGGTCGCGTGCTTGCGACCCTGCCATTCGAAGAAGCGGAGCAGCGAGTAGCCCACGACCAGGTAGACGAGCCCGATTGCCAGCTCCGTCGCGACGAGTCCGCTGACGCTCCCGAACGAAGCCCCGTCCGCCAGCTCTCTGGCTGCCTCGATCGCATGCGTGAACGGCAGACCGTGCGAGATCGCGCTCATCCAGCCCGGCAGCTCGTCGAGCGGGACGTTCGCCCCGGTGAAGATGAGCAGGAAGCCGAAGATCACGTTCGAGAGCACGGCGTTCTCGCGCACGCGCAGCGAGACCGCCGCGTTGATCAGCCCCAGCCCCGTGCAGGAGAAGGAGGCCACGGCGATGACGACTGCGAGGCCGGGAATCGATCCGGCCGGCAGATCCACGCCCAGGATCAGGCAGCCGACCGTCAGCGAGAACGCAGAGACGAAGGCCGCGTTTCCGATCACCGGCAGCGCCCGCCCGAAGAACAGCGGGATCCGCTTCGCCGGGCTGACGAGGATTGCGCTCAGCGTGTTCTGGTAGCGCTCGCCGCTAATGAGCTGCGACATGGCGAACAGGCACGGCACGGCGGCGTATTGCAGCGCGTTTCCGGTCACATAGAACTTGTCCGACTGGAGCCCGGCCGAGCGGCCGATGTACGCGAAGAGCAGGATCTGGAAGATCGGGGCGACCACGAGGCTCGGGATGTAGATCGCGGGCGACAGCCAGTTGAAGAGCGCCCGGTAGCTCGTCAGGCCGCCGACGAAGAAGAGGCGAAGCGAGGTCATGTCAGGGACAGGGCCGCGCGCTCGCGAGCGGCGCGGAGGACGCGCTCGGTGGCGAAGATGCCGAGCAGGACATAGGCCGCGCCGAGCGCGAAGCACATGCCGAGGTCGCCGAACGGCGATCCGCCGAGAGCCGACTCTCGGATCGCCTTCATCCCCCACGTCGGGGCCAACGCCCACGAGATGGGGCGCACCCAGTCGGGGAACAAGGCGAGCGGCACGAGGAAGCCGCACACCAGCCACACCGGGTACTCGAACATGTTGCCGAGCGCCCAGGCGGCCCGAAAGCGGACGAAGCAGACTGCGAAGAGGAAGCCGAGCGAGCCGAACGAGAGCACCGTCACCGGCACCGAAGCGACGAACAGCAGCGGGTGGACGATCGTCAGATTGATGCCGAACAGGAGCCAGCCCCAGAGCAGGGTCGCGGCGAGGCTGTAGATGCCGATCGTCGCCATCGCGATCGTGATCGGCAGCAGGATCAGCGCGAAGTGGGGCGGAGTGCCGACGAGAACCTCGAGCGTCCCGGTCCAGCGCTCGCGCTGCATCGCAGCTCCTGCGGTCGTGCTCGTCGCCGACCACATGCCCATGACCGCGGCGCCGAGCGAGGCGTAGAGAAGGGTACGGGGGCTGTCGCCTGCCCGAAACACGAAGAAGGCGACGGTCGCGAAGAACAGCGGGTAGATGACCTGGCCGACGCCGTCGAAGGCCGACCGCGAGATCATCTTGAAGTGGAAGACCCAGCCCACCCCAAGTAGGCGGAGGGCCCTCACTCCTCGGTGACGAGCGCCACGTATGCGTCTTCGAGCGTCGGCTCGCGTCGCGAGACGCGCCCCACGTTTGCGCCGTCCAGGTGCGCGAGGATCGTCGCGGTCAGCTGCACGTCGGCACGGGTCTGGACGCTCAGCACCTGCGCCTGCTCGCGCTCCTCGACCCAGACCGCGAGCACGCCTTCCAACAGCCGGAGTTTCTCGACGGTCTCCTCCGGGACGCCGTAGGCCTCGACCTCGGTCACGCTTCCGGAAGCGACGCGACTCTTCAGTTGGCCGGGTGTCCCCTCGGAGACGATCTCGCCCTTCGAGATGACGGCGATGCGGTCGCAGAGCGCGTCGGCCTCGAACATGTAGTGGGTCGTGAGCAGGATCGTCTTGCCGGCCTGCGTGAGCGAGGCGATCGTCGCGCGCAGCTCGCGGGCTCCGACGGGGTCGAGGCCGAGCGTCGGCTCGTCGAGGAAGAGGACCTCCGGATCGTGCAGGAGGCCGCGCGCGACATGCAGGCGCTGCTTCATGCCGCGCGAGTAACCCTCCGCGCGCTCGTGCTCGCGGCCCTTGAGCCCGACGAGCTCGAGCAGCTCCTCGATTCGCTGCTTCTGGAGCCGGCCCGGAACGCCGTAGAGCTCCGCGAAGTAGCGCAGGTTGTCGTAGCCGGAGAGCCGCTCGTAGACGCCGCGCTCGCCGCCGAAGACGTAGCCGATCCGCTTGCGCACCTCGCGCGCGTCCTTGACGACGTCGTAGCCGAGCACACGCGCCGAGCCCGCGGTGGGGATGAGGAGCGTGATCAGCATCTTGATCGTCGTCGTCTTGCCCGCACCGTTCGGGCCGAGCAGGCCGAAGAGCTCGCCTTTCTCGATCGCGAAGCTGACGCCGCGCACGGCCTCGATCTCCTTCACCCGGCGGCGGAGCGTGCCGGTATGCGTCCTGTAGGTCCGGCGCAGGTCCAAGGCTTCGACGACGGCCATGCCTTCAGCCTATCGTCAGGACTCGCTGCCCTCGGGGGGGCCGAAGCCGCCGCCTCCCGGCGTCTCGATCCGAACGAGGTCGCCGGGGCTGAGGTCGCGCGTCGCCTTCGCGGGCAGCTCCTCCCCGTTCCGCAGGTTGCGGCCGGGTGCGCCCGGCTCGCCGCCGCGGGCTCCCCGCGGGCTCCAGGCGCGCCGCTCGCTGATCACCGAGAAGCGGCACGGCTCGAGCGCGCGCAGCTCCCGGACCACCCCGTCGCCGCCCCGGAAGCGCCCCGCTCCGCCGGATCCCGGGCGCAGGGCGTGGCGCTCGACCCGCAGCGGGTAGGCGAGCTCGAGGGCCTCGGCCGGCGTCGTCAGCGTGTTCGACATCGTCACGTGCACCGCTGAAGGCCCGTGCGCGTGCGGGCAGGCGCCCTGTCCACCGCCGAGCGTCTCGTAGTACGTGAAGTCCTCGTTGCCGAAGGTGAGGTTGTTCATCGTCCCCTGACCCTGGGCCGGCACGGGCACCGCCGCGCCGAGCGCGCCGAAGAGGCAGTCGACGATGCGGCACGAGGTCTCGACGTTCCCGGCGGCGACGGCGGCCGGCGGCCGTGCGTTCACGAGCGACCCGAGCGGAGCCCGGACGGTGACCGGCGCGAACGCGCCGCCGGAGGCGGGCAGGTCCGGCGCCGTCAGGCAGCGGACGACGAAGTAGCACGCGGAGCGGGTGACCGAGAGCGGGCAGTTGAGATTGCCCTCGTGCTGCTCCCCGGTCCCGGCGAAGTCGAAGGCGATCTCGTCTCCTGCGATCATCACCTGGGCACGGATCTCGAGATCGCGCTCAGCCGTCTCGAGGACGTCCGTCCCCTCGTACCGCCCGTCGGGCAGGCGCGCCAGCGCGGCGCGGACGAAGCGCTCGGAGTAGGCGAAGAGCTCCTCCATCGCCGCGACGACACGCGTCCGCTCTCGCCGCGCGCAGAGCTCGGCGACGCGGCGCTCTGCGAGGCGGTGGGCGGCGAGCTGCGCGCGGAGGTCGCCGCGCCGCTCTTCCGGGTTGCGCATCCGCCCGACGAGCCCGGCGAGCACGTCCTCGTCGAGCCGCGTCGGCGGAATTACGACTCCCTCGTCGGCGAGCGTTCGCGAATCGGCCGGCATGCTCCCCGGCTCGGGGCCCCCGACGTCCGCGTGGTGTGCGCGCGTGACGGCGAAGCCGACCTCGGTGCGCGACACGAGCGTGATGTCCGGGAGGTGCGTGCCGCCCGTGTACGGGTCGTTGAGGATGAAGACGTCGTCGCGGCGGGGGTCGTGGCGCATGACCGCGGCAACCGCATCGGGCATCGCGCCGAGGTGAACCGGGATGTGCTCCGCCTGAGCGATCATCCGCCCGCGCTCGTCGAAGAGGGCGGCCGAGCAGTCGCGCCGCTCCTTGATGTTCGCCGAGAAGGCCGAGCGGACGAGCACGGCGCCCATCTCCTCCGCGACCGAGCGCAGCGCGCTGCCGAGAACTTGGAGCTCAATGTTCACGCGCGCGTGAGCCTCCAAGTGCCACCATCCCTAACCCCCACCCACCCAGGGGGAAGCCAGCAGGTCGACCCGTCCAGTTCCAACACGGCCGGGCCGGACAGCTCTTGCCTGGTCGACCTGCTCAGCTCGATCGTGGGGCCGGGCCGCACCTCGGCGGTGCGGACCGCGACGAGCTCGATCCTCCGCTCGCGGTCTGCGTAGCCGTAGCGCTCCTCGTGCGCGCGGTGGAATGCGGCGGCGAGGTCGTCGCCGAGCGGGACAGTGAGCTCGAACGACTGGCCCACATAGCGGAGGTCGGCCTCGCCTTCGGTCGGAAGCTCGCCCGCTTCCTCGAGCGGGACGACGTAGGAGCGGACGTGATCGCGCCGCTCCTCGCTCGCCGCGAGGCCCAGAGCCGACAGCATGCCGGCTGCTTCGGGGACGAGGACGGTCTCGATGCCGAGCTCATCGGCGAGCGCGCAGGCGTGGAGCGGGCCGGCACCGCCAAAGGCGACGAGTGCGAACTCACGGGGATCGTGGCCACGCTCGACCGTTACGACCCGCAGGGCCCGCAGCATCTCCGCGTTCACGACCTCGACGACGCCGGCCGGGTCGATGTCACCGAGCGCTCGCTCGGCCGCGGCGCGGTCGAGGGCGAGCCCGCCGGCGAGCCGCTCCGGCACCCGGTCGAGCACGAGGTTCGCGTCGGTGACCGTCGGCCGGTCGCCGCCACGCCCGTAGCAGGCCGGGCCCGGGTTCGCCGCCGCGCTCTCCGGCCCGACACGAAGCGCCCCGCCCTCGTCGACACGCGCGATCGAGCCGCCTCCTGCGCCGACGGTGTGCAGATCGACCGCGGGGAGGCGGACGGGGTAGCCGGCGATCTCGCGCTCGGCACTTCGCTCTGCCTCGCCGCCCGCGATCAGGCAGACGTCCGTCGAGGTTCCGCCCATGTCGAGAGAAATCGCGTTCTCGACGCCTGCGGAGCGCGCCGCGAGCGCCGCGCCGACGACGCCTGCCGCGGGGCCGGAGAGGAGCGCGAACGCCGGATGCGCCGCGGCCTCCGTGATCGTGGCGGCGCCGCCGGAGGAGCGCATGACGAGCGGTTCGGGCAGGCCGGCCTCGGCGCACCGCTCGGCGAGCGCGGCGAGGTAGCCGGAAAGCATTGGTCCGAGGTAGGCGTCGATCGCGGTCGTCGACGCGCGCTCGTACTCACGGAACTCGGGAGAGATCTCGTGCGAGGCAACCACCCGGGCACCGGGGAGTCGGCGCCGTAGCTCGTCCGCAACCGTCTGCTCGTGTCCGGGGTCGCGGAACGAGAAGAGACAGCAGACCGCGACCGCCTCAGCGTCGATCTCCGGCAGTGAGTCGAGCTCGAGCGGTCGCACTATCCCGTCGGGTCCGACTCGCTCGACGACACCGAAGCAGCGTTCGAGCGGGACGAGCGGCGCCGGGTGCTCGGCGCAGAGGCGGTAGAGATGGGCACGCGCCTGGCGCCGCAAGTGGAGCAGGTGCTCGAAGCCGGCGGTGGCGACGAACGCCGTCCGAGCCCCCTTTCGCTCCAGGAGCGCGTTCGTGGCGACAGTCGTCCCGTGTGTGAAGCGCTCGAGCTCGCCGGCGCCGACAGCTCGCGCCGCGGCGAGCACGCCCTTCTCCTGACGGGCCGATGTCGGCACCTTTGCAGTCGAGATCCGTCCGTCCGCGACGAGGACTGCGTCCGTGAAGGTGCCGCCCACGTCGACGCCGAGGACCGCCACGGGGCGACTCTATTGCGAATAGACGCAGTCGATGATGCGTTTGAATTGATAGGGATGACGGCGAGAAGCGGCAGGGGTGCGCCGGTCGAGCTCAAGCTCGTGGGCGCCGGCGGGGAGGCGGTCGACCTCCGGCGCACGATCGCCTCGCACGGCGTCGCCGATCTGCCGCCGAACCGCATCGACGAGGAGGCGTGGACGCTCGAGCTGACGCTGCCTCTGGATGGAAGGACACCGACGACCGTGCGGGTGTCTGCCGGCCGCGCCGGCCACGCGTGGCTCGACGTGCTCGGCCGCCCTCCGGGCACCGCCGGGCTCGACCAGCTCCGCTCCGCAGTCGCGCACGTCCTTCGTCTCGACGAGGACCTGACGCCCTTCTACGAGGTGGCCGCGGCCGATCCCGACCTCGCCTGGGCGACGGCCGGCGGGGGGCGGATGCTGCGCAGCCCGACCGTCTTCGAGGAGGTAGTGAAGACGATCTGTACCACGAACTGCACGTGGTCGGCGACCGTGCGGATGGTCGGCGCCCTCGTCGAGCACCTCGGTGAGCCGGCGGCGGGCTCACCGCCGGACGGTCCCTTTGGCCGCGCCTTCCCAAACCCGGAGGCGATGGCCCGGGCGGACGAGTCCTTCTACAAGGACGTTGCCCGGGCCGGCTACCGCGGCCAGTACCTGCGCTCGCTCGCCACCTCGGTCGCCTCAGGCGAGCTCGACCTCGAGGCGCTCAGCCGCGCGACCCCGGACGAGATCCCGGAGGACGAGCTCGCGGCCCGCCTGCTCGCTCTCCCCGGAGTCGGGCCGTACGCGGCCGCGCACGTGATGATGCTCCTGGGACGCTACTCGCGGCTCATCCTCGACTCGTGGACGCGCCCGAAGTACCTCCGGGTCTCCGGTGCGAAGAGGGCGAAGGACTCGACCATCGAGCGGCGGTTTCGCCGCTACGGGCCGTACGCGGGGCTCGCCTTCTGGCTCTATCTCACGCGCGACTGGATCGACGACTGATGGGCGTGCTGACGGAGGAGATGAAGCAGCTCGTGCGCGAGCAGAGCCTCGGGTTCGTCGCCACCGTGTGCCCAGACGGGACGCCGAACCTCTCGCCGAAGGGGACGACGACGGTCTGGGACGACGATCACCTCGTCTTCGCGGACATCGCCTCGCCCCAGACCATCGAGAACCTGCGGCAAAACCCGTCCGTGGAGGTGAACGTCGTCGACCCGATCGTCCGCAAGGGCTTCCGCTTCAAGGGCACGGCGACGGTTCATGCGGAGGGCGACGCTCTCCTCGACGAGGTCGTCGCCTGGTACGGCACATCGGACGCAGGCATCGAGCGCGACCTCGCCGGCCGAGTGCGCGCGATCGTGCTCGTCAGCGTCGAGCGCGCCCTTCCTCTCATCTCGCCCGTCTACGAGTTGGGGCGGACCGAGGAAGAGGTGCGGGCCTGGTGGGAGAGCTACTGGGAGGAGCGCAAGCGCTAGCCGGCTGCCTCGATCCCAGGGTCGCAGCTCTGCGGCTCGCCCTCGCAGCAGCCGAGCTTGAAACGGCAGCGTGGGCACTGCCACGTGCCGTGACGCCACTCCATGGAGGCCGAGCAGCGCCAGCACGGCTCGGAAACCCGCTGTGAGTGGCTGCTAATCTTCATCGGCTCGGCGGCGTAGCTCAGTTGGTTAGAGCAGCGGAATCATAATCCGCGTGTCGGAGGTTCGAGTCCTCCCGCCGCTACCTCCCTAGACTGAGGCTGAAGGAACGAATGGCGACTGGAGTCAGAGACGCAATCACGCTCGCCTGCACCGAGTGCAGGCGCCGCAACTACCAGAGCTCGAAGTCGAAGCGGAACACGCCCGACCGCGTCGAGCTCCGGAAGTACTGCCGGTGGTGCGGCCGCCACACCGCGCACAGGGAGACGAGGTGACGCGGATTCCGATCCGAGCCCCGATGGCAATTCGACGTACCTTGGACGCGTAGCGTGGCCCGGAACACTCGCCAGCGACGTCGCCAGCGCCGTGCCCGCGAGCAGCAGGCGGAACAGCAGCAGGGCGGCGTCGTCCAGCGCGCCCGCACCCGCCAGCAGCAGGTTCGGCCCGCCGCGCAGCAGCCGAAGCCCCAGACGGGCGCGCGCCGTGTGCCCGGCGGCGGCACGCGGCGTTTCATCGGTGAGGCGGTGGCCGAGCTGAAGAAGGTCGAATGGCCCAACCAGTCGCAGGTGACGCAGGGGACGATCGTCGTCATCATCGCCTGCGCGATCGTCGGGCTTTATCTCTGGCTCGCAGATCTGGGGTTCAAGCCGCTCGTGCGGGACGTCCTCCTGAAATAGCCGTGTTTCGCTGGTACGTCATCAACACCTACTCGGGCCACGAGAACAAGGTCAAGGCCAATCTCGAGCACCGCGTCATCTCGATGAATCAGGGCCCGCGATTCCGCAGGGTCGTGGTGCCGACCGAGCAGGTCATCGAGACGAAGGACGGCCAGAAGGTGCAGATCGAGAAGCGTGTGCTGCCGGGCTACGTGCTCGTGAACATGGACCTCGACGACGAGGCGTGGTCGGTCGTGAAGAACACTCCCGGCGTGACGGGGTTCGTCGGCGCGGGCAACACGCCCGTGCCGCTCTCACAGGTCGAGGTCGATCGAATCCTGCGCACCGGCGCCGCGATAGGCGAGCGCCAGCGCGCGCAAGTCGAGTTCTCGCTCGGCGAGTCCGTCAAGGTCACCTCGGGCCCGCTGTCGGACTTCGACGGCGAGATCGTCGACGTCAATCCCGACCAGCAGAAGCTGAAGGTGCTCGTCGACATCTTCGAGCGCCAGGTCCCCGTCGAGCTCGGCTTCGACCAGGTCAAGAAGCTGGACTAGGAGCACTAGCGGCACTGATGGCCAAGAAGGTCCTGACACTGATCAAGCTGCAGATCCCGGGCGGGCAGGCGAACCCGGCGCCGCCGGTCGGCCCCGCGCTCGGTCAGCACGGGGTCAACATCATGGAGTTTTGCAAGGCGTTCAACGCACAGACCGCTCAGGAGGCCGGCCGCATCACGCCGGTCGAGATCACGGTGTACGAGGACCGCTCGTTCTCCTTCATCACGAAGACACCACCGGCCGCCGTCCTGATCAAGGAGACGTTGCGGCTCGAGAAGGGCTCGCCCGAACCGAACCGCGAGAAGGTCGGCCGCCTGACGCGCGACCAGGTGCGCCAGATCGCCGAGATCAAGATGCCCGACCTGAACGCGCGTGATGTCGAGGCGGCGATGAAGGTCGTGGCCGGCACGGCCCGCTCGATGGGGGTGGAGACCGACCTGTGAGTCATGGGAAGAAGTACCGCAATGCCCGCGCGGCCTTCGACCGCGAGGAGCTCTACTCGCCGGTGCAGGCCATTCGCCTGCTGAAGGGCTTCGAGGGCGCGAAGTTCGACGAGACGGTCGAAGCCCACTTCAACCTCGGCCTCAACGTCCGCCACGCAGAGCAGCAGCTTCGCGGCACGCTCATGCTGCCCCACGGCACCGGCCGCGAGGCCCGCGTCGCCGTCTTCGCGGAGGGCGAGAAGGCGAAGGAGGCCCAGGACGCGGGCGCCGACGTCGTCGGCACCGCGGACCTCGCGAAGCAGATCGAAGAGGGGTTCGACGACTTCGACGTAGCGGTCGCCACACCCGACCAGATGAGCGTCGTAGGCAAACTCGGCCGCATCCTCGGGCCGCGGGGCAAGATGCCGAACCCGAAGACGGGGACGGTCACGATGGACGTGGGCAAGGCCGTGCGCGAGGCGAAGGCGGGCAAGCTCGAGTACCGCACAGATCGCGGGGCGAACGTCCACGTCACGATCGGCAAGAAGAGCTTCGACGACCGGCAGCTGGTGGAGAACTACGCCGCACTCCTCGACGAGATCATGCGCGCGAAGCCCGCAGCCGCGAAGGGCCGCTACGTTCGCTCCGTCACGCTCACGAGCACGATGGGGCCCGGAATCCACGTCGACCCGGGCCGCACGAGAGGGATCGTCGAAGAGCTGGAGGAATCCGCTGGCGCGGAGGCCTCCATGGAGGTAGCCTCCGCCTAGTCGTCGACTAGACGTTCGCCGAAGACAGCTGGCAGCCGAGAGGCGGAAGCCCAGCCGAGGCGGTCCGTCGGAAGTTCGCCTTCTCTCGGGCTCGCTTTGGCGAGCCCGAGTCATTCCCCGGAGGAAGTGACATGCAGAGAGCAGACAAGGAGAGACTGGTCGCGGAGCTGACGGATCGGCTGCGGAGCGCCGAGACGCTAATCGTCGCCGACTACCGCGGCCTCACCGTTGCCGGGATCGACAAGCTGCGAGGCAATCTGCTCGCGCAGGGCGCGCGCTTCTCGGTGGTCAAGAACACGTTGACGCGCCGAGCGGCCGAGGCGGCGGGGATCGAGCCGCTGCTCCCGCTGGTCGACGGGCCGACCGCGATCGCCTTTCTCGAGTCGGGCGGCGACCCGGTGGCAGTCGCCAAGGCGCTCGACGAGGCGGTCCGGGCGAAGGTGCTCGTCATCAAGGGCGGCCTGCTCGAGGGGAGCGAGGTCTCGGCGGAGGCAGTCGCGCGCCTCGCCAAGCTGCCGCAGGCCGAGCTGCTGCGCGCGCAGCTCGTAGGCGCGATCATCGGCCCGGCCGCAACCGTCGTCGGTCTGTTCACGGCGCCGGCGCGCGACCTGGTCGGCGTCCTCGATGCGCGGATCAGGCAGCTCGAGGAAGAGGCGCCCTCCGACGAGCCGCTCCCGGCCGAAGAGCCCGAGCCGGCAGCCGAGCCCGAGGCCCAGGCAGAACCAGAGGCCGAACAAGAGGAAGAGCTGGAGCCGGAGAAAAAGGAAGGAGAGGAGTAGTAGCCATGGCCAAGACAGACACGGACAAGCTCGTCGAGCAGCTGGGTGGCATGACCGTCCTCGAGCTCGTCGAGCTGAAGAACAAGCTCGAGGAGGAGTGGGGCGTAAGCGCCGCCGCTCCGGTCGCGGTCGCCGCCCCCGGGGCGGCGCCGGCCGACGGGGACGGCGCCGCCGCCGAGGAGAAGACGGCGTTCGACGTGGTGCTCACGGGTGCGGGCGAAAAGAAGATCCAGGTGATCAAGGTCGTCCGCGCGGTGACCGGCCTCGGTCTGAAGGAGGCCAAGGACCTCGTCGAGAGCGCGCCGGCCCCGGTCAAGGAGGGTGTGCCGCAGGACGAGGCCGATCAGGTCAAGGCTCAGCTTGAAGAGGCGGGCGCCGAGGTCGAGCTGAAGTAGTCGCGCGGGGCACGTTCCGGACCTGGCCGGTGCCTGGCACCGGACATGGCTGTAGCGGCCGGGTATCGGCCGATCGGCTCAGTTCCCCCGTCCGGGGGGCCTGTTTGCTCATGCCGGATCCCTTGCCGGTCGAAAAAGTGGGCGAACCCGACCACGTGGAGGCTCATCGATGAAGTTTCGCATCCTCGTTCTCGCGCTGCTGGCGGCCATGGTCGGCGCCTCGGTCGCAGTCGCGAAGGACAACACCGGCAACACCCCGACCACCAGGCCCGGCAAGCCGACCACCGGCCCCAACTGCCGGCCGATGGTCAAGGTCGTCCTCAGGGGGACGCTCGCAAATGATCCCGCCGAGGGTGACACCTCGTTCCAGATGAACGTGACGAAGGCGAACAGGCACGGCCGCGCGTACCTCTCGGCCCCTCAGCCGGTCACGGTCAACGTCGACGCAAAGACGAAGGTCCGCCGCAAGGCGGAGGGATCGGCGCCGACGAAGACGCTCGATTCGCTCGCCATGAGCGACCGGGTGAAGCTCGGCGCCAGGGCGTGCAAGGCCGACCTCAAGGACGGCGGCACGCCGGAGCTGACGGCGAGGCACGTCAAGGCCAAGCCCGCGCTGGCCCCGTAGGCCGCGCGAAGAACGGTTCTCCCGAGGGCCCGCACCAGCCGGGCCCTCTTCTCTTTGCGAGAAACGCTAGACTGTGCGCCTTGCGACGAGTTGCCGCCGGGTAGCCCTTGCGCGACAACCGTCTCTTTCGCTATTCTGTTCGGTTCCGGCCGTAGACCCGCGCACCCGCACGCCGTAAGAGGGAGGCTCCACATTTGAGCAGCAGAATTGTTGCTGCGCCACGCGCGCGCAAGAGTTTCTCACGCCTGAAGCACGTTCTCGACCTTCCCAACCTGATCGACATCCAGAAGGCTTCCTTCAAGTGGTTCCTGGAGGAGGGCCTTCGCGAAACGATCGATGACATCTCCCCGATCGAGGACTACACGGGGACGCTCGCGGTCGAGTTCGGCGATTACGAGTTCGGCGACCCGCAGTTCTCGATCCAGGAGTGCCGCGAGAAGGACCTGACCCACCAGGCGCCGCTCTCGATGACGGTCCGCTTCGTCAACAAGGAGACGGGCGAGATCCGCGAGCAGCGGGTGTTCATGGGCGACTTCCCGATGATGACGGACTGGGGCACATTCATCATCAACGGGACCGAGCGCGTCATCGTCACGCAACTCGTCCGCAGCCCGGGCGCGTACCTGATGGAGCCCAAGGACGCGACGAAGCAGGTGTTCACCGCGAACCTGATGCCGTCGCGAGGCTCATGGCTCGAGCTCGAGATCGACAAGAAGGGCATCGTCTACGCCCGCATCGACCGCAAGCGCAAGCTGCCGATCACCACGCTCCTCCGCGCGCTGCCCACAGGCGAGCGGTTCAAGGAGGACTTCAAGGACGTCGTCGGCTTCAAGGGCCTGTCCGAAGCGCGTCTCCTCGAGTTTTCCGTTCAGGCGGAGACGAACGAGGAGATTCTCAAGCTCTTCGACAATTCGATCTACATCTTGAACACGATCGAGAAGGACCCCGCCACCCGCGAGGAGGAGGCCCTGATCGAAGTCTTCAAGAAGCAGCGGCCGGGGGAGCCGCCGACGGTCGACAACGCGCGCAACCTGTTGCGGGCGCTGTTCTTCGATCCCAAGCGCTACGACCTAACGAAGGTCGGCCGCTACAAGCTGAATCAGCGGCTCGAGGTCGACGTCCCGGACGAGGCCCGAGTCCTGACTCCCAAGGACATCCTCGCGCTCGTCCGCAAGCTCATCGAGCTGCCTTCGATGCTGGGCGTGCCCGAGGACTCGAAGGATTATGCGGCCGACGCGGTCGGCCTCTCGCGTGATCCGATCCGCGGCGAGCTCGACGAGTACGAGCATTTCGGAAACCGCCGTCTGCGCACGGTCGGCGAGCTGATCCAGGAGGCGTTCCGGGTCGGTCTCTACCGCATGGAGCGCGTCGTCCGCGAGCGGATGACGACTGAGGACGTCGACACGATCACGCCGCAGACGATCATCAACATCCGGCCGGTGGTGGCAGCGCTGAAGGAGTTCTTCGGCTCCTCGCAGCTCTCGCAGTTCATGGACCAGACGAACTCGCTCGCCGGCCTCACGCACCGCCGCCGGTTGTCGGCGCTCGGCGCGGGCGGCCTCACGCGCGAGCGCGCGCCGATCGAGGTTCGCGACGTGCATCCGACCCATTACGGGCGCATGTGCCCGATCGAGACTCCGGAAGGCCCGAACATCGGCCTCATCGGCTCCCTCGCCTCGATGGCGACCGTCTCCGAGTTCGGCTTCATCCAGACCCCGTACCGGGTCGTCACCAACGGCCGCGTCACCGACGAGATCATCTATCTCGACGCCGCCGAGGAGGCACAGTTCACGATCGCGCAGGCATCGGAGCCTCTCGACGCGAAGACCGGCCGCTTCCTGCACGACCAGGTGCTCTGCCGCTCGCGCGAGGGCGAAGCCGTCACCGCTGCGCCAAAGGACATCCAGTACATGGACGTCGCGCCGGCGCAGATCGTCTCGGTGGGGACGGCGCTGATCCCGTTCCTCGAGCACAACGACGCGAACCGCGCGCTCATGGGCGCGAACATGCAGCGCCAGGCCGTGCCGCTGATGATCACGCAGGCGCCGCTCGTCGGCACCGGCCTCGAGTATCGGGCCGCGATCGACACCGGCGACGTCGTTCTCGCCCGCAACGGGGGCCAGGTGGTCGACGTCGACGCCGAGAAGATCGTCCTCGACACGAATGACGGCAAGGACACCTACGACCTGACGAAGTTCATGCGCTCGAACCAGGGCACGCTCATCCATCAGAAGCCCGTCGTCGAGCTCGGCGATCGCGTCAAGGCCGAGGACGTGCTCGCGGACGGCAGCTCGACCCAGCAGGGCGAGCTCGCGCTCGGCGCAAACGTGCTCGTGGCGTTCATGCCTTTCGAGGGCTACAACTTCGAGGACGCGATTGTCATCTCCGAGCGGCTCGTCAAGGAGGACGTCCTCTCGTCCATCCACATCCACGAGTACGAGATCGACGCGCGGACGACGAAGCTCGGCGACGAAGAGATCACGCGCGACATCCCGAACCGCTCCGAGGAGTCGCTGAAGGACCTCGACGAGCGCGGCGTCGTCCGCATCGGGGCCGAGGTCGGCTCCGGCGACCTGCTCGTCGGCAAGGTGACGCCGAAGGGCGAGACCGAGCTCACCGCGGAGGAGAAGCTGATCCGTGCGATCTTCAAGGAGAAGGCGCGCGAGGTCCGCGACACGTCGCTGAAGGTGCCTCACGGCGAGGGCGGCAAGGTGATCGACGTCAAGACGTTCTCCCGCGACGCGGGGGACGACCTCTCGCCGGGCGTCAACGAGCTCGTTCGCGTCTACGTCGCGAAGAAGCGCAAGATCGCCGAGGGCGACAAGCTCGCCGGCCGCCACGGGAACAAGGGCGTGATCTCCAAGATCGTGCCCGAGGAGGACATGCCGTTCCTCGAGGACGGACGGCCCGTGGACGTGATTCTCAACCCGCTCGGGGTGCCGGGCCGGATGAACATCGGCCAGATTCTCGAGACTCACCTCGGCTGGGCAGCCGCGCACGGCGTCTTCCGGGAGGACGGGGAGGACGCGAACGGCCCGACGCCGGTGGCGAGCCCGGTCTTCGACGGGGCGACCGAGCAGGACGTGGACGAGGCCCTGATCGAGTGGACGAAGCAGAACCCGGACTCGCCGGTCACGTTCCGCGTCGACCAGAGGCGCCCGGTCGGCCAGAAGGCCTCCGGCAAGGTGTGGCTCTACAACGGCAAGACCGGTGCGGCCTACGACCAGAAGATTACCGTCGGCTTCATGTACATCCTGAAGCTGCTCCACCTCGTCGACGACAAGATTCACGCGCGCTCGACCGGCCCGTACTCGCTCGTCACGCAGCAGCCGCTCGGCGGCAAGGCGCAGTTCGGAGGCCAGCGCTTCGGCGAGATGGAGGTGTGGGCGCTCGAGGCCTACGGCGCGGCGTACACGCTCCAGGAGATGCTCACGATCAAGTCCGACGACACGGTCGGGCGCGTGAAGGCCTACGAGGCGATCGTCAAGGGCGAGAACATCGCCGAGCCGTCGATCCCGGAGTCCTTCAAGGTGCTGCTGAAGGAGATGCAGTCGCTCGCGCTCGATGTGGACGTCCTCTCCGAGGAGGGCGCCGAGGTCGAGGTGCGCGAGCAGGACGACGAGCTGTTGCGGGCCGCCGAGGAGCTCGGGATCGACCTCTCGCCGGGGTCGCTGCGCGCTGCGGCCCGGCCTGCGGACGCCCAGGAGGTCGAGGAGGGCCAGGAGCGCGTGGACGAGAGCGGCGAGCTGACATTGCCGGCCGACGAGGCGCTCGCCGACCTGGCGGACGTCGAGGTCGTCCCCGACGTGGAGCCGGCCGCGGACGCGAGCGTGGAAACCGAAGAGTGACGGAAGGGGCAGAGAGAACTTGATCGACATCAATGAGTTCGACGCGATCCGGATCGGGCTCGCGTCGTCGAAGCAGATCCGCGACTGGTCCTCGGGCGAGGTGACGAAGCCCGAGACGATCAACTACCGCACGCTCAAGCCGGAGCGCGACGGCCTCTTCTGCGAGCGCATCTTCGGGCCCACCAAGGACTGGGAGTGCTACTGCGGCAAGTACAAGCGCGTCCGCTACAAGGGCATCATCTGCGAGCGCTGCGGCGTCGAGGTCACCCGCCAGAGGGTGCGCCGCGAGCGGATGGGGCACATCGACCTCGCCGCGCCGGTCTCCCACATCTGGTTCTTCAAGGGCGTCCCGAGCCGGATCGGCTACCTGCTCGACATCGCTCCGCGCGAGCTCGAGAAGGTCCTCTACTTCGCCGCTTCGATCGTGACCACGGTCGACAACACGAAGCGGAAGAAGGACCTGACGAGCCTCGAGTCCAAGGTCGAGGCCGAGTCGGAGCGAATCGACGTCGAGCGCGACGAGGCGCTCGCCGCGCTGGAAGACCGGCTCAAGCGCCGCCGCGAGTTCTTCACGAAGGGGAAGGAGCGCAACTTCGACGAGGACGACGAGTTCTGGACCCGTGGGCTCTCGAACTGGGCGGAGGAGCAGGGCCTGCCGCCGCTCGAAGAGGCGCGCCAGCTCGTCTCCGGCCTCTTCCTCGAGGTCGCGCCGAAGATCACGACCGAGGACTCGAAGAAGATCCGCGAGCTCGTCCGCAACGCCGCGATCCGCGACGACCGGCGGCTGACGCCGAAGGAGCTCGAGACCGTCGCGGGCACGGCCGTGCAGATCCGCGACGCGCTTGCCCCGCTCTACAAGCAGCTCGACAAGGCGACCGGCTCGAAGAAGGGTGCGATCACGAAGCACGTCAACCGCGTGCTCGACGGCCTGCTGATCAAGAAGGCCCAGGTTCACGAGGATGACGTGGAGCTCGTCGCCGGAATCGACGAGAAGCAGCTCGAGAAGGCGCGCGGGCTCGGCAAGAACCTCTTGCGCGAGGTCCTCGAGCAGGCCGACCCGGCCGCCGACGCCGACGTGCTCCGTGAGCTGACGAACGATCTCTGCCTGCGCACGGACGGGAAGATCCAGAAGGAGGACCTCGACGCGATCGTCCAGTGGTCGCTGAAGGTGCGCGAGATGTACCTCGACATCGAGTCGCGCCGGCAGGACGCCCGTGAAGCCGCCGAGGACTCGAAGAAGCGGCTTGCTGACACGTGGCAGCTGTTCAAGGAGCTAGAGCCAAAGCAGATCGTCGGCGACGAGCAGCTCTTCCGCGAGCTGAAGGATCGCTTCGGCTCGCCGTACGGCTTCGACGTCTACTTCACAGGCGGCATGGGCGCGGAGGCGATCCGCGAGCTCCTCAAGGACCTCGATCTCGACGGCGAGGCAGCCTCGCTCCGCGAGACGATCAAGACCTCGAAGGGCCAGAAGCAGCAGCGCGCGATCAAGCGCCTGAAGGTCGTCAACGCCTTCATCAAGTCGGAGAACAGGCCCGAGTGGATGGTTCTCGAGGCAATCCCGGTGATCCCGCCCGAGCTGCGGCCGATGGTGCAGCTCGACGGCGGCCGCTTCGCGACGAGCGACCTCAACGACCTCTACCGGCGTGTGATCAACCGGAACAACCGCCTCAAGCGGCTGCTCGACCTCGGCGCGCCCGAGATCATCGTCAACAACGAGAAGCGGATGCTCCAGGAGGCCGTCGACGCGCTGTTCGACAACGGGCGCCGCGGCCGGGCGGTCACCGGCCCGGGCAACCGGCCGCTGAAGTCGCTCTCGGACATGCTGAAGGGCAAGCAGGGCCGATTCCGGCAGAACCTGCTCGGCAAGCGCGTCGACTACTCGGGGCGCTCGGTGATCGTCGCCGGCCCGAACCTCAGGCTGCACCAGTGCGGACTGCCGAAGCTGATGGCGCTGGAGCTGTTCAAGCCGTTCATCATGAGCCGCCTCGTCGACCGCAAGTCGGTGCAGAACATCAAGGCGGCGAAGAAGTACGTCGACTCGATGGTGCCCGAGGTCTGGGACGTGCTCGAGGAGGTCATCGCCGAGCACCCGGTGCTCCTGAACCGCGCGCCGACGCTGCACCGCCTCGGCATCCAGGCCTTCGAGCCCGTGCTCGTCGAGGGCAAGGCGATCCAGGTGCACCCGCTCGTTTGCCACGCGTTCAACGCCGACTTCGACGGCGACCAGATGGCCGTCCACCTGCCGCTCTCCGCGGAGGCGCAGGCCGAGGCGCGCCTGCTCATGCTCTCCTCGAACAACATCCTCTCGCCGGCGAACGGGCATCCGCTGGCCACGCCCAGCACGGACATGGTTCTGGGCGGCTACTTCCTCACCTACTCCGAGGAGGATCTCACGCAGACGACCGTCGACAAGCTCGACCCGCGGCCGATGCGCTTCCAGTCCGAGGAGGAGGTCGAGCTGGCGCTCGAGGCCAAGCAGATCGTCCTCCAGCAGCCGATCGAGTACCGCCGGGGCGAGGAGCTGCTGCTGACGACACCAGGCCGGGTCATCTTCAACGCGGAGGTCGAGCGCTCGCTCCTCGAGTCGGTCGCGGACGACAGCAAGATCGAACCACCGGACTACCTCAACAAGACGCTCGCGAAGCGCGAGATGGACGACTTCATCTCCGACCTCGCCGTCCGCTACGGCGCACATGGAATCGCCGGCGTGCTCGACACGATCAAGGCGCTCGGCTTCAAGTACGCGACCGAAGGCGGAATCACGATCTCGAAGAACGACATCGTCGTGCCGCAGGACAAGCAGGAGATCCTCGCGCGCTACGAGCTGCGGGTCGAGCGGGTCGAGGAGCAGTACGAGCGCGGCCTCATCACCGAGGAGGAGCGCCACGAGCAGATCGTCAACATCTGGACGGAGGCGACCGACGAGGTCGCCGACGCGATGGAGCGCACGCTTTACAAGCTCAACCCGATCTACATGATGGCCAACTCCGGCGCGCGTGGCTCCTTCAAGCAGATCCGCCAGCTCGCCGGAATGCGCGGCCTGATGGCGAACCCGAAGGGCGAGATCATCGAGCGCCCGATCCAGGCGAACTTCATGGAGGGCCTGTCGGTGCTCGAGTACTTCATCTCGACGCACGGTGCCCGCAAGGGTCTCGCCGACACCGCGCTGCGCACGGCCGACTCGGGGTACCTGACCCGCCGGCTCGTGGACGTCGCGCAGGACGTGATCATCCGCGAGGAGAACTGCAAGACGAAGGAGTTCATCGAGCTCCCGATCTTCGGCTCCGATGGAGTGAACAAGAGCGTGCTCGGCCGAGTGCTCGCGGCGGAGGTCGTGAAGCCGCTCGCCTCGGGCAGGCCCGGGAAGACGAAGCTGGCCGACAAGGGCCAGATGCTGACGGCGCCGCTCCTCGACGAGATCATCGAAGGCCTCGCCGAGGGCGCGCGGGATGCGACCCTGCCCGTGCGGTCGGTGCTCAAGTGCCGGAGTGATTACGGCGTGTGTCGCGCGTGCTACGGCATCTTCCTCGCCACGGCCGAGCTGTGCGAGATCGGCGACGCGGTCGGGATCATCGCGGCGCAGTCGATCGGCGAGCCCGGCACCCAGCTCACGATGCGCACCTTCCACACGGGCGGCGTCGCCGGGGCGGACATCACCCACGGCCTCCCTCGGGTCGTCGAGATCTTCGAAGCGCGCAATCCGAAGGGAGCGGCGAAGCTCGCCGAGGTCGGGGGCCGCATCGAGGTCGAGCAGACCGAGCGGGGCCAGAAGGTCTCGATCGTCCCCGACGGCACGGGGCCGGACGGCGAGCCGCTCGAGCCGATCAGCTACGCGCTGCCGCGGCGGAGCCGACTGCTCGTCTCGAAGGGCCAGGAGGTCGAGCCGGGCGACCCGCTGCACGAGGGCTCGCGGTCGCCGGCGGAGTTGCTCGCGCTCCATGCCCAGGCCGGCAAGGGCTCGACGCCGACGGAGCTCTACCTCGTGTCCGAGGTGCAGCGCGTCTACAAGTCGCAGGGCGTCGAGATCCACGACAAGCACATCGAGCTCATCGTCCGGCAGATGCTGAAGAAGGTGCGCGTGGACAACGCGGGCGATACGGAGCTCCTGCCCGGTCAGCTCGTCGACAAGGTCGTGCTGGAGAAGGAGAACCAGCGCGTGAAGAAGGAGAGGAAGGAGCAGGCGACCGTCGAGCCGCTCATCCTCGGCATCACGAAGGCGTCGCTCGCGACCGAGTCCTTCCTCTCGGCCGCCTCCTTCCAGGAGACGACGAAGGTGCTCACCGACGCCTCGATCGAGGGCAAGGTCGACCACCTGCTCGGCCTGAAGGAGAACGTCATCATCGGCAAGCTCATCCCGGCGGCGACGGGCTTGAAGAAGTACCGGATGATCGACATCGGCCCCTCGGAGAAGGTGCCGAAGGAGACCTACGAGCGGGCGAGCCTGCTCGCCGCGCTCGAGGAGATCGGCTCAGACGGCGGCAACGGGATGAGCCTTCAGGATCTCGGGATCGATTTCGGCGGAGAGCCGGAGACGGACGGCGGCGACGGCAAGCCGCGCGAGGCCGGCAAGGCCGAGGAAGTGCCTGAGGTCGATACGCCGCGCGACGAATAAGCACGGGGGAACTTGAGCGCGAGGGAACCCCTGGTTTGAGCACGGGGGAACCCCTGGTTCCCCCGTGAGCCCCCTCCTTTCGGACGGAGGCGAAGGTCAGGCGTTCCAGGAGCCGGCGAAGGGTGGCGTGGTGCTCTCGTTCCCCTCTCCGCTGCGAGCCTCCCGCCGGGCAAAGCCCGGCTCCGGCGGAAGAGCACGGGGGAACCCCTGGTTCCCCCGTGAGCCCCCTCCTTGCGGGCGGCGGCTCGCTTCGGATGGTTTCAGGAGCCGGCGGCTGGTTACGTGGCTACACCGTTCCCCTCGCCGTTGTCAGCCTCCCGCCGGGCAAAGCCCGGCTCCGGCGGAAATTGTCCGTGGCTCTCAAGGGCTCTGGCGCCGCTCTCCATTCATTCACGCGCGCCCGAGGTTAAGAATCAGTCATCGACGCTCTAGTCCGCGATCTGCTCACCAGCCTTCGAGACGCCGAGAACGTTTCGGAGGGTCCTCAGGCGGACGTGATCAACATGTGGGCTCGTGAGGGGAACGTCGAACGGCTGCAAGAGACGGCCCAAGCCCTGGTCAAGCGCGCGGAGCCAAGCGTGCCCGAGTGGGCGGCACGGTCAGTTTTCGATCGGATTGGCAGAGCGCTCACTCTGACGCCTGGGCCGGATTTCGCGACGGCTGTCTGTGAGGTCGCGCGTCTGGCCGACGCTGAGAAATTGGCATCCCTGACTGCCTACGGACAACAAGTCGACGTGTGCGCCACGCTTTTCGCTGCGAGTGACGAGGCAGACGAGGAATTCCTGGCGTGCTTGCTTCAGGAACTTGTGCTTCGCCACGAGAATCTCGAGCGAGAGCCGTTTGCGTCGTTCTGGCGGATGATCAAGACGCGAGGACACCCGCTTGGGCTGCTCCCGCTTCGGATCACCTCAGTCGAGGTGTCCATAACGCTCTGGCTTCCGTCGTATACGTGGCCGGGACAGGTCTTCCACCCGGCGGGTACGCGTCGCGACGACGGCGCTTCGGACGAACCGGATGCAGCGCAGGTCGGCTCTTTGGGAAGGGAAACGACTGCGCCAGCCGACAGGGAGCGACTTCGTTCCGCTGTGGCCACGTGGCTGGACGAGTCAAACGGGCGCGCAGAGACGCGGGTCTTCGACCTCCGCGTCGACCAATCCCCGCGATCCCTGGCTGACGTCCTGGCGGACACAGGGCTGGAGTGCCTGGGCGGTCGCAGCCCGACGAGAGTTGATGCCATCTCTCCGAGCCACGCTTTCGACGCTCTCTTCCCGGCCGCTTCCACTGGCGGCGCCTATGACCACGGCCGCTACGGCGCTTACGGCCGACTCAACACGTGGCAGACAATGAGTGCACTCGTCGGTGCGCACACCGATGAGCCGATTGAGCAAGTCGCCGAGCTAGAGGCTTGATGTGATTTAGCGGCCGTCGTAGGCTGCCAGAGCCCGAGCGGGGCGGTGGGCGAGCGTGTTCAGGAAGACGCCGAGCGTCAGCGCCAGCAAGCGTTGGGCGATCCGGAGTGCGAGCCCGGCGGGTGTC
>WNGA01009153.1_pt1 | contig 34078 bp, 31 predicted proteins | sample 5400061 | NCBI WGS metagenome assembly WNGA01 (sample SAMN13153366, study PRJNA577476) | soil metagenome | isolation source: 100 cm soil or saprolite under grassland replicate 2 | place: USA:California | collected 2016-06-15 | reverse complement strand
AGGATACTTTTGGTGCAGGAGAAGGCGAGATGACATTTAGCCGCGCTTATTTGGAGGGTTTGGTGGCTCGGATGAAAGGAGACGCCGCCGCGGCGCAGGCCGCTTTTAGCGCCGCGCGTGCGCGACAGGAGGAAGCGGTTCGCGCGCGGCCTGATGACGGTCCACCCCTCTGCGCCCTGGGCCTGATTGATGCCGCACTTGGACGAAAAGAAGAGGCGCTGCGAGAGGGTCGCCGGGCACTCGAGCTTACGCCTATAGCGAAGGATTCTATGAATGGCACAGACGTCCTTTATTTTTATGCCGTGATCTGTGCGCAAACTGGCGAACGCGACTTGGCGATCGAGCAACTGGAAATTCTCGCGAAAATCCCGGCAGGTTGGGTCTTATCCTACGGAGATATTCGTCTCAATCCCAATTGGGACCCGCTGCGCGGCGATCCGCGCTTCGAAAAAATGGTCGCCTCTCTCGCGCCTAAAGAGATGGTTTCTAAGTAAGGACTGGCCGCTCAGAATCTTTTCTTTAGCTGAACGTACCAAAAGCGGCCTTTGATCGTGGTAAGCGACTCGTCATAGCCATTCTCGAAGCTGCCAGCCACAAACGGCGGATCGGAATCCAACACGTTCTGCATTCCGAGGAAAATGGACGTGTTATTCAACCAGGCGCGCCATCCACACGGGTTGTATTCAGGGGCAAATGCATCTGCCGTGAGAATCACAAAGCATCCCGCCGCTACCAGAACAGCAATCCGACAATGTTTTGGTTCGAGGAAGGCGTTCATTTCAGACCCAAACAGGCCCGACGAACGCGATTACACAGATTTCTGTGGAGAGTTGCAACCCAATCGGGGATAGCCCTGCATCCCACACACTAACGCTTCAACGTTTTAACGATTCAACGGGGGGCGAACCCACTTTACGCGTAACAGCTCTGCCGATTTCGCGCAGTACATCAGCGAACGGCCAGAACTGAACTCTCACGATGAGAAATCAAAGAAGGCCAAAACATCAACAAAGGAAAAATAAGATGAAAAAACTAAACATTACATTCGGAACAATTCTACTGGTGCTTGGCTGCTTTTGGCTATCGCCGGCGGTGAAAGCAGTTGAGGGCGCGCCCTCAATCGTGGGTCTATGGCTCGAGCATTATTCGAGTGATTTCGGACCGCAGTTTGATACTTACTCGCAATGGCATAGTGACGGGCTGGAAATTGAAAGCCCCAGTTTCTCACTGGGGCAATGCCAGGGGACTTTTAAACAGGTGGGCGCCAGGACGTTCCAGCTCTTCCATGTAGGATGGCTCCCCGGCGGTGGGCCCAACGGGAGCGTACGCTTCGAATTGCGAGAGCTAAATACCGTCAGCGTTGACAAGAACAGCTTCGACGGCACGTATGATCAGAAGTTCATCGACGCTACTGGAAACGTCGTCCTTGAGGACACAGGCACACTCCACGGCACGCGCCTGTCTGTAGATCAATTTTCAAATCAGCCAAACGCAACCGCAAGCAAATAACTAAATCCTGAGGAGAGCCTCTTCGGTCGTTGTGAAAACACGCCGGAGAGGCTCTCGGCATTTGATCAAGCGAAATTTGTGCCGGTCAGTGCGGTGTAGGGGAATGACGAATTCCCGGAATTGCGCAGATTCTCCGTGATTTGAGCTTTGACATTAATTTGGCATTCGGATTTCGGATTTCGTCATTTTCGGTAGAGATCCTCCCGACGATGAGCTAACGAGTTTACCCGGCGGCGAACGGATTGCACAAGCTCTTCTGAGACATCGGCATGAATAAGTTCTGGTTTTTTGAGTGGCGCACGATCGCTATTACGTGAGGCATCGGGATTAGCCGATCCAGCAAAAGCTGCTGAGCTGACACGGCAGGCAGGCGTCTGGCGATTTGATGCGCTGGTTGCCGTTTTCTTTCTCTTGCTCGTGCTCGGGATCGTGCTCGGCGCGGCGCGGCAATGGTGGCAGCTAATTCGCGGAACGCGACGTGTCGTCTTGCACGAAAACGAATTTGTGCCGATCAGCGCCACGCAGCTCGCACAATTTTAGGTCGCTGCGCGACTCTGGCGGAGTGCTCAAGCAATAACTGGTTATGAAATGGCTGGTGTTGCCTGATCGAAGTCATCTCTTCACATTTGTTTCCGAGGGCTCAAGAGATTCGCGTTACAACTCGGCCTGGTTTTCTCGCCTCTCCCCTTAAAGGAGGGGAGAGGACTAAGGTGAGCGGTCTTCGAACCGCGAACGCTTTTGTGTTGCCTTGGACAAACCCTCACCCTTCCCCTCTCCCTTGCGAAGGGAGAGGCGACCCAGACCCGTGCGCAGCAGATCCAACGGTCGAAACATTCCAACTGACAGTTTACCAACACTACGCCTGAAATGTGATGGCTTGCTTTTGAGGCGACTTTTTACTTGGATGGCAGTGTGCCTGCCCAGGATGACGTAACTTCATTGTCCGCGATTGGTCCTGCGGCTGCCGGACAACATGGTGGAGTCGCCTTTACTACCACGCACTGGAGCGTGGTGCTGGAGGCGCAGGGCGAATCGCCAGCAGCACAAGAAGCGCTCGAAAAACTTTGTCGCGTTTATTGGCGACCCATCTATAGCTTCGTTAGACGACAAGGTCTTGGACCAGAGGAGGCGGAGGATATTACCCAGGGTTTTTTTGCGCAGCTATTGGAGCGCGGAAAATTCAGTGCTATCCGCAAGGAAAAAGGACGACTTCGTTCTTTTCTGCTCGGGGCACTGAAATATTTCGTCGCCGATGAGCAGCGTCGCGCGATGGCAATCAAACGTGGGAAAGGACAGCGGCTCATTCCGCTGGAGGAATTGCGCGCTGGCGAGCGAATCGACATGGAACCTTCGGACCCGATGACCGCCGAAATGATTTACGAACGCCGGTGGGCTTTGACGGTTTTGGAGCGCGTGCTCAGCCGATTAAAGGACGAATACGTCGCGGCGGATAACGCTGTATTGTTTGATTCGCTTAAGCAATTGCTGCCGGACGAACCGGGCTCGCCATCACAGGCGGAGATCGCCACCCAGTTAGGCATGACCGAGAATGCGGTCCGACAGGCGTTTTATCGATTTCGGCAGCGCTATCAATCGATATTGCGAGAGGAGATCGCCAACACCGTTGCGACACCCGGCGATATCGAAGATGAGCTACGCCATCTCATAGCCGTGCTCGAGGCGTAAAGACACAAATTACATGAAGGCTGGACACGAATTACACGAATTACCACGAATGTCTTAAAGCTATAGCCAAGTCATGTCTGAGCTGCTGTACAAGGAAGAGGTTTTTCAACTCGTGGGGCTTTGCATGGAAATTCATCGTGAGTTGGGAAAGGGCCACGACGAAGTCATCTACAAGGACGCTCTCGTTGTTGAACTGAGTCGCGCTGGAATTCCGTTTTCGCGCGAGAAAAATTACGAAGTCACATACAAAGGAGTTATCCTGCCTCACTATTATTATGCCGATTTTGTCGTCTGGAATAAGATTCTCTTTGAAGCGAAGGCCATCGAAAAGCTGACCGACTCGCACATCAAACAAGTGTTGAACTATCTGGCTGCCTCCAAACTTCGCATCGGCTTGCTGGTCAATTTTGGTGGCGATGTGTAGGAATGGAAAAGAGTTATTTTATAGACACGAATTGCGCAGAGAGAGACACCAATTACACGAATTATCACGAAGATTTATGAGGCCTGAGTCAACCGTCCGAACATTGGTGTGAATTAGTGAAATTCGTGTCCCAATCGTCTGAGTTCTAGAAATTCGTGTCTCGTAACGTCTGGGAGAATTTTACGGAGTACAATTGGGGACTGGCCGAGCGGCTTCCACAATGATCAGGGTAACCAGAATTTGCCGGAAATGCGGCGCAAAGATCTTTTCCGACGCGCCGGAAGCGCTTTGTGCCAGGTGCGTGCTGAAAAGCGGCCTTGGCAATTTCGCGGGCGGTTCTGCCGCCGGTAGCGACTTGTCCGCCGTAGCCGCCTACTCCGCCGAAGCGGCTGCGAAGGCTGGATCGGCGAAGGCGGATGACCCCGGCCACGTGGCCGATCCCGCACGCGATGAAACGGATGCTGCGGCTGCTGGCCATAATAAAAAAACAGCTCGCGCTGCTGAGCTTCTGGGAGAGCTGGGCGACTACGAATTACTGGAAGAAGTCGGTCGCGGTGGTCAGGGCGTGGTATTTCGCGCCCGTCAAAAGAGTCTCAACCGAACTGTCGCCTTAAAAGTAATTAGCCTCGGTCAGTGGGCCAGCAAAGCGCACCTAAGGCGTTTCCGTCTCGAGGCCGAAGCGGCGGCCAAGTTAGAGCATCCCGGTATCGTTCCGATTCACGAAGTCGGTGAGCGCGACGGCTCGTGCTACTTCAGCATGAAGTTCGTCGAAGGCGGACAACTCGACGAAGTGGCCCGGCGCGCGCCGCTGCCGATTCGGCACACGGTGGAATTAATGGCGAAGGTGGCGCGCACTGTTCATTACGCCCATGAACACGGCATTCTTCATCGGGATATCAAACCTGGAAACATTCTGCTCGATGCAAAAGGCGAACCGCATCTGACGGATTTTGGTCTTGCCCGATTAGTCGAATCCGAAAGCAGTGTCACGCAGACGCTGGATGTCTTGGGCACACCCAGTTACATGGCGCCAGAACAAGCAGTAGGAAGCAACTCCGTTGTTAGCAGCGTCACAGATGTCTATGGACTTGGCGCAGTACTTTACCAATTGCTGACACGTCACCCGCCTTTTGCCGGCGGGACAACCTACGAGACCATCAAGCTACTCTTGGACACGGAGCCGCGGCAACCGCGCCTTTTAAACCCAAAGATAGATCGCGATCTCAGCACAATTTGCCTCAAGTGCCTGGAGAAAGATCCAAAGCGCCGGTACCCGTCCGCTCTCGCGCTGGCTGAAGATCTCGAACGTTGGCTAAAGCACGAACCGATTCGGGCGCGGCACACTGGAGTTTTCGCGCGAGGCAGAAAATGGGTGCAACGCAATCCAACAAGCGCGCTACTTGCAGCGTCCGTGATCGCTCTGGCGGCAGCTGCGGGATGGATTGTATGGAAAAGTGAATTGATCCGGCCACCCGTGACGACCGGAATCGCTGTGCTGCCGTTTGAAAACTTAAGCCCCGATCCAGGTAACGCCTATTTCGCCAACGGGATTCAAGAGGAGATCCTGACGCGGCTGGCTAGCGTCGCGGACTTAAAAGTCATTTCGCGCACTTCCACGCAGCGCTATCAGAGCAAACCTAGGAATCTTGCAGAGATCGCGAAGCAGCTTGGCGTGGTGAACATTGTTGAGGGTAGCGTGCAAAAAGCGGCCGATCAGGTGCGGGTCACTGTTCAATTGGTTAACGCGCAAAGCGATTCCCATCTCTGGGCAGACACCTATGACCGCAAACTGACCGACATCTTTTCGGTCGAGGGTGAAGTGGCCAAAGCCATCGCCGATCAGTTACGGGCGAAACTAACCGGCCAGGAAGAGCAAGTCATCGCCGCCAAACCGACAGATAATTCTGAAGCTTACGATGCCTACTTGCGTGGCTTGGCTTATGATCTGAAACCGGAGCTCACGCCTGCCGAGTTCCTTGCGCAACAGAAATGCTTCAGAGATGCGGTGCGCTTAGACCCGAAGTTCGCCCTCGCTTGGGCGGCGCTGTCAAACATCGATTCGGCTGGCTACCTCCAACGAGGTCTTCAACCAACGGTTGCTCTCCGCGAAGAGGCACGGCAGGCCGCCGAAACCGCACTCACTCTTCAGCCCAATCTCGGCGAGGCCATATTGGCCAAGGGCCTTTATTACTACAGCTGCCTAAAGGATTACGACACTGCAGTGCGTTACTTTGAGCAAGCACGTCAGTTTCTGCCCAATCGCAGGGAGATTCCTGAATTGCTGGGCTATGTCGCGCGCAGGCGTGGCCAGTGGGAACGAAACGAGTCCTACTTCAACGAAGCCGAGCGGCTCGACCCGCTCAACCTTCATCTGCTCACCGAGCAGGCGAATTCCTATTTCGCTCTTCGTCGTTTCCCCGAAGCGCTGCGAAAGCTTGATCAGGTTCTCGCTATCGCACCCGACGACGTGAATGCCCTCGTGTCCAAAGCGGGTATCGCACAAGCCGAGGGCGACCTGCCGCGCGCGTCGGTGCTCCTTGCTCCGCTGCACGCAAATGCCAACAACCCCGACGTCTTGTTTCCACAAATTCGCCAAGCGATCCTGGAGCGTCGCCCTGGACAAATCGGACAAATCATCACTCGGCTACAGGAAATACTGGCTAAGGCTGATCGAGCGTTAGGTTACCACAATGGCGGACTCCGCGTTGGGTTAGGCTGGGCGCAAGAATTCGCCGGCGATCATGCCGCTGCGCAAGAAAGTTGGCGACAGGCCCGTAGCGAACTGGAGCCTTTCCTCAAAGAACAGCCGGAAAATGATCAGCTACTTCGATATCTCGCGATGACCAATCTGGGCCTTGGGGACAAAACCGCTGCCCTGGCTCAAGCCGAACGCGCCATGGCCGCGGTTCCGCTCGAGAAAGACGCCTTCTATGGCCCCAATCCGATCTGGACCTTCGCCCGCGTGGCGGCGCGGTCAGGAGAGCCTGACCGCGCCATCGCCGCTCTACAGAAACTACTCTCGATACCGTCCGGCTTCACTCCGGCCGATCTCCGGCTCGATCCAATGTTCGACCCGCTACGCAGCGATCCGCGTTTCCAAAAGCTCTGCGAGGAAAAGCAGCCGTGAAGACACGAATTACACGAATCCTCACGAATTCGAAAAGGGCAAAGAGCTTTCCCTCTGCCCACGAAACACGCGAATGGACGCGAAAATTGTACGGCAACCACTTCGCTTTACCGAACTCTCACAGCCGCATGCGCTGGTTCCAAGCCCTGCGAATTGTTGCCTGATCGGCTGCGCTTAACATACCAAGCCGCCTTCCCAGGATCGTCTTCTCTGCCGTGACGAGCCGGTCAAGACGGGCAACAGAAGGTCTGGCTAGGCCAGCTTGGGCCCAGTCGCCAAGCGTTACGTCCAGTGGTCCTGCGCGGGGCGCTGATGTAACGCGGCAGATCAGCACATCCTGCTGCAGATCAAACAGTACGAGCACAGGACGCGGCTTGCTGAACGCGCCGGAGGTAAATGGAAATCGGCAGATGAATATCTCGCCAAACACGGCCGCTTACTGGTACCTGTCGTAAACGGCATCCTCTGGTGCTTCCTCACGTACGAACTGCTCATATGCCCCACTGCGCCATTCATCGTCCTCCGGATCATCCGGCGTGAGAACAATGACTCGGGCCCGCCCCGATTTCGGAAGCTTCGCAGCTACCTCCTGCGGGATCGTGACAACCGGCTGCTTGCCGAGTTCTGTTGTAAACTCTACCGCACGCATGGCAAGAGCGTAGTCTGACGGGTATATCAAGTCAACGCAATCGGTCGTAGCGATGCGCGGCTGCCTCTCTCCTCAGTGGCGGCAAACCTGATTCGAATCCGTGATATCCGCGCAGTCCGTGGTGCTTATTTTTTCCCGTAACGAACCGCCAAATCCTACGGAGTACCGCGGTGAACGGCCAGAAATGAGTTTCTCACGACGAGGAATCAACGAAGGCCAAAACAAGAAAAGGAAATTAGTTTATGAAAAACGAAAACATCATGTTCACAAGAACCATCGCCCAGAGGTCGAAGGCCCGGCTCATCAGGTCGGCCCTGGTGCTGGGGATCGTCGCATTGATCATGCAAGTGTCCGTCCCGCGCGCCCAAGCCTTCGATCTGAGTAGCCTCAACGGCAATTACGCCGACTCTTACCAAGTCTTAGGTCCGGCAAATTCCAACCAAACGCTCCCGCCTATAACCACCTATTCGCCATACTTAACGGTGGTCTTGTGGACGTTCGATGGCGCAGGCGGCTTCACGGCAAGCTTGGTCTTCAACATCGGTGGTGGCGTCATACTCAATCCCGAGTTCAATCAGAATGTCACCGGGACCTATACTGTAAACGCGAATGGTACCGGCACCATGAATTGGACGGGAGGTGGCCTGCCGCGTCGCCGTCATTTCGTGATCGGCGATGGCGGAAAGCAGCTTAAGTATATCGCTTCCAGCACTACCGAGGGCCACCTGTACAGCGGCACCATGGTGAAACAGTAGTCGGCAGGCGCTACAAGATCGCGCCATAGGGGAACAAACCAACTAAATCAAGCCGCAGTTTGCAATCAGCCGCCCGCGCTAGCGCGGCGGCTGATTGTTTTCGGCTTTTGAAGAATGGCGACTCGCGCGTTTTGGCGAATGTAGCGTTGCGATCCCGAACATTCCCGGTGCAAGAAGTCTGTTTCCACTGAGTAGCCAACAATGATCTCGCTGCGGCTACCGTTTCCCAAATCAGTGCCATCCGAGTAATCCGTGGTTCCCAAATGTTTCTGCGCCGTTGCGCGTAACGCACCGCCGAATTTTGCGGAGTACCTCGGTGAACGGCCAGAAATGACCACGAGAGGTTTCGGGGCCAAGGAAGGCCAAAACAATAAAAGGAAACTTAGTTTATGAAAAAAGAGATTAAAAAATCCGTGCGCGAAGCGCCTCTAAAACCGTGGGGTGGAACACGTCGAGATTTCATTAAGAGGCCCCTTGCGTTGGCAGTGGGTTCCATCGTTGTGCCTTCATTTCTAGGCAGCCTTATCGCTAAGGCCAAAGCCAATAGGGACGGCAATGACCTGACGATTGCTCCCCGATATTATCCGTTGAACCACTTCAATCCGCAGATTGACTTGAAGGGTAAGCTGGCAGTGATCACCGGAGCGTCGCGTGGCAACGGTCGCGCCATTGGCGAAGCGCTTGCTGCGCTGGGCGTCGACGTGATCGGGACCTCGCGTGATCCGGCCAGCGTTCCGAATCCTCCGGCCTATCCGCTGTTGGCTTTGGACATTACTGATCCAGGCTCAGTCTTCGCTTTTGTTGCAGCGCTTCAGGCCCACCCATTATTCCAGCAACACGGCCGAGTTGACATCCTGGTCAACAACGCAGGGCGGTTTATTCTGGGCCAAATAGTTCCTCTGCCGCCAACTGATTTTTCCTTCTACCTGGCAGAGCGCGATCTCGGCATACGCACCCTCTACTCTGGGCACGTGATGGTGACCAATGCCATGTTGCCGTTGATGCCGCAGCAGGGCTATGCGCGCATCATCTTTACAGTGTCAATCGCGTCATACGTCACCGGAGGGACGTTTCCCTTCGAGAGTTTTTTTGATACCTATACCTCCGGAAAGTTCGCGCTACGCGTTTACGCGAACAATCTGGACGCAGTTCTTCGCGCCGGGGGATCGAACATACGCATTTCGACGCTGAACCCATACGCGATGAATACTGCGCTTGCCCAACATCCACGTCCCATTTACACGCAGCCAGTCAACGGCAGCGGTCTGTCAGACACCGATCCCACATTCAACCAGGCCATCACTGCTTTGCGTGAGGCGCTCGCCAATGGACTTCCACCCAGCATGGTCGGGGAGGGCTGCTCACAGCTGTTGAGGATGACAGCGCCGGAGCAGAACGTGGTGATAGCTTCACCGCGCGAACCATTCGCCACGCAAGGGGGTAATGCTTTAATGAAACAGCAGCTGCTCGCCGAGAATCAGATCTCAGCAGTGCCCTTTGAATGCGGTGGATAACGCAGATCGCAATGATCGCGACATCATTGACTCCGGCAGATCTCCGGCTCGATCCAGTGTCCGACCCACTACGCAGCGATCTGCGCTTCCAAAAGCTCTGCGAGGAAAAGCAGAAATAAAGATCTGACGGCAGATCACCCGCCTCCGGTCGCCGCGCGGCGACCTACGGCGCGGCGAGCACGATAACACCGATGGATAGGGCGCGATCATCGGCAAATCGCTGGTTTTCTAACAGAAGATAACGAAGAAAACAAAGATGAATTCCGATCTAACCAGATTCCGAAGGGCCTTATCTGACTTAGTTTCCTTCGGTTTATAAATCCGATCCATAATCCGCGGTTTTTCCCTTCAACGGTTCAACCATTTAACGCTTTAACGTCGCGCAGCATTTTCCGCGTAACACACGCGCAAATCTTGCGGAGTACCCCAGTGAACGGCGGGAAATTGAGTTCTTAATGACGAGAACTCACGGAAGGCCGAAACAATGAAAGGAATAACACCTATGAAAATGAAATTAGTTAAAACCACAATGAGCTCCTTACTCTTGGCTTGTGCGGTGACCACTTTGGTCGCCGGCACAAGACCGCCCAGGGAGGGCGCGGTAGGCGGAAAACTTCAAGGGACTTGGAGCATGCAAATCACGCTAAACGATTGCTCCGGTCACGTGATAAGGAGCTTTCCGACACTGTTAGTATTCATGGCGGGAGGCACCTTGACCGAGGCGAGCGGGGGTACAGCCCCGGCTCTGGCAACGGGGGGAAAAGGTGTTTGGAGCCATACCACTGACAATACCTATGCGTTTCGCTTCAAGGACTTCAACTTCAACAGTTCGTACGTCCTAACAGGCTGGACGATCATTACGGGAGAAACAACCGTGGATGAGACAGGAAACGCCAATGCGGGGCCCGCAACCGTCGAGGTCTATAATCCAAACGGCGTCTTAGTTGCAAGTCTCTGTGCTGACGCTGTTGGCACGAGATTCGAGCTCTGACGGATTACGGGGTTTGGCGCGTCACACGGCGCGCCAAACCTCAGTATATTTAGAAACCTCACAAATCAGTGGCTAGCAGCTGATTCGCGGAACAAAGCGCATCGTTTTTACACGCAAGCGAATTTGGGCCCATTACTCCTGCGCAGTTGGCCCCGTTTTTTCTTACAAGCCATCTCACAAATGTCATTCTGAGCGCAGCGAAGAATCTCGGATGAAATTTGGACCGATCTACCAGCGGAAATAGACAGAGATGTTTCGCTTCGCTCAACATGACAGCGCCACTTATAAGACGAGTTCTAGTACAAATCCTTTCGTCGATGAGCGAGCGACTCTACCCGGCTCCGGACTGACAGCACGAGCTCTTCGGATAAATCGGCCTGAATAAGTTCTTCGCGGTCTGCCGATGCAGCGGCAATCACCACTCCGCGGGGATCGATGATGACAGAGCTGCCACAAAACCATAAGTCGTCGTCTTTGCCGACGCGGTTCGACGCAACGACGTAGCTCTGGTTTTCGATCGCGCGTGCCATCGCCAGCGTGCGAAAATGTTCGACACGCGGAAACGGCCAGGCAGAAGAGATAATAAAAGCGCCGACCTTCTGTTCTGTGGCCAGTTTTCGGTACATCTCCGGAAAACGTAGATCATAGCAGATGCTGAAACCAAAACGCAGACCGCCCACTGAAAAAGTCGCGAAGGCATCACCAGAAGCAAAGGTCGTCTGTTCTTCGACCGGTGCGACTGCATACAGATGAGTCTTGCGATACTTTCCAGCGATATCGCCACGCGAATCGATAAGAACCTGGGAATTGTAAATTGATGAACCATTCCGCTCCGAAACGCCGCTGACGATCGCAATTGAAAACTCCTTGGCGATTTTTTGAAGCGCGGGAACGAATCCCCTGTCCCAATGATCGGCGCTCGCCTGGATCACCGGCATCGAGTAGCCGGTATCGATCATCTCTGGAAACACGATCAGCTCGGCACCCACCTCTTTGGCGCGGCGAGAAAAGTCCCGAACCTTCAGAAGATTTGCCTCAGGATCGCCAAGCAGGCAGGAGATCTGGGCAACTGCAACTTTCATTTGATCCTACAACTCATCATAAATGGCGCTGTCATCTTGAGCGACACGAAAGATCTCTGGCCGGAGGATTGCTGCAAAGTTTGATCCGAGATTCTTCGCTTCGCTCAGAATGACAGTGTGAGTGGCTTGCAAGACGACAAACGACGCCAACACTAGGCTGCAATCGATCTGCGGTAGCCGAAAAATTGGCGTTTCTTAATCATGTGCACGACTTCCGGTGGAACCATTTGCTCCCAGCTGCTGTCTCCAGATTGCAGTTTGGTCAGCACATCAGGCGGATGAATTCGCAAATACTCGGGATGATAGTCGCCAATCTCCTGAACGTATTGGTTGTCGATTAAATATTGGAATAACGAGCGAAGATTCTGTGCGACTTCGATTTGCGTGGCGGTGATGATCTTGCCGCTCGCTTCGTCAATCATTGGATAAACGTAAAGCTTTAATCCTCCCTTAAACATACGGCCAAGCGCTTCTAAAATTCCGCCTTCCAACTTGGTGTAATATTTTTCGTTGAAAATCTGGATCAAACTGGGGACGCCCATGACAAGGCCAATTGGCTTGTTCGTGTAACGAAAGAGATATCCCGCGAGTCGGTAATATTCGCCGAACCTCGAGATTAAAACAGTTCGTCCGAGTGCGCCGAGAATATCCACGCGCGCGAGGAAATCGGCGTGATCAAGCTGTCCTCCGGCGAGCAAATGTTCGAGCGTCATCTCCATGAGCACTATGAGATCGTCTTCCGAACAACCCGATTGCGCTAGAAACACGCGGCGAGCGCCATCCAGCATGTCGTTCGTCGCATAGGTCACCGGTCGAAAACTCCCGCGTTCAACCAGGATCGCCTTTTTGTAGAAGACTTCGGCAGGCTGAACCGTCTCGCCATCCGCCTTGAACATCACGGCATTCGTCAGACCCTGGCTGACCAACTGCAAACTCATCAATCGGTTATCAATGTTTTGAAACAGGGGCCCGGAAAATTTGATCATGTCCACTTCAATTCGTCCCGGAGCGAGATTTTCCTGAAGCGATGAAATCAATTTTTCCGGCTGGCGATCATAAAAAGCGCCGTGAAGAAGATTCACCCCAATCACCCCAAGGGCTTCCTGTTGTTCGACGTTTCCTTCGTCGAGCAAGCGAACGTGGATGATAATCTGGCTCGGTTGCGCGCGCGGCTGGGATTGAAATCGCACTCCGAGCCAGCCATGCGATTCATTGCGCTCTTTGAAACTGCGCGCCGCAACCGTGTCGGCGAAGACAAAAAAGGTTTTCTCTGCCCCGAATTTTCGGTCGAGCCGTTCGATGAGGAGATTGTATTCGTGATCCAGCATTGTCTGGAGACGCACACGGCTTACGTAGCGGTCCGCTGAACGTCATGTCGTAGGCAGACATGGTTTTGGCGATGGTGCCCGCTGCGCCGCCTATACGAAAAAATCTCCGCGCTACTTCCTGCCCGGCGCCAATCTCGGCGAAGGTCCCATACTTGGCCGGATCCAGATTGATGCGGAGCGCCTTTTCGTCGGTAGCGATCTCCATCTCTGGATCCATACAATTTCTGTAACGGCAATTTCCGATCGCGCAAACTTACACGGATTGAGCCGCGCGCGACAAAAGCGGCAGAGCACTGCCGCACTCCCAAGCACTTCGTGCGAAACTCCGTTGCGACTACAACAGCCGCACTCGCTCGGCGTTCTTCGCTGGAATCCAACCGCGCAGATTATTTGGTAGCGCTGTGTAGGTCCAATCGCCGCGCGTGCTCAGGAATTTGACTTCGCTTCCGGGAGGCAATGCCAAAACGCTGTTGGCTGTGTCGGCGGTCGCGAGCCGCGCTTGGACATCTTTGCCTGTCACAACAGCAAGCGCGCTGCCTTTACTGCCGCGCTCGAGTTGCCAAGTCGCAACGATCCCTCCGGCAGAGATTAGAAGCATCACAAGCAGCAAGGTGAGCGTCGCACGCGACCGGCGACGGGTGAAAACTAACGCTGCTAAACAAAAAGTTGCGATCCAAAAAGCAACGGCTGCAGTGACGGTGTACTGATTTACGCTCGCAAATTCCAAATAACGTTCAAGCCGACCTGGTTGCAGCTCAAGCGCATGCGCTTCGTCGCGCGCGATCTGCAAATTGGCCGTGGCCTCGGGATGATGCGGCTCCAGGACGAGGGCGCGTTCGTAATTCAAAATCGCGCGTCCAAAATCGCCCGTGCGGAAGTAGGCATTGCCGAGATCATAAAACACATTCGCACTCCATTGCCCGGTGCGAACCAGTGTCTCGTAGCCAGAGATCGCTTCCTTGAAATGACCTTGGGCGTATTCCTGGTTTGCCTTTGCAAATTCGACATCTGCTTGACCCAATACTGAGGAGGTCGCGAGCGCGCAAAAAAGAAAAGCAATCTGGAATGCGCGTGCCTTCACTTTAAATTCTCAATCAACCCCAGGACTTCGCGGCGATTTTCCGGCGAGATCGTTGTCCCGCCGTTATGTGCGCCGCTGTATTGCCATTCGTCACTTTGCTCGAATAGACGCCGCAGTTGGTCGCGCGAGTCGCTGTTCAGTTTGAAAGTGTCAGCCGCAGTTTCTGCGTCCACCGCGTTCGGATCAATCCCGCCGCTGCGTGACGCCAATGCAGTTTTTACGCGAACGACTCTAGAGGCTTCGGCATAATATTCTCGCGGTGATGAGGCGTTACGACGCAATTTGTGCATTAGCTCAGCCGCTTCGTGCTGCAGCGCAGCGATGCGCCGCGCCTCGCGGTTACCGATTCGTGTCTGACGAATTTTCCAACCCACGAACGCGATCAGGGCGAGGAACGGGACCAACTGCGCCATCCAAAAAATCGGGCGCGTGTAGAGCGGCGCGAATGATTCTGCCGTTGCTGGCCGATCGGTCAGCTGATACAAAATATCCTGTGGTTTTGTTGTAGGCTGAGTCGCGGAACTGGCGCGACTTGCTGCAGCCGGAGGCGGTGACCCCGGCTGAGCTGAGGGTACATTCGCCGCAGCCACTCCGCCCTGTACGCTAATTGCAATCGGTTCGCTGCGGAGTGTCACATATTGCTCTTTCGCTGGATCGAAATATGCAAATGCTAGCACTGGCACAGTTTGCTTTTTCTCATTGGGCGAAAACACCGTCTCAAAAGTTTTTGTGCCACTGATACCGACCTCGTCGTCCTGCTTGAACTTCGAGGACGGCGGATACTTGTGCCAGTCCCGTTCGTCTTCGACCACTGGCGCATTGACGCGGTCAAAGTTGCCGCGGCCCGAAATTGTGGTTGTGACGGTGATCGGATCCCCTACCTGCACACTTTTGGGTTTTGCGTCCGTTGTCATTGCAAAATTCCCAATTGCGCCCGAAAAACTCGGCGGCGCATTCGGTGGCAACGGCTTTACTTCGAGCGCCACGGGCTCGCTCTTGATCTCTACTTCGCGGCGCTCACCCATTTGGGCGAAGGGATTACTGAAGAATGGATCAGAGAACGGATCATCGAGATCGAACAGGTCGAACGGCGAGCGCCCACGGGATCGCGGCGCACTTCGCGCTCGAGGGACTATGACTTGTGCCTTCGCCGTGACCGGTCCAATCTCGAATTTTCCGGCGCGCGCCGCAGCGATTGCGGTCTTATATGTGACCACATCATAAGGTCTGCCATTGAGCGTTTCCGTAGTTTGTCCGGATTGTTGTAATTTCTGGGCGGTAAAACCTTGTCCGGTGATTTCAGGTGGCTCGATAAGCCTAGGGCGAACGCGTGGGTCGAATCCCATCCGGATCTGAACAGGAACAATCTCGCCGACGTACGCAACCTTCTTCGGCACAATCAATTCGGCAAAAAGCAGGTCGCGTGCGCTGACCGGCTGGCTTTGTGCGCCACGACTCGGCCGCGCGCCAGAGGAACGGCCTGCGGAGTCTGCAACATTTAAAACCAATTCCGGAGTCTTTAACAACTTTCCGCCGGCACGGACTGTTTGCGGCGGAATGGTGAATCTGCCGGCTCGAAGCGGCAGGACCGTGTAATTGTAGGTGACGCTCGAATTAGTTGTAAAATTGTGTATTTCGAACTGTCGCGATGTGCCGGTGGCGTGAATCTCCAAGCCATCGATTGAAATTTCTTCCGGCGGTCTCGCATCTCCGGGGCCAGTTACCTTAATCTGTAGCTCAACCGTTTCGCCGACAGCGACCTCCGAATTGCTCAACACTGCCGTGACATTCGGAGAATCGGCAAACGTGGAGCTAGCGGCGAGAATCGCAGCGACTGTCCCAATCAGAAATGCGCGTCCCATTTTCAATCAAACCTCGAACATCAAACCTTAAATTTCCAGTCACCAGTCGTTATAGACACGACGCCTTACTTTGCGTTCATCAAGTTGGACTCGCGCCTCTTCATCTTTCATCGATTCAAGCAACGCGAGAGCTTGGCGTTCGCTCATTTGACCCTCTTTTTCCGCTTCGGTCTCCGCAATCTGCGCGTTTTTGTCCGGTGACTGCTGCGATTTGTCTTCTCCTGCCCCTTTCACATCTCCGGCGAGTTTCTTTTGGGGAGATTCTCCCGGAGTAACAGATGGTGTCGCATTTTCGTCCTCTCCTTCTCCCGGCGAGGGCGAGGGGGACTCATTTTCTCCTTCCCCTGGGGTCGGTGATTCTTCAGCTTGGCGTTCCCCAGGCGACGGTGAAGGCTGGTTGGCCTGCTGCTTTTCCGCGCCTGGCGACGGAGAAGGGCTCTCGCTGGGTTGTTGCTGCTGTTTCTTTTGTGGCTCGTTCTTCGCCTGGGCCTGGTCGTTTTGCTTTTCTTGCTTCTGCTGTTTGTCGCCGCTCGATTGGTCTTGTGGCTGTCGATCTTGCGATTGCTGCTGCTGATCCTTTTTGTCTTGTTGACCTTGCTGCTGTTGCTGCTGTTGCTGCTGGTTCTGCTGTTGCTGCTGATCCTGTTGATCCTGCTGTTGCTGCTGGTCCTGCTTCTGGTCTTGCTGTTGCTGTTTCTGTTGATTCTGCTGCGACTGCTTCTGCTGCTGGTCTTGATTCTGCTGTTGCTGCTGATCTTGATTTTTTTGCTGTTTCTGTTTGTCCTTTTGCGGCGGCGACGGAGAAGGGGAGGGCTGCTGTTGCGATTTCTTGTTTTTTAGCTCCTCGATCTTCTTTTTAACGTAATCGTAGTTGTCCTTGGCCTCCTTGTTTTGCGGGTCCAGTTTGAGCGTTTGTTCATAATGGTCGAGCGCGTTCGTCCAATCGCTGAGCTTCTTATCGTCAGTTTTCTCGTTTTCGCCCCGCTGATAAAGCGTATTGCCAAGATTGTAATGGCCCTTGCTCTGCAATCCAGTATCACGCGTAAGCAATGCCTGACTGAATGATTCCAGCGCTTTACTGTAATCCTTTAATTTGTAAGCGGCCGTGCCAGAATCGAACTGGAGCTTGTCCTGGGCGGACGTTTCTGGATGCGATTTCAACGTCTGCTGAAACTGGCTGTACGCGTCTTCGAATTTACCCTGGCGATATGCGTCGATTCCCGGCGCCGCAGCAAACGCGAATGAAGAAAGTAACATTAGCAAAGCGGCGGTCGCGCCTGCAGTTGAGATAGGTCCGCCTGCAGCGGTGTGCGTAGCATCGTGCGCCGGCGCAGGGACGGAGCGCCGTACCCGCACGCGTTTCCGCTCGGAAACAAGGATCGATAACGCCAGAGCAATTAATGCCGCGTCCAGCGGCCATTCGTAACGCTCAATAGAACGGCGCGACAGACGCACATCCATTTCAGCAGCTTGCATCTTTATCAGTCCTTCACTTTGAATTTGCCGCATCGTGCGGGGCCCGTTTTCCAAATGAACATAAAATCCGCCCGTGCCTTGCGCGATTTCGCCCAAGCGTTTGTCGTCCAGTTTTGATTTAACGACTTGACCGGCCGAGTCCTTCACGAAGGCCGTTTGGCCATCGTCACCCGTAACCGGAATTAGCGAGCCCTGCGGTGTTCCGACGCCCACGGTGAAAATTCGCACGCCCGCATCGGCTGCTTCTTTCGCCGTCTTTATCGCATCGCCGCTCAATTCCTCGCCGTCGGTAAAGATGATGAGCGCGCGATTCCCTGTTGCGCTTTTGCCGAAGCTCTGCATTGCGAGAGCAATGGCACTGGAAATATTGGTGCCACCCTCGGGAATCGATTTCGTGTCCAGATCATTGATGGCCTCAACTACAGCATCGTAATCAATCGTAAGTGGGGCTTGCAAAAAAGCGCGCCCGGCAAAGGCGATGAGACCAACACGATCGCCTTGGAGTTCATTGATTAAATCCTGCACCGCAAGCTTGACACGTTCGAGGCGATTGGGCTGAACGTCGTTGGAAAGCATGCTCCGCGATGTGTCCACCGCAATCAGCAAATCGAGCCCCTTACGCTTTACATCCTCAAAAGTATAGCCCCAGCGTGGTTGCGCGAGACTGACAATGGCCAGGGAAAGTCCAAGCAACTGGAGAGCAAACTTTATAATGCGCCGCGGCCGATTCACCGTCCCGGCAAGCTGCGAGAGCAAACGAGGCGAAACGAACTCTTGCAGTCGCCTCAGCCCGCGCTGCTCGGCACGAACAAAGAGCGCAACCAGCAGCGGGATGAGCAACAATCCCCAAAGCCATTCTGGTGCACCAAAGCTCATAAAATCATCAAATCGTTGAATCGCTAAGTCGTTAAATAGGAACGTTCACGGCAACTTTTTCCAGATTGTTTGGGATAACAAAATCTGCGCCAGCAGCAACCCGCATCCGCTCATGAGACATAATGGAAATAGATCACGGTATTGCTGATACTTCTTTACGCTGACCGTGGATTTTTCCAGCTTGTCTATGTCGTCGTAGATCTGTTCGAGCGACTTTGTGTCAGTCGCCCGGAAAAATTTCCCGTCCGCGATTTTTGCAACCTCCTTCAGTCCAGTTTCGTTAAACTCTACGCGTTGATTTTCGTACAGAACATTGCCCAGAGCATCCGTTAACGGCCCTCGACTAGTGAAGATCGGCGCCGGTGCAATTCCGTTGATGCCGGCCCCAATAGCGTAGAAGTGAATCTTTAATGCTTTGACTGCTTCGGCGGCAGTGTTTGGCGGAACTTTGCCCGCATTATTTTCGCCGTCAGTTAATAATACCAGCACCCGACTTTTGGAACGTTTGTCATTGAGCCGATTGGCAGCGGCGGCCATCGCCGATCCAATCGCGGTGCCATCTTCGACGAGGCCGATTCGGACTCGATCCAGATTTTGCAAAAGCCAATCGTGGTCCAGCGTCATCGGGCTCACGACGTACGGCCGACCGGCGAACGCAATGATGCCGATTCGATCGTTCGGCCGCTCTTCGATAAATTTGCGTGTGACTTCGCGGATCGCATCTACTCGTGTCGCTTCTTGTCCGCCAATCGTAAAGTCTTTCGTCAGCATCGACCCGGAGACATCAAGTACAAGCATGATGTCGATCCCACTCGCCTCGATCTGAGTAAGACTCTTGCCGAGCTGCGGGCGCGCAAGCCCAACGACGAAAATCGCGAGCGAAGCGAGCAATAACGTTCGCAGAATCTTTCCCGCACGCGCGGCGCTTTGTCTTCCAATTGCCCGGAGACTCGCTGTTGACGAATAAGTCAACGCCGCAGCTGGTCCGCGCTTGCCAAGCAGATACGCCAGCAACGGGATCGCCAACAGTAAGAGAAGCAGCCACGGGTGCGCAAAGGTCAATGCGCTATTCGCCGGCCACCAATCAAACAGTCGCAAGTTGACCTCCCTTCACGAAACGGATCGCTTCTTGCAGTAGCAATTCGCTATCCGAAGTTGTCGCTTCGTATCGTGCGAACTTAATCAGGTCACACCGATTCAAAAAATCTTCGAGCAATGATTTTTCCTCACTGGAGAAAGATGCTGCTTTTGCAAGGGCAGTCAGAAATTCTATGGAAGTTTGTCGGGTTGCCGGCAGGCCGTGCTGCTGCGTCACGTATTTTCGCAAAATATCAGACACACGGATGCTGAACAGATATGGGCTCATCCTTTCAATTTCGCGGCTAATTCGTTCGAGCTCTTCGAGCGCGATATCCCTCGGCAATTTCGGCGGCGCGGGGGGTTTGCGGCGCTTCGCGAACAGCCACAAGATCACGCCAACAAGCGAAAGCGCCGCAAAGACAATCACAAAAACCAACCACGGAGGAATCAATGAATAATCCACCGGCGGCGCAATGTCGTGGAACTCTTCGGCGCCTAATACCAAAAGGGCCGGAATCAAACAGTGCTGGCGCGATGGGAAATAACGCGAATTCATCTCGTATTACTTCGGTACTCCATTATTTCTTCCGCTTGCCTTTACCGAACGCCAATCCGGCGTTCGCGTTGTTTGAAGAAGGATCGCAGCGCCGGGAGATAATCTTCGTTCGTTTTCAGTGAGATCGCGTCAATGTTGTTTCGACGAAGTATTCGTGCGAGCTCGGCGGCCCTTTCATCCGCGAGCTGCGCAAAGCGCGTCCGCGTTCCACGCTCGCTGGTATTGATTTCGAGTTGCTCACCCGTCTCCGCGTCTTCTAGCATGATGATTCCGATGTTCGGCAAAAGTTTTTCTCGCTCATCGTGAATGTGGATTGCGACGAAATCGTGCCGCTGCCCACTCACTGCGAGCGCCCGTGAGAAATCAGGTGTCTGAAAATCTGAGATGAAAAAAACGACCGCGCGCCGCGTGACGATCTTATTCAGGTAATCAAGCGCCAGCGCCGGGTCCGTCCCGCGGCCCTGCGGTTGGAAAAAAAGAATCTCGCGGATTAGCCGGAGCGTGTGAGACCGGCCTTTTTTCGGTGGAATAAAAAGTTCGACGCGATCGGTGAAAAGGATCAGGCCAACCTTGTCGTTGTTCCTGATCGCGCTGAAGGCGAGCAAACAGGCAACTTCCGCGGCCAGCTCGCGCTTGGATTGCGTTGTGCTCCCAAAATTTCCTGAGGCACTGACATCCACGACCAGCATCACTGTCAGCTCGCGTTCCTCTGTGAATTTTTTCACGAACGCGGTGCCCATTCGCGCTGTGACGTTCCAATCGATTGCACGGATCTCATCGCCCGGCTGATATTCGCGTACATCTTCAAAATTCATGCCGCGTCCTTTGAAAACACTGTGGTAATCCCCGGCGAACGCCGTCTCGACTAGACCGCGGGTCTTGATCTCGAGTGTCCTGATCTTTTTAAGAATCTCAGTTGTATCCATGCGTGATCAGTGATCAGTGATCGGTGAACGGAGATTCTTCCTCTTCGCGTGCAACAGATCGATAGTCAGTGCTCGGCGCGTATTTGCAAAAGTCGTCAGCCCGATCGATCATCCGCGACAGCATGCCCCCGATCGCATCGTGGCGATTATTAAGATCGGTAAACTGTTCCTTCGACAGATATGCAGCGTCGAGAGCATCGTCCAACCATGATTGCGTTTCGTAGGCTTCTCCTAAAGCTTCGTCGATCTTATTTACGAATGCGGCTTTGTAGCGACGGCGTGCCCATGCTTCAGCTATCATCGCCTTAACCGACCGCGAGCTTCTGCGAATCTGATCTGTAAGCGAATAGCGTTCTTCGGGGGGGGAGCTCTTTGAGACCTCGAAAATTAATCGCGCTGCCTCTCGCGCAGCTTGATAGACTTTCAAATCACGAAACGATCTTGCAGGCTCCATTTCTGATCACTGTCCACCGATCGCTGATCACTTCCTGAAAATCACGGCACCGGCAAACCTGCGAAGATTCGCTCGATGATCGTCTCGCTTGTGACCGCTTCCGCCTCGGCTTCGTAACTTACTATGATGCGATGCCGTAACACATCGGGGCCGATGCTTTTCACGTCCTGCGGGGTAACGTAACCGCGACCGTTCAGGAACGCGTGCGCCCGCGCGCCGAGCGCAAGATAGATGGTCGCACGTGGCGACGCGCCGTATCGAATCAGACCTTCCAGACGCAGATTGTACGCCGCCGGCTCTCGCGTCGCCCACACAACGTCGACGATGTAATCCTTCACGCGGTCGTCGATGTAAATGCTGTTAACTACCTTGCGCGCTGCGATGATTTGGTTCGGATCAATCACAGGGTCCACTCGCAAATCCGGTGCGGAGGTCGCCATCAAATCGAGAATGTTTCGCTCCTCGGATTTCTGCGGATAACCGATGTTCAATTTGAACATGAAGCGATCCAGCTGCGCTTCGGGCAATTGGTAGGTTCCTTCCTGCTCTATCGGGTTTTGTGTCGCCAAAACCAGGAATGGATCGGAAAGAGGATATGTTTTTTCGCCGATCGTGACCTGCCGTTCCTGCATCGCCTCCAGCAATGCGCTCTGAACTTTGGCCGGTGCGCGATTGATTTCGTCGGCCAGGATCAAATTGGAAAAGATCGGACCGAGCTTGGTCGTGAACTCGCCGGTGCGCGGATTGTAGATGAGTGTGCCTATTAAATCTGCCGGCAGAAGGTCTGGCGTAAATTGCAGCCGCTGAAAGCCGGTTCGGATGCATGCAGCCATTGTTTTCACGGTGAGCGTCTTCGCCAGCCCGGGAACGCCCTCGAGCAGGAGATGGCCATTGGCGAGGAGACCCAATAGAAGGCGATCCACCAAATACTTCTGGCCCACCACAACGTGTCCGACTTGCTGGCGAAGCGCCGGAATCCATTGGCCCAGCTCCCGCACTTCCTGCGTAATTTCCTGCGTCGATTTCATACGGTCTGGTGAGACACGCAATGGTTGGAGAATGTTCGATCAAACGTGCTCACAGGCCATTCGTGCAAGAACAACAATCTCTCGCGGCGCCGAAATGATTCAAGGTTCCCGATGTAACCTCCTGTGGCACTGAAGAAACGTTCTAAAAGTTGAAGGACCAATGTCAGTTCTCCACAAACCGCGGTACCGAGCGATTTTGCTTCTCGCTTTAGCCGCCGTGGCGATGCCGATGCTGGCGTGGATCGCGCGGAATGATGTTCCGTATCGGCAAAAACCGGAGTAATTGATTGTCAGGTGCCACGAGCAAATGTGTGCGCCTATTTCGCTCGAACACGCAAGGTTCCGGCGACACTTTTCGCGCGGGGACGCAGGCTTATCATTATTGGCAGTCCGAGATACGGCTCTGCTTTGCGAATGCGAGTTTCGAGATAGCGACGATATGTTTCATTCGTCAAGCGAGGATCATTTACGAAGAGGACAAATTCCGGTGCCTGGAGGGGCGAGCTCCGGCGACCCCGTTTCAACATTTGGATTGGATGCGGCCGTTGTGGCGTCGCTGGAGCTCCGGCCTCCATTACCGGATCTTGTTTGCCGCTCCTTGTTTGCACTGCATAAAATAATTTCAAGCGTTTGCCTCTCACCAACGGCGGCGGATTGGCTTGAAACGCCTGTCGCAGCAATCGGTTCAGGATTCCGGTGCCAATGCGTTGCTGAGCTGCCCGCTGGATTGTCTCTATCGATGCAAACAACTTCTCGACATTTTCTTTAGTCAGCGCCGACACGGTCAGCACCGGCGCATATTCAAGGAAGAAAATTCTCGCACGCGTTTCTTCGGCAAGCTGCCTTACCGCCTCTTTTTCTCTGCGTCTCGGTCTCACTAGATCCCATTTGTTCAACACAACGATCGCTGGTTTCCGCGCCTGTTGAATCAATCCCGCGATCCGTTTGTCCTGCGCTGTTACGCCCATCGTGAGATCCACCATGAGGATACATAGATCCGCGCGGCGAATGCTGCGCTCTGCGCGCATAACGCTGAAAACCTCGACCGAACTTGAATGTTTTCCGCGCCGGCGAATTCCCGCTGTGTCGATGAAAACGAACTTTTGCCCATTGCGCTCGTACAGAATGTCAACGGCATCGCGCGTTGTTCCGGGCAGTTCGCTGACAATCGCGCGCTCGCCGCGAACAATGGAATTAATGAGAGAAGATTTACCGACGTTTGGTCGGCCGACGATCGCCACTGCCAATGGAGGTTCGAAGTTTGAAGTCTGATGTTTGATATCGGCCGGAGCAACCGGCGAGGGGAGACGCCGCTCGATTTCTGTTAACAACTTCGAGATTCCGCGATCATGTTCTGCACTGATCGAAACGCTCGGCTCGAGACCTAACGAATCGAATTCTGCCGCCAGCGGCTCGTGCTTGTCGTGATCAATCTTATTAATTACGAGCACGACCGGTTTTTGCGATTTGCGCAGTGTGCCCGCCAAGTCTTCATCGACCGGCGACAAGCCTTCTTTTGCATCGACAACGAACAGTACAAGATCACTCTCGCGCAGCGCTTCTTCTGCGGCGAGGCGTACTTGGGCGCTCAGCGCGCGTTCGCCGACGCCGAAGATTCCGCCGGTATCCCACACTGTGAATGGGCGTGCGCCGCGATTGCAAATTGCAGAAATCCGGTCGCGTGTGATTCCCCCGACAATTGCGACATTCGGCGGTGTGCTCGTATCGTTCACCGCAGCAGACACATCTACGACTTCGCCGCATGGGCGTGGCCTGCAGCCTGCAATTGCCGAACGCCGTCTGTCACATAAACGATTCCGGAGACTGCGGTGAAAAAGCCAGCCGCAATTACAACATAGAGTAGGGGAAGCAACCGCAGTTGCAGCATGACCCACCCGATGGCGATCATTTGTAAAACGGTCGCTACCTTTCCGGTCCAGTTCGGCTTCACGTGGACTTTTCCAATCAGCAAATACAACACGCCTGCGCCAACGAAAAGAATCGCGTCACGCGAAATCACAAGGACGGGGAACCAGGTCGGAAAGCTGCCGTAATCGGGGTCGAGCTCGCTCCAGTTGCTAATGCTTAAGGTAATGATGGCGCTGAGCAACAAGCCTTTATCGGCAATTGGATCGAGAATGACTCCCAGCGAACTGCGCTGATTGTAGTGCCGCGCAACGTATCCGTCCAAGCCGTCACTTACGGCAGCCAATATGAAAATGATGATCGCAGTGAAACGTTGCCATTCCAGTGGTTGTCCGCGCCTGACGCTCTCGCCGTAATAAATCGCCATCGTGACGAAAGCCGGGATCATCAAAATCCGGACAATGGTGATTTTGTTGGCCGTGGTCATAAATGCGCGGACGTAAAGCAATTGTAGGGCGTTTGATTCGCTCGCGCCAGCGAGCTCACCCTTCGGGCTTCCCGTCTATGTCACTCGGCGCCCGCCGGATCTGTTCTATGAAACGCCAATTCCCTTGCTAGGCGTCTGGCACAGACGCCCTACAAATTTACCGTGCTGTTTCCGCGCTCTGAATCCAGCTTCGGCAGATGAGAACTACGCTGCTGCGGCTGCCGTGTGCCGGCCTTCGGCAAATTCCTCAATCATCTTTCGATTGAACGCTGGAATGTCGTCGGGTTTGCGACTGGAAACCAAGCCGTTGTCCACGACCACTTCCTCGTCCACCCAGCGCGCGCCCGCGTTGCGCATGTCGACTTGGATGGCCGGCCATGACGTCATTTTTCTGCCGCGAACAAAATCCGCACTGATCAGCACCTGCGGACCATGACAGATGGCCGCCACCGGTTTGTGTTCCCGGAAAAAGTGTCGCGTGAATTCAAGCGCGTTCTGGTCTACGCGAAGTACGTCCGGATTAAACAGACCGCCAGGGATCATAAGCGCATCGAACCCTTTAGGGCGTCCGTCTTTCACCGTCAGATCGACATCGAATTTGTCGCCCTTATCTGCGTGATTCATGCCTTGAATCTTTCCCGGCTTCAGCGAAACGATTTTTGTCTCTGCACCAGCTTCATCGAGCGCCTCGCGCAGTTTTGTCATTTCCACCTGTTCAAAACCATCCGCCACAAGGATGGCCACTTTCTTTCCGTCGAGTTTTCGTGCCATAAGAATTCCCTCACGTTGATGTTGATTGGTTCGGTCGACAATTGACCGTACTAAAGCTACGAAACGCAGCGGAAGATTGAATGTAATGGAAAAGAATGCTCAGCGCTTGCGCGCAGCTGCGCCGAGCTTTTCCTCGGAAGGAATTGTAAATCCTTCAATCTGTTTTTTGATTTCGTTGGCGAACGCTGCCGCGCCGGCGCCGTTTACGACTCGGTGATCGAATGTAAGCGAGAGCGTGATGACTTCCGCGCTCTCGTTTTTGTTTTTGTTCGGAATCAGTTCGCGGTGCGCCGTGCCAACGAACAAAGTGCCCACTGAGGGCGGCACAACGATCGGCGCTCCGGCCTTCACTCCAAACGCACCCAAACTCGTGATCACAACCGGCGCATTCATCGCGTCGACTCGGCCGCTACGCGTCGCAGCGACAGTCTGCTCGTAAGTCTCCATGAATTCTGGCCAGCTTTTGCGATTTGCGTCCGTAATCACTGCAGTCGCCAGGCGATCGTCCTCGAGTGCGACCGCAACGCCCAAGTCGAAATCGTCATTTTGCACAATCTGATCGTCTTCGAGAATTAGCCGACGGAATGGCGCATGCTTTTCCATCGCGCGCACGACTGCCCACGCGATCATCACTGAAGGGGAGGGGGCATTCTCGGGGTGTTTCGTTTTCGCTGCCTCGCGGGCTTCGCGAACTGCGTCCCATCGCGCATCAATTTGCAAGTTAGCAGGAATGACGCGGCTGAGCTTGCGCGTGATTGTCGGCGAGAGCGCCGGTTCGATTCCGCTGTAGCGGCGTCTGTCTTCGGGCGCAACGTCGCGTTCTTTGCGGCTGGGGACAGTTGCCTTTACACCGCGGTTCGCGCCCGCGGCTACAGTTCCTTGATCTGCCGAAACTTCGGCCTCCGCTTCAAGCTGATCCGCTAACGATGCTTCGTCGGTCAGAAGTGTGCCAAGCTCCTGGCCAATATCGACCGTATCGCCAACTTTCGTTTTCCATTCGCCCATCACTCCCGCGAACGACGATTGGATTGGATAAACGGCCTTGTCCGTTTCGACTTCGCACAATTCATCGTCGAGCGCGACGGGATCGCCTGGTTTCTTTAAAAGCGAAACGACTTTTGCGTTGCGAATTCCTTCGCCCATGACGGGCACGGTGATGTTTTGGACGCGCCGTTTGCTGGCGTCCACTGCAGCCGGGAGCGGTGACCCCGGCTGAAGCAGTTCATGTTCTTGAACAGCACGGGCGCGGTCAACGCCCGCGGCTACAACTGCGCGTTCGTATTTGGTTGCAACCGAGTGCCGGATGGCGGCGACAATGCGCTCGACGTCCGGCAACGCAGCGTATTCGTAGATCGGATTATAACCAATCACGACGTTCGCTTTGCTAACGAGAATCGGCGGACTGATCATTTCATTCCACAACTCGGGCGTGCTCGTGACGTGCGAAATAATCATTTGTCCCACGCTGCAGTTCTCAGTGTCTTCCTGGACAACAACCAGTCGGCGAGTTTTACGCACTGATTTTTCAATCGCAGCCTTGTCCCACGGAACGATCGACCGCAGATCGATTAGCTCGACGCTTGTTTCATTCTCGATTTTCGCGATCGCCTCGAGAGATTTCTCAATCGTATTTCCCCAGGCAACTACCGTCACGTCCGAGCCGTTTGTGCATTGACGCGCCCGTCCAAGCGGGACGGCCTGGATCGGTTCCGTATATTCGTGTTCGGCCCAAAGCAAGTGCTTCGGAATTAAGAAAATCACCGGATCCTCAGCATGCATTGCCGTCCAAAGCAATCCAGCGGCGTCTGCGGGCGTGCTCGGGATTACAACACTTAAACCGGGATAATGCGCGAGCGCCGATTCGTTTGCCTGGCTATGCCACAAACTGCCGCCAGGCAGATACGCGCCATACGGCGCATAAATCACCGCCGGACATTTCCAGTTGCCGAACGATCGCCAGCGCAGGTTGGAGATGTTGGTGACGAGCTGATTGAATCCGGGATAAATAAAGTCGATGAATTGCAGCTCGAATACTGGGCGTTTCTCGTACGCAGCAAGGCCGCAGGCAACCCCGAGGATGGTCGATTCGGCAAGCGGTGAATTGAAAACTTGCTTCGGGAATTCAGTTGAAAGTTTCTGAGTAAGGCGAAACACACCGCCCTTGGGATCTTCGATATCTTCGCCAAAGAGAATTCGTCGCGGATCGTCCTCCAGACCAGCGCGTAAGGTTTTGTTCACGGTGTCGCCAATGCGGTATTTTCCGGGGGGCAGGATTTCTTTCTCGATCTTTGGCGGCGGTTTTGTGACGTTGGTGAGGAGCTCGTTGGGCGACGGGTCCTCAGCTTTTTCGGCTTCGCCGTATTCCCGACGAATTCGCTCCTTAATTTCGCTGTTGAGTCTCGCGAAGTCGTCTGCGGTAATAGTGCCTTCCTTGATCAGTTGGTCCTTCCAACATTTGAGTGGATCGAATTTTTCGAGGTCCCGCAATTCCTGCTCGTTTCGATAAAGTTTTTGATCATCGGAGCTCGTGTGACTGGAGAGCCGTTCCATCTTGATCCAGAAAAAGAATGGCCCGCCGCCGGCGCGAATTTTTCCGAATGCTTCGGCTGTGGCATCGTAAATCTGCTGCACGTTTTGGCCATCGATCCTTCGCCAGTTGTCTGGCTCGAGAACATTCAACGCGAGCGGATTGGTCGTTCTCGTCGGCATGCTGATCCCATAGGCGTTGTCTTCGACGAGAAAGAGCAGCGGCAGCTTCTTTTCCTTGGCAAAACAGATCGCTTCGAAAAAATCCCCCTGGCGCGTCGCCGCATCGCCTACTGTCGTCACGACGAGATTCTTCTTGCCGTCGAGTTGAATGCCCCACGCAATTCCACACGCCGGTAGGAGTTGCGAACCAGTCGGCGTTGGTACACTCCAGATGTGCAGATCAGCGTTGCTGTAATGCGATGGCATTTGGCGGCCGCCGCTGCCGGTGTTGCGCTTCGCGAAATATTCCAGACCCAGCTGACGCGTCGTCATGCCACGTCCCAGAATCAAACCCCGATCGCGATAGTACGGCACGATGTAATCGTCCGGTTCCATCTGTATCGAAACCGCCGCCAGCGCTTCGTGACCCATTCCGGAAACATGAAAATGTCCTTTGCCCTGGCGATTTAGATTCTGCTCGCGCAAATCTGCGTGGCGACTTTCCAGTATGGTGGTTAATAGTCGCAGCTTATCTTCCTTGCTCAGCGCCGGCATACGGCATGATCTTACACTGCACTTATCGATCGACAATCATGCGGATTTACTTCGAATAGATGCGATCAACAACATCAGAATTGCAGCAGAGCAGGGGAGTGATCGAACATTACCGGGAATATCTTCCAGTTTCTGCTTCGACACCGATCGTCTCGTTGGGCGAGGCGAATACGCCGCTGATTTATTGTGCGCAATTAAGCAAACGGGTTGGCCGCGACTGTAAAGTTTTTGTTAAGAACGAAGGCGTCAACCCCACAGGTTCCTTTAAAGATCGCGGTATGACGATGGCCGTGTCGAAAGCGATGGAGCGCGGCGCAAAGGCTCTCATTTGCGCTTCCACCGGCAACACTTCGGCTTCGGCGGCTGCTTACGCCGCGCGCGCGGGAATTTCGTGCCTAGTGATTTTGCCTGCAGGAAAAATCGCCACCGGAAAATTGCTACAAGCTTTTGCTTACGGAGCCAAAATCATCGCCATCGATGGCAATTTTGACGACGCGCTTCGTGTTGTACGTGAGTTAGGCGAGGGGCACGAGTTTGTTATTGTAAATTCGATTAACCCGGACCGAATCGCCGGACAAAAGACCGCTGCATTTGAGGTCGTCGACATTCTGGGCAACGCGCCTGACTTCCATCTGCTGCCCGTCGGCAATGCCGGAAACATTACCGCGTACTGGGAGGGCTATCGAGAATACGAGCGGCACCAGAGATCAACAAGATTGCCAGCAATGGTTGGTTTTCAAGCGGCCGGTGCGGCGCCAATTTTTTATAATCGTACTATCGAAAAACCGAAAACGCTGGCATCTGCAATTCGAATCGGAAATCCCGCCAGCTGGAAGCAAGCTTGCGCGGCAATCGCGGAATCGCGTGGAGCAATCGACATCGTGAGTGACGCGGAGATTCTCGCAGCGCAGAGTTGGCTGGCAAAACATGAGGGAATTTTTATCGAACCGGCAAGCGCAGCAGCGATCGCCGGGCTTTTCAAATGCTGTGATTCAGATGAAGCGGCGTACTCATTTCAGAAAATTCCGGAAGCGAGTCGGATAGTTTGCACAGTCACGGGACATGGGTTGAAAGATCCCGATCCAATTCTCGCCCGAATGAAAGAATTGAAACCGGTGGCCGCAAATGTGAAGGACGTGCGACGCGCGATTGGACTGTAACGGACTCTCGAAAACCATCGCTGTTCTGTTTGGCTACAATTAAAGTTTATGTGAGATGCGCTTGATTGTTCAAAAATATGGCGGCACTTCCATCGGGACGCCTGAGCGGATACTTAGCGTCGCACGCCGGCTGCTCCAAACACAGGGCGAGGGCTCTCAAGTCGTAGCGGTCATCTCCGCGATGGCGGGAGTGACGGATAATTTGCTCAAGCTCGCGCACCAGATATCGCCGCACCCGACAGCGCGCGAGCTCGATATCCTGTTATCAACCGGCGAGCACGCCGCCACTGCTTTAACTGCAATGGCAGTGAACGCTCTCGGCGGGCTCGCCATTTCGCTGACCGGCGCACAGGCGGGAATCCTAACAGATCGCAATCACACTAAAGCACACATCGCCAATATCAGTCCTAAGCAAATTCACGAACTGCTCTCTGACGATTACATCGTGATTGTCGCTGGTTTTCAGGGTCAGACGCCGGAAGGAGAGACCACCACGCTGGGGCGCGGCGGCTCGGATTTGACCGCGATTGCGCTGGCGGGCGCACTAAATGCGGACGCCTGCCAGATTTTTACCGACGTCGATGGAGTCTTTACTTGCGACCCGCGGATCGTCCTCGACGCCAAGAAGCTCAAGGAAATTTCCTATGATGAATTGCTCGAAATGGCGGGCGGTGGCGCAAAGGTGATGCAGTCGCGCGCCGTAGAATTCGCGAAAAAATTTGGTGTCGAATTTGAGGTGCGTTCGAGCTTTAAGAAAAGGAGCGGAACGACCACCAGGGAAGAGGCTCCCAGCATGGAAGATGTGGTGGTTCGCGGGATCAGTCTCGACCGGTGTCAGGCAAAGCTGAGCATCGCTGGAGTCCGTGACGAACCGGGAATCGCTGGCCGGATTTTTTCCAATATTGCCGCGGCGCACATTATCGTTGACATGATTGTGCAGAATGCGTCGATCGCCGGCACGACTGACATTTCATTCACGATTCACGAGGACGAACTGGAAAACGCCCGTAAGATCTTGATGCCAGTGGTGGGTGAGCTTGGCGGACACCGCCTGAATACTACAAGTGGCGTGGCGAAGCTCAGCGTCGTGGGAATCGGAATGCGATCACATTCAGGTGTCGCGGCGCGAATGTTCGAATGCTTGGGACAAAACAGCATCAATATTCAACTGGTATCCACTTCGGAGATTAAGATCGCCGTCATCGTCGACGAAAAAGACGCAGAACGCGCTGCGCAATTGATCCACGCCGAGTTCGGGTTGGCGCGATTGCTGCCCGCCGCTTCGGCAACACAACCGCTTGCTTAAATTTACCTAGGGATTTCGGACCGGATCGACGTAAAATTCCTGGGTCCCTTCAATCCGCATCTTGTAGCCAAAGACCCCGTGAATCACCGCAGCTGCCGGGTGATCCGTGACCTTCGCTCGATAGCGGTCATCGGCGTTTGCTTGTTTCCAAACAGTGCCGTCTTCCAAACGAATTAGCGTCCTACCTGTCAGCCCGTTAAACGTCCCATCCACACGGCTGACAAGCAGATCCATCTTGGTGCGCTCGACCTTCGCGGCCCGCGCGGTAGCTTTCTTTTCGGTTACCTGTCGATAGCCTTGCAGCCAGGCATCTAGCTTTTGCAGCTCCTCGGGGGAGAGCTTGTTCAAGCCGGCGGCCTTGAATTCTTCCGGGCTCATCATCTCCTGAATGCTGCCCGACATTTCCTCGTTAGCTCCACCAGCGGGCTTGGGATGACTGAAAATCACACAAACACCGAGCATGACGCACTGGATTAAACGATCGCGAGAACTATTCATGAGCAAAAACCGAAACTGCCGATGCTAACACCAGCGGTGGCAGCGTCAAGCGGCGAGGGCGATAGCAAGGTCTTCAGACCGCGACGGGATCTTCACAAGATTTCCGAACGGACGCGAGGACCAGCCTAGGGCCGGCCCGTCAACTTATAACATCAGACAATATATGTCATATAAAATCACGGCCGGACCCATTCGCGGTTGGTCGTTGCCGTTCCGCTAGAGGGTCTCGATCTTTCCCGTGCGTTTTTCGGCCAGATACGCCCAAACCCGCCTGGCGCCTTCGCCTTGCTTGAGCCTGATAATCGACCCGGGTGCACTCTCAGCGCCGCCGCTGAAATGCAAAATCAGATACTCGCCTGTGCGTTCTGCGTATGTGAGGTGATCAAGATTGATAATTCGGCCATCCGGCGTGCTCACAAGATTCATGCTCAGCACTGACTATCGGGTTTTGGATAAACACACAATGAAAAAGAAGCCGTAATGCGGTCGTGTCTGGCTTTTGTGACTCAACTTGTGCGGCAGATTCGCGCTGCTCGAATCGGCCGAAGCGGCGTTGCCTGCAACCCGCCGCTCAAACGTTACTGCCGCTCCACTTAAGCTTTTGCCGGACGACACTGAAGAACGAGGCCTCTGGCAACGAGGCCAGTGGAAGAGTCTTCTTCGCTTTGCGGATCGTGACCATTGACCCTCGCTCGACATGGATCGGCTTACGGCCGTCCAGCGTTAGGAAGACCGGATAATCTGGATCACTTGCTTCGATTTCGATTATTGAGCCTTGAGCGACAATGATCGATCGATTCGTGAGAACGTGGGGACAAATCGGTGTGATAACGAAAACTCCGGACTCAGGATCAAGAATCGGTCCACCAGCCGACAGCGAGTAAGCCGTCGAACCAGTGGGCGTTGCCACAACCAAACCGTCGGCATTGAACTCAGTAAGCGGCTCGCCGTTGACTCGGGTGCGCAACAAGACCAGGCGCGACAGTTCACCGCGACTTAGCACGGCATCGTTCAGTGCGATCATTTTGCCTGTTCTTTTGTCGCCAAGGGTAACTCGAGCCTCCAGTAGCGCCCGCTGGCTGAAATTAATCCGATCTCTCGCGATGCATTCCACGGCTTCCCGGTAGGTTGACGAACTTGCGCAGGTTAGAAACCCAAGTGAACCGACGTTGATACCAAAGATTGGCTTGATGTTTTCGCCAAGTTGGCCAACAACGCGCAGTATACTTCCGTCACCCCCAGCTACCACCAGAAGATCCGCCGCAGCTCCCAATTCTGTCAGCGAATGCCCCGATTTCTTTCCAGCAATTCGCGCTGTTTCTTTTTCGAACAGGATCGAGATTGAAAACCGGGCGAACTCTTGGGCAATGGCATTGATCAGCTTAGCAACGCCTTGCTTTCCCGTGTGTGCTATTAAGCCAATCGTTTTCGCATGCATGCAAAAAATTCCTGATTGCCGTCCGCGCCTTTAATGGCAGACGGAACAATCCCAGTTACCACATGCCCCAGCTGCGTGACAAACGCGACAATCTTGTCTTGTGCCTTTCGGTGCAAGGTCGGATCACGAACAATTCCGCCTTTTCCCACCTCGGAGCGTTGCAACTCGAACTGTGGTTTGACCAGCGTGAGAATCACTCCAGTTGAGGTTATCAAATCGAACGCGTTCGGCAAGACCAGGGTCAACGAGATGAAGGAAACATCGATCACGCAAATGTCGACAAGTTCGGGAATCTGCTCACGTGAGAGCAAACGTGCATTGACTTTTTCGAGAACAATCACCCGTGGATCGTTGCGGAGCTTCCAATCCAACTGACCATGGCCGACATCCACCGCATAAACCTTACAGGCGCCACGCTGCAACATGCAGTCGGTAAAGCCGCCGGTTGAAGCGCCGATATCCAGCGCCTTCTGTCCATCCACATCGATGTTAAAATGATCGAGAGCGGCTTCCAATTTCAGTGCGCCTCGCCCGACGTATTTTCGCATCGGTTTCACTGTGATCGCCGCTTCTTCGTCGAGAAGCTCTGAAGTCTTTGCCGCAACCCGAGTGCCGACGATCACCTCACCAGCCATTATTGCTCGTCGCGCTTGCTCTCGGCTTGGGAAGAAACCCTTTCCAACGAGAAGCTGATCAAGCCGTAATTTCTTCGGCATCTTTTTTTCCGGAGTTACTGGTCCAGCGCCAGACCTCGATGATCGACGTTCGGAGAGCTTCTACGGCTTTCCTTAACTGAGCCATTGTAATGCAGAGTGGCGGCATAAGAACAACCATATTCCAAATTGGTCTGGTTAGCAGGCCGTGGCGCCGCGCTTCGATGCAAGTGGCTACGGCCATCTCGGCGC
>WNGA01007064.1_pt1 | contig 34089 bp, 38 predicted proteins | sample 5400061 | NCBI WGS metagenome assembly WNGA01 (sample SAMN13153366, study PRJNA577476) | soil metagenome | isolation source: 100 cm soil or saprolite under grassland replicate 2 | place: USA:California | collected 2016-06-15 | reverse complement strand
CAGTTCCGCCGGCCTGCCTCGCTGGGGAACGACCTCATCAACCCCGGAAGCGTTGGGATGCCGCTCGACGGAGACGTCCGCGCCGCCTATGCGCTTCGAATGGACAACGGTGAATTCGAGTTCCGCCGCGTCGAGTACGACATCGAGAAGGCCGCCGCGGCCTACGAGGCTTTAGGCCCGCCGATTGGCGAGATGGCCGCCGCGCGGATCCGCAAGGGCTCGGACTAGCCCTCGTCCTCCGGCTCGTAATAGCGCTTACCTTTGAGCTCGTCCGGCAGGTAGTCGACGTCGAAGCCCGCCGGGTCGTCGTGCGGGTAGACGTAGCCCTTTCCCTTGCCCAGCTTCTTGGCCGCGAGCGGATAGCCGCCGCTCTGCAGCATCTGCGGCGGAGCGAGGTTGCCGTGCTCCTGCACGTCCTTCGTCGCCGCCAGGAGCGCCTTGTAGCTCGCGTTCGACTTCGGAGCCCGGGCGAGGTAGATCGCCGCCTGGGCAAGGTTCAGGCGCGCCTCCGGCAGCCCGACGTGCTCGAGGGCCTGTGCCGCCGCGACTGCGACGACCAGCGCCTGCGGGTCGGCGTTGCCGATGTCCTCGGAGGCGAGGATGATCATCCGCCGCGCGACGAAACGGGGATCCTCTCCTGACTCCAGCATCGCGGCGAGGTAGTAGACGGCCGCATCGGGATCGGAGCCGCGCATCGACTTGATGAAGGCCGAGGCGAAGTCGTAGTGGGCGTCGCCCGCGCGGTCGTAGACGAGTGGTCGCTTGCGGGCGGCATCCTCGACGTGGCGCTCCTCGAGCGCGACGCCTTCGGCCTGCGCGGTCTGGATGGCCAGCTCGAGGATGCTCAGCGCGACCCGTGCGTCGCCGCCCGCGCGGCGCGCGATCATCGAGACCAGCTCCGCCGGAACCTCGGCCTCGACGGCCTCCGCGCCGCGCAGGACGATTGCCTCGAGCTCCTCCTCGGAAAGCGGCTCGAGCTGGTACACCTGGCAGCGGGAGAGGAGCGCGGAGTTGACTTCGAAGTACGGGTTCTCGGTGGTCGAGCCGATGAGGGTCAGGAGCCCTTCCTCGACGGCCGGGAGGAGCGCATCCTGCTGCGACTTGTTGAAGCGGTGGATCTCGTCGAGGAAGAGGATGGTGCGCCGCCCGCTCGCCCCGAGCCGCTCACGCGCGTCCGCGATCACCGTGCGGACTTCACCGACCGACGCCGAAACCGCAGACAGCTCGATGAACTCCGCGCCGGTCCGACTCGCGACGATCCGCGCCAGCGTCGTCTTCCCGCTCCCAGGTGGGCCGTAAAGGATCATCGACCCGACCCGGTCCTCCTCGATCGCGAGCCGCAGCGCCGAGTTCTCGCCCAGGATCTGCCCCTGACCGACGAACTCCTCCAGTGTCTGCGGCCGCATCCGCAGCGCGAGCGGTGCCACCTCCGGGATCCGCTCCCGCGCGGCATCAGAAAAGAGATCCGACATGCGCGTCCTCGCCGCCGTCCGCTACCGCCGGGCGAAGCCCGGCTCCGCCGACGGCTGACGTCGCTGGCCGCAGGATGCCGCGCCGGCGTCGGTTGGCCATACTAGGTGTACTGTCCTGCGCGCCGCCGGCTTGCCTCCTTTGCCAGCGGCGCCCGAGGCCGCGCGTGGACGCGGGCTTGAGATCGAAGCGTTCATAGACCGAAGTATGCTCCCCGCGATGGCGACGGAAGCGAGCGAGGACTACTCGCAGCCGGTCCTCTCGGGCGAGGGCGGGAGCGACTACGAGCGCTACCTCCGTACCGACGAGTTGCTCTCGCTCCAGAAGACTCCCGAGGAGTGGGCGCACCGCGACGAGCTCCTCTTCCAGACGGTGCACCAGTCGTCGGAGCTGTGGCTGAAGCTCGCCTGGAGCGAGGTGGAGGAAGCGACACGGCTGCTCGAGGAGAACGAGCTCGACGCGGCGATCCGGCTGCTGCGGCGCTCGGTCGAGTGCATGCGAATCGTCAACGGGCTGCTCGACATGCTCGAACAGATGTCGCCGTGGGAGTACACGCTGCACATCCGCCCCGTCCTCGGGCACGGGAGCGGTTTCGACTCGCCCGGCTTCAACGGCATCCGGCGCGTCTCGCCGGGGCTCGGCGAGGCGTTCCACAAGCTGCGCCGCGAGGCGGGCGTCTCGGTCGTCGAGATGTACCGGCGCGGGCGCGAGCTCGAGCAGCTCTACCAGCTCGCCGAGCTGCTGGTCGAGTGGGACGAGCGGGTGACTCTCTGGCGGATGCGCCACTACAAGGTGGTCGCGCGCGTGATCGGCGACGAGATGGTCGGGACGCAGGGAACCCCTGTCGAGCTGCTCGGCGGCCTGATCAAGCACGAGCTCTACCCCGAGCTCTGGGATGCCCGCAACGAGCTGACCGAGCTGGCCAAACGCGAAGAGTGAGCCGCTTCTCCGAGCTGAAGGCGAAGTCGGCAGAGGCGTGGAGCTCGGCGCCGTGGGAGCAGGCCGCGCACATGCTCGCGCCGATCCACATCCACCTCGTCTCGCGCCTCGAGCCCCAACCGGGCGAGCGCTGGCTCGACCTGGCGACCGGCACCGGAGCGGTCGCCTTCCTCGCGGCACGCGCCGGCGCGGAGGCCACAGGCGTCGACTTCGCCCGGGCGTCGATCGAGACCGCCCGCCGGACCGCCGCGGACAAAGGGCTCGACGTCCGCTTCGAGGTCGGAGACGTGGAGGATCTCGAGTTTGAGAATCCGAGCTTCGACGTGCTCTCTTCCTCGATGGGGATGATCTTCACTCCGGACCACCAAGCCCTTGCCCGCGAGCTTGCGCGCGTCTGCAGGCCTGGGGGCCGGCTCGGTTTCACGGCGTGGAAGCCTGCAACCGGCTTCACTCCGGTGGCGGAGAAGTACCGCCCTTCACCCGAGCCGGGCGTCGGGGACTCGGACGACTGGTCACGCGAGGACTACGTCCGCGCCCTACTTGGGGAGTCATTCGAGCTCGAGTTCGAGGAAACCAAGTGGCATTTCGCGGCAGAGCCGGGGGAGGTCCTGTGGGAGCGGCTCATCCACGCGATTGGGCCCTTCAAGGCGACGGCCGAGGCCCTCGACCCAGAAACGCGGGAGCAATTCCACCGGGAGCTCGTCGGCTACGTCGACGGTTTCGGCGACGAGGGAGTGCCGGGCGACTACGTGCTGGTCCTGGGGAAGCGAAAGTGACCCTGCGGGACGAAGCGGTCGAGCTCCTCCAGGAGCTGATCCGGCTCGACACGGTCAATCCTCCGGGGAACGAGACGAAGGCTGCCGAGCTGCTGCGCGAGTACCTGGAGGGAAACGGCGTCGCCTGCGAGCTCTACGCCAAGGTTCCCGAGCGCGCGAACCTGGTCGCCCGCATTCCCGGCCGGGGTGACGGTCCGAGGCTGCTCTTGCTCTCCCACACCGACACGGTGCTCGCCGATCCGGCGGAGTGGAGCGTCGATCCGTGGTTGGCGGAGATCCGCGACGGCCATGTCTGGGGCCGCGGCGCGCTCGACATGAAGGGGCAGGTCGCCGCCAGCGCGGTCGCCCTCGCCTCGCTCAGGCGCGAGGGTCACGAGCCCGCAGGAGACCTGATCTTTGCAGCCTGCGCCGACGAGGAGATGGGGGAGGGTGTCCAGTACGGCCTGCAGTGGCTGGTCGAGGCTCATCCCGAGGCGATCGAGGCCGAGTATTCGCTGAACGAGGGGGCGGGCGACCGGATCGAGCTGGGCGGGCGTGTCTTCTACCTCTGCTCGACCGCCGAGAAGAGAAGCTCGCCCTTCCGCCTCCGCGTTCAGGGCAGGAGTGGGCACGGCTCGATGCCGGGGATCGCCGACAACGCGCTCGTCAAGGCCGCGAAGCTGATCCAGCGGCTCGACGAGTTCCGGCCGAAGCTTCAGATCGGTCCCGAGCTGGAGGCGATGCTGCGGGCTTTCGTCGGCGACGTGCCATCGCCGGAGCAGGTGCTCGAGCTCGCCCGCGGGCTCGACCCTCTGGCGGTGGAGGTCGTGGAGCCGCTTCTGTCGATGACCGTGTCGCCGACGATGATCTCCGCCTCCGACAAGCGCAACGTGATTCCCGGCGTGTGCGATGTGACGGTGGACTGCCGGCTTCTTCCGGAGCAAACCCAGGATGAGGCTCAGGCGGAGCTGCTCGCGTGGCTGGGCGAGGGCGACTATGAGTTCGAATGGACCGGGGGCTACGGCGGCACCCGCTCGCCGGCCGACACCCCGCTTTGGGATGCGGTCTCATCCTTCGTTGAGGAGGCCGAGCCCGGCGCGGTCGCCGTGCCGTTCCTCGTTCCGGGCTTCACGGACAGCCACTGGGTGCGGGAGCGCTTCGGCACGGTGGCGTACGGATTCTTCCCGATGAAGATGGACCCGCGGCTGTCCGCGCGGCTGATCCACTCCGCCGACGAGCGAATCGCGATCGAGGACGTAGGCCTCGCCCTCGACTTCCTGCGGCATGCCGCCACTACGGTCGGGAAGAGCGAGGCGGCGGTGACGTCGTGACGATGCGGGTCACGCTCTTTCTGGTCGTGCTTCTTCTGCTCGCGGCGGGCTGCGGTGGAGGCAAGAAGACAGGGGAGGCGGTGCTCGAGCTAAGCGACTTCGCTTTCAAGCCCGAGACGATCGGCGGCGATCCGGGACAGAAGATGAGGCTCCACCTCAAGAACGAAGGCACGGTCGAGCACAATCTGACCGTCGAGGGCCAGGGAATCGACCGCGACTTGGAGCCCGGCCAGAGCACGACCGTCGTCGTGACGATTCCGCCGTCCGACCGGGTCGTCTACTTCTTCTGCAAGTACCACAAATCTCAGGGCATGACGGGCCTGCTGGGCGAGGGCGGCTATTTCCCGGGCGGTTAGGAAAACCGAATCCCTTGCACGCTCGTAGAATCCGACGATGAAGCGCGCTCTGCTCCTTATCGCCATCGCCGCCCTTCTCGTTGCGGGTTGTGGCGGTTACGGGAAGAAATCGACGACGTCCGCGACGGCTGCGAGTGGTGGAGGACAGACGAAGCTGGAGATGGACGACTTCTACTTCAGCCCGAAGACCGTCAAGGGCAAGCCCGGACAGAAGGTCACGCTGGACCTGAAGAACGAGGGCTCGGTCGAGCACAACCTCACGATCGCGGACCAGGGGATCAACAAGGACGTCGGCGCGGGGAAGACCGCCAGCGTCGAGGTGACGATCCCGCAGTCCGGCACCGTCGCCTTCTACTGCAAGTACCACAAGTCCCGGGGCATGACCGGCCAGCTCGAAGCCGGCTCCAGCGGCTACTAAGCACCCGGAACTATCGTCCGGAGGGCCGAGCCCTCCTCCGCCTGTTTCTAAAGGCTCGAATGACGCGGACGTCGCCGACGTGAGCCTGCACAGCTCTCCGCGCTAGGACTATCCTCGGGCAGATGGAGGAGGAACGCGTTCGGCTTGGAGGAATGGCACTTGGTAACGGCGTGCTCGTGCACGGGCCGCGCTCATGGGCCTGCGCAGTACGCCTTCCGGACGGCGAGCTCCGCGTCGCGTCCGCCTACAAGCGCTTCCGGGGCACGGAGGTCGAGCAGCCGCTGCTGCGCGGGCCCGCCCGCCTGCTGGAGGCGTTTTCGATCCTGCCCGCACTCAAGCGGAAGCTGCCCGAGGCGCGCTTCCCGTTCGAGCGCCCGCGCGTCGCCGCGACGATGCTCGCGAGCGCCGCGGCCGTGCGCGTCGTGCGCGAGTCCACGCGGCTCGGCACTGTCGCGCGCGAGCTTGTGAGCGGCGCGCTGGCGCTCGCTCCGGCGATCGTCGCCCTCCGCGGCTCCGAGCTTGCCGCCTACCACGGTGCGGAGCACGTCGCGATCGGCAGTTACGAACACGGTGAGGAGCGGGCGAAGGAGCACGAGCGCTGCGGCTCCCACCTCCTGGGGCCCCTGCTCGCCACGACCGCGCTCGGCAATCTCCTCGCCGCACGTGCTCCCGCCCACCTGCGCAACCTCGCCCGTGCGGCGGCCTCGCTCGGGGCAGTCGCCGTGTCGACCGAGATCTTCGGCTGGATGATCCGGCACCCGGACGAGGCGCTGTCGAAAGCGCTGGCGAAGCCGGGGCACGAGCTGCAGCACCGGCTTGCCACGGAGACGCCGAGCCCGGAGCAGCTCGACGTCGCCGAGGCTGCGCTCCACGAATGTCTTCGCCTAGAGGGAAGCCCGAGTCGTGGGCAGGGATAGCGGACAGCGGTCGCGCGGGGCGCGTCATCCGAGCTTTGAGAAACGCGCGGCAGAAGACGGCGTCTAGGATCAGACTCGATGCAGCCGCGCGGAATCCACCATCTCGGCGTTGCGGTCGAGGACCTGGACGAGGCCGTCCAGACCTACGAGCGCCTGTTCGGGGCCCGCCTCGAGCAGCGGGAGACGATGGAGGCTCAAGGAGTCGAGGCCGCCGCCGTGCTCGTCGGAGAGAGCCGGGTCGAGCTGCTCGCCTCTCTGGGAGACGAAACGCCGGTGGGGAAGTTCCTGGCGAAGCGAGGCCCCGGCATGCACCACGTCGCGTACGACGTCGCCGATCTCCCCGGTGCGCTGGCCGAGCTCGACGCCGAGGGCGCGGAGCTGATCGACCCGGAGCCGAAGCCCGGCCTGTACGGGATGCAGGTCGCCTTCGTCCATCCGGATTCGGTCCATGGGGTGCTGGTGGAGCTGGTTTCGAATGGTTGAAGAACGGGTGCGCATCGAAGTTGCGTTCATGGGCGGCCAGGCGCTCTCGGTGCTCGTAGACGCACCCACGGCCGACGCTCTGCAGGGGGCGCTCGAGACCGCGCACCCGGGAGCCTTCACGCTCGACGCGGAGGACGGCCGCTACATCCTTCCCATCGCCAGCATCGTGTACGTCAAGCGTTTCGCGCGCGAGAGCCGGGTCGGCTTCGGCCCCGGCCCGACCGGCTAGGCCGTGTCCCTGGAAGCCGGGATCGTCGGCCTTCCTAGCTCCGGCAAGACGACGCTCTTCAACGCATTGACGCGGGCGGGCGCCGAGCTGCACGGCGGCGGCGCGGCCAAGCCGAATTTGGGCATGGCGCCGATCGAGGACGACCGGCTCGCACAGGTCGCGGCCGCGATTGGCTCGCCGAAGGTCACGCCGGCCGCCGTCCGCATCTCCGACGCGGGGGGTACGAGCGCTGCCCAGCTCGGAGCGCTGCGGCAGGTGGACGCGCTGCTCGCGGTGCTCGACGGATTTTCCGCCGGCGCAGATCCGGCCCGCGACCTCGCCGCGCTCGAGCTGGAGCTGCTCGTCGCCGACCGCGACCACGTCGAGCGCCGGCTGGAGCGCGTCCGGAAGGAGGCCAAGTCCGGCGACCCTAGGCTCAAGGACGAGGTCGGCGAGCTCGAGCGAGTGCTCGCACACCTGGAGGCGGAGCTCCCGCTGCGCGACCTCGCCGGCGAGGTCCCTCGCGAGCTGGAGCCGCTGACGACCAAGCCGCTCGTCGTGGTCGAGAACGGCCCCGGAGGGATCGACGCCAAGCTGGAGTCCGAGCTGGCGGAGCTTCCCGAGGCGGAGGCGGCGGACTTCCGCGAGGGCCCGCCGGCGCTCGGCGAGGTCGTCCGCAGGCTGTTCGAGGCCCTCGACCTGATCGTCTTCTTCACGGCGAACGAGAACGAGGCTCGCGGGTGGACGCTTCGCCGCGGAGCCACGGCTCTCGACGCCGCCGGCTCGATCCACACCGACATGGCGCACGGCTTCGTTCGCTGCGAGGTGATCCGCGCGAGCGATCTCCTGGAGGCAGGGTCGCGGGCAGAAGCGGCCAAGCGTGGCCTCCAGCGGCTGGAGGGGAAGGACTACGTCGTCGAGGACGGCGACGTCCTCAACATCCGCTTCACGAAATAGGACTAGTTCTTTCTGTAGCGGTAGCCGAACCCGCGCACCGTCTCGACGAGCTCCGGCTTCGCGGGCTCGCGCTCGATCTTCCGTCGCAGGTAGCCGATGTAGATCTTCACCGGATCGCCGCTCGAGGAATAGTTCTGTCCCCAGACGAGGTCGATCAGCTGCTGCCGGGAGAGCACCTGGCCCGCGTGCTCCGTGAGCACGGCGAGGAGCCGGAACTCGAGCGGCGTCAGTGACACATGCTCGCCGCGCACGGTCACCGCACGGGCGGCGAAGTCGATGGAAACGATTTCGTCGTCGAATCGCTCCTTCGCCGGCTCCTTCTCGTGAGCGCGGCGCAACACGGCCTCGATCCGAGCCGTCAGCTCAGAGGGGCTGAACGGCTTGCCGACGTAGTCGTCCGCGCCCCCACGCAGCCCCCGGACGCGCTCCAGCTCCGTGTCGCGTGACGTCAGCATGATCACCGGCACCTCCGAGACGTCGCGAATGAGCTCCAGCGTCTTCCAGCCGTCGATTCCCGGCATGACGACATCGAGGAGCACGACGTCCGGGTGGGTGTCGTATAGCCGGCGCAGCCCCTCCCGTCCGTCGGCCGCGGACGTGACCGCGTACCCGCTCTTCTCCAGTCGGTCCGTGAGGGTTGCGCGCGCCGTCTCGCTGTCGTCGATGAGAAGAACTGTTTTTTGCCGCACGGGAACCCGGTTCGGTGAGGGGAATCCTAAAGGAGAGCCTCGACCCGGGTCAGCGGCGGGTGAGCTGCTCGACCGCTTCCAGCAGCGCCCGTTGATCGAAGGTCTGTTTGGCGAAGTGGGCGTCCGCCCCGGCCGCCAGCCCTCGGCGCCGATCCTCTTCGGTATCACTCGTGGTCAGGATGATGACTGGCAGGTCGCTTCGCGTCGGATGCGTGCGGATTGTGGTGACAAGCTCGAGCCCGTCGCCGTCCGGCATCTCGATGTCGGTGACGACCAAGCCGATCTGCTCGTCCCCCTCGATCCGCGCAAGCGCCTCGCGACCTCCGCGCGCGGTCGCGACCTGGTAGCCCGCCGCCTCGAGAATGCTCCGCTGGAGCTCTCGAACGGTGAAGGAGTCCTCGACGACCAGGATCTTCGTGCTCCCCGGAGCGGGTCGCGCTGCCGGAGCGGGCTTCGCATCCGCGCGCGGTTCGCGCGGGCGGACGAGCGAGCTGGGATCGAGCAGCAGGGCGATGCGGCCGTCTCCGAGGATCGAGGCGCCGAGGTAGCCGGGCAGCGGGCTGAGCAGCGGGCCGAGGCTCTTGACGACGACCTCCTCCTCGCCCAGCAGCGAGTCGCACAGAGCCGCGATCCGCCGACCGGAGGCGTTCACGACGACAGCCGGAGCACCGTCCGGAGGCTCGGGCGCGTCCAACCCGATGAGCTCGGCGAGACTCCACAGCGGCAGTGACTCGCCGCGCACTTCGAGGCCAGAACAGCCGTCGAGCGAGAGCCTGTCCTCGACCGCGACCGCCTGCTCCACCGACGCCAACGGCACGCCAAACGCCTGGCCTCCGCACTCCACGAGCAGGACGTCGAGGAGCGCGAGCGTCAATGGGAGCAGGAGCGTCGTCTGCATTCCGAGACCGGGTTCGCTCTCGATCTCGATGTTTCCGCCAAACCCTTCGACTGCGACCTTGACCACGTGCAGGCCGATGCCGCGCCCCGAGAGCTCTGTGACCTCGCGGCTCGTCGAGTAGCCCGGAGCCGCCAGCACGTCGACGAGCGACTCGCGGCCGCTCTGGGCCAGCCGGGTCGTGTCCACGGGCGCGCCGCGCCCGTCATCGGCAACTGTGAGGGCCACGGTTCGGCCGCGCTGCTCTGCCCTTAGCTCGACCCGTGCCTGCCTCGGCTTGCCGAGCCGCTCGCGCTCCTGCGGCGGCTCGATCCCGTGTGCGACGGCGTTCCGCAAGAGGTGTACGAGCGCCTCGGAGAGACCTTCCAGGATGACCCGGTCGAGCTCGGTCTCGGCTCCCGTGACGACGAGCTCGACCTCCTTTCCCTCGGAGGCCGCGATGTCCCGAACCGCCCGCGGGAAGGACCCGATGATCGAGGCGAAAGGAAGCGTGCGCATCTCGACCGCGGTGTCCTGGAGCTCGCCGAGGAGGCGCTCGCCGGCGGCCAGCTCGTCTGCGAGCTCCTCCGGAGCCTGGATCTCCTGCGGGCCCAGCACGTGCTCGAGCCTGCGGCGGTGGAGCATCGTCTCGCCGACGAGGTCGAGCAGCCGATCGAGCCTCTCGGCCGGAACCCGGATGGAGCGCCGCTCGAGGGGCGGCCCGGGAGGCCTAGACGGCTCCGCCGGTTCGCGCAACGGCGCGACGCCAACCCGAGTACCGCTTGCTCCCAGCTCCTGCAGGAGGTCGGCGGTCTCCTCGCCGCTCCCCTCGATCTGGCCGCGCAGGAGATCCGCTGCCCGCAGCAACGGGTCGGTCAGCTCGGGCGAGAACCTGCCGCTCTCGCGGGCCTCGCCGAGCACGTCCTCGACGGCATGAGCGAGCTCCCGCACCTCGTTGAGCCCGAGCATCGCGGCGCCCCCTTTGATCGTGTGCGCGTCGCGGAAGAGCGAATCGACGGCGTCCGGAGCGGCCCGGCCGGCCTCCAGCGTGAGCAGCGTGTCCACGATGTGATCGAGCCGCGCGTTGGCCTCGTCCTGGAAGATCTCCAGGAATTCAGGGGCCGCTTCGGTCACCCGATAGCTCCGACTTGGACTGCGCTGAACACGCGCCCGAGATCCACCAGCCGGACGACGTCGCCGTCCGCCGGCATGGTTCCCACGAGGTACTCCGAATCGCTCTCGTGCATCCCTCCGGCGAGGGCGCCGACGTCTGTCACGTCGTCTACCGCCAGGCCCGCTCGCCGGCCCTGGTACTCGGCGATGACCAGCCTGCGTGGGCGTCCGCTCCGCTCGACTCCAAGCACGGCGGCGAAATCCACGACCGGCAGGACCTGGCCGCGGAAGTTGCGCACGCCGAGCACGGCGGGCGACGCGCCGGGAACGGTCGCCAGCTCGCTCAGCTCGGCCACCTGAAGGACCTGCTCGACCGGAACGGCGTACCCCTCCCCGTTCACCCGGAACTTGACGTGCGCGCTCATTGGCGGCCCTCCTGCGGCCGTCCGTCCGTCGTGATCCCGTAGCTCGTGAGCGTGCGTTCCAGCTCGGTGACGAGCTCGTCCACTCGTTCGGCGGTCACCGCGCGCTCCGTCTGCTCGGCGGCGAGGTGGTCGGCGGCCTCGCGTACGCGGATCATCGCCGCAGCCACCTGCTCGGCCGCCGACTTCTGCTGTTGAGTCGCCCGGATGGACTCCCCGAGCATCTCGACGGTGGAAGCCATCAGCTCGCCGACGTCGCGGGCCTGGCGCGTGCCCTGCTCGGTGGCGAGGATGGTCGCGTTCGTCTCGTCCTGGACGGCGGTGATGATCTCGCGGATCGAGTCGGTCGAGCGGATCGAGCGCTCGGCCAGCTTGCGGACCTCGCTCGCGACGACGGCGAAGCCGCGGCCCGCCTCACCTGCCCTCGCGGCCTCGATCGCCGCGTTGAGGGCGAGCAGGTTCGTCTGCTCTCCGAGCTCGTTGATCAGCTCGAGGATCTCGCCGATCTTCTGGGAGCGCTCACCGAGGCTGAGCGAGCGCTCGGCGATCGCCTCGACCTGGGCCCGCATGTCCTGCATCGTGCCGCCCGTGCGTTCCGCGGCCTGGCTGACCCGGCGCATGTTCTCGGCGAGCGAAGTTGCAGTCGCGGCCAGTTCCTCGATCGTGGCGGAGCTCTCGGCGACGGCGGAGGACTGCTCGCTGGTCGCCGATACGGCCTCCTTCGCCGCGGCCCGGAGCTCGAGGACTACCTCGGCGAGGATGCTCGACGTCGAGCGCACCCGGTCGAGCAGGTCTTCGAGGCTTCCTTCCCGCTCCGAGAGGTCGCGAACGGCCGTGTTCAGCCGGCGCTCTCGGTCGGCCACCTGGCCGACCAAGAGGAATGTGTAGGTGATGAAGGCGACCGCGCCGAGCAGGCTGAGGAAGCCGGCGATCAGCCCGGCCACGAGCGCCTCACGACTCGCCGACTTGGCAAAGGACACGGCGTCCGAGGCGCGTATCCGCTCCGCGCGCACGAGCGCCCGCAAGGGCGGAAGGACGCTGCGGCCAGTCCTCCGCTGGAGCGACAGCGCTGCGATCAGGCTCTCACCCGGCGTTCCCCGCAGCGCCGGCCGCACCTTCTCGTTGAAGTTCTTGATGGCGTTGTCGTTCGCCTTCAGCGCCTGCTCGCGATATCGGCTTTCGGCGTCGCTTCGAGGCTCCAGAGATCCGAGAAGGCTCGTGAACTGCTGGCGCGCTTCCGACAGCCGCTGGAGCTCCGAGACGTTTTGCTGGGTCGAGTACGCGAAGATCGCGGCCTGCTCGTTCCAGAAGGCGGAGGCCGCCTGCTGGACGCTCTGAGCGTCGCTCTGGGAGCCGCGCGCGTGCTGATAGCGGTCGATTGCGCTTTCGTATCGCCAGAGGGTGACCCCGATCGCGCCGGCGAGCAGGATGACGATCGCGGCGCTGGCGGCGGCGATCCGCCGAGCCGGCCCCTGGGGAATTCGGCCCGGGTCGCGCTCGGAGCGCGTCCATTCGCGCATGCGGGCTTGTTCCGCTCCCGTCATCATCCGGCGCCCGTTCTTCGGGCCGTGGTCGGCCGTTCCTCCGCGGCTTCGCTAGTGCAAGGCAAAGTAGATTCGCTTGCCACCGGCTTTCCCGCCCGTGTTGTACATCACGAGCTTCTTGGTGTCTCTCTTTCTCACCTGCCAGCAGACGTTTCCCTGAACAGACCGGCCTGGACGGATCCGCTTGTCGTGGATCTGGAGGTCGAGGGCCGGAAGCAGTCCGCACGAGTTGTCGAAGGTCGAGTATCTGTGCTTCGACCGGCCGATTGCGCGGAATCTGAAGCCGGCGTGGAGATAGGTCGCTCCCTTGCCGGTCCTCTCCACGAAGATCTTCACCATGAAGAACTGCCGCCGGGCCGCAGGAGGCCTGTTGCTCGAACTCGACTCCAGGATGGAATCGGTCGCGTTGGGGATCGCGGACACGACTCTGAGACGGAAGCCGTTCCCCAGCCCTGCCGTGCACCCGAGGGGAATCGGAGCACGCAGCGTCCCCGCGCGTGAGCGAGCGTGGGAAACCACGACGGTCTGGCCTCGAATGAGCTGCGTGATCCCCCGCGCGATCGTCTCGGGCGAAGCAGAGGTGGAGAAGACCTTCGCTGCCCCGGCCCTCTTGATCCTCCGCGCCTGACCTGGGCGATTCGTGAGCACCACGATCTTCGTGGTCGGATAGACGAGCCTGAACTGCCTGACGGACTCGAGCCGGATGAGCCGTAGATCCAAGACGGCCACCTTGACGTTCCCACCCGCTGCGGTGACCACGTCGTACAGCGTATTCGTCGTCACCCCGAGCTGGGGTCGGAGGGGCTTGTGGAGGTGCTGGGCGATCTCCCCGCCGTCGCTTGAAGCGATCGGGACTCGGGTTGGACTCACCCTTCTTCCCCTCGCTGCGCACGAGACCTTGCGCTTCTCGGTCTTGACGAAGGAAACCGTCGCGCTTCGCTTCACCTTGTGCCGGAAGGAATAGGCAACCGCGCGCAGCGTGTAGAAGCCGGGCAGCTTGATCTTGTGCAGGAGCCCGAACCGCACGAAGGAGCTCCCAGCTCGCACGCGCTTCTCCATCGCGGCGACCGGTCTTCCCTTCTTCCTCAGGGAGAGGACCAGCGTCGACGTCAGGGAGAGGTCCGTGCGTACCCAGATCGCCCGGCGCTTGAAGGAGATGCGCTTGCCCGCATGCAGCGTCAGCTTGAGAGCTCGGGACGAGTTGGCCGGCTTGGCGAGCGCGAACTGGCTCAAGTGCCTCGTGTACATGTAGAGGAAGCGCTTGGCCTTCTTGCCGGTCCCGACAGTCTCGAGCCAGTACCCGTCGTTCCACCCGTCGGGAAGTCCGGCCGAGGGATCTGTGATCGGAAGGAGCTGGCGCCAGGGGGCCGTGCCGTCCCTCGTCCAGGGGACGACGGTCGCATCGTCGACCGGCACCCTGAAGTGGAGGGCAGCCGGGAAGCTGTGAATGAGTGAGTCGTCTTGCATCTTCTGGGCGACGATGTCGTAGACCTCGTCTGGAAGCGCGCACTCCTCGCACGGAGGGGCCTTGGCGGGCGTGGGAGTGATCGTGACGATCGTCCAGTCGGTTACGGCGCTGGCCGGCCAGCTCATCGTCAGCAGGCCGGTTGAGCTCCTGAGCTGTCCCGGCTCGCCGGGCGGCGCGACCACGGCGGTGGATGGAGAGTCGTTGCTCGGATCGCGAATGGTGCTGTGCGAGACCACGTTGACCGGCTGGTTGATCCCGTCGCTGATCTTCGCGCGAATCCGGTAGAGGGTGGGATCCGTCGCGGAGAACTTGCGCGTTATCGAGACGCCGGAGCCGGATTTCAGTTTCGTCACCTTGCCGTCGCTCGTCCGGATGACCCGAACGTTCGTCCAGGAGACGTTCTCGCTTGCGGTCAGCGTCCACTTGGAGATCGAGCCCACGACCGATCCGTCCGCCGGCGTCTCCGACACGAGCTGCGGCGCCGCGATGAGCTCGACGGTCGCCGTGTTGGCGATTGTGCCGCCGGCGATCGTGCCGGTGGTGGTCGCCGTCCCCCCGATGGACGAGGTGAGCGTGGCCGTGTAGGTGCCGTTCCCATGGTCGGTCACGGCCGAGAGCGATCCGACCGTAGTCGCGAGCGTCACGGTGTCGCCGCCTTCGGTCAGCTGGTTTCCGGCGGTGTCCTTCGCCAACACGGTGATCGTCGAGATCGAGGAACCGTCGGCCGGAATCGTGGTCGGGTTGGCTGTGATTGTGGTGGCTGTGGACGCCGGGCCCGGCACGACCGTGAAGGAGAGCGAATCGGAGCTGAGGCTGGGGACTGAGGCGGCGATCGTGACCGGCCCGGCGAGCCCGCCGGTGACCGTTCGCGTGGCGACGCCCCCCGCGACGGTGACGGCTCCCAGGCCGGTCACCGACCCGGTGCCGGCGCTCTTCGAGAACGTGACCTGAGTCGAGTCGTCGCCCGTGGTCGTGTTGCCGTTGGCGTCGACGACCGTTGCGGTCAACGTGCGGTCGGACCCGGAGGCCAGGTCGGTGTCGGAGCCGCTGAGGACGAGCTTGGAGGCAGCCGCCGCGTCGACGTGCAAGGTGGCCTGGTCGGACTTGCCCGAGAAGGTGCCGGTGACGGTGTGGTCGCCGGCGACGGTGGCGGTGCAGCTGGCGCCGGTGCAGGAGCCGTCCGGGTCGATCGTGAAGGTGGTCGAGCCGGTCACGTCCCCGCGCGAGTTGCCGTACTGGTCGAAGGCCTCGGCGGTGTAGGCCCGGGAGCCGCCGGCGGTGATGGTGGCCGAGGCGGGGCCGATCGTGATGTGCTCGAGCGCGGCCGGGTCGACCGTGAACGGGTAGGCGGAGGGGTTGGTCAGCGAGGAGTCGTTGGTGAGCGTGATCGAGTACGAGCCGGCGGTCTCGTCGTAGTACACGAAGCTGGCGCTCGAGGAGCCGGCCGTGATCGTGAACGTCGTCTGGGTGGTGCCGCCGGCGGTCTTGAACGCCTTCGTGGACGAGCCCGAGCTGGAGGCGGGGGTGATGGTGACGTCCTGGCCGAAGGTGGCGATGTTGCCGAACTGGTCCTCGAGCGTGGCGGTGATCGCGCTCGAGTTCTGGCCGGCGGTGGAGGAAGAGGCGCCCGAGAGTGTGAGCCGGTCGGCGGTGGCGGCGGAGACGGTGACGCTCAGGCGGTCGGAGCCGGTGGACCGAGACGAGGGCGCTCTCGGCCTTGTACAGGCGCATGAGCCCGTTGTTGGAGCCCGAGACGGTGGCGACCCCGCTGGCGAAGGTGATGGTGGTGGCGGTGCCGAAGTTGACCTGCGCCCCGGTCTTGTCGGTGACGGTGGGGTTGTTGGAGCCGATCGAGGCGGCACCCGAGAAGGTGAGGCTCTTGTCGCCCGTGTAGCCGCTGGCGGTGTTGCCGTACTGGTCGTAGGCGGTGAGGGTGAGGCCGTTGGTGGTGCCGGCGGTCTGGCTTGCGGAGCCGCTCAGGACGAGCTTGGCCGCCGGGCCGGGGCCGACCGTGATCGACGGCTGCGACGCGATCGTCGTCAGGTTCCCGCCCGACGTGGATTTCTGCCTCGTCGTCCATGTCTGCGAGCCTGCCGTGGTCGCAGCCGTCGCGCCCGGGCCGCCGCTCGCCTTGCTGCCGTAGATGATCGTCATGGTGGCCCCGCCGGCCAGCGTGACACCGGAGACGGTGATCACCTGGCCGGAGACCCCGACCGTTCCGGTGCTCGCCGTCGTGTAGCCGGCGGCCAAGCCGGTCAGCGAGGGAGCGCTCCATCCGGTCGGCACCGTCAGCTCAACCGCCCCGTTGCTCATCCCTCCCGTAGCAGCGGTGTAGGTGAACGTGATGGTGTTGCCCGTCGAGCCCGCCGTGACGGAGGTCGGCGAGGGAGACATGGTCCCGGAGCCGTCCGCCGAGAGCGTTGGCTGCAGTGCGACCGTGTGCGACGCCCAGGGGATGGAGTTCACGTTGATCGTGGCGTGGAAGGGTCCGTACGTCCCGGGTGTCGCCGCGCCGGTGGCGGTGGTCTGGTTGTTGCGGGCCATGACCGCGGCGAAGAGGGGGATGATGCTGGTGATGCTGCCCGCGCCGCTCGCGGGGATGCCCGTGAAGCTGGTGGCCGTCCTGCCCGTGTAGGTGAGCACCTGGGGGGTGCTGCTCCAGGCGTTCGACTGTGCGCCGACGTAGAGGGTGCCGCTGGCGGGGAAGCCGGTTGTGTCTAGTACGGTGAGGCTTGTATCCCCGGGGTTCGCCGCGGCGTTCACGGCGGTGTTCGGAGTCGAGCTCGGCATGTCGGCGCCGGTGATTCGCATCCCGGACGCGTTGGCTGACCTCGGAGCCCACGTGTACTCCTGGGTCAGGCCCTCTCCGCTGTCCTGCGCCAGCGCCGTCGCGGGGATGTTGCCGCTCGCGGAGTAGAGAGCGAGCACCATGTCGTTGGCCTGTCTCGTCGTGACGGAATTCGCTGTCGCCTTGCCGGCGGCTCCGGACGTCCCCGTCGTCGTTCCGTTGGTGCTCGTCTGCGTGTCGACCGGGACCGTCGTGTCGACGCCGGAGTAGGCGACGATCGCAGTCGCGCCGTCGGCCGACGTCGAGTACGTAAATGCGCTGGCAGTCGTCGCTCCCGGCGTGTCGCCGTTCACGACCCGGTAGTAGATTCGCTGGTCGAGGGTGGACACTGTCTGGCTCGATCCGATCTGGGTCCAGCCGCTCGGCGTTGCGGTGACGGTCGAGTTGTTTGCCTTGGCGAAGTGCAGGATCATCACGTCGCCGTTCAGGATCCCGATCGGGGTGAGCATCGACTGAGCAGTGACGTTCTGCGTCGCGATTGCCCCGCAGCCGATCCCGTACTGGGGGCTGTTGTTCTGGGCACCGCTCACGGCGCAGCTGCCGATGATGGCGATGCCGGGGTCGATCGTGTACGGAATCGGAAGCTTCGAGTCGTCGAGCTTCAGCTCCAGCCACGATTTGCCGCCGCGCTTGCGCAGCGACCAGCCCAGATTCGGCAGGGCCAGGAAGCGGCCGCCTTCATCCTGGATCAGCGGGCGCGCGATGCGCCAGCGCGCCTGCTTGTCGTGTCGGAAGAAGCGAATCTCGCCGGAGGGCGTGATCCTCGGCTCGAGGCCCGGGCTCGAGAGGCGCCAGCGCCACGTCTTCGGACCGAGTCGCCGGTCGACGGTGAGGAATTGCTCGCTCGCATCCGCGCCGGTCGTGATCGTCTCCCGGCCAAACGGCGTCGGCCGCGTGAAGCCCCGCGCGTGCGGAGTCCACTCCGTCGAGCCCGTCTCCGTGGAGGCGAGCGAAACGGTCCTTCCCGAGTGGCGGACCGAGAACCCGCGCTCCGAGACATCGACGACGAAGTCCCGCGCCGGCCTTCTGACGAGCCGGCCGCCGGCCTGCGGCGGGCCGAGGGCCTTCGTCAGGAAGGCCGGCGCAGACGAAGCGTCCCCGGGCGCCGTAGGGCCGGTGAGCTCAGACCCTGCGACGAACACGAGGACGGCGGCGAGAGCGAGCCCGGCGACGAGGCCGGAGCCGAGCACTCGCCGGACCACGGCCGCGCCTCCGGCGAACGCCGGAGGCTCAGAACTTGGCCGCAGTTCAGTAAGGCTCGCCATGCTTTGCTCTATTCGTCGCCCGTGGGCGACGAGCCGCAGTCACATTGTAGCCGAAAGAACACGGATCTTTTGACAAAATCCGCGCGACACCCGACTCCGGCGTCGAGCGAATCGATCAAGGGCCGCAGCCCGCTAAACAGCACGTCATGATGCTTTCGAGCGGGGATACGAGAACGATGGGCCGTGGGTATGAAAGCGGCAGGAATCGCGTGTGCCGATCTGCGCGGGCCTTCCAAGCGGACCGCAATCGCCGACCCGGCGCACTCTCGCCGCTCCGTCCGACGCGCCCTCTACGTTGCGGGGTCCGCGTTTTGGCGGCCCCGCGGCAGGTGACCCGCCGCAGAGATAATTCTTGGGAGGAACGATGGCGTCCGTAGAGCACACCCAGTCCGTCGCAGAGCCCTCGATCGAGGAGCTTCAGAACGTCGTAGCCGAGGAAGGCGCGAACCTCGGCGTCAAGCGCTATTTCACGATCCCCGGCCGAGACCCGTTCGAGGAGATCGAATGGGAGATCCGCGACGCATTCATCCCCGGCAAGGACAAGCCGGCCTTCGAGCAGAAGGACGTCGAGTTCCCGAGATTCTGGTCGCAGACGGCCACGAACATCGTGGCGCAGAAGTACTTCCGCGGCCGCATGTCCTCACCCGAGCGCGAGTCGAGCGTCAAGCAGATGATCGGCCGGGTCGTGGAGACCGCCGGCAGCTGGGGCCGCGCGGGCGGCTACTTCGCGACCGATGAGGAGGCGGAGACCTTCGAGGCCGAGCTGAAGGCGATCCTCGTCAACCAGCTCGCTTCCTTCAACTCGCCCGTCTGGTTCAACGTCGGGTTCGAGGAGAAGCCGCAGTGCTCGGCGTGCTTCATCCTCTCGATCGAGGACTCGATGGAGTCGATCCTCGACTGGATCCGCCGTGAGGGAGTCATCTTCCGCGGCGGCTCGGGGTCGGGCGTCAACCTCTCGAAGCTCCGCTCTTCGAAGGAGCAGCTCTCGAAGGGCGGCTACGCCTCGGGCCCGGTCTCGTTCATGCGCGGGGCCGATGCCTCCGCGGGCACGATCAAGTCGGGCGGCAAGACGCGGCGCGCGGCGAAGATGGTCGTCCTCGACGTCGACCATCCCGACATCGAGGAGTTCATCTGGTGCAAGGCGCACGAGGAGCAGAAGGCGCGCGTCCTCGAGCAGGCCGGCTACGACATGTCTCTCGACTCGCCCGACTGGGCGTCGATCCAGTACCAGAACGCGAACAACTCCGTGCGGGTCACCGACGCCTTCATGAAGGCCGCCGATTCAGGCGCGGAGTGGAACCTCACCGCCCGCACCGACGGGACGGTGCTCGACACGCGCGACGCGCGCGACCTCCTGCGGCAGATGGCCGACGCGGCCTGGCAGTGCGCCGACCCGGGCGTTCAGTACGACACAACGATCAACAGCTGGCACACGCTGCCGAACACCGGCCGGATCAACGCGTCTAACCCGTGCTCGGAATATATGAGCATCGACGACTCCGCCTGCAACCTCGCGTCGATCAACCTGATGAAGTTCCGCCGCGAGGACGGCGAGTTCGACGTCGAGGCTTTCGAGCATGCCGTCGACACGGTCTTCCTCGCGCAAGAGATCCTCGTCGGCTACTCGTCGTATCCGACCCCCGAGATCGAGCGGAACGCCAAGGCCTACCGGCAGCTCGGCCTCGGTTACGCGAACCTCGGGGCGCTGCTGATGGCGCGCGGCCTCCCCTACGACTCCGACGAGGGCCGCGCCTACGCAGCTGCCATCACGGCGCTGATGACCGGCAGGGCCTACCGCAAGTCGGCGGAGGTCGCCGCCCGGATGAGCCCCTTCGCCGGGTATCAGAAGAACGCCGCGGCAATGATCGGCGTGATCGCGAAGCACCGCGCTGCGGTCGGGAACATCGAGGACACCGACTCCGTGCCGGAGGATCTCCTCTCCGCCTGCCGTCGCTCCTGGGACGAGGCGCTCAACCTCGGCGAGGTGCACGGGTATCGCAACGCGCAGGCGACCGTCCTGGCCCCGACGGGGACGATCAGCTTCATGATGGACTGCGACACGACCGGCGTCGAGCCCGACTTCTCGCTGGTCAAGTCGAAGAAGCTCGTCGGCGGCGGCGAGATCACGATCGTGAACAAGACCGTGCCGATGGCGCTCGAGAAGCTCGGCTACGCGCCGAACGAGGTCGAGGAAATCGTTGCCTTCATCGACGAGCGCAACGCGATCATCGGCGCGCCCTACGTCAAGACGGAGCACTACCCCGTCTTCGACTGCGCGATCGGCGAGCGGGCCATCCACTACATGGGCCACGTGAAGATGATGGGAGCGGTCCAACCGTTCATCTCCGGGGCGATCTCGAAGACCGTCAACCTCCCGGAGGAGGTCACCGTCGACGACGTCGGCCAGGTCTTGCTGGACGCGTGGAAGCTCGGCGTCAAGGCGATCGCGATCTACCGCGACAACTGCAAGGTTGCCCAGCCGCTCTCCGGCAAGGCGGACGAAGTGGCCATCCCGCCGGTCCCGCTGACGCAGCGGCGCCGGCTGCCGGAAGACCGCACCGAGGTCGGCCGCAAGTTCCAGGTCGGCGAGTACGAGGGCTACATCCACGTCGGCCTGTACGAGGACGGAACGCCCGGAGACATCTTCTGCGACGTCGCGAAGGTCGGGACGACGTTGCAGGGCCTGATGAACTCGCTGATGATCGCGGTGTCGGTCGGGCTCCAGTACGGCGTGCCGCTCGAGGTCTACGTCTCGAAGTACAGCCACATGCGCTTCGAGCCCGCCGGGCTCACGAACGACGCCGACATCCGCAGCGCCAAGTCGATCGTCGATTACATCTTTCGCTGGATGGGAAAGAAGTTCCTCACCGCCGATCAGCAGGAGGAGGCGGGGATCCTCTCGCCCGAGGTCAAGGCACGGCTCGCGGAGCGCTACCAGAACGGCGACGCGGTGGGGCCGGCGCCGGCCCCGGCCGATGCGGCTCCGCCCGGCCAGACTGCCCTCTTCAACGCCTGGGAGGACGCCGTCGAGTGCTCCAAGTGCGGCGGCCGCATGGTGCGGACGGGCTCCTGCTACACCTGCCGCGACTGCGGCGCCAACACCGGCTGCAGCTAGGGCTCAGCCAAGTCGTCTAGCCCGCCAGGTCCCACCAGGCTCCGATCACAGGGCCCTCACGCCCTTCGCGACGAGCCAGATTCCGAAGCCGAGCGCGAGTACGACATTCAGCGCGCGGCGATGGGCCGTCAGCCACGCTCCGAGCCCGGCCAGGACCCGCTTGGATGCGGGAATCGCCACGGTCAGCGCCAGCGGGATCAGCACGAAGGAGAGGGCGATCACGAAGACGAGCAGCGTCACGAGCCCCTTCGACGCCGTCCCCACGTTGCTCGCCGCGATCAGCTTCAGGGCCGGGATGTAGAGGGCGAACGTCGTCACGTTCGTCGCCATGCCGACCGTGCCGAGCAGGAACGAGCGGCGCAGGCTTGGCTCGCGCGGCGGTTTCGGCCCCTTTGGCATCCGCCGATGGAGGAGTGTCCAGAGCCCGAGCCCGACGAGCACAGAGCCGAGCCCGATGTCCAGCGCAGCCTTGATCGTCGGATCCCCCGTGAGCGAAGAGCTCGAGCTGCCGGCGGCAACCGCCGCGGCTCCGATCGCAGCGAGCGGAACGGCTGCTCCCAGCGCAAGCATCGAGCCGCGGGCAACGGGCCTCTGACCTGTGAGCGTCGTCAGCTGGAGCAGGAAAAGCACGGGGCTGATCGCAGCTCCGAGCGCGAGCGGGATCGTCTCTGCGAGCAGTCGGCCCACGCCGGGTCCCTAGAGCTGTGCGAACAGGTCGACCGGGTTGTCGTCGGGGTCGAGCACCGTCGCGTAGCGCTGGCCCCAGAACGCGTCGTAGGGCGCGTCCTTCGACCGAAAGCCGGCGGCGACAATCTGCTCGTGCGTCTCGTTCACGCCCGCCGGAGAGCGGCAGTCGAAGGCAAGCGCGATGCGATGCCCGGTCGGCTCCTCCCGGTTCGGATCGAGCTTCTTCATGAGCTCGACCGTGTCCCACATCAGCCGCAGGCCGTTCGGAAGGGTCGCCTCGAGGTGGTCGCCGTCGGGCTCGGGGACGTCGAGGCCGAGCAGCCGGTAGAAACGGGCGGCCTCTCCCATGTTCTTCGTGACGATTCCGATTGCCGCGAGCTCGGCCACGGCCAGGAGTCTACGACGCCGGCTCGAGCGCGGGCTCGAGGCGCAGGTCACGCCGTCTCAGAACGACGAGCGTGGTGACGATCGAAGAGGCGGCGAGCCCGGCGCCGACCCAGAAAGCAAGGCTGAAGCCGCTCGTTATTGCCTCCAGCTTCGGCGTCCCGTGCTTGAGCAGGCTGCCCGTGTGCGTCGTGGAAACGGTCGTGAGGATCGCGAGCCCGAGCGCCCCGCCGATCTGCTGGGACGTGTTGATCAGCCCCGAGGCGAGGCCCGCGTCGCGTCCGGTCACGCCCGCGAGCGCGGCGATCGAGATCGGGACGAACGAGAAGCCGAGCCCGATCCCGAGGATGATGAAGCCGGGAAAGAGGTCGCTGAAGTACGAGCCGCTCGCGGAAATTTGCGCAAAGTAGACAAGCCCGCCGCCGACGAGCGCGAGCCCCGCGGTGAGCACCGGCTTGACCCCGAGGCGGGTCACGAGCGCCTGCGCGACCCCGGAGGACACGACGGCTGTCAGCGCGACCGCCAGGTAGCCGACGCCGGTCTTGATCGCCGTGAAGCCGAGCACCTGCTGCATGTACAGCGAGAGCAGGAAGAACATCCCGAAGACCATCGTCCCCAGCCAGAAGCCGATTACGTTTGCTCCCGTGAGCGTCCGCCGGCGGAAGATCCGCAACGGGACGAGCGCGGAGCGGGACCTCATCTCCCAGAAGATGAACGTCGCCATGAGGACGACCGAGCCGATCAGCTCGACGATGGTCTCCCACGAGCTCCAGCCGACCTGTGTTGTCCGCGTCAGCGCGTAGACGAACAGCATCAAGCTGGCCGTCACTGTCACCGCGCCTCGAGTGTCGAAGTGGCGCATCAGCCCGTCCGCGCGGCTCTCCTGCACGACGCGGGGAACGAAGAAGAGCGCCAGCAGTGCGATCGGAACGTTGACGAAGAAGATCCACTCCCAGCCCACGTACTGGGTGAGCACGCCGCCGAGGATGACGCCGATCGCTGCGCCGGCGCCGGAGATGGCGCCGAGGATCCCCAGCGCCTTGTTCCGCTCCGATCCCTCCTCGAAGGTGACAGAGGTGATCGAGAAGACCGATGGAGAGAGGATCGCCCCCGCCGCGCCCTGGGCCACGCGCGCGCCGATCAGCATCCCCGAGCTCTGGGAGAGGCCGGCGACCAGCGACGTGGCTGCGAACAGCGCCAGTCCGATCATGAAGACGCGCCTGCGCCCGAGGAGATCGCCCAGGCGGCCGCCGAGCAGGAGGAAGCCTCCGAACGTAAGCGCGTAACCGCTCACGATCCACTGCAGGTTCTCGGTCGAGGTGAAATGGAGCTCCCGCTGGATCGACGGGAGGGCGACGTTCACGATCGCGATGTCGAGCACGACCATCAGGTAGGCGATGCTCAGCACTGACAGCGCCTGCCAGCGCTTGGGGTCGGCGGTCATGTCGGGTTCAAACGGCGGCGGCGGGTCAAATATTCCGGGACGGGCGCTACGATAGCCGCGATGCTCGGGTCGCTGATCACCTACCTGATCCCGGTCTTCGTCCTCGGCGGCCTGCTGGCCTCGCTCGCCGTCTTCGCGCTGCTTTCTCGGATCCAGGGCGGGAAGTACGTCCGGCCGCTGGCGAACCTCCTCGTGCGCACGCCGGTCATCGGTGGGTGGATGAAGAAGGCCTCGCGCGCCGCCCTCGAGCGCCAGAATCCGGAGCTCGCGAGCGCAATCCGCAAGCTCGAGCGGGCCGGCGTCGCGCGCGACCCGATGCGCGCGCAGAAGGCGATGAGCACCCTCACAGCCGCCGAGCGCCAGGCCTACCTCGACGCCGCCGGCGAACAGGGGTCGTTCGACACGCCCCAGAACCGCGCCATGCGGCGCCAGTACGCGCGCACGAAGAAAAAGTAAGCCAGCCAGCTAAGCCGCGGCGGTGAGAGCGGCGGGCTTCGTCTCGGCCACGAGGAGCTCGAGTACCTCTTCGAGCTGCTCCAGCAGGTCGTCGTCGGCGAGGCGGCCCGATTCGTCGAACTTGGACGGAGCATGGCCCACGGCGACCTCGCCTTCGACCACGCGCGCGCCCGTTGCCGCGAGCACCTTCCTGAGCTCGGCCTGCGACCAGACCGCGCCGAACGCGCCCGTGCTGGATCCGACCACGGCCGACGGCTTGTTGCGAAGGACGCTGGTCTCGATCGGCCGGGAGGCCCAGTCGATCGCGTTCTTGAGCTGGCCGGGAACGGAGGAGTTGTACTCGGGTGTTGCGATCAGGAGCGCATCGGCGCCGGCAATGGCCGCGCGGAGCTGCGCGACCGCCGCCGGCGCCGGCTGGACATCGTCGTCCTCGTCGTAGGGCGGTACCTCTTTCAGGCCCTCGTAGAGCTCGAGCTCGACGCCGGAAGGCAGAAGCTCACCCGCCGTGAGCAGGAGCTTGCGATTCCACGAATCGCGCCTGAGGCTGCCTGAGATACCGAGGATCTTCATCGCTTATGCCTTCACCAGGTACAGCTGGGCGGTGAGCGTCACCTCGTTTGCCAGCGACGGCTCACCGTTCGGAAGCGGGTTGTTCCAATCGATTCCGAACGCCGTCCGGTCGATCGTGGTCGAGAGGTCGAGCCCGATGCGAACGCCTCCGTAGGGATCGTCGGCGGGATCCGTGATCGTGCCCTCGAGCTGAATGGGAAGAGTCGCGCCCTTGACGGTCAGCTCTCCGTCGACCTCGACCCGGTCGCCGTCGCGGCGGATGTCGGTCGCGGCGAACGTGATCTCGGGCGCGCGCTCGGCGTCGAAGAAGTCCGGAGACTGCAGGTGCGCGGCGAGATTCTCGTCCTGCACCTTGACGCCGGAAACCGGTGCGGAGCCCGTGAGCTTCGCGGTGCCGTCCTCGGCCACCTCGAGCGTCGCCTCGATGGGCGAGAAGGTGCCGCGGAACGTTCCGATGATGTAGTCGACTGCGAACCCGACGTGAGAGTGGACCGGATCGAGCTGCCAGGTCCCGGTCGGGAGCGCCGTCTTGGTCTCGGTGATCGTGGTCATTGTCCGTCCTCCTTGGTTCGGTATACTTGAGTAGGCAAGCAACTATAGCAGAAAACATGACTAGTCAAGTATTGACCACTCAAGCTTTATCCGCCTTCGATGCGTGGGTCCGTCTGCTGCGCAGTCATGCGCTCGTAACGCGCGATCTCAGCGCGCAGCTGAACGCCGATCACGGGCTCACCCTCAACGACTTCGAGGCGCTCTTGCGGCTCGCACGGGCCGAGGAGCGCTCTATGCGCCGGGTCGACCTGGCTGGGGAGCTCATCCTCACGCCGTCGGGTGTCACGCGCCTTCTCGACGGACTCGAGGACGCTGGTTATGTGGCCAAGGCGACGTGCTCGTCGGATGCGCGCGTCACCTACGCGGTGCTAACCGATTCCGGCCATGAAAAGCTCGAAGAGGCGAAGTGTTCGCACGTAGCGCAGATCCACGCTCTTTTCGAGGAGCGCTTCACGCCGAAGGAGCTGGAGACGCTCGCTGGGCTCCTCGGACGGCTCTCCGGCGACGTGGACAGCGAAGAGTGCGACTCGGGCTAAGCGGCCCGGGCCCGTAGACCGAGGCGCTTCTCCATCACCCGCACAGCCTCGGGGTTGGAGTCGACGAGGACGTAACGCCGTTCCAGCTCGGCGCATGCCGCGCCTAGCGTGCCGGAGCCGGCGAAGAAGTCCAGGCACCAGTCTCCAGGCCGCGAGGACGCCTGGACGATGCGCCGTAGGACGCCGAGCGGTTTCTGGGTCGGATACCCGGTCTTCTCCTTCCCGGTCGGCGAGACGATCGTGTGCCACCAGCAGTCAGTCGGGAGCTTGCCTCGGGCGGCTTTCTCGGCCGTGACGAGCCCGGGGGCCATGTACGGCTCGCGATCGACCGCCTCCGAATCGAAGTGGTAGCGCTTTGCGTCCTTGACGTAGACGAGGATCGTGTCGTGCTTCGCCGGCCAGCGCCGCTTGGCGCGGGCGCCGTAGTCGTAGGCCCAGACGATCTCGTTCAGGAAGCACTCACGGCCGAAGATCTCGTCGAGCAGGAGCTTGCAGTAATGGGCCTCCCGGTAGTCGAGGTGGACGTAGAGCGTGCCGCTCTCAGTGAGGAGCCGCCGTGCCTCGCGGAGCAGCGGCTCGAGGAAGCCGAGGTAGTCGTCGAACGAGTCGCGGTAGGAGCTCTCTTGCAAGAGCTCGGTGCGGTAGCGCCGGTCCTGGAAGCCCGTCCGGTCGCCGTGCTCGTCCGGGACGGTCCGCAGCGTCCGCCGGGTCTGCGCCTTGCCCGTGTTGAAGGGTGGGTCGATGTAAATGAGCTGGAAAGCGGCGTCGGGCAGGAGCGGCAGGATCTCGGCGCTGTCGCCCAGGTAGATCGTGTCCTCCATGAGGGCCACCTTAGAGTGCGCCCATGACGGGGCTCATCCTTGGGTGCGGCAACTTCGGGGGGATCGGCTCCGCTCCGGAGCTCTTCGGGCAGGGCGAGTCCGACGAGGAAGCCTTCGCGATCATGGACGCCGCCTGGGAAGCGGGCATCCACTGGTTCGACACCGCCGATGCCTACGGCGGCGGCCGCAGCGAGCGCGCGATCGGCAATTGGATCGAGGCCAGCGGAAACCGCCCGAGCCTCACGACCAAGACGTTCAATCCGATGGACGAGGGAGCTGATAGCGGCCTCTCGCGCGAGCGGATCCTGCGACAGATCGAGGCGAGCCTCGAGCGGCTGGGCGTGGATCGGGTCGATCTCTATCTCGCGCACGAGTTCGACCCGGAAACCCCCCTCTCGGAGACGCTTGCAACGTTCGACGAGCTCGCGGAGGCGGGCACGATCGGCGCCTACGGCGTCAGCAACTTCTCGGGGACGCAGCTCGAGGAGGCGTTTCGCGTGGGGAGCCCCCGCGTCGTCCAGAACTCCTACTCACTGCTTCACCGCAGCGACGAGGAGGACGTTCTGCCCCTTTGCGCGGAGCACGGCGTCGAGTACCAGGCGTTCAGCCCCCTCGCCGGCGGCTGGCTGACGGGCAAGTACCGCCGCGGTGAGGCGTACGCGCCCGGCTCACGGATGACGCTACGCCCCGACTCGTATCGCCATCTCGAGGAGGAGCGGGTCTACACGGGCCTCGAGCGCCTGCGTGAGAAGGGTGATACGGCCACGCTGGCGCTTGCCTGGGTCCTCGGGCAGCCCGGTGTGAGCGCGGCCCTCGTAGGCCCGCGCCGTCCCGAGCACCTCGAGCCGGCACTCGCCGCTGTCGAGCTCGACCTCTCTTCCGCCGAGCGTGACGAGATCGCGTCATTCTTCGCCTGATGTCCGTACTGGTCTTGAACCAGCAGGACGTCGAGGAGCTGCTCGACATGGAGGGGTGCATCGAGGCCATGGAGGGCGCCCTGGCGGCCCTCGCGCGCGGCGAGGTGGACATGCCGCTGCGCACGGTCTTCCGTCCGGAGGGGCAGGACACTCTGATCGGCCTCATGCCCGCGCACCGGGCCGGGACGTCCCCGCTCTACTCGCTCAAGACCGTGTGTGTCTTCCCCGACAATCCCAAGCGCGGCCTCGACGCCCACCAAGGCACCGTCACGCTCTTCGACGGCGAGACCGGGGAGGTGCGCGCGCTCATGAACGCCTCGGCCGTGACCGCCATCCGCACGGCCGCCGTGTCGGCGGTCGCGACCCGCCTCCTTGCCCGCGAGGAGGTCCACACGCTCGCAATCCTCGGCGCCGGCGTGCAGGCGCGGTCGCATCTCCAGGCGATGCGGGCCGTACGCGGCTTCGAGCGCGTGCTCGTCTACAGCCCCACAGCGGAGCATGCGCGCGCGCTCGCCAAGGAGGGCGGCGCCGACGCGGTGGAATCGGCGGAAGCGGCCGTGCGCGCGGCCGACGTCGTCGTTACGGCGACGAGCTCGGCCGAGCCGGTGCTGCGGCGGGAATGGCTCAGACCGGGGACGCAGCGGGCGGCCGCCGCAGATGCGCGAGCTCGACACGGCCACGATCGCGGAGTCGGCGTTCTTCGTCGACCGGCGCGAGTCGGCGGAGGCGGAGGCCGGCGACTACCGGCTCGCGCTCGAAGAGGGGGCGATCGGGCCGGACCACATCCGCGCAGAGCTGGGGGAGGTCGTGATCGGGGCGAAGCCCGGCCGCCGGGACGATGACGAGATCACCGTCTTCCGCTCCCTTGGCCTGGCCGTCGAGGACCTCGCCGCTGCGGAGTACGTCGTACGCCGCGCGCAGGAGCGCGGCATCGGCACGGCCGTCGAGTTTTGATCCCCCTGGAGGAAATCGAGAAGGCACGGGAGACGGTCGCCGGCGCGGCTGCGCGAACGCCGCTTATTCGCCTGGAGGCCCCGGAGAGCGAGGCCGAGATCTACCTCAAGCTCGAGAACCTGCAGCCGATCGGCTCGTTCAAGATCCGGGGGGCGACGAACGCGATCCGGCAGGCTCCGCGCGAGCAGGTCGAGGCGGGCGTCGTCACCGCGAGCGCCGGCAACATGGCCCAGGGGGTCGCTTGGGCCGCGCGGGAGGCGGGCGTCACGTGCACGGTGATCGTCCCCGAGCACGCGCCTCAGACGAAGCTTGAGGCGATCGAGCGCCTCGGAGGCGCGATCGTGAAGGTTGCGTACGAGCGCTGGTGGCAGGCGCTCACCGAATCTCGCTTCGAGGGCGTCGAGGGCCTCTTCGTCCATCCGGTCGAGAACGAGCTCGTGATGGCGGGGAACGGGACGATCGGGCTGGAGCTGCTCGAAGACCTCCCCGATCCCGACCTCGTTCTGATTCCGTTCGGCGGCGGAGGGCTGACCGTCGGGATCGCGAGCGCGGTCAAAGCGCTTCGACCCGAAACGCGCGTCTACCCCGTCGAGCCGGAGACCGCCGCCCCGCTCGCGGCCTCGCTTGCAGCAGGCTCGCCGCAGGAGGTCGAGTACCGGCCCTCCTTCGTGGACGGGGCCGGCGCCCGAACCGTGCTCGGGAAGATGTGGCCGCTCGTCCGCGAGGCGGCGGATGGGTCGTTCATTGCGTCGCTCGAGGAGACGTCCGCTGCCGTTCGGCTGCTCGCGGAACGCGCCCGAGTGGTCGCCGAAGGAGCCGGAGCCCTCGGTGTCGCGGCCGCTCTGTCGGGCCGGGCCGGGCCGGGGAAGCTCGTCTGCATCGTCTCGGGCGGGAACATCGACTCGGCCGTATTGGCTGGCATTCTCACCAATGGTACAGCTTGTGGTACCGTTGAAGGTAATGTCAGTGACAGTCGTGGGAACCAGACAGCTTCGTGACGAGCTTGCCTCGGTGCTCGAGCGCCTCTCCGAGCTCGAGGAGGTCGTGATCACCCAGCGCGGCGAGGGAAAGGCCGTGCTCGTCGATCTGACGCGGTACAACCAGCTCGTCGAGCGGCTCGAGTACCTCGAGGATACGCTGGACGCGGTGCAGGGCGAGCGCGAGGGCGCCGTTCCCATCGAAGATCTCTAAGAGTGGCGTACCAGGTTCTGGCCTCGAAGGCCGCGCAGCGGGACATTCGACGGCTCCCCCCTACAACGAAAGACCGGATCTTGCAAGCGATGATCGCCTTGCAAGAGGATCCACGCGGAAAGGCGGAGAAGTTGGCCGCCCAGGACGCATATCGCATCCGCGTGGGCGACTATCGGGTCGTCTTCCGCATCGACGATGGGTCACGAGAGGTCCTCATCACCAGGGTCAAACACCGCCGCGACGTCTACCGGCGCCGCTCCTGAGTGCCTCAACGAAACAGATCCCTCTCCGCCGGCATGACGAGGTCTGCGGCCCGGCCGGGCCCGGCCACGTCGAGACCCCGGACAATGGCGGCGGGAATGCCGTCGGTCTTCCCCATCACGAGCTCGGCCGCGCCTGCGATCTCGTCCGCGACGGCGATCATCGTCGCGTGCAGCTCATAGCCCACCCGGTCGCGCCTGCCGCGGAGGTCGAGCAGCGGGCGGATTCCCGAGCAGCCGATGGCGACGTCGGTCGTCCCTTGCCGCCAGGCCCGGCCGAACGAGTCCGTGACGACGATGCCGATGGAACGGCCGCTCAGCTCCTCCAAACGGGCGCGGAGCCGGTCGGCCGAGGCATCCGGATCCTGCGGAAGGAGGACAACCGAGCCGGCCTCGGGCGCATTCGAGGCGTCGACGCCGGCCGATGCGCAGACGAAGCCGTGCTTCGTCTCGGCGATCAGGAGCGGCGGACGGGAGCGGACGATGCGGGCGGTCTCTCCGAGGATCACTTCCGTTTGGCGTGGGTCCCGGTCGGCGGAGAGCTCCTCGGCACGGGGCGATGCTTGAACCTCGGACAGGTGGATGACGCGGCCCTCGGCCTTCGAGACCACCTTCTGCGCGACGACGACGACATCCCCGTCCTCGAGCCCGCCCGTCCGCTCGCAGGCGTCGGCCAGGAGCGCCGCGAGGTCGGCCCCCTCCGCGACCTCGGGAATGCCCTCGAGGCCGATTACCCTCATTTCCTTCATGGAAGGCCGGTGACCCGCAGGCCGGCGTGCGCCTTGTAGCGGCGGTTGACGTTCACGATCACAGCGGTCATCCCCTCCAGCGCCCGCGCGCTCGCAAGCGGGCCCGCGTCGACGGTGCGGCCGGCCACAAGCTGCCCCGCCAGCTCGAGCACGAGCTCCTTCGTCTTCTGGTCGTCGCCGCAGACGAGGGCGTCCTCGTCTGGCGGTTCGTCGCTCGCTAACGTCTTCGCGGCCAGCGAGTGGAGTCCCGCGACGACCGGTCCTGCGACGACGGCTGCGACGCGCTCGGCGAGCGAGCGCTGTTTCGCTCCCGGCCTCGCGCCGCCCTCGCCGAAGCGAAGCTCGCTGGCCACGCACAGGAGAGGAGTCGAGCCGATCGCACGGGCCAGCGCCTTTGCGGTCTGCTGGGCGGCCTCTGCGTTCACGGCCAGGACGACGAGATCGGCGCCGCGAGCGATCTCCTGGTTGGGCCCGCCTTCCACTCCGATCTCGGCGGCGGCCTCCTGCGCCCGCTCGGCATCGCGTGAGCCGATCACGACGTCGTGCCCGGCCCTCTTCAGCCGTCGCGCGAGCGCGCGACCGAAGGGGCCGGTGCCGCCCAGGATCGCGATCTTCATACCGGGACGGTCTCGGCGTCGAGCGTGGCCTCGGCCAGCCGGCGTCGCGCCACGGCGTCGCGCATGAGGGTCTGCGTCACGACGGGCCGCACGCCGAGAGCCGCGACGGCCTCCGCAGCCTCCGCATCCGCCTCGTCGAAGATGAGCGAATCGATCACGCCCAAGTAACACTGTGTTACTTGCACCGGTGTCGTGTCGCCGGCCATGCGCGCCAGCATGCGGTCGGCCGGGCCTTTGACCGTCTTGCCTCCGATCAGGGGGCTGACGGCGATGCAGGGGACGCTGCGGGCCTCGAGCGCCGCCCGGATCTCTCCGACGGCCAGGATGGGCCAGATCGAGACGTAGGGGTTGCTGGGGGCGATCAGGATCAGGTCGGCGCCCTCGAGTGCCGCAAGGACGCCCGGCGCGGCCGCGGCGCTCTCCGCCCCCTCGAAGCGGACCGCGTCGACCTCGTCCTCATGCCTGCGGGCCACGAACCACTCCTGGAAGGAGAAGCTGCCGGAAGGGGTCTCCACCCACGTTCGCAGCCGGTCGTCGGTGGCCGGGAGCAACGCCGTCGCAACGCCGAGCTGCGCCGCAAAACGCGCCGTCACGGAGGAGAGCGGCTCGCCCCTGCGCAGCGCCTCCGTGCGCACGAGATGCAGCCCGAGGTCGCGGTCGCCCAGGCGAAACCAGGTGTCGGCGCCCAGAGCGCCGGCCGACTCGAGGGCGTTCCAAGTCTCGTCCAGCCTTCCCCAGCCGCGCTCCGTGTCGAGCAGGCCCGCGAGCGTGTACAGCACCGTGTCGAGGTCCGGAGAGACGTGGAGCCCGAGCACCTCGAGGTCGTCGCCGACGTTCCCGATCACGGTCAGCTCGGCGGGATCGACGGCCTCGGCGAGCGCCTGGGCGAAGCGCGCCCCGCCATAGCCGCCCGCGAGGAGCGCGACCTTCATCGCGGCAGGTCGGCGTGCTGGGAGAGTGCGGCCTGCGTCCTCGTCCCGAGCTTTCCATCGAGTCGCGCCAGGTCCTGGGGCGAGTCGACGTCCTCCGCGAGGTTGGGAATCTCGGCGACCACAAGCTCGAGGCCGAGACGTTCCGCATGCTGGCGGAACCGCTCCGCGCTGCCCGGGCCGTACAGCGATGCGAACAGGTGGGGCGCCGGAAGCGCCAGAGCGTTCGTCGTCCCGTCGCGGGCGGCGACGAGCGCCATCCCGCCGAGGGGGGCCGCCCCGAGCAGCGTGAGCAGGTCGCGCGCCGTCATGCAAGGGAGATCGGCGTTGACGACGAGGATCGGCCGCTCTTCTTGCTGAGCCAGCCCGGCGATCACCGCCGCGCCTTGCCCGGCGCCCGGATCGTCCACGACTGTTGCGCCGACCTCGTGCGCGATCAAGCGAGCCTCCTCGTCGCCGGTCACGAGCACCGTGGGGCCCACGGCCGCGCACGCTGCGAGGACGTCGCCGAGCATCGCGAGCGCGAGCTGCTCGCGAAGCGGCTCGCCTGTGGGGGCCAGCCGGCTCTTGCCGCCCGGCCCTCGGAACGGAACGACGACTCCGGCCATGCGGAGCGCAGACTACCCCGCCTGCTACGCTTGGCGGCGGCAATCCGGCAAGGGAGGTGCGCAATGTCGAAGACTGTTTCCGCGCCCACTTGCAGAGCCGAGAGGCTCTTCGCTTAACCGCGCCGTAGAACCTCTCCTCTCTCTCGATTCCTGACCCGCGCCGGGCGGTTTGTCCGCGCCTTCCCAAAAGGAGCCAAGGTTGTCCCTGATCGATTTCGGTTGGAACGAGCATTTCGACGAGCAGTTCGAGCCACACGCCGGCGCCGGCCTGGTCCCGGGCCGGATCGCCGTCGAGCACCGCGGCGCCTACGCCGTCTATACGGCGGACGGCGACGTCTGGGCCGAGCTGGCCGGCAGGCTGCGCCACGAGGCGATCGGGCGCAGCGACCTACCGGCGGTCGGCGACTGGGTGGCGCTGCAGCCCCTTCCTGAGCGCAAGGCCGTCGTCCAGGCTGTGCTGCCTCGACGGAGCGCGTTCTCGCGCAAGATCGCGTTCACCGAGACGGAGGAGCAGGTGATTGCCGCCAACGTCGACACCGTCTTCGTGGTGGGCTCGCTCAACGAGGAGCTGAACCTGCGCCGGATCGAGCGCTATCTCACGACCGGCTGGGAGAGCGGCGCCCGGCCGGTGATCGTGCTCAACAAGGCCGACCTCTGCTCCCCCGAGGAGTTGGGGACGCTGGTAGCCGGCGTCGAGGCGATCGCCTTCGGCGCCGATGTCCATCCCGTCAGCGCAGTCACGGGCGAGGGCATGGAGCGGCTCGCGACGTATCTCGTTCCGGGCGAGACCGTGGCCCTGCTCGGATCCTCGGGCGTGGGCAAGTCGACGATCGTGAACCGGCTGCTGGGACAGGAGCTCTTCGCGACGCAGGAGATCCGCGCAGACGGCCGGGGGCGGCACACGACCTCGCATCGCGAGCTGATCGCCTTGCCCGGCGGAGGGCTGGTGATCGACACGCCGGGAATGCGCGAGCTTCAGCTCTGGGACGGCTCGGAGGGGCTCGACGAGGCCTTCGAGGACGTCGCAGCGCTGGCGGCGGAATGCCGCTTCAACGACTGCCAGCACGGCTCGGAGCCGGGCTGCGCGGTGCGGGCTGCGCTCGCCGCGGGGTCACTTCCGCAGGAGCGGCTCGAGAGCTACGGCAAGCTGCAGCGGGAGTCCGAGCGGATGGAGCGCAAGCGGGATGCTCGCCTGCAGTCCGAGTACAAGAAGAAGTGGCGCGCGCACGCGCGCCGGCAGAG
>WNGA01002071.1_pt1 | contig 34093 bp, 39 predicted proteins | sample 5400061 | NCBI WGS metagenome assembly WNGA01 (sample SAMN13153366, study PRJNA577476) | soil metagenome | isolation source: 100 cm soil or saprolite under grassland replicate 2 | place: USA:California | collected 2016-06-15 | reverse complement strand
TTGCTGGCCGCTCCGGCGTGCTGACGCAGAATCCAGCCGATCTCTTTGCGCTCCCGGCACTGCTAATTGCCTGGGTAGTCGGGCGCCGAAGAACGGCACCGACGTCGGATATGGCGAGCAGGAACGTCTGATTCCGAAGTCGCCGAGCCTTGGACGATTCGGCGCCAAACGCCTGGAAGGGCACAGAAACTCGGATTGGGCCCCTGACCAGGCACCTTGGTCCAGTTGCATCCTCATGCCGGGCCGCCCCTCGGAATCTGCGCGTGATCTTCCTAAGAATCTGGGGCACACCGGCCCCATGTTTCACCTCCGGAAGAAACGGGCTCGCCGCGGACCCTTCAACTGGAAGAGAATCGCACTGGAGGATGCGCCGTTGACGACATGGACAGCTCGTTGGCTGGCCTGGATCGTCGGGCTCACGTCGATCGCGTTGATGATCGCGGGGCTCGTCTTCCGGTTCGTCGATCGCAACCTGACGCTGCCGCTGGTCTCGGACGCGTGGAGCGTCTCGGGCGTCCTCGACGTCGCCGTGAACATCGCAGCTCCGGCTATCGGCGCGGTGATCGTTTCCCGACGCAGCGGAAATCCGATCGGCTGGCTGTTCCTGGCGGCCGGATTCTTGCTGGGAGTCACCGCCTTCGCCAGGGCGTACGGACTCCACGCCCTGCTCGCGGGTGGCGGGTCTCTCCCGGGTGGGCAGGCATCGATCTGGCTCTCCAACTGGGTGGAGACGATCGCCGTGAGTCTTCTGCCGTTCCTGTTCCTCTTGTTCCCGACCGGGCATCTCCCATCGCGGCGCTGGCGACCTTTGGCTTGGCTCTCCTGGGGGATCCTGGTCCTGCTCCCGCTGAGCGCGATGGTCCTGGCTACCGAGAACTGGTCGCGCCCGTTCGCAGATCTCCACGCGCCTAGGGAAGGTTCGGTCGCAGCCTTGGCGGAAGTTGCCTTCATCGTAGCGGCTCTTGCCCTCATGGTTGCGGTGGTCGGGTCGTTCGGTTCGGTCCTCATCCGGTTCCGCAGCTCGGTAGGCGATGAGCGGCTGCAGCTCAAGTGGTTCGTGACCGCCGCCGCGTTGGTCGTCCTGACGTTCTGCGTCGCGCTGTTCATCGACCTCCCGGTCGCCGACCTGTTCTTCGACCTCTCGCTGGTGTGCCTCGACGCTTCGATCGCTGTGGCGATCTTGAAGTACCGCCTCTACGAGATCGACGTGCTCATCGGGAAGGCCGTCGTGTATGGCGTTCTGGCCGCGTTCATCACTATCGTGTACGTGCTCGTCGTCGTGGTGATCGGGGCATTCATCGGCGCCACCGAAGGGCTGGCCCTGCTGGCGACGGCGATCGTGGGGGTCGCGTTCCAGCCGGTTCGTGAGAAGGCGAGACGCGCCGCCAACCGCTTGGTCTACGGCAAGCGGGCCACGCCATACGAAGTACTCGCAGGATTCTCCGAGCACGTCGGCGAGGCCTTCGCCGGACAGGACATCCTCCCTCGGATGGCCCGTCTGCTGGCGGAGGGGACCGGCGCGTCCAGGACCATGGTGTGGCTACGCGTGGGTTCCGAGCTGCGCCCGACGGCGTCGTGGCCGCCAAACGGGGTAACCCCACGGGCGAGGCGACTCGTCGGTGACGAGCTGCCCGTACTCGAGGATACCGGCATCCCGGTTCCCGTTCGCCGCCACCGGGAGTTGCTCGGAGCGCTCACGATCGAGAAGCCGCCGAACGAGCCGACGATGCTCCCCACCGAAGAGAAGCTGGTAATCGAGCTCGCCGCGCAAGCCGGTCTGGTGTTCGAGAACTTCCGGCTGATCGAGGATCTGCGTTCGTCGCGGCACCGGTTGGTTGCTGCCCACGACGAGGCGCGCCGACGCCTCGAGCGGGACCTCCACGATGGTGCTCAGCAGCAGCTCGTGGCCTTGGCGGTGAAGGTCCGCTTGGTGGAGAACCTGGTCGGGAGCGACGAACGGCGGGAGCGCGAGGCTCTGGAACGGATCCTCGCGGACACGCAGGAAGCGCTGGAGAATCTCCGCGAGCTCGCGCGTGGCATCTATCCACCGCTTCTGGCGGATCGTGGACTCGTTGCGGCCCTCGAGGCTCAGGCTCGAAGGTCTCCGATCCCGGTGACGGTGGAGGCCGACGCCGTTGACCGATACGCTCCGGAGGTCGAGATCGCCGTGTACTTCTGCGTGCTGGAAGCGCTGCAGAACGTCGGGAAGTATGCCGAGGCATCTCGGGCGGCGGTCCTGTTGCGCGAGAGGGAAGGGGCCCTCGACTTCAACGTCATGGACGATGGTCGAGGGTTCGACAAGGAGACGACGAGGTTCGGGATGGGCTTGCAGAGCATGGCCGACCGTATGGCTGCCATTGGAGGCGGCTTGGACGTCAAAACCAGTCCGGGTCGCGGAACGAACGTGGTCGGCCGCATCCCACTTTCGTAGCGGTCTTCGTCCGACTGTACTCCCGGAGCGGGGACCACCACCTGCCGGGCGGTCCAGTAAGAAGCCACGGCCGTGGCACAAGCGGACGCGATCTACCGGCTCGCTCGGCAGTCGACCGGGAATACACTGGCCCTTGCCGCTTGGGGTGCACGCCGCGGGGCCTATGCGGGGCCACGGGGCATCGCGAACTCGGGACGTGGTGCTGACCTGCGTAGTCCCAACGGGACGTGAACCCGTGTCTCCACCTTGAGAGGGTTCTCGAGATGGACTCCGCCACCTGCGGCGATGCGATGAAATGACTATCTACCTGCGGATTTGATTCTCTTCGCAACCCGTCCTCTTGCGTCGTCGTGCGGTACGCCGCGGGGCCAATGCGGGGCCAATCTGTGACGATGTCCTACATGCACTTGCCGAGGCCGGGTGTCCGTCGACCCACGAGAATGGCGCTCTCCGACAGCTGAAGTCATTGCTGTCCTCTCGCAGATCGTCACGTACCGCTCGAGATGGCCTCGCCGCGCACGGTACCGTTGCCCGGTACATGACGATGGCTACTTCGACGAGCCCGTCGCGGCCACGTACGACAAGGACGCCGCCGACAAACCGTGTCTCGATGCCGTTCCGTTACTGTGGCCGGCGAGCTCGACCTGATGGCCGCGCTCGCGGGGATGCACCCGCGCGAACGCTGGGGTGGATGGAACCGGGAGCCGTTCATAAGCTAGAGCCGGTCGCATATCTCGGTCTGGAAGAAGGCGGCTTGACGTCGGGTGCTCGCGTTGCCGGTCCTCCCGAAGGCGATCCGGCGTCACACGTACGAGCGGGGTCGTCGCCTCGTTCGACGTGTTAGTGGAGTCGGCGGCGCGAGTGAAAAACAGCAACACCTCGATGTAGTTGCTAGCGCCGACGTCGTGAACTGGGAGTCGCCCTCAACTCGGGAGCCGTGGGAGGCACGGGTGAACGGCTGAGGACTGTTCCTCGTCGATCGCCTCGCCCGTACGTGGCGCGTCGAGGCGGCGGGAACGGACTGTTAATCCGTAGGTTGTGGGTTCGAGTCCCACCCCCGGAGCTGCAAACGCCCAGGTAGAGGAGGGTGTCGAGCCCGCGCTGGCTCGCCCCGTCGAGATGTGTCCCGCGGTGGTCCCGCGCCGGTATCGTGACGATGGTTGACCAAGTGGCGCGTCACGGCGGTGGGCCGAGTCTCGAGTTGCTAGTTCTGATGACAGCGCGCGGGTCGCGCTTCCCATCGCAGGGATCAAGCAGCGGGCATCGTGTGCCCGGTGTCCTCGATCGTCTCGGGGCCAGAACGGCCGAGGTTCGGATCGATGCCCGGGACGACGAGCTTCTTGACCCGGCCCTTCTGGCTCCGAAACCGGGCGATCAGGGCATCGAGCTGATCGCGGTGTTCGGCATCGACTATGAAGTCGCCCAAGTAGTAGACGCTCCGCACCTTCGCCTGGAGCAGTTCCTTCATGCAGCCGAAGCACGGCGCCAGAGTGGTGTAGACGTCGGCACCCTCCACCGAGATGCCGAACCGGGCCGCCGTCAGAAGGGCGTTCTGCTCGGCATGGACGCAGATGCAGACGTCGTATCCCTTGCCCGGCTCATACTGCTCCGGGTGGGCGCAGCGGTAGCAGCCGCCCTGGTTGCAGTTCGTCATCCCTTCGGGCGTGCCGTTGTATCCGGTCGAGACGATCCGATTCCCGAGGACGACCACGGCGCCGACGAGCCGCTTGTCACAGCTCGCCTTCTGCCGGACGGCATCGGCGATCCGCATGTAGTAGGCCTGCGTGGCGGTGGTTCGGGATCCGCTTTGGCGTGGGCGCGCCGTTGCCGCCTTCATCACCTTGCGTGCCCGAGTCGCCATGACCTCCTCCTCGCCCAGTTGACCTTCACGACATCGGCAGTGAGACGTGAACGCTGAAGCGGTGCCCGTGCCGCGTGCCAGTCCTCGCCCAGCGGCTTGCCGGGGAGGGTCACCGTTCGGGGCTAACCTTGGCCTCTCGCGCGGCGCTGAGTCTCGCGACCCGGAGGAACAGATCGATGAGCAAGCGGCGAGAGGAAGATTCAACGGTGTGGCCGAGTTCGGTCTCGGATTCCGAAGGCGGAAGGCCGCCGAGTCGCCCGGAGCCGCTGCTTCGGCCGCCGGAAGTCGCACGGCTCCTGGCTTGTTCCACTAAGACCGTCTACGCCTGGGCTGCAAGCGGCTTGCTCCCCTCCGTCCGCCTCGGACGGCTGGTCCGCTTCAGAGCCGGCGATGTGTGGCAATTCGTCGAGACTCACGCCGACAACCCGCGGACCCGCCAAGTGTGGTGAGGGCCCGCTCGCTTCGGTCGGCGGATCCCGCACGCGCCTCCCGCGTTGACGAGAAGTTGACCGAATGGCGAGACGGATTTCCGCCTGTTCGGCCGGGACAGACTCAGAAGACAGCGCATGCAGCGACGACGGCCCGATGTGTGGGCCCTGAGCAGGTGCTTCAAGCAGGCGATTCACTTGTTTGACGCGGAAGAGGTCAGAGGTTCAAATCCTCTAGCGCCCACCAGCAAAGGCCCTGGTCACACCGCCTTTTCTCTTGACCGGAGCCGAGGAGATCGCTGGCTCCGGCCCCAGAAGTTGACGAAAAGTTGACGCGACGAATGGGCGGTTGTGCCCCGTCATCTATGAAGGAGCTTGGGACGTCAAGTCATCGCTGCCTCCAGTTCGGTGTGGTTGGTCGGTGCCTTCACCACGTTGAGGGTCGGGAGGAACCAGTCATCTATTCGGAGGCGTGCTCCATGGTGGACGTGCGGCGAGGCGGCTCAATCAAGAAGGGCGGCCGTCGACAGAGGCCATGACGTGAGCCGAGCGCGCCTCGACCAACCCGACCTCACCCTGCGAGCGGGAAGGCTCGGCAGCCTCCCTCGTCGCGAAGGGCGTAGTAGCAGAGGGTGAGGACCCGGCGAGCGAGCGCCACCCGAGCGATCTTGCGGCCACGACGTCGGGCGATGCGGTCGTGGAAGGTCCGGAACGTGGGATGGACGTCGGGCCGGGCGGCGACCTCCACCATCACCCATCTCAGCCACCGGGATCCCTGCTTGGAGATGTGTCCGCGCCGGGTGTGAACGTCGCTGGAGCGCTCCGAGGGCGTCAGGCCCACCCAGGAGCAGAGGCGATCCGGCGAGGGGAACCGGTTCACGTCCCAGATCTCGGCGACTACCACCGCCGCGGTGACTGGGCCCATGCGCGGGACGGCGCTCAGCCGAGCCACTCGTGGATCCGAGCGGAAGAGCTCGCGGATCTCGTGGTCGGCCGCAGCAACCTCGTCGGAGATGACGTCGATCATGCGCAGGCTGGCCTTCACCCTTCCCTGAGAGATCGCCGACAGCTGCAGGTCGGCAAGGAGCAGTCGCCCGGCCTTGCCGAACAGGTCCCGCATCGGGACCTGGACCCCGTGCTCGCACTTGAGCTGGGACCGGATCCGGACGAGCGATGTGCGCATCCGGACGAGCCGTCTGGCCTCCCGGGCCTCCGGCGGGGCGATCCACGCCTCGGGCAGGAGGTTGGTCCGGAGTAGGTGGGCGAGGGTCCTCGCCTGGGTCGTCTTCGAGGCGATATAGCCGGGTTTCTACGAGGTCGAGACCCCCCGCACGCCCTGGCCGATGAGCTCGGCCCGCTGCGCGAGGAACGTCTCCACCTGGCCAGGCCCCAGCGTGTATCGGTGCGTTCGTACGGTTGCCATCACTCGTTCTCCTTTCGGCGTCTGCCCGATCATCGTCTCCCAGACGTCGGCCACCTGACGGAGCATCCGAACCGGGGGCTCGGCCTGGGGTGGTGGGCTGACGGTGCCGCCGCGCCGTCCGACTCAGAGCGATGCGGCCTCCCACACGAACCCGTCCGGGTCGGTGAAGGGCCCGGCATCGCTGCCCACCGTGAGCCGGTGCGATCCGGTGCCGTCGGCAGAGACGCCGGCGACCTTGGCGAGGGCACGGCGGTTTAAGAGCGACAGCTTGATCGGGCTCGACGGAGGTCCGAACGCAACATATTTCCGGCCATGGCTCTCTTCCGCGGTGAAGCCGCGGTCAACGTAGAATCGTTTGCTCGCGGCCACATCCGCGACTCCCAGCTCGAGCACGACCTCGTCGATCTCCCGGGTGGCCGGGCCGGTGTCCTTCTTCGGCGACGTCAGCGTCAAGATCGTCCCGTCTGGTGCTTGCACGACGCCGCCGTAACCCCAAAGCGACTTGGCGGCCGGCTTGAGCGAGGTGGCGCCGGCGTCGAGGGCGGTGCCGATGAGGCCGTTGACGGCGGCTGGCTGGGACACGCCGAGCGCCAGAATGAACCCGCGGAAGCCGGTCGTCGGTGCCTCCGAGGCTCGCAGGCGCACCCGAGTGCCCAAACCGATGACGGCAGTGTAGAAGCGGTCGGCGGCCGTGGGGTCAGCCACCTCGATCGTAACGAAGTCGATGGAAGCCGTGGCGTTCCTTGCGGTCTTCTCCTCAGCCATCGCGAAGCACCTCCTTGCGCTAGCTCAATCGTCGAGGACGACGAGATCGAGCTGGGCCAACCGTTCGGGGTCGCCGAGGATGTCGAACTCGACGATCTTGTCGTGCTTGATCGTGACGCCGAACACGGAGTACACCCTGCCCTCCGGAGCGACGACGATGCCGGCGGCGCCGTTCACGAGCGCGGGGCGGGAGGAGCGCGCGAGATCGGAGAACGCGAGCGCGAGCCCGGCCACCTCCCGCGCGCCTCGCACCAGCCGCGACGGCGGTGAGGGAACCGCGCCGGCATCGGCCCTGAGGACGACGTCGGGGTCCAGCACTTCGAGCAGGGCGTTGAAGTCGCCCTCGCGCGCGGCGGCGAGGAACGCGTCGACGACCGCTCGCTGCCGCGCGAGATCGGCGTCCGGAGCACGATCGGCCGCCTGCACGCGCCGGCGGGCGCGACTCGCGAGCTGCCTCGCTGCATCTGGTGATCGCCCGACGATCGCGGCGATCTCGTCGAACGGGACGGCGAACATGTCGTGCAACACGAACGCCAGCCGCTCCGGGGGCGTGAGGGTGTCGAGCACGACGAGCAGGGCAAGCCCGACCGAGTCGGCGAGCAGCGCCTCGTCCTCCGGATCGATCTCCTCGTCCAGGCTGACGACCGGGTCGGGCACGTGGACGTCCAGGGGTTCCTCCCGGCGTGAGCGGCGGGACTCCAGCGTGTTCAGGCACACGCGTGCCACGACCGTCGTCAGCCAACCGCGGAGGTTCTCGATCTCTCGCGCCTCCGAGCGGGCGAGCCGAAGCCAGGCCTCCTGGACGGCGTCGTCCGCCTCGGCCAGCGAGCCGAGCATGTGGTAGGCGACGCCCCTCAGTTGCGAGCGATGTTGCTCGAACCGCTCCGCAAGCCACTCGGTCTCGTTCATGTGTCATCCTCGCTGTCGGGTTCCTCACCACATTGACCGGTGAGGACCGGCCGATGTGACGGGGGGACCCCCGGTCACAGATCCCGCTCCCGACCGGTCATACAGCGTAGAGGAGAGCATGGAGGAGGACGGATGATGACTGAGAGGAAACCGGCAAAGAGGGGCACGGAGAAGTCCACCAAGCGCACCGCCAAGAGAGGAGAGGCGTTCTCGGGGTTCACGGCCGAGGAACGGGCCGCGATGAAGGAGCGCGCCAAGGAGCTGAAGGCGGAAGCGCGCATGAACAGGGACAGGGCGGCCGGGGAACGCGCCGTGCTGGCGAAGATCGCCGAGATGCCGGAGCCGGATCGCTCCATGGCCGAGCGGCTCCATGCCATCGTCAAGGCAGCCGCGCCGGCCCTTTCGCCGAAGACCTGGTACGGGATGCCGGCGTATGCCAGGGAGGGCAAGGTCGTCTGCTTCTTCCAGAGCGCGCAGAAGTACAACGCGAGGTACTCGACGTTCGGCTTCCAGGACGCGGCGAATCTCGACGAAGGCGCGATGTGGCCGACCGCCTTCGCGCTGACGGAGTTGACCGCCGCCGACGAGAAGAGGATCGCCGCGCTCGTGAAGAAAGCGGTGAGCTGAGGACCGATCAGGGATCGAGAAGCGCCGGTCACGGACCCGCAGCGAGGGCTAACCGGCAGGACCACGACGGTCGACGTGGCCGGAAGAGGCGACCAGGATGAAGCCACCCGTCAGCGGCATTACGCTCGGGGTCGAGGACGTCGAGCGAGCCACGCGGTTCTACAGCGAGGGTCTGGGCTGTGCCGGTCGAGATGGACGCGCAGGGCTACGTCGCGTTCAGTATCAACAACGGCAAGGCGGCGTTCGGCTTGCTGTCCCGCGAGGGGCTGGCAAGCGCGAACGGCGTCTCGCCCGAGGGGAGCGGGTTCAGCGGGATCCTCCTGTCCTACGTCGTGTCCGCGACCGACCGGGTCGACGAGATCCTGGCTCAGGTCGAGGCCGCCGGCGGCACGGTCGTTGAGGCTGCCCGCGAGAAGTGGGGGAGCTAACGGCGGCACCTTCACCGATCCGGACGGCTACCTGTGGAACGTCGGGGTGGGCGCGGGCCAGCCCATCGCGGCCGAGTAGCGACCCGTCGACGTACGCACCAGGTTCGAGATTGGTTTCCTCCTACGCTTTGACCGAAGCCCGGTGAGACCGAAAGGCCTGGTCCTGGTGGCTGCCGCACCCACTGCCGCCATCTTCGTGTTCGGGGTGATCTACGGGAGCCTGGCGCGCCCGCTCATCGGTGCCGGGGCAACCATGTTGAGCTCGCTCCTCATCTTCTCGGGATCCGTGCAGTTCGCCCTGGCCGGCCTGCTGTCCGCAGGTGCTGGCGTCGCGGCGCTGGTGGGCGGGGCCCTCACCCTCAATCTTCGCAATCTGGCCCTCGGTGCGGTGATGCGTCCTCGAGTCCAGCGCCGACCGATCGAGCGCGCCGGACTGGCGTGGTTCCTCACCGACGAAGCGGTGGGTCTGTCCCTTGCCTCCGGCGCCGACGGGGCGAAGATCCTCCTGCTGTCGGGAGTGGCCTTCTATCTCTCCTGGCAGGCCGGAACCGCCGTCGGGCTATTGGGTGCCTCCCCGGAGGGCGGTGCGCTCCTCGGCCGAGGCGGTCTTTCCCGTCCTCTTCATCGGGCTAGCCGCGCTGTCGTGTCCCACGCGATCGATCGCGGTTCGGGCGGTGGTCGCGGGGGGCGCGACCGCCGCCTCGCTTCTCCTGTGGCCGGGAAGCCGAGGGGTTGCCGCCGTAATCGCGGCCATCGCGGTCGCCCTCCCTGGAGTAAGGAAGTGAGCCTCCCTTTGATCGCGACGATCGCGCTGCGACCTACGGCAGTCGGGCGCTCGCGCTGGTGTTCTTGCCAGATCCCCCGCGGGAGTGAGGGCGGTGCTGGACACGATCCCCGCTCCACTCTTCGCCGCTTTGGCCGTGACATCGTTGATCGATGACGGCAAGCTCGCCGACCCTGCGACGCTGACCGCTGCCATGTTCGGGCTCGTTGCCGCGCCAACCCGCTCGCTGCTCTGGGTGCTGCTCGCCGGCCTTGTCGGCTACGGCTTGGGAGTAGCCATCTTCAGCTGAGCCCCTTGGGGTCGAGCGACGGGGAACCGCGACGCTCGCGGCTGAAGGTACGGTGACGCGAGTGCTGGCCTGCCAGACGCTCGGCCCCGCTCCGTCTTCGCCTGCTTGGTCGGCTTCTGCAACGGATTGCAAACGTACGAGACGGCACTGGGCAGACGGGGCGGCACAGGACGGCACGAACGAGCCCCCATTCCGCACGTGGCGGCACGGGACGGCACAGTACGACACCAGTCGGCACGAGCGGAACGAGGTTGAGGGCCTAGTGCCCGAATAGGGCGTGGGGTTCAAATCCCCCCACAACACGGCGATATGTTCATCCAGCTCATCGCTCACGCCATGGGCAAGGCCGACGAGCTCCAGATGCTCACCAACCGTGAGGTCGTCGTACAGGACGGGAGTGTCGGGCACGAAGGCCAACCTGGCCTGGGCTACGTGGCCGTGGCGCCGGTCATGCACGTTGGCTCCACGCACCGTCACCGTGCCAGACGTGGGTTCGAGCTGACCGGCGGCAGCCCGCAGCGCGGTGGTCTTTCCTGAGCCGTTGTGGCCGATCAAGGAGACGCATTCGCCCGCAGCGAGGTCAAGATCGAATCCTTCGATGGCGGTGAGGTCGCCGAAGTCCCGACGTAGCCCTGAGACTCTGAGGACGGGGGAGGCGGAAGCCTGTGCTCCAGCCATGCCCTCTACCATTTGCTGGTGGGCCTGTGCGACTGAGGGTGTTCGTTCACACCGGGCTCATCGTCTTCTATGGTCAGACCTCAGGTGGCGTCCGCGAAGCGATGTCCTCCGGGCTCAGCTGCTCCCGAACCGTTGAGACCGCCCACCGGTGGCCGAAAGGATCGACGAGCACACCGTAGCGCTCGCCCCAGAACATCTCTTGGACCGGCATCTCCAGGGTCCCACCGGCCTCAACGGCGCGAGCGGCGACGGCGTCCACGTCCTCGACCTCGAGCATCAGCATCACCGGAGATCCGCCGATCGTCGACGGCGCGAGGGCTTTCAGCGACGGCGTCTCCTCGCTGATCAGCACCCTGCCCCCACCGAGCGCGAGCTCGACGAACAGCACCCTCCCGTCGGGGAGCGCGTTTCGGAACAGCTCCACGGCGCCGAAGGCGGACGCGTAGAAGCGCACGGCGTCGTCCGTGTGCCGAACGAACAGGTGCGGCGTCAAGGCGATCGGTCGCAGCTCGCTCACGCCCGCCTCCGGCTCATCGCCAGACCGGCATCAGATGCCGCGCGGGTCAGGCGTCGAAGGAGCTCGGCCTCGTCCTCGGCAGCGCGCCGGCCAGCTTCGGTCAGCCGATAGTAGCGGCGCCGAGCGTCGTGGGGAGCGTCCGGGTCCTGCCCCCGGACTTCCTCAACGAGCCCGTCGGCCACTAACCGGGATATCGTCCGATACAGCGTGCCCGGCGGGAGCCTGACCCTTCCCTCGGTGGTCTCATCGGCAAACCGCATAACCGCGTAGCCGTGCGCCTCGCCCGACGCCAAGGCCAGGAGGACCAGGAACCCGGCCTGGGTGAGCGACGGAACGGGATTGACAACTCTCACGGGCTGAGCATACAGTCCTCTCGGGGTATATCCAAGGTGGATGTATCGGATGGGACTCAATGTATCTGATGGGGGAGACACTCCCCGGAAGGGAGGTCGGACATGATCACCGGAGTGAGCAAGGTCGTCCTCGAGGTCGGGGACCAGGATCGGGCCAAAGAGTTCTGGATCGAGACGATGGGATTCGACCTCGTCCAAGACGCCCCGTACGGGCAGGAACGTTGGCTCGAGGTGGGGTCGCCCGATCGGGCTGTCAACATGGTGCTGGAGCTGCGCGGCGAAGGCACGCACGGGCAGGCGGAGGTTCCGGAGCACCTGCCCACCTCGAACGTCATGTTCCGTTGCGACGACCTGCCCGCAACCCACCGGGAGCTTGCCGCCCGAGGCGTGGAGTTCCCGCAGCCCCCCGTGCAGCAGCCGTTCGGCTGGTGGTCGATGTTCAACGACACAGAAGGCAACCGCTTCGCGCTGGAGCAAACGGTGCCAGAGGCGTCGTGAGCACGGTTGGTTTCACCGGGGAGCTCCTTCGCCCGCCCGATCTGGGATACGCCGCGGCGCGGCGACTGTGGAACGCGATGATCGACAAACACCCGGCGGTCATCGCTCGGTGTCGCTCGACCAACGACGTCGTGGCGGCTCTGGCGCTGGCTCGCGATGACGGGCTCGAGGTGGCGGTGCGCTGCGGCGGACACAGCGTCTCCGGCCTCTCGTCCACCGACGGCGGCCTGATGATCGACCTTCGGCCGATGAACCGGGTGGTCGTCGATCCGGACGCTCGACGGGCCCGAGTGCAAGGCGGGGCGCTGCTGGGCGAGCTGGACCGCACCACTCACGCATTCGGCCTGGCGACCACCGGTGGCATGGTGCACCACACCGGCGTCGGAGGGCTCACCCTGGGCGGCGGGTACGGATGGCTGGCAAGGCTTCACGGCTTGGCGTGCGACAACCTCGTCTCGGCGAGAGGTCGTGACGGCGTCCGGAGATGTCGTCAGGGCCGCCCCGGACGAGGACGCTGATCTATTCTGGGGGATCCGGGGCGGCGGTGGCAACTTCGGGATCGTGACGGAGTTCGAGTTCCAGTTGCACGCCGTCGCCCCGGTGCTCTCGGTCCAGCTTCGATACCAAGCCGCCGACGGCCCCAGCGTCGTCCGTGCGTATCGCGACCTCATGGCATCCGCCCCGCCCGAGCTGTGCAGCCTGATCGGCGTGGCGACCGGGAGGGGGGCCGGAAGGCTGATCGACGAAGATGGCAATCACGACCTGTACGTCTGGTACGCGTACGTCGGCGCCGATCTCGACGAGGGGGAGCGGCTCGGGGCGCCGCTCCGTCGCGCGGCGCGACCCATCGCGGAGCAGGTGGAGGTGATGAGCTATCCGGAGCTGCAGTCAGCCACCGGCGAGGCATCGGGCCCCGGCCGGCGGCACTACTGGAAAGGCTCGCTCATGTGGGAGCTGTCCGCCGCGTTCCTCGAGGCGTTCTTGGAGCGCGGAGGCGCGCTGCGCGGCGGCTGCGGCGTGGAGATCTTCTCGCTCGGTGGCGCGATCGGCCACGTCGGGGAAGACGACACCGCGTACTCGAACCGGGACGCGGCCTTCGACATGCTGGCGGCCGCGACGTGGGACGATCCGGCCGAGGACGAGACGAACATCTCGCTCACGCGCGAGAACTGGGAGGCGCTGTCGCCGTTCGCGCGATCCGCGGTGTACGTGAACGACCTGGGTCCCGACGCCGTCGAGAGGGTCGCAGAAGTGTACGGCTCACAGAAGCTTGAGCGGCTGGCCGCCCTGAAGGGGCGATGGGATCCGGATAACGTCTTCCATCGGAACGCCAACATTGCGCCTATTCCGGCATAGAGACGGTGAGGCTTGCGCTACGCGTCAGCGACATCCGGTCGGGCACCTTGAGCTGCGTCTCGTGGTTATTGCCCCGCGGTGGCGACTCCTTCGAGGATTGCAGGAGATCAGCCCGTTGAGCTACGGCGGTCCCCAGCCATACGCGAACACGGGTTCTGCCTGCGTATCGATCTGAATCTGCGTCCGGTCTATGACGTCGACGGCCCACATCGTGATCGGGCGCTCTCTCCGTGTCGCTCGAAGGTCAGCGTTCCATTGGGAAGCCAGGCCGGGTGGGACTCCTGAAGGTCTGGCGTACCGGTGAGGTTTCTTACTTCGCTGCCATCCGGACGCATCACGAAGATATCCTCGCTTCCGTCCCGCATCGATATGAACGCGATCCATCGCCCATCAGGAGACCATGCCGCCCATTGATCCCTCGCCGGATCCGTGGTGATGTTGGTCTGATCGCCTCCTTCACGCGACATGACGAAGATGTCGAATTCGCCATCTCGGGTGCTCTGGAAGACGATCCGCATACCGTCCGGACTCCACGTTGGGTACTCGTCGAGGGCGGGATCGTCGGTCACCCTTCGCATCAGGGATCCGTCCCGATCCATGATCCAGATGTCGAGCCCGCCGTCTTCGTTCGAGAAGAAGGCGATCTCCTCTCCGGACGCCGACCACGCCGGTGACCAATCGGCGATCCCGGGGCTACGCGTGAGGTTCCGCGACCCTCCCCCGTCGGCGCCAACGACGTAGATGTCGCTCTCGTCGCTTCTGGGAGGGTTGCGGCGGTAGGCGACCCACCGACCGTCGGGCGACACTGCTGGCTGAAGTCGTCGCGCCCGTCGATACCGGCGAGGAGGCGAGGCGTGCCTCCCGGCACGTGGACGATGTACACGTCGAGTCCGTCCCGACCAGGGGTTCCGACCCGAACACCAACTTCCACGGACCTGCTAGATCCGGTGGGGCCAGCGGCGAGATCGTGGCGCCCTCGAGCGCGCTTCCGGAGACTGAAGCTGAGTCGGCGAGCGTCGAGTCGCGGCTGGATGCCGACGTGCAGGCGAAGGTCCCAAGTGAGAGCAAAACCGCTGCCGAGATTATCCACATGTGGCTGGTACGCCCCCCAGGCTCGCACAGGTTCCCGTGGCGCTCCTTCGAGGATCGGTCCATGTGTCGGAGCCACCGTCAAGGATCAGCCGCAGCCGTCGTTAGTCACGATCAGACGGCCGGTCCCTCCGCGATGATCCGTGGATCACGCGCGGAAGGGCCGCGCGAGGAGCCACACTCCGGCGAGAGCGCTATGCGAGGCTGCTCAGATCACGCGGCACGGAACCATCTAAGCTGCTGCGGGGTAGTTAAAGCATGCGCACGCAGAGCCGATGTCGACGGTGCCACCACCACCTTCGCGTGCTGCTCTTGCTGATCGGAGTTACAACAGGCGCTTGCACCACGCGGGAGCCTGCGCGCGATACGGCGCCTCCGGAGACGGCGAGCCCGCGCACGGAGCAGCGGGCGATCGGTGAGCTCGTCGACGTCCGAGGAGCGCCCATCGACATCGCGTCGCTCGAGGGACGGATCGCCTTTTCCAGCGCGACCGACGACGTGTACGTGATCGACGCCGACGGCTCGGGACTGCGGCGCGTCACGACGAGCGAACATCAGGACTTCGATCCGACATGGTCTGACGACGGCCGAAGGCTGGCCTACCGCCACCAGACGGGGGACCACGTCACCACTGAGATCTTCGTGATCGATGTAGACGGATCCCATCCGCGGAATCTGACTCGGACCGACGGCGTTGCGGATTGGGGCCCCGATTGGTCCACTGACGGGTCGAGGATCGCCTGGAACTCCGATCGGGACGACCCTGGCACCCTGCACGGTTTCACCATGCGACCGGACGGCTCCGGCGTCGAGCTGATCACCAACGAGGTGTGGGTGGAGTATCCGGCCTGGTCGCCCGACGGTTCGAAGATCGCCTTCATGGCTCAGACGCCCGAGGGGACCGAGAACTACGAGATCTTCGTCGTGAATGACGACGGTACTGGGCTGCGGCGACTGACCGAGTCTCCGGGTGCGGACGGCTGGCCGGCCTGGTCGCCCGACGGGCGGTCCATCGTGTTCTCCTCCATCCGGGACGACTGCTCCGTCTCCGATACCCCCGATTGCTTGACGTCCGGCGACATCGGCCCCTACCACACGATCTACGTCATGAGCGCGGAGGGCTCGGACCAACGCAGGCTCAGCCGGACGTTCGGTCAGTTCTCCGCGTGGTCCCCAGACGGCGAATACATCGTGTTCGCGCCGTTTCTCAATGTGATCAGACCCGATGGAACCGGGCTCGTGCGGATCCCGGTGGAGGGAGTTCCCGGCGAACCCGAGATGCCCGACTGGACGGCGGCCTGAGCACGATGCGGGGATCGTCTCGGCCGTGGCGTCGGCCGACCCATTCGGCTGGTGTCACCCGACCGTCGTTCTCGATGGTGCGATGTCAGGTGGTGGGCCTGCGTCGTCCACATTTGTGAAGTCTCAGTACCCGTGCCCCGGAATGGCTCCGGTAACCCTATGCGACATCCCGAGAGCTCCTTCGTGGCCGGCCGCCGGGATTGTCGAGGGCTCCGAACTCCTTCAGTCTGTCGTGACGGGTCCGGTGGGTGCGAAGCAGCAGGCCGTCTTGGGTGATCTGCACCGTGCTGGCGACCACGCGTCCCCCGACCTGGCCGGCGTAGCGGTTGCCGACGCGGCAGCCGATTCCCGCGAAGCTCACCGAGCCACACCGATCGACCTTGCCCAAGACCTCACCTCCGGTAGTGGGAGGTGCCGGATGCGACGCCCTGGTTCTCCGGTATCGGGCATTCGAGCCGCGAGGAGCTCGAACGAAACGAGGCCGTGTTCTATGGGAGCGACGAATGGCGCCTGGGCCCGCGGGAGGCCATCTTGGTCTGCATCGATCTTCACACGTCGATCGTCCTGCAGATCGGTGAGGACACCATCAACGGCCTGCGCTCTCCGTCGATCACGACGCGATAAGCGTCCGATCGAGCCAGAGATGGGTGGCGGCCTGAGCTCGCCACGGACGCCAGCACCCGGCGATCCGCTCGACCTCCCGCACCGCCATGAGTGGTCCCCGGGAGAGCGTACGGCGAAGTTCCTGATCGCTCGCGGGGAAGGCATCTGGTTCACCCATCCTTCATGCCAGGTAGTGAGCCGATGATGCGCCAAGGCCCGGGATCGCTGAGATCGACGTCACGAGCCGGTCCAGGGGAACGGTGCGGTCCAGTGTGACGGTCGAGTCGGCGACGGCGCGGGCGAAGGCAGACACCGCCGCCGTTCGACGCGCGCTGAGACCGAGCCCGGTGAGATCCGCGAAGGCCAAGGCCGAGGGAGCCGGAACAAATGGGTGAGACCCAGGGCCCGCAGCCCCGGAACGGGCATGCCGAAGCGTTCCACGAGCCGGGCGCGATGGCGTTCGCCCTGCCGAGGCTGATCCCTTGGCCGAGGATGGCTCGAACGCCGGTCTCGAACGGGTCCCACGCTCCGGGCGGACGAATCCCGGGACGGGCGCGGATGAGGGGCCCGACGACAGGATCGGCGCCCAGCGTTCGGGCTGAGCCTTCCGTATCCCAGTCCAGGCTGAAGGGCGACGGGCGCGCCGCACCACGTGGATGAGGCCATTCCAGTGGGGCAGGTGAGTCCTCAGCAGCACGTGGTCGGCCCCGCCAAGCGTGAGCTCAATCACTCCGGGATCGCCATCGACCAGCGCGGTGCGCCGGTAGACGCCGTCCGATACTCGCTCCACGCCGCGAATGGCTTGAGCCTTGAAGTATCCGAGCATCGCCTCCCAGTCGAGTGGGGGCCGAAACGGCAGCCGAAGCGTCTGGCAGCGGCGGAGGCGGCCGGGTATCGAGCCTGCTTGCGTTGCCGTCCGTATCGCGTGGAAACGCCGATCATCCGGACGGGGCCCCGAGCTCGTGTGCCGGGCCGTCCAACTCATCCTGGACGGCGCTCTCGACGGGAGGTGCGAGGACGACCTCAGGAACTTGATCGGCATCATCCCCTGTGGGTGACGCCAGGTCCGGTCACATTCTGGATAGGACCGAACGCTGTCCGAATGTGTCCAGCATGCAGAGCGAGGATTCGGGATGATCCAGCCGATGTCCAGTTTCGCGGCCGTCGTCACCACCTGGGACCCGCGGTCTGCCTGGTGGACGGGGGGATGGGCTACCGCGAGCTATGGGGGCAGCGACCCGCCGCGGAGCTGTCCAGCGCGTTCACGGTCACCACGTACGACCGTCGCTGCCGTGGTGCCGGTCTGGTCGTTCGGAACGTCCGTCTGACCGCGGAGCTCCGGCTCACGATCGACGAGCCCCGTGCGTCGCGCCGCCGGCTCGTCGAAGCGCAGGATTCGGAACGACCGAAGATCGAGCGGAACCTGCACGACGGCGCGCAGCAACGGCTGGTCGCGCTCGGCGTCCAACTCGGTCTGCTCGAGCGGACCGCGAGGGATCAGGACTGGATCGAGACGCTCGGAGACGCGATCCCGCCGCTCAGGGCCCCGCTCCAGGACGCGCCCGAGGAGTTGCGCGACCTCGCGCGGGATCTACCCGCCCCTGCTGGCCGATCGCGGTCTCGCCGCCGCGCTCGGCGCGCAGGCGGCGAAGGTAGCCGTCCGGACGGTCGTCGACGCGGACGGGATCGGTCGGTACGATCAGGAGGTCGAGGCCGCCCCCTACTTCTGCGCGCTTGAGGCGCTGCAGAACGTGTCGAAATACTCGGACGCGTTCTCGGCGGCGGTCCGTCTCGCGGAATCGGATGGGTGGCTCGCGTTCGACATCCAGGACGACGGCCGCGGGTTCGATCCCGGCGCGGTCAAGGGGTCCGGCTTGCAGGGGATGGCCGACCGCCTCGACGCGATCGGCGGGAGGCTGGAGGTCGAGAGCCGGCCGGGAGGAGGCACCGTCGTGCGGGGCTGCGTTCCGGTGGCGAGGCCCAGCCCGGTCGGTGGGTCGATCGAATCAACGGTGAGAGGTTCGGTCCGTGAGCGCGACGACCACGAACTTCGAAACTGAACTGATACCTGAGACCGCCGGCGCATGTTCCCGCCGGACTCGCGTCGATCCGCGGGAGCCGATGTGTCCACGATGGCCGTCAATTCCAGACGTCGCACCGGCAGATGCGACTTGCGGGCCTGGTCCCTCTACCGCGTCGTGAGGCCCTTTTCCGCGAGGAGCGGCTGGTAGATTCCCCAAGCCAGGTCCCGAAGGTCGTCGAGGGCGGACTGCGTCTCGACGTGAACTCCGCTATGACTATCATGCGATATGCAGGCACGGGCCTGAAAGAGGCGCGCACGCGGGGCGTTTGTTCAATCGGATCGAACGACTGGAACGCTAGGGAGACATGGGGGAACGCGAAGCGACTCTCGATGAGGCCTACGCGTGGTTCCGAGACGACGTCGCGGCGTGCTTCGCGTTCCTCGAGGACGACTATGGCTTCCGACGGACGTCGACACGCGACGAGGGCCGAGATGGGATCTTCATCCGGTTCCAGAGCGAGACGACGGTGGTCGAGGTCGCCTACGACCCGGCCGATGACGCGGTCGAGGTCTTTCTTATCAAGGTCGAGCGCGGCAAGGTCCCTCCGTACGCACGGGCCTGGCAGAGGAACTGGGTGCCGCTGTTTCGCTACCTGGACCATGCAGGCGCGCGGGGCGCCGAGGGGCCGAAGTCGGTCGTGTGGGGCGACCGCGAAGGACTACGTCGCGTCCTCGCGCAGCATGCCGAGGCGCTGCGCAACCACGGCAACGACGTCCTGTCGGGCGACTTCTCGGTCTTCGACGAGGCGAAGGCGCCGGCGTTGAGCGAGGAGCAGCTCTACGAGGTCGACGAGTCCTCCGATCCTTGGGTCAGCGACGACGAGCGGCGCGAGGCTCGTAGCTTCCGGGTCCGGCTCGGTGCCTGGGTCGCTCGCCGACTTCGGCGCTCGAGCGGGTGAGTGGTAGCGAAGACTTCTGCGCGGCTGGCCCGCGCGAGAACGATACCTCGCTGCGCCTTGGTCCCAAGTCCGCTCCGGAGGAGTGCGACATCCGGGAGTAGGCTGGAGACGACGATCGTTCGGAAGAGCGATTCAGGCAGGGCCGTCGTGAACCAGCAGCATTACCACGGAATCGTCATCGCCGAAGCTCTGCGAGAGCCGAGGCTGATCAACGATCTCGGCGACTATCGAGCCGAAATCAGCGACGAGGGCATGCCGATTGACTACAAGGGCAGCGTTGGGCGCTGGCACCTGTACTGGATCGAGGCGGACGAGAGACGATCTCGCGTATCCAGGAGCAGACGAGGCATGGCTGGTACTCACACGTCTGGCGAGGCGACCGGCTCCTCGTCATATTCGACGATGCGAGGTTCGATGTCGCCCGATGGGACGAATCATCGCGGACCGCTGCGATAAAGCATGGGAAGCGACAGGGAATCCCGCCAGACGAAATCGACTTCCCTTCAGCTGACTGATTCACGCTCTTCCGCGCGCTCCACGAGTGGCGTTTCCGATGCTCCTATCAGCGTCAAGTGGCTCCGAGGTGTCCTCAGACGCTCGCCTCGAGAAGCCACGCCTCAGAGGAGGTGTCAGCGCGGGCGTCGGTCAGAGCCCGGTAGACCTCGCGAGCCACGTACCGTTTGAGACACCGGATGATCTCCCGCTTGGATCTGCCCTCGGCGGTCCTGTGGGGTGCAATTATTCAGTTCGCTGCCCTGAGCTGCAGGTTCCTGGTTTCACCGTTGTGCCGGCTCGTCCGCGGGCGGATGCCGCCGAGTAGACCTTTGCCGGGCTCCAAGGGCCACTTGGAAGAAGCCATCCCTTGAGTGGGAAGCGGCTCAACCTCGGACCGGTCGGCCGTGCCAGCGCCTTCCAAACCTGGGTAGGCTCAGACCGGTCAGTGCCCGTTCGTGCACCGCTCGCCTAAATCAATCGAACAAATGTTCGACAATGGTAGGGTCGGGGCGTAGCATCCTTCGCATCCGGAGTCAGGGGGATGGGTCGATGGCTGAGGCGGGGTCCGAGCTGCCGCCGGAGGGGTCACGGTTTCCAACCGACGGGAGGAGCCGCCGATCCGGCGCTTGGTCCTCACTAGGGGTCCTGCCCACCCGGCAGAGCCTGGGACGGGGGGCGGCTTCGCCTGTGCCCCTCACCCGCCGAGAGTTCGAAGCGGCGCGGCTCAAGATCATGGTGAACCAGGCCGCTCGAAAGGTCGGCCCTTCAACCGAGGCGGAGACCCGGGGGCCCCGTCGCTGCCCGCGGTGCGACGCGGCGAACGATCATGCGGCTCGGTACTGCGACCAGTGCGGAGGGCGTCTGCCCTTCTCGCCGGCCCCAGTCATTGGCTTCACCGCCGCGGTCCGGGCGGCGATCGCCCGGGACGAGAAGGCCTCGGTCACTCGGCTCGCGGCAAGGGAGGGGATCTCCGAGATCGAAGCTCTTGGGCGGGTCCGCAGTAAGTCCCGGAAGCGAGGGCATCGCCGCCAGTTCGGTTCCTGACCTAAGCTGGACCTGAAGGGGCGTGAGCGGTGCGTTCGTAGGATCGGCCCTCCTTCTGTGGTGGGAGGTTCGCTTCATGCTGTTCGCCCTTTCTGGACGACCTACTGCGTCGTCTGGTCCGGCTGATCGCCGGCGCCTTGCGAGCGACGTGCTCGGGATGGTGCCCGAGGAGGTTGCGCGAGCGGGCGGGCCTACGAACTAGCGCATGATCGAGCGCAAGGCTCGCATCCCTGCGCTCGGCCCTCGGGGCGAGGGCTGGGTGCTCATCCAGGCGATCCTCCTCGTGGGGGTGCTCGTGGCCGGACTGGTGGGCGTTCGGTGGCCGGGGAACTTGCGGGTGCCGGCCCTGGTGATCGCGATCGTCTCTGGCGCCGCCGGTCTGTGGCTCGCCGTCTCGGCGATCGGAACGCTCGGCAAGTCGGTGTCGCCCTTTCCCAAACCGCTGGCTACCTCCGAGCTCAAGGAATCCGGCGTCTACGCGCTCGTGCGACATCCGATCTACGGCGGGATCCTGCTGCTGTCCCTGGCGTGGTCGCTGGCACTCAGTCCCTGGGCGCTCATCCCGACCGGCGCGCTCGCCATCGCCCTTGTGTTCAAGTCACGCCTCGAGGAGCGGTGGCTCATCGATCGCCACCCCGCTTACGCGGGCTACCGAGAGCGCGTGCGTCGCCGCTTTGTCCCCTACCTCTGGTGAGGAGGTGGGCCCGCCAGAGATGACCTGATGGCATGGGCGTGCAGTTCATCCAGAAGGAAAGGAGGAGGAAAGTCGAAACTCGGTGAGTCGACCGGTGTTTCCACCTTGAGAGTGCTCTCGAGAGACGCGACGTTCGCCCTGTGGGGGCTCTACGCGCTGGGGTTCGACCACGAGGCCAACGACTTCTTCCACTTCATCGCCGATGCGGCGAGTGAGGATCGGGGCCTCCACCCAATGTACGGGGTGGGCGGGGAGCACGAAATCGAGGAGTCGGTCCTCGAACATCTGGTTCGGGTATCGCGGTGCTCGCCCCGTGCGGATCGGCAACGCCGCATATGCACAGGACCAGCACGACGTGTGGGGCTCGCTGCTGGACTCCGTGTATCTCCACACGAGGTCCCGGGACCACTTACCCGAGTACGTCTGGCCGCTCCTCAAGCGGGCGGTCGAGGCCGCGATCGAACATTGGCACGAACCGACCACGGGATCTGGGAGATCCGGGGCGAACCGCAGCACTTCACCTCGTCCAAGCTGATGTGCTGGGTGGCCGCCGACCGGGGCGCACGGCTGGCTCAGCTCCACGACGAGCCCGAGCTCGCGGAACGGTGGGCAAAGGCTGCCGAGGAGATCCACGCCGACATCTGCAAGTACGGTATCGACGGCCGCGGCGTGTTCGTCCAACGCTACGGCTCCGACGCCTGGACGCGTCACTGCTGCTGATGCCGCTGGTTCGCCTCCTCCCCCCCGACGATCCCCGGATCCGGGCGACCGTGCTCGCGATCTCCAACGAGCTGACGCAAGATGGGCTTGTCCTTCGGTACCGGGTCGAGGAGATGATGAGGAGCTGTCGGGGCGAGAGGAGACATTCGCCATCGCGTCGTTCTGGTTGGTGTCAGCTCTGGCCGAGATCGGGGAGGGGGAGCGCGCCGGCTGCTGTGCGAGCGGCTGTTGTCCCTTGCCAACCCGCTGGGACTCTATGCGGAGGAGCTCGATCCGGCGACGAGCCGACACCTCGGGAACTTCCCGCAGGCGTTCACCCACCTGGCGCTGATCAACGCGGTGATACACGTGATCCGGGACGGCGAACGAGCCGCCTCGTCGGTCAGGCAGAAGATTCCGAAGTCGTCGACACCAACGGCATGGCGACGCGGAGGGGCGCGACTCGCACCGGTAGAGCGCGATGCTGTTTGACCCTCAATCCGGGGTGTGGCGAAACGCCGACCATCGTCGTAGCGCTCGGGGATTGTCCGTCCACAGTTCACGATGGAGGATGACCCGACCTAGGTTCTCGCGAGGAAACCAGCGTGGAAGACTCCGAGCGCATGGCACCAACCATCATGCGTTGCCGACATGCCTGGCCCACGATCTCAGACGTCTACCGGGGCCTTCTCTGCGATCGGCGGTCTCCCGCCGGCGGGCCCGCGCTGCGGCCGTTTCCGGCCCGCGCCGGAACGATCCGACTCTGAATTTCCGGTCCGCGCCATCACAAGAGTCTATCGTCCTTCACCAGACGGGACCCCGGCGGCGAGCAGACTGCGGCAGCATTCCAACCACATATGTGTTCTCGGCGAGCGGGACGGCACTGTTGCGTTGGCCGAAGCCGGGGCGAGGTGGACCGATAATCTCGGACGCGTAATCAGATAACGAGGGCAAGGTCGGAGAAGGCGTCGGCAAGTCGAGCGGCCGGCGGCGCATCCGTGCCGAGATCGTAGAAGCCTCTTCGGAGGTTCTGGACGAACGCATGGCTGGCCACGATGACCCGGGCGGTATCCTCTCGCTTCAGCCCTCGCATCGGTCGAAGCCGGGCCTTCAGGCGCCCGTGGTCGGTCTCGAGCGGGTTGTTAGCGTGGGCCTCCGTGTCATGGAAGGCTGCCGGGAGAAGCTCATCGAGGACCCGGGGGTAGACCCGGTACCGGTCTGTGGTGACCTCGATAGGAGAGATCCGCGTGCGGGCAATCGCCTGGGCGAAAAACCGCCGTGCTGCCTTGGTGTCCCGGCGAAGCGAGAGGAACACGTCGACGACCTGGCCGAACTGGTCGATGGCCCGGAACAGGTAGCGCCATTTCCCTCCGACTCGCACGTAGGTCTCATCCACCCGCCAGCGATCCCCCGCGACGTGCCGACGGGCTCTGGCGGCCTCGATGAACTCCGGCGCGAACCGCTGGACCACCGGTAGATGCTCACGTGATCGACCTCGATGCCGCGTTCGGCGAGGAGCTCCTCGACGTCTCGGTAGGAAAGACCGAACCGCAGGTACCAGCGGCCGCCAGGGTGATGACCTCGGGCGGAACCGGTACCCGGCGAAGGCGCTCGGCGTCGGTCGCCGGTGAGGGTATCGGAGAGATCTCATGAGCGTGAGTCTCCCCGATGACCGGCGTGGCGAGCAATGCAACAGTGCCCTTGTGAAGCTGATTCTGGCTCGAAGACTTGTCCAGCCCTTCAGGAAGACTTGTCAGTCACCTCCTTCCTGAGCGGCTGCCCGGCTCTGCCCAAGGCGTCAGGCGAACCATTCGTCGAAGGCTCGCCGACCCGCCGACCGTAGCCGCGTTTCTCGCTCGAACCAGGCTAGCTCCTCTCCCGGGTCACCGGGGCGTGCCGAGGCGCTCCGGCAGGCGATCCCCGGTTCTTCCTGGTCCCATGCCGCCTGGCCGATCGGCCGGCATCGTTGCCATGGGATCTCCTCGCCGTTCTCATCCCGCGGATACGTCGCGGGCAGCGAGGCAGCCACGCATCCTCTGTCCGTCACGACGTCGACGAAGGCGTCGTTGGGCACATCGGTGTGTACCAGGACCGGCTGTCGGTCCCGGGCCATGTCGAGGACCGAGTAGGGAAGGCCTCGGTGCTTGTGGAGCACGAACGAGCGGGCCAGCTCCGTCGTGCTGAACAGGTAGACCACCGGAAACGATCCGGGCGCGTTCCACCGGCCACCTCGTTCAGCCGAATACCTCCCTCCGAGCGGACGTCTCCAGTCGGGGTCGGCGACCCGATAGTGGAGACCTCCCCGCGTAAGGTGACGAAACCTCACGCTGTGGCGGTCCAGTCGAAAGAGTCGCGGACACGCTCGAGGAGCTCCTCGTGACGATCCTCGGCGATCATGTCGAGCATCGAGCGACTGCCGTACGCTTCGGCAGGGGTCCGGGCCACGGCGGGGATACGGGCGGGGAGCAAGTTCCTTTCCAGCAGATCGGCGATCTGGGCCACGACGAGCGCCTTGGGCTGGCGCGCCGCCGGCAGACCGTCGTCGAGCCACTGAGCGATGGCCTGCCTGCGCACACCGAACAGTCTGGCGAGGTCGGTCAAGCTGAGGTCGAACGCCGTCTGGATCCGGTCCAGGAGGGACTGGTCCTGTTGAAGCTCCAGCCACACGTGACGGGCGAACTTCGCGAAGTCTTCTCGCTCGATCTCCCAGTGCGGAAGACCCCCATCTCCCGTATCCACCGGAAGGGGTGACAGAGGAGGGATGGCCTGCCGGAGCTCAGAAAGCAGGAAGACCGCTGCACCTCTGCCCGGGCCGAACCGGGTCACCCACGCAGAGAACGGAGCATTGACGGCGAGGTGGTCGAGCAGTGCCTTCGTGATCGAAATCGCGGACCGCTTCACGTCGACCAGGAGAAGCTCACCCTCGTTGGTCTCGAGGACGAAATCCGGGAGGGTGTCGTGCACCAACCTGAGGCAGCGAGAGGACAGTCCTCTCCAAGCTCGGACATAGGCACGGACGGCGGTCTTCTGCCCATGCAGAGCGCGCGGAATCGACCGCTCCAACTCGTCGATCAGATCCCTGGCCGCCGCATCGAGCTCCTTGGCGGCGATCTCCGGATCGTTGGTGAGCAGGCCGTCCATGCGCGCAAGTATAACGCAAGCTAGGGCCAAGGCGCAAGCGAAACGCAAGAACGGGGGTGGGGGGTCAGGCCCTCGTCTCCTTGGGCTGCCCGCGTAGACTCGCCCGCGGAGGTTCCGAGCATGCATCACAGGGCCGCGGACGTCCCGGAAACGCCCCACGGCGGCACTGTTGCGTTGTCCGAAGCCCGGACACGGCGAGCCCGTCTTTCCTTAGTTGGTATCAGATAAGCAGAGCCAGTTCGGCGAAGGCGTCGGCAAGTCGAGAGGCCTTCGGTACGTCGGTGCCCAGATCGTAGAAGCCCCTGCGGAGGTTCTGGACGAAGGCGTGGCTGGCGACGATGACCCTGGCGGTGCGGTCTCGCTTCAGCCCCCGCATGGGCCGGAGCCGTGCCTTGAGGCGCCCGTGATCGGTCTCCAGCAGGTTGTTCGCATGGAGTTCCGTGTCATGGAAGGCTGCCGGCAGCAGCTCGTCGAGAACTCTGGGGTACACGCGGTACCGGTCGGTCGTGACCTCGATGGGTGAGATCCGAGTGCGGTCGATGGCCTGGGCGAAGAATCGTCGTGCTGCACTGGCGTCCCGGCCAGGCGAGAGGAAGACGTCGATGACCTGGCCGAACTGGTTCATGGCCCGGAACAGGTACCGCCAGGTCCCCGCGACCTTGACATAGGTCTCATCCACGTGCCAGCGATCCCCGACGATGTGCCGGCGGGCCCGAGCTGCCCCGGCGAACTCCGGCGCGAACCGCTGGACCCACCGGTAGATGGTCACGTGATCGACCTCAATCCCGCGCTCCGCGAGAAGCTCCTCGACGTCCCGGTAGGAAAGCCCGAACCGCAGGTACCACCGGACCGCCAGGGTGATGACCTCGGGCGGGAACCGGTACCCGGCGAAGGCTGAGCTGGGCCCGGGTCGGGGGTGACGGTGTCGGTGCGATCTCATGGACGGAGTCTGCCCGATGGCGGTTCCCTCCACAGCCAATGCAACAGTGCCGCGGCCTGGGCCCGGCCCCGCGCCGGATCGACACTAACGAATCGCCGAAGCGCGAGCGGCGGTAGGTTCGATCCGGAGGGCAATCTCGACCGTCGGAACGCGACCAGCAGTGCCAGCGCGGCCGAACACGCCGGCGGTGACTCGATTGGCGTCGACGGCGGGCAACCACTTCACCTCGTCGCCACGGATCACGTAGGCGCCGGCGGGTCGCGCCAAGATGCCGAACCCGGAGCCCATGCCGTTGCCCTGTCCTTCGGGTCACAGCACAACACGTTCGAGGCCTATTGCGCCGATCGCCAACCCAGGACTATGTTGCCACCGGTAAGACTATCGAAGGGAGGGAGATCTATGTACCGAGGTGCACACGCGCCGCCGCAGAGGCACTCTCCTACCACTGCACTCAGCGCGCGACGAGCTTGCCGGCCCAGCTGAACACGTCGGCGAGAAACAGAGGTGATTCCGATGACGAGTTCGTCTGGAGCAGGCCTTCGCCGGTACGCGCGGTGGCTGACTCTCTTGAGCCTGACCGCGTTCATCACGCTGAACATCTGGGCCCTCCCCGCCGCAGGGGCGGGCGATGGCTCGTCACAGCACGTAGCGCCGGGTCTAGCTCGCCGCGGTAAACCGATCGCGCCGCGAACGGTGAAGCCCCGCAAGTTGCCGGCGGGACACGCGTTCGGTCGCAGCGCCCAGGTAAGAGGCCAGGTTCCGCCGGGTCTGGGCGGAGGAACTGCGACACGGCCTCCGGAGATCGCCTCGGATGTGCCCGCACAGAAGGGCGGCAAGTTGTTGGCTTCAGAGGCCGCCGTCGCAGCCCCGAGTGGCAGCTTTGCGAGCCTGCTCGCGTTCACAGGAGCGACGCGGGCGAACAGCACCTGCGCCCAGTGCGGCGGTGAGCCGCCCGACTCGCAGACGGCAATCGGTACGAACGAGGTCGTTCAGGCCGTCAACACGCATGTCTTCGTCTACAACAGAAGCGGAACGCAGCTGGGGGCGTTCTCTGCGCTGAATCTCTTCGGTGTTGATGTGAATGGGAACGCCAACACCAACGTTGGGCTGGCCGATCCGAAGATCCTCTTCGATCCGTCGAGCGGACACTACTATCTGATGATGATGGTGTGCGACGCCGCGTGGTGCGGAGGCAATGGCTACACGAGCATGGGCCTCTCGCTCGCTGTGACGAGTGATCCGCTTGGACCGTGGTGGGTCTACGACTACATCAACAACGGACCGAACCTACAGGACCAGGAGAAGCTCGGGTTCAGCGGCGACAAGATCACTTTCGCCGTCAATGAGTACAACTGCAAGTGTGGCTCAGGCAGTCAGTACAAGCAGGAGAACGTCGTCGTCATCCAGAAGTCAGAGGCCGATGCCGGCCAGACGATCCACTGGGTCGTCTTTAGCGACTCGTCGAACAACTCGGACAGCACGTATTTGTTCGACTCGATGCCGACGACGCCGGTGAATACCAGCACCAACACCCAACACGTCGTCTGGAACTGGCAGGGTTCGTCCGACAACTTCATGAGGCTGATCCGGATCACGGGAACGCCGAACGGAAACAACGTCGACTTCACGGGGAACACGACGACGCTCGATATCGCTGATCAGACCGCACCCCCGACTCCGGTTCAACCTGGTGGCACGATCGCAGGCGACAAGCAGAACTTCCAGTCCGCCGTGGTACAGGGCAACGATCTCTGGGCGGTGGCGACCGATGGCTGCACGCCGCAGTACCCGTCGCCGGACACCACGACCCGCGACTGCACGAGACTGGTCGAGGTCGATCTGGCGAGCAACAGCATCTCCACAGACATCGACATCGGCACGAATGGGACGTACCGCTACAACCCATCGGTGTCGAAGGATAGCGACGGACACCTCTTTTTCGGTTTCACGATTTCTTCGTCGTCGAGCTATCCGACCGCGGCGATCGACGGAAGCGCGATCCCTCTTCCGCCGGTGCTGCAGCGGATCGATTTCGCCACCGGGGACGCGGCCTACACGGGGGGACGATGGGGGGACTACTCCAGCACGCAGCAGGATCCTGCGGATCCGCATGATGTCTGGTCGGCGCAGGAGTTCGGCGCCTGCAACACGGGCTGCAGCAACGCCGGTGGAGGGAACTGGGCCGTTGCCGGAGGCCAGTTCACCTTCAGGGACCCACACATCACCTCGATCTCGCCGACCCACGGGCCTGCGACCGGCGGCACGAGCGTCAACATCTACGGCTCAGAGTTCGCGAACGGCGGAACGTCCGTCAGCTTCGGCGGTACGCCTGCGGCGAGCGTCACGTGGTTCGACTCGACGCACATCCGTGCGGTGAGCCCGGCGCACGACTCAGGCGTCGTGGACGTCACCGCAACCACTGCCGCTGGAACGAGTGATACATCGGCGAGTGATCGATTCACATACAACCCGGTGCTCTTCTCCGTGAGCCCGGCGAACGGACCCGCCGAGGGCGGCCAATCGGTGACGATCCTCGGGGCCGGCCTCAACGGCGCGACGAACGTCAGCTTCGGCGGCACGGCGGCGGCTTCGTTCACGCTGATCAACTCCGGCCGGATCGACGCCGTGACGCCCGCGCACGCGGGCGGAACGGTGCAGCTCACGGTGACGACGTCCGGCGGTGGAACGTCGAACGGGATCGCTTACACGTTCCAGTTCCCGACGACGACGACGGTCTCGAGCTCAGCGAACCCGTCGATCGTCGGCGCGTCCGTCACCTACACCGCGACGGTGAGCCCCGTGCCGAACGGTGGAACGATCTCGTTCTCCGACAACGGGAACCCGATCGCCGGCTGCCAGCTGCTGCCGGTCAACACGCTCACAGGGACGGCAACGTGTACCGTCTCCTACACAAGTGTCGGAAACCACTCGATCGTCGCAACGTACAGCGGCAACTTCTTCTACGAGCCGAGCACGTCGCCGACGTTGGTCCAGTGGGTCACGTACGCGATCGTCGTCCTGTACGACCAGACGCGGGCGATCACCAGCGGCGCGACGATCCCCATCAAGATCCAGCTCGCGGACGCGTTCGGCACAAACCTCTCATCGCCCGCGATCGTCGTCACCGTCGAGGGTCTTTCTCCGAGCCCCGCTCCCGGTGTGCCGCCCAGCGGGACGTTCACGTTCCTTGAGCTGCCGGGGCACGGACCCGGATATCAGCTGAACGTGAAGACGAAGGACTACCCGGCGGCCACATACACGCTTTCGTTCACTGCGACGGGAGACCCGGTCACGCACTCGGTGCAGTTCATCGTCCGCTAGTCGAAGGGGCAGCACCCGTCCGACAGCACGCCTGCCGGGCGGGTGCGGCTCCGTCCCACGCGCTGGGAGCCGATCGTATCGCTCCTGACCGCGCGATGCGCCGCTGACGACCTCGAGCGAGATGCGGGGCTGCCGACCGAGGGGCTTGAGGGCCGCGTCAAGTTGCGAAGTCACGGAATCGTCGAGCGGGTCCTCGCGGTCGATCGAGCCCAGGAGTCCGGTGAGGATCTCCCACGCAAGCGTCGGCGGCAGTTCGTCTACGAGGGCCTCGCTCTCGGCTGGTAGCACCGGCTCTAAGACCGCGATCCCGCTGCCTTCTTGAACGCGATCAGTCGGAAGTTCGTCGCGAGTTCCTCGTCCGCGAGGCCCGACCGGGTCTCCTTACGACGGACGCGCGCGACGACCGGTAGTGGTACCGAAGCGCCAGCAGGAAGTGATCGACGAACGAATCGAAGGCCGCAAGGGTGATGCCGTCACGTGCGCGGTCACCCTCCAGGGTCAGCGTGATCTGGTCTTCGTCTGCCATCGGATGTCCTTCGCGATGCTGCAGAGCGCCTAACGCCTCGGGCTGACGCCAGTTGGACGACAGGCGCAGAGGGCCGCCAGGCCGACCGTCAGGAGGCCCGGTGCCCGGGATGGAGGGTAGTCATCTCTCTCGTCAGCGAACGCCTCGTCGATCGCCTCGACCGGACGTCATCTACGGTCAAGATCACGGCTTCCCGCGTGACGACTCGTTGGCAACCTCCATCGATTGCCGCTTGGACGGACGCGGAGGAGAACGAACTGAACGCGGCGAGCTTCGATCGACCCGACGTGGTTGGCCACTCCCTCGGCGCTTGGGTTGCGCTGGAGCTTGCCAAGCGCGGTCGCGCCGCTCCGTCGTCGCGATCTCCCCGGCCCGGCACTGTTGCGTTGAGTGAAACCGAGGCGCGGTGGGGCCTTCCCGCAGTGGGGACGATCAGATCACAAGGGCCAGTTCAGCGAACGCGTCGGCAAGGCGGGAAGCGGGCAGTACGTCGGTACCGAGATCGTAGAAGCCGCGGCGGAGGTTCTGGATAAAGGCATGGCTGGCGACGATGACCCTGGCGGTACGGTCTCGCTTCAGTCCTCGCATGGGTCGAAGCCGGGCCTTGAGCCGTCCGTGGTCGGTCTCGAGCTGGTTGTTCGCGTGGACCTCGGTGTCATGGAAGGCCGCGGGGAGCAGCTCGTCGAGCACCCGGGGGTAGACCCGGTACCGGTCGGTGGTGACCTCCGCGGGTGAGGTCCGAGTGCGATCGAGCGCCCGCCCGAAGAAGCGGCGGGCTGCACCGGCGTCCCGACGAGGTGAGAGGAAGACATCGATGACCTGGCCGAACTGGTCGATGGCCCGGAACAGGTAGCGCCAGGTCCCTCCGACCTTGACGTAGGTCTCATCGACATGCCAGCGATCCCCGATGACGTGCTGTCGAGGCCGAGCCGCCTCCGCGAACTCGGGGGCGAACCGCTACCCACCGGTACACGGTCACGTGATCGACCTCGATGCCGCGTTCGGCGAGGAGCTCTTCCACGTCCCGATAGGACAGGCCGAACCGCAGGTACCAGCGGACCGCCAGGGTGATGACCTCGGGCGGGAACCGATACCCGGCGAAGGCCGAGCTCGGCGCTGGTCGGACAGGAGGATGCCGGCGTGATCTCATCGCACGAGTGTCCCTGATGCGACGCCGCGACGCGCAACGCAACAGTGCCCGTCTCACCGTTCCGTGACGTTCGGAGTCGGGGCGTCCGCGTCGTCTCGGCGCTGACCGAACGCCGACGGGGCACCGTCCGACCCAGTCGCCGAGTTCCGGCACGCTGGAAGAACGGCGTAGGCATAGGATGAACCGCGATGTCGGTCGCCGCCACGCGGCGACCAGGGAGGGCCGGGTCCCTCGCCATCGCGATTGGGCTGCACAGTCGCCGGTCGGCGGATGACGGCGTCTGCAGCCGTCACCCATGCGCGAGACGCCTCAACCCGGTCGCAGCTGCAACCCAGATCGTGCCGGTAGCTCCGTCGAACGCCACGTCCGTGTAGAGAGCGTCGATGGGCGGCACCGAGGCGTCGAATGTGTCGTCTTGAAGCCGGACTGGGTGGATCAGTCCTTCAGCGTCGTATCCGGAGAACCAGACGCCGTCTGCGGTGACGCCGAGCACTCCAGACACGTTCCGGGCAGTAGGGTCGGCGGCGAGATCTCGTTGGTGAGCGGATCGATCGATCGCGCCACCCACTCCTCTGGCCTGTGGAGAGAGTCGTTGACGCCATCCGCCGGTAGCGTCACCCAGACGGCATCCGCTCCGGCCCGAACGCTGAAGGCAGAGACGGGAAGTCTCGCTTTGACCGTGTCCGTGATCCGGTCGATCCGCACAAGATCGGCTCCCCGCTCCTCGCTCGGCCCCATGAGGTTCACGCCCGCCACCCATATGGCTTCGGCCGCGATGGCGACCTCGTCGTCGTAACCGGACAGCCCCTCCAGCGGGATCGTGGCCACGACTTGGCTCGTCTGCGGGTCGATCCGCACGAGCGAGGCGAGGTTCTGCTGGCCCTGGTCGGATAGGTCGTGGATCACCTCCACCCACACCGCGCGATCGTCCGCGGCGATTGCGCCGATGCCGTCTCCGGGCAGCTCGATCTGCCCGGTCACCTCGTTCGTGGCCGCATCGACCCGCTGGATGGCACTCGAGCTCGGAAACCCGATCCACACCGCTCCGGCACCGGCGGACACGTACCAGGGATCTGGCGCCAGTGATGTCGTCGCGACGACCTGATTCGTGATGGGATCGATACGAACGAGGACGCTCGAGCCAATCTGGCCGGTCGATGCGAGCGCCCAGACGGCGCCCTCGCCGATCGCGATCCTGGTTGCCAGGAGTCCATCCGGGAGCGCGACGCGCGCGACCTCAGGGCTTCCAGGCATAGGGGAAGGCGAGGAGGGGGGCTGGCTGGGGGCGGGTCCCCAGGCGGGCCTACCCCAGAGATTCTCCCCCAGCAGGCGGACGTCGGACCCGTCGGACCTCATCACGTACACGCCGCGGTTGAGCCAGTCGTAGGGGTTCTCCGACCCGCTCGGCGTCGCCCTCATTGACACGATGAACCGCCCGTTTGGCGACCAGTCGGCCTCCCACCAGAACCGCTGGTCGTCGGTGAGCTGGGAAAGGTTCGAGCCCTCCGGCCCAACGAGGTACAGCGCTCCACCGTATTGCGCCCCGCCATCGCCGCTCGTCTCCCAGCCTCCGATCGAGAACAGGATCCGCGAGCCGTCCGGGGACCAGGACGGATCGAAGGCGAACTGGCCCTCAGGGAGGTCCGTGATCCTGGTGAGGTCGGTCCCGTCGGTGCGGATCGTCCACAGGTCCTTGCTCGCGAAGGCGATCGTCGCACCGTCGGGTGACCAGGTCGGCATCCACGTGGGGGATGGTCGTCTGGGGCCGAGGGGAGGCCGGCCAGAGCGCGATCGCTCGAGCCGTCCGCGTCGACCAGGTGGATCGCCTCGTCGCCGGAGTAGGCGATCGTGCTCCCATCGGGCGACCAGGCGAGCTGCCCTCCGTGGAACTCCGGCACCAGGATCCGGAAACCCGTGCCGTCGACACCGATCACGCACAACGAGGTCCCCGGGTCGTACCAGCGCACGAAGGCGATCTCCGTCCCGTCGGGGGACCACTGCGGAAACGACTCCTCGAAGTAGCCGCGTTCCTCGGCTCGAGGGTCGGGCTCCTTGCCGGTCGTCACCTGCCTCGCGTCCGTACCGTCTTGGTCCACCACCGTGATGCGCGCCGGATCGCCGGTCGCCAACGCGATCGGGCCGTTCTGCAGGGTCACGGCGGCAGATGGGTGATTGGCGCCGGCACGGAAGGTAACGATCGCGAAGACAACACCCGCTGTTGCGAGAGCCAGCGCAACGAGGGCTGCCATGAGCCGTCCTGCCGGCCCCGTGGACGAGCGCCCCTCCAGACTTCGGCGAGCCGTTTCCTCTTGAGCGTCGATGGCCATATCACCTAGCCCCGTTGGACGGGCGCGCGGAGTCGAGGAGCCAGCTCCACGGAGAGGAGACTCTTAACAGCGCCGAGTCGGTTTCATGCGGTGGTGCGATCGACGGGCATCGCCGGTGTTTCGGGCTGGGCGAGCGGCTGCGTTCCGTCCGCAGTTACGTCGAAACCCCGCCCCCAGCCCCGGGCTCCAGGCGGGAAGTCGGCTGCGGGTCTTCGTAAGGTTTTCGTGACGGCCCCGTGTGCGCCGCGGGGCCAATGCGGGGCCACTGGCCCTCGCGGCACCTGAACATGGCCTCTGATGCCATGAAGGAGCGGGCCTCCGCTCCCGTGTTCAGAGCGTGACGCCGTAGCGTCCACTCGACACGAACGACAGGAAGGAGGCCCTGTCATGGTTTACGTCGGAGTGGACCTTCACCGCAAGTCCTCGCACGTCG
>WNGA01001644.1_pt2 | contig 34108 bp, 27 predicted proteins | sample 5400061 | NCBI WGS metagenome assembly WNGA01 (sample SAMN13153366, study PRJNA577476) | soil metagenome | isolation source: 100 cm soil or saprolite under grassland replicate 2 | place: USA:California | collected 2016-06-15 | reverse complement strand
TAGCGATTTGAACATGGGCCACGAAAGCCGGCGCAGCGGCGACCTGATGCGCACCGGCAGCGTGGTCGTCGAGGCGCTCAGCTATATCCGGGGGCGCAGCATTGCCAACCAGTTCATGGTAATCGACGAGGCGCAAAACCTCACGCCGCTGGAAGCCAAGACCATCGTCACCCGAGTCGGCAATGGGACGAAGATCATCTTCACCGGCGACCCGTACCAGATCGACAATCCCTACGTGGACGGTTCGTCCAACGGGTTCAACTACATCGTGAGCAAGTTCCGCGAGCAGTCCGTGGCGGCGCACATCGAATTGCAGAAGGGCGAGCGCAGCGAGTTGGCGGAGCTGGCGGCGAATATTCTTTGAAGCTGGTCATTTGCGAAGTCGGAAGAAGCGCGAGGCGATCGGCTGGATGGAAAGGGCGTAGGGATTCGACATGTCTGACGCCTCGACCCACTGTCCGGCTGGAGGCAGATTCGTTGCCACTTCAAGCGCATAGCCGGAGCCGACCCACGAAAGCTGGACACGATTTTCGGGAAGCCATTGCGCCTTCAACACTGGCGGATCCTCGACCAGCAACGGTGGGGCGACGTCGCGAGTGGCCCAGAGATCAAGGTCGAAGCTGATTCCGAAAGGCCCGCTACCAACGCAGTAGAAAGCGGGCAGGCAGTAGCAGGGCAGGATAGCCACCGCCAGCCAATTGGTCCCAGCGACAAGGTTCGTGACGGCAATTTGCCCGCCCCCGCGCAAGGGAGGCGCGACGATGAAGGTTACGCAGCACGGCTCGCCGCCTTTGAGTTGGGCAGGCGGATCGCACAAATTCACGCGCGCGAACTCGACGCCATTCAGAAAGAACACGGCCGCAGCGTCCACCAGGTATGCGAGCCGCAACCTCCCCGCGGCTGCGAAATCAGGCGGGCAGACGAAACTAGTGCGGAAGAACGCAGGACCACCAAAACTACTCCCTGTTAGGGACTCATATTCAAACGGGCCAACACCTGTCCTCCACCCGGAACTCTCGCGGAAATCACAAGAAGTCCATGACTGCTCAAGAAGGTTTGACTCGATGAACGGGAACGCCTGGTAGTGCCACTCGCTGCCAGGGCCCAGGAGTTCAGCATACCGAGGCCAGGAAATGCCAATTCGCGTGTCCGGGGCGATGTTGTTGCTGGCGAGGTCCTGAAGGTTGTTGACGGTGACGTAGTAGTTGCTCACGCCTCCGAGATGCCAGTTGTTGGTCGCAATGCGCAGCCTGATCGTCGGCGGAATCGTGGGTGGCGCGCTGAAGAACAGTGCGCTGGTGACCGGAACGCGGTTGGTCGACCCGAACAGCGTGACGGCGTAGTTGTTGGTGTTCCTGGCCGTCGTGCTGATGACCGGTTCGGACAGTTCGAGGTAGATAAAGTTTGTGGCGTCCCACTCAGCGACGCGCGCACTGACCAGCCGTGGCCCCGTGTTGTCTGCTCCCAAGGCAAGGAACGAGTGCAGGGTCATCAGCCAGCAGAGTAACCCACGAATATTCATCAGACCTTTCTCCGATGTGCAGGGCTCTCGGTGAACTACCGTTAAACTAGAACCGCATTCAGAGCGTGTCAAAGTCCGTCTTGTGGAAATGACGAGGTTCTGTTGGGAACGGAGCCGCCAGCATTGAGAATCAACATGGGCCTCCTGATCGAGGTCGCAGGCGCGCTCAGGCTTGCTGCTCCTTCTCTAACTCGGCCAGCACCTCCGGATCGCGTACGCCCACCCTGCGGCCTTCGATTTCCATGCCCCCGCTCCGGTGCCCGGCGGTGAACGACCTCTGAGCCCGAAACGCCGCTTGTCGTGCCTCTGCTGTTCGGCTACTGTTTCACCGTGCCACCAGTTGCACCCATGCAGAAACCTGCGCCGCCTCCGGGCTGGCAAAATCCACCGCCTCTTGAGAACGGGGACGAACTGCCCGCCGCGGAGTTCTTGCGGCGTTACGAAGGGATGCCATTGGTCAGAAAAGCGGAGCTTGTCGAAGGAATCGTCTATATGGCTTCTCCGGTTCGTGCCATCCACAGCAGGCCCGACAACCTGATTCAGACCTGGCTCGGCCTTTACGCCGCACGGACTCCGGGCTCCGAAAGTCACACCAATCCCACGGTGGAACTGGACGCCGACAATGTTTCCCAGCCCGACTCACTGTTGCGGCTGCTGCCTGAGTGCGGAGGGCGAATGCACATGAGCCGTGAAGGCTACTTGTGCGGCCCGCCGGAGTTAATAGTCGAAGTCGCTGCCAGCAGCGCCTCGATCGACGCCCGAGACAAGCTGCGCGCCTACCGTCGCAACGGAGTAAGGGAGTACATCCTTTGGCGCACGCTGGACGGCTCGCTCGACTGGTGGGTTCTCGAAAGCGACGAGTATCATCCCAACCCGCCCGACGCCCAGCGCCTCATCCACAGTCGGGAGTTCCCGGGGCTGGTGCTTGCGGTCGATGCCTTGCTGGCGTTCGACGGGGCGAAAGTCCTGGACGCCCTGCAAGCCGCGCTTCAGTCCTCCGCTCACCAGGCGTTTTGCGCCAAGCTCCAGGCGGCGGCCGAACCGAAGCGTTCCTGACCAGGGCCAATGCATGCAAGGAGCGCGGACAGCATTGTCCGCGCGAATCATTACGGACGTTGACGCGCGGACAAAGCTGTCCGCGCTCCTTGCTTCACTGCTGTTCCTTCTCCAACTCCGCCAGCACTCCCGGATCGCGCACGTCCACCCAGCGGCCTTCGATTTCCATGCCCGCGATCCGGTGTCCGGCGGCGACCATCGCGTTGAGCGCGTCGGTCAGTTCGTATTCGCCGCGTGGGGATTTCTGAATTCTGGCGGTGAACTCGAACAAGACAGGCCGGAAGATGTAGATTCCGGCGTTATACCACGCGGGTTGGCCGGGCCGGAGCCAGCCGTCACGACGAAGTTCCTCGATCTGCGCGGGTGTCGGTTTCTCGACGAGCCGCGTGAGGCAGAATTTTCCGTCGAAAAAGTTCAACCCGCCTTTGGTCACGTCATCGCCGCCGGTCACTGTGACCAGCCCGGAGAAATCGTCCTCGCCGAAGCGCCGGATCATCTGCGGGTACGTTTCCGGCCGCACGAGGATGTCGCCGTAGGTCAGGAGGAACGAGTCGGCGTCGATGAATTTCCGTGCGACTTCCGGCGCCTTGCCGGTGCCGTCCTGCACGGCCTGGCGGCCGTAGACGATGCGGACGCCCAGCTTGCGGCCGTCCTCGAGGTGACTTTCAATGGTCTCTGCCCGGTAGCCCGTGACAAGGAAGATGTCCCGGATGCCCGCGCCGGCCAGGTCGAGGATGATGTGCTCGAGAATGGGTTTGCCGCGCACTTTGAGCATCGGCTTGGGAATCTCCTGGGTGAGTTCCCCCATGCGGGTGCCTTTGCCGGCGGCGAGGATGACTGCTTTCACGGTGTGCGTTGGCTCCCGAGGTACCAGACGCACGAGACAGAGACAACCAAACTTTCACGCATGTCGCATGATCGTCGCGTGCCCGGGCGGATTCAAGAAAGGAGCGCGGACAGCTTTGTCCGCGTGTTTTAAGTTAGTTCAGGATCGCGCGGACAAGGCTGTCCGCGCTCCTGTATCGGCCCGACCCACGTGCGCGAAAATCAGTCAGTCCGGACGACTCGGTAAAAACTCCGTTCCGCGCCCTCCGGCGCCGGCGCGCTCCAAATCGTGAGGCGGCTCGTCGCTTCAAACACATCGCTGGTGGCCGACCAGACTGGATGTTCGAGTTGTGGGGTGCGCTCGATCTGGTAATGACGCCCAGTCTGGGAGTCGAAACGGGCGGTCACCATGCCGTTGACCACGCGGATGGTTGCGATCAGCAACGGGGCCTGCATCGAACCTTTGGTGATAGTGAAGGAGTCATCAATCGCGCCGGTCTCCCGGAGAAACCGGGCGTCCAGGCGCGGGCCGTCCACGTCGATGACCGTCGAGCCTAGGTTCAGGCGCGTGATGAACATGGCCGGGTGAGGTCCATCGAACTGAAGGAAGGTGGCCTGGCCGGAGCTGCCGGCCACCACATAGACCGTGCCGAAACCTGCCTGCGGCCCTGTGTCGGGCTTCTGGTAGGGGCCGGTCTCCTCCGGCCGACCGCTGGTGCCGTCCACGATCATCGAAGGCATGAGTTCCAGGGAGGTGCCGTAATGGCCGTGCATCAGGTAGGAGCGCTCGTAGCAGTGGCTGTGGCCGCACAGGACGAGGTCCACGCCGTTTCTTTCGAGAAGCGGGCAGACCTGTTCGCGCATCCAGAACAACCGGCCATCGCTGTCGGCGAACGAGTCCGAGTTGTGTGATCCCTTCGTGTAGGGCGGGCTGTGCCAGAAGGCGATGATCCATTCGTTCGTATTGTCGTCGAGGTCGGCCTGAAGCCACTGAAGCATGTCGACGCCGCCGTTGTTGGTGTAAGAAATCTCGGAATCGAGGCAAACGAAGTGAATGTTCGCGTAGTTGAACGAGTAGTAGCGCTCGGTGCCCGACGGAACGCCGCCGGCTTCGCCCTGCATGGGCAGCCTGAAAATGTCCCAATACGCCACCGGCTCAGGTTCGGTCGGGTGGATTGGCGCGTAGGTTTCGTGATTGCCGATGGTCGACCAGAGCGGCCAGCGTCGCAACCCGGCCTGGAACACGTCGAACACCGCCGCCTGGTATTCGGAATCCTTGCCGTAGCCGTAGGCGTTATCGCCCAGCATCAGCCACACGTCCGTCTCGCGGCTGCCCGTGTAGGCCAGGTACGCGTCGCGCACCAGCAACGCGCCCGTCTGGAAGGGCTGCGAGGCCGTGCCGCAATCCCCCAGCGCCCAGATGCGCGTCGGCTTGGCGGAAACCGGCGCAGTGGTGAAATAAAATTCCGCGCCTCGTGCAAGGTTCGTGTCGTTCGCGCCCACCGAGTAATAGTACTTCGTGTTCGGCGCCAGGTTGGTCAACTCCACACATTGGTTGTTCGTCAGGACCTGGCTCCGGGCCTCCCAGACCAATGTGTTGTCGGCGAGACCAAAGCGGACGATGGCGTTCGTCGGCCGGCTGGTGCGCCAGCACACCAGCAGGTTCGTTGTTGTCCCGCGTTGCAAGTAGGGCCCGCGCAGCAACAGCAGCGGGGACGGCGGATTCGTCAGCGTGAAGACGATTTGCAGCGCGTCCACTCCGGAATCCAACACGCCGGTGGACGAACCGAGACCGCCGGCCGTTCGCGAAGCGCTGTCGCCGGTGACTCTTTGCCCGCTGAGCAAGCTGGCGCCCGAGCCGGAGGAGTTGCGGATATCGACCAGCAGGTTCCCGGCGCCCGGGTCGTAGAGGAATGGCGCGGTGAGCGGGATTCGTATGTCGAAGTCCCTCGGCCCTCCCGGCAGCCCCGTGAATTGGCTTGAGATTTGGAGCACGCCATCAAAAACGACCGTGTCATCCGGCCCGACGTTTTGCGCGTAGGTGAAACTCAGCGCGTCCGGGTTTCTCGAAGTTGTGGAGAGATTGATCTGAATGTCGTTGACCGTCGTATTGAAGGCGTTTCCGAAAACCAGGTCGGGCCGGTAGCAAAGTTCCGTAATCCACATCGCGGTGTCGGGTGGGAAGTTGGCCGAGCCGTAGACCTCCTGGATGCGCAGGTTCGGAGCGCTCAACGTGCCGGAGCCGTAACCGGCGGTGACGTTCGCGACGCTGGGCGGCACGATGAGAGTTTGGCCTTTGTCCGAAGGCGGAGGGGCGTTGGTGATCACCAGCAACTTAAGCGCGAAGCTCACGTCCGAGCTCATTCCGGATAATTGGTGCACTTCGACCGCCAGGACGTTTTCGCCCTCCACCAATAGCCCTGGGTCGACGTTCAGGGAAAAGAAGGTGAACTCGGCGTCGCCGGACGCGCCGGGCTGTGCAGCGGGCGTCAGAAAGTCAACCGGCCCCGGATTCATCCCGGTGCGTCCCGCCTCGGTGCCATTCAAGTACACCACCGCGCCGTCGTCCCGCATCACTTGCGCAACGAGATTCGTAACGGATGCGACGCCCGTGATGCTGAAGCGATGGCGGAAGTAATAGGTGATGTAATGGTTGGGCGATGGCGGGCCAGGATCCAGCATCGTTGCCTCCGGGCGGCCTTCGACGGCGTCGCCGAATCCCAGTTCCGCCGGACCTTCCTGCCACGCGCCGTCGATGAACCCCGGCGTGCGCCACACAGTCCCTTGGTCCGTGCCGTTATCGAGATACTTCCAAACCGCGTTGGTCGGAACGAGGATCGTCTGCGCCCTCAAATCAGGACCGAATACGGCAACTCCAGTTGCTGCGCCCGCGAGCAACAGGCGCAGGACGCGCAGATGAACTGCCATGTTAGTCTTCATACGCCGAGCCAAGTGCCTGTGAGCGTGGGGAGCGCAAACAAGGAAGCACAGATTACCCAAACGCGCAATACCCCCTGCCCTCCTGGGCGCGTCGCGAACCGAAGGCCAGGAGCGCGCACAGCCTTGTCCGGGCGATTGTGCCCCCGCCTGAACGGACCGCGCGGACATAGCTGTCCGCGCTCCTTCAGCTCCGGCCGGCCAGTTCCGCGATGTCCTTTGCGAACGCGGCTACGTCTTCCTCCCGGGTGTCCCAGGCGCACATCAGGCGGCAACCGAGCGATCCAATGAACGTGTAAAACTTCCACCCGCGCCGGCGCAAAGCGTCAATCATTGGCCGGGGCAGTTCGGCAAACACCGCGTTCGACTGGCGCGGAAACAAGATTTTCACTGGAGAAATTGGCCGCAGCTTTTCTTCGAGCAGCGCGGCCATCCGGTTCGCGTGCGCCGCGTGCCGCAGCCAGGCGCCATTCTGGAGCATCCCGACCCATGGCGCAGTAATGAACCGCATCTTGCTTGCGAGCTGGCCGCCCTGCTTGCAGCGATAGTCGAACTCCCGCGCCAACTCGCGATCGAAAATTACCACCGCCTCCCCGACGTGCGTCCCGTTCTTCGTCCCGCCGAAGCTGAGCGCATCCACGCCCGCCTGCCAGGTCACTTCCTTGGGCGCGCACCCGAGCGAGGCGACCGCATTGGCGAAACGCGCGCCGTCCATGTGGATTCTCAAGCCAAACGCCTTCGCCTTCGCCCAGATGGCTTTGAGTTCGTCCGGTGTATAGACCGTTCCAAGCTCAGTGGCCTGGGTGAGGCTGATCGCCCGCGGTTTCGGGTAATGGAGGTCCGTGCGCTTGTTCACCATCCGCTCGATGCCGGCGGGATCAATCTTGCCGTTGGGTCCGGAAACGAGCAGGACTTTCGAGCCGTTGGAAAAAAACTCTGGCGCTCCGCACTCAGCGGTCTCGACGTGCGCCAGTTCGTGGCAAAGGATGCTGTGATAGCTCTGGCACATCGAGGCCAGCGCCAGCGAGTTGGCGGCAGTGCCGTTGAAGACGAAGAACACCTCGCAATGCGTTTCGAACACGTCGCGGATCAAATCGGCGGCCTTCTGCGTCCAGGCGTCGTCGCCGTAACCGGTGACGTGCCCGGCGTTGGCTTCGGCCAGCGCGGCCCACGCTTCCGGACAGATCCCGGCATAATTGTCGCTGGCAAAATGGCGGATAGGAGTCGAGGCCGTGCTCATGAACTTGAACAGTTCTAAACTCAATGCGGGCGGGCTTCCAAGCGGGAACTGTTCGGCGAACTTAATTGAATCGACATCGGTCTGGCCACAGGGTTTCATGTGGGTGCGGCCCAACGTTGGTCCCGCGACTATGCGCAGCATTCAAGAACTCATTGAGCAGAATCCAGACGAATGGCTCGCGATCGATGTGAAGGCCGAAGCCGGGGGCCGGCCGAAGGCAGGGGAATTGGTTTACCACGCCAAAGATCGAGATGAAGTCTGGCGGAAGACCAAAGGCAAAAAACGATTGTACATCGTTTTCGCCGGTCCCGCCCTAAAGGAGGGCTACGCCGCCGCCTTCTGACCCGTGAAACTCGACCCTCGGTCCAATCTCATCACTGTCGAGGTAGAAATCTTTAGCGGCGCCAAGAGTCGCATTGTGCGGATGGCTTTGGATACGGGGGCCAGCTTGAGCTTCGACATTGATCTCCATTTCCGAAGCCGAAGGCTGGAGTTCAGGGGGCCTCCGAGAAAGTGAATCGAGCTTGAGGCCGGCCGGTGGCCCGGGCTGTCGTTGGTCGCTTGCGGAAGAACGTGACGCGCTTGAACCAACTCCTGCAACGTGGATTTCGCCTTCGCCTGCTCGTGGCGGTTGCCGGCGGGCTACTCCTGACGCTGGCGTTTCCGCGGTGGAACGTTGCCGGGCTGGCCTGGATCGCGCCGGGCATCATGCTCGCGGCAGCGTTCGGGCTGGAGGGCCGCGGGGCCTTCCGCATGGGATACGTTGCCGGGTTGGCGCATTTCCTCACCTCGCTTTACTGGCTGCTGCACATCCCGGTCATGAAGCTGGCGCCGATCATCGGCTGGCTCGCGCTCAGCGCGTTCCTGTCGCTCTACACCGGCCTTTGGACATGGCTTTGCTGGCGCCTTAGCCCGGCGCCACCCGGCGAGGCGGAGGACGGCTGGAGCCTGCAACTCCAACGGTTCGCGGCCGTACGATGGACACAGCGTGCTCAGTGGGCGCTCGCCTGCGCGGCACTCTGGGTCAGCTTGGAAATGATCCGGGCCCGATTCCTGAGCGGATTCCCGTGGAACCTCCTCGGCGCTTCGCAAAGCCGGATGCTGCCGCTCATTCAGATTGCCTCAGTGACCGGCGTTTACGGCGTCTCGTTCCTCGTGGTGTGGTTCTCGGCGGCGTTGTTTGGCGCGGCGGCGTTGCTAGCGGCGGGTGGACGGTGGGTCCGCTACGCCAAACTCGAAGTGTTGCCGCCGCTGCTGGCCGCCGTCGGCGTCGTTTACTGGGGGCTTTCCTTCGCGCTCCGGCCCGAACCACCGGCGGCGAGCCTGAATGTGGCGCTGGTGCAACCGAGTTTTCCGCAAAGTGTGATCTGGGACGCGGGATCAGACTCGAACCGCTTCGCCAGACTTCTCGAACTCTCCGAGCGCGCGCTGGCGACGAAACCGGACCTGCTCGTGTGGCCAGAAGGCGCCGTGCCTGGAGCCGCTCTCGGCAGGCCGGAAACGTATGAAGCCATCACCAACCTTGTCCGGCGTCACGGGGTTTGGCTCGTCCTCGACGCCAATGACGCCGAACTGGCCCCGCAGCCGCGTTCCGCCGATGACTACAACGTTTTCAACGCCGCCTTTCTCGTCAGTCCGCAGGGCGAGCTTCTGGCCTGCTACCACAAACAGCAGCTCGTCATCTTCGGCGAGTACATCCCGTTGGCCCGCTGGTTGCCGTTCCTCGAACGTTGGACCGGCATGGGCAGCTTCGCCCGCGGAAACGGCCCTGCCCCCTTCCCGATGCCCGCGCTGCGCTGCAAGACCTCCGTGCTGATCTGTTTCGAAGACGTCTTTCCTCATCTCGCCCGCCAGTACGTGGACGACGATACGGATTTCCTCCTGAACCTGACCAACAACGGCTGGTTCGGCGAAAGCGCCGCGCAATGGCAACATGCCGCGAATGCCGTCTTCCGCGCGATCGAAAACGGCCGGCCGCTGGTCCGCTGCGCGAACAACGGCCTCACCTGCTGGGTCGATTCGCGCGGGCGCATCCACGACACCTGCTTCGAGGGCACCCGGGGCATCTACGGCGCGGGATTCAAGCTGGCTAGCGTCCCACTGCTCGGCAGCACGCAGTCGCGGACGTTCTATCGGACTTACGGCGACGTATTCGGCTGGCTTTGCGTCGGGGTGTCCGGCTTGCTCGTCGCGGCGTCGATCGTAAGCAGGAAAGGTTCACCTTCGGCTAGTCGCTGACGCCGGGCGCACGTAGGGTAGGCGTCTCGCCTGCCCAGCGCCGAAGGCGCGTTCCTCGTTGGCCGCTTCGCGGCCGAGGCAGGCGAGACGCCTGCCCTACCTTGCAGCCGCGTTGCCAACCCGCGGCGCTCCGGTTATTCTCCGCCCATGCGCACCGCCTTCAAAGAGTGGGCAGTCGTCGTTGACGCGCTTGGACGCGGGGAACAAATCCTCATCCTGCGCAAAGGCGGTATTGCAGAGGGGCGGGACGGCTTCCAGGTGGAGCATTCGAGCTTCCTGCTCTTTCCAACCCTCTTCCACCAGCAGCGCGAGTCCGTCATCCCGGCGGCGCAGGAGCGATTCGACCAGATATCGCGACAGTTTACTTCCACGGAAGTCGTTCGCCTGGATTTCTTCGCGGAAGTCGTCGCCTGGCGGCGAATCGATTCATTGTCGGCAGCCGAATCTCTCGGCGGCCAGCACGTCTGGCGCGACGAAGTGATCGCGGAACGCTTCGATTGGGGCCGCGCCAAGAACCTGTTCGCCCTGGCGGTGCGGGTCCATCAGTTGCCGCTGACCATTGAACTGCCGATGCTCCCGGCTTACGGCGGGTGCAAGTCATGGGTCGAATTGGAGAAGGAAGTCTCGCTCGTCGGCGCCCATCCGGTGCTGGATCAGCCGGCGTTCGACCACAAGCTCCAGGCGTTTTATTCCGCGTTGAACCCCGTTTGACCTAAAAAGAGCAGTTGAAACCACAGATGGACACAGATGAACACAGATAGGAAGGCTTTACGACGGCGGGTAGCCTCCACGATTCGAGCATCGCGCATTGGGGCCATGAACGGCGGCTGTTGGCACGGAGTCCCGGCTTTAGCCGGCCGGACGTCCTGCCGCCTGAAGGCGGGACTCCTTGCAAGAACCTGTTCATGGAGAGGTTCACCCATTGGTGGAGAGGCTCTCTCCGCTAAAATCTGTGTACATCTGTGTCCATTTGTGGTTTCCGTTCTTCATTTCAGCCGCGAGTGCCGGATTCAGTTTCAATCGTGAACCCAAACCCAAGTAATCAGCGCCTCCCATGACCCTGCCTCCGCTTATTCTTGCCTCCGATTCGCCGCGCCGGGCGCAGTTGCTTCGGCAATCGGGAATGGACTTCCGCATCCTCCCGAGCCGCGCACAGGAAGTCGCGACGGAGCACTTGAGCCCCGTGGAAACCGCGCAGATCAACGCCTACCGCAAGGCCCGCGTCGTCGCGAAGAAAAACCCCGACCACCTCGTGATCGGAGCGGACACCGTGGTCGGGCTCGGCGCCGAGCAGTTCGGCAAGCCCGCCGACATGGCCGAAGCCGCACGGATACTCGCCCGGCTCCAGGGCCGCACGCACCAGGTCGTCACCGGCGTCTGCCTGATACATCTGCGGGCACACCGGCACCGGCTGTTCGCCGTGAGCACGGCGGTCACGTTCCGCAAGCTGCACACGGGGCAAATCCGCCGTTACCTCGGGGCCATCCATCCATTCGACAAGGCCGGCGGCTACGCCATCCAGGAGGAAGGCGACCTCATCGTCAAAGGCATTTGCGGCTCGTTCACCAACGTGGTCGGCCTGCCGATGGAACGATTGCGCGAGGAACTCGAGGCGTGGAGGGTGGGCGAGCGATAGCAACCTCAAAAAACTGATGTCGTTGCACGACATGTTGGCCGACCGGAAAGCGGTGCCGGCTTGACTTTGCCTGCGAAAGCGCAACGCTTCTGCTCGTGAGAACCGTATCGAAACACGAAGCTGCTGAGAGCTTCGAGACGCTTGGAAACCTTGTCCATTCCGGCCAATCAGTCCTCGTCGTCAACGGAGGCAAGCCGTGGCTTAAAATGGTTCCTGCCCATGCCTCCAAAGCCGGCAAATCCGCCGCCGAGTTCAAGGCCCGCTTGGATCGCATTTCCCGCAAGCCCATTTCCCGCGTCACTGACGTGCTCAAGCGTACGCGCCGGTGAGCACTTACTTCGACACATCCTTTCTCGTCGCCCTCTACGTCCCCAACGACCACAGCGCCGCCGCGCTCCGGCATCGTAGACGCCGTGGCCGCGAGAGCATCCCGTTTACCCCACTCCACCGGCTCGAACTCCGCACGGTCGTGCGCCAGTGCGTTTGCAGCCAACTCATCACCGAGGCTCACTGTCGGGACATTCTCCGCCACATCGAGCAAGACCTGGACGATGGGACCCTGGTGCATGAACCGTTGGATTGGACCGGCTCCCTTCGCCGCGCGGACGCCATCGCAGGCCGGCGGGCGATGAAAATGCCCTGCCGCTCTCTCGACTTGTGGCATGTGGCCGCCGGCTTGGAAATCAAAGCTGCCGGCTTTGTAACCTTCGACACCGACCAGTTCGATCTGGCCAGGGCCGAAGGTCTGCGCGCGGTAATTCCGCGGTAAGACGCGGCTCAACAGCGGGCGGCCTTCCGATGGAACGATTGCGCGAGGAACTCGAGGCGTGGGAGCGTGGTGATCGCTAGCAACCTCAAAAAACAGTTTTCGGCGGAGTAGGACGCACCGAGCCGTTGGTGCTTCAGCGTGAAAGCCTGGGACATGACAGCCTGGGGTGGAGCGCGCAGCGCGCAGCCCCAGGTCCGCAAACGCAAAGAACTCCCCAGCCCTGTAAGGGCGCTACCTGCGACACCGATCCGAGTGACGGCCTTTCAGGCCTCGGATAGGTTGTGGGTGACTTTGTCCTGGGCCTGCGCTCGCGGACTCGCTTCAGCCCAGGCTGTAATAGGACGGGCTTTCAGCCCTGAACGGTCAAGAATATTTGTCGCGCCAGGTCCACGCGGGGCACAAGCAAGATTCCGGACTGCCCGTACGGGCGGCCTGAAGGGCCGCAATATTCCAGCCCAGGGCAACGCCTTGGGACCACGGCCAGCCCACCCTGATTCGCCCTGAAGGGGCAGAATAATCCGCGCCGGGAGTCGAGGTGGTTCACGTTCGCGGTTTCATCCCAAGCAATGTCTGCGGCGCGTCGAAGAGAATCGCCCGGGCGACCGCCAGCGCGTCCGACCGGGTATACTGGCCTTGTTCTATCTTCTCCGCCAGCACGCGGGCCAGTTGCCGGCGCACGATGAGGGCCTTGGCATAGGTCCATTCGACACAATAGGCATCCGAGAAAAAGCCGGCCTGCTTGTTGGCCGGCAGCATGTCGAGCCGCTCGGCCATGACCTGCCGGATGACATCGGGAAAGAAGTTGTGCCACCAGTAGCCGGCCAGGCTGAAGTTGGGCAGCTCGCGGGCCAGTGTGCAAAGCGATTGGTTCGCCTGCCGGCTGGCCAGGAAACACTGGAAACGCAGGCGCGGATGGCGGGCAATCATCTCCCCCAATTCCCCAATGGTCCGCGAGTTCAGGCGGCTGGCGGTCTCGAACGGGAGCGGCTCGGCGCCCAGGCTGAATTGAAAGACAATCTTGTCACCGTGCTTTTCGAGTTCGGTGAGGAACAGTTCGTTCACGAAGGCCGCATAAGTGTCGCGTTCGTTAGTTCCCGCCTGGCTGCGTCCCTTCAGGGCGGCTTCCATCTGGTCTTCGCTCACCAGCCGGTAGTGAATGTCGGTCGAAAGATGGGTCGCCGTCGCCAGCACCTTGCCGTAGGGAATGGCGCCGACATAATGGCGCACCGCGGCATGCACGTCGGCCAGCGAGCGAATGGCACGTTCGGGCTTCGGCCGCCCGCTCGCGCCGATGGGCGAAGGGCTTCCCGGCCGACGGCCCCAACAGCGTTCCAGCTCGTAAAGCGCCGTGTCGAATTCGCCCCATTGGCAACGGGTGAAGAAACCCCATTCCAGCGCGTATTGAAGCCGGTTGTCGTCCTCGCCTTTGCTGCGCCGGGCGATTTCCGTTCCGGTGCGGCGGATGTTCAGCCGGTCGAGGATCGCGTGATGCCAGGCCCGATCGTCGGCCCGCTCCCGGATGAGGTCGTCCATGCGCCGCCAGTTGTCCGGTGTGATTGGCTCATGCCAGTCGTAGAGGTCGGCGAGAATGCATCGAACGCCCCACGAGGAACTCGTATTGCGAATGTGCGGCAGGAACGGCAGCGCCTCGGTAATGCGCGCATGGGCCTCGCGTCTGTCAGGCCAGTCCGGATATTGTGTTAGCCGCGCCCCGCTCGGGCAGCCGGCCGAGTAGAGATCGCTCACGACCATGTGATACAACAACACGTCGTGCAGCCCGCGGGCGCCCAACCGCCCGCCGACGAGATGGGTGTGAATATCTAGAACCGGGATTTCGCCGAGGGCGAACTCCAATTCGCGAGTCAAGGAAGCCGAGTTCATGCGTGTCGCGTTGCGCGCGCAGCTTACAGGCATCGGCACAGGGAAAGCAAAGGCTCGACACTGAGAGGGGCGCGCATCCCATTTTCCGCGCAGGCCAGGCCAAACGAACCGTCTCACCCCTCACGCCGGCCCTCTCCCCCTCCGAGGGGGAGAGGGAGAATCGCCGCTCGTCAGTCCGCGCAGTTGGCTGCGCAAGTCGTCCAAAGGCCAGATGCTTGCCACTCAGGAACCAACGGCGACACTAGACTCCCTCTCCCCCTCGGAGGGGGAGAGGGTCGGGGTGAGGGGGCACCCGTGTGACAAGCCAACTGCCGCGACTTCCGCCGCACACATCGTCTCGCCCTTGGAGGGAAAGGTCTGAGGTCAGGGTTAGAAGGCACATGGTTGCACAGATTTTGGGCTTCTGTTCGGTTCCCACCCTCCGCTAGCCTGCGCCGGCCATGACGAAGCCCATGGACCCGTTCATCGCCGACGCCGTGCGCGACATCCCGCGCTCGGGCATCCGCGATTTCTTCGACCTCGTGCAGGGGATGCAGGGCGTCATTTCACTGGGCGTAGGCGAACCGGACTTCGTCACGCCGTGGCACATTCGCGAGGCCGCTATTTACGCCCTGGAGCGCGGCCGAACCAGCTACACTTCCAACCTCGGCCTGCTCAAGCTTCGCGAGGCCATCGCCGCGCATCTGGCTGAAAGATTCCAACTCCATTACAGCCCGAACAATCAGGTGCTCATCGCGGTGGGCGTGAGCGAGGCGATGGATTTGGCGTTCCGCGCGCTGATCAATCCTGGCGACGAAGTGCTCTACCACGAGCCGTGCTACGTGAGCTACGCGCCGGGCATCGCCATGACGCACGGCAAGCCCGTGCCGGCGCCCTGCCGCGCCGAGGACCACTTCGCCGTGCGCGCCGAGGCCATCGAGAAACTGATCACCGCGAAGAGCAAGCTGCTCGTGCTGAACTTTCCGACCAACCCGACCGGCGGCACGATGACGCGCGCGGAATTGGAAAAGATCGCCGCGCTCGTCCAGCGGCACAACCTCGTCGTGCTCACAGACGAAATCTACGCGGAGCTGACCTTCGAGGGCGATCACGTGAGCATCGCCTCGCTGCCCGGCATGATCGGGCGCACGGTCTTTCTGCACGGCTTCAGCAAGGCCTACGCGATGACCGGCTTTCGCATCGGCTATGCGTGCGGTCCGGCCGAGATCATCGAGGCAATGATGAAGGTCCACCAATACACGATGCTCTGCGCCTCGATCATCAGCCAGGAAGCCGCCCTCGAAGCCATCGTCCACGGAGAGCCTGACACCAGCTCAATGCGCGAGCAGTACCGGCTTCGCCGCAATTACATCGTGGACGCTCTGAACAAGATGGGCCTCCAATGTCACCTGCCGCGAGGTTCGTTCTACGCCTTTCCGAACATCGCCTCCAGCGGCCTCACGTCGAAGGAATTCGCCGTGCGCTTGCTGAACGAGGAGAAAGTCGCCTGCGTGCCCGGCAGCGCATTCGGTCCGGGGGGCGAAGGCTTCCTGCGCTGCTGCTTCGCGACGGGGTTGGACAAAATCGAGGAAGCGTGCGACCGGATGGCAAGGTTTGTCGGCCGGCTGAAAGATCGTCAGTAGCCCAGCTCGGCTTTCCTTGCCGCGGCCGTCGGGAGCGGCTCCTTCTTCTTGACGATGGCGGCTGCTCCGGAATCCTTCAACCGCCTGGCTTCGGCGGCGTTGAATTCGGTATTGGCCTGGAACTCCGCCGGCACATCCGCTTCGGCGTAGATGGCTTCCACAGGACATTCCGCCACACAAGCCGTGCAGTCGATGCAGTCCTCCGGGTGGATCACCAACTGATTGTCCATCTCGTAAAAGCAGGCCACGGGACAGACCTCCACGCAGTCCGTGAACTTGCACCCGACACATTTGCTGGTAACGACGTGCGCCATGCGCGGTTGCTAACCTCTTCGGCACCGTGGAGCAAGCCCAATCGTTCAACGCGGGTTGTTCGATTGAACTCAGTTCGCCGCTACGCAGCATGGGATGTCTCCGTAGGGCAATTCGAATTTGGTACACAATCTGGCCCCTGGGCGGTGTCAGTAAGATGGAAACGCTCGACGACGCATGACAAATCCCGGAAAAGCAGACCCTTCTGGACCTTTGAAACCGCGTTCGCCCAGGCGATGGACATTTGCTGGCGGCTGCTCGATCTTCGCCCTCCTCGTCCTCCTCCGCATGATGAACCGGAACAACGGCGAAGTCCCTTCTTCGTCAGGGACCAACGCGCCCCCTCCAGCGCCCGCCGCCGCGCCCTCGACCGAATCGCGCGACCGGCTGCTTGCCCGGTTGCCCCATCGGCGCTCCTCTTCCGAGCCTGCGATCACCGCGGAGCAGTTGGTCGCGAGCAAGGTCCGCCAGTTCGCTCGCAATCGCCGCGCGTTGGCCCACGCCATGGCTGAACACTTCAAGATTGAAGTGCCCGCGGACGTGGAGCGCTTTTTCGCTGCAGTGGAAGCGGGGCATTGGGATGAAATCGATGCGGCGTTCAAGCCTATCGGGGATCGTTACAAAGCAAAGCCTACGCCGCGCGACATAGATGTACTGTGGGGACCGATTCTTGAGACGCTTGGCGCAGCCGAATCCGCACACGACTGGCCGGCGCAACGGCTGCTGGACTATGGAGAGAGCGTGCTCGGCTCTCTTCGCCCTGGAATGGTCTATGTGGGTGGCACCGATCCGGGACGGTTCATCCCTACGTTGCTGAATGAAACCAGTGATGGGGAACGCCATGTCATCATCACTCAAAACGGCCTCGCCGCTTCCTCCTATCTGGATTACCTCAATTTTCTTTACGGTGACCGCCTGGAAACGCTTACCCACGAGGATTCCAATCGCGCCTTCCAGGATTACTATTCCGACCTTCAACGCCGGCTCGAGCACGACAGGAATTTTCCGAATGAACCCAAACAAGTGTTGCCACGGGAAAACAGCAGCAGCAGCGATGCTCCGCGGTCGATCACAAGCAAGGATGGCCTCGTTGAGATTTCAGGATCGACCGCCACGATGGCCGTCAACGAACGGCTGCTCCAAATGCTGCTTCAAAAGAATCCCGAGCTCTCTTTCGCGCTGGAAGAGTCATTCCCATTGAAATCCACCTATGCCGGCGCCACGCTGCTCGGGCCAATCACGGAAATTCGCGCGCAGAATCCACAAAACGCGCTGACCGCCGAGCGCGCAGAGCAGTCCATCGAGTATTGGCGCTCGGTCGCCGAGCAGTTCCGCATCAACCCCGATGAAACCGAGGAGTCGGTCGCATTTAAGACTTACTCCAAACTTGCGGTCGCGCAGGCCAATCTATTCGCCGATCACAACTTCACGACCGAAGCTGAACAGGCCTATCGCATTGCAAACCTGATCTATCCCGCCAACGTCGAGGCAACCACGGGCCTTGCGGGAGTCTTCATGCGCAGCGGTCGCGCGGAGGAGGCCAATCAAATGCTGGACCAATTTGCCCGCGACCATCCGAATCAGCGCCGTGCTGTCGAAGACTTCCGCAGGAGTTTCGCGTTTGCGACAGGGCAACGAGTTTCCAGCCAACGGTGAGCGGGAAGTCGCGCCGTACGGAGTTGAAACGTTGGACGAAGTGGAACACTTCTTCGATGCGGTGGAAGCCAACCGCTGGGACGAACTCCATGCCCTGTTTGAATCCATTTCGGCGCGCCATCGCTCCACTCCGCCGGTTCGTGAAATCGATGCCGTCTGGCCCGCCATCCTCGACACGTTCGGCGCAGCCCAGCAGGCCCACGACTGGCCCGCCCAGAAGCTGCTGGACTATGGGCAGTCGGTCCTCGACTCGCTGCGACCGGGCATGGTCTACCTGGGCGGCACCGATTCCGGCCGTTGGGTCCCGGCCCTTTTAAACACCAGCGAGGGCGAAGGACATGCGGTCATCACGCAGAATGCACTAATGGAGGAGCGTTACCTTGAGTATGTGGGCCTTCTCTATGGCGATCGCCTCGAGACCCTCGGACCCGATGACGCCAAGGCCGCCAGACAAGCCTATCTCGACGACGCCCGAATGCGACTCGAACACGACCAACAATTTCCTGACGAGCCTCGGCAAGTCCGGCCCGGGGAAAACATCCGGTTCAGCACTGGCGCAGGGGAGACCGGATTCGGCGATGGCCGCGTCCAGGCCTCCGGCATGAACTCCGTGATGGCCGTCAACGAATTCCTGCTTCAAAGGCTGCTGGAAAAGAATCCCGACCTCTCCTTCGCTTACGAGGAATCCTTCCCGATAAAGTCCACCTTCGCCGAGGCCTCTCCCGTTGGCCCAATCATGGAATTGCGTGTGCGCGACGAGCAAAACACACTGACGGCCGAACGCGCCGCACAATCGGTCGATTATTGGCGCGCGATGACGCAGCAGTTGATGGCCGATCCTGAATTCACTCAATCGCATCATGCGCGCGCCTCGTATTCCAAGCTGCTTTCGTCCCAGGCCGGATTGCTGGTGGAGCGCAATTTCCCCGCCGAGGCCGAGCAAGCCTTTCGCTTCGCCAACGAGCTTTGCCCCTCCAGCCCCGAAGCCGTCTACCGCTACGTGAATTGGCTTGTGGCGCAGGGCCGGATTCAGGACGCCCTGCCGGTGGCCGAAGCCGCCGTGCGGGCCGACGTGAACCATCAACATCAGTATCGAGGCCTGGTCGCCGAACTGAATAGATTGAGAACAAGGTGAGTCGTGGCCATGAACGCAGGCATGACACCCTGCATCGTCAGCAGCAACGTAGGGCAGGCGTCACGCCTGCCCTGGCCGCGCAGCGGCCAAACGATGACGCGCCTTCGGCGCGGGGCAGGCGAGACGCCTGCCCTACGTTCTCCGGCCGCATCACAGCTTCCGCACCTGAATGCTGCCGGCGCTGCTGCGGAGGACGACCGGCTTGCCGCCCCCGTTGACCGATCCCTTGAGTTGATTGCGGGAGGGTTTGCCCGTGGAATCAACTGCGAGCTCGCTGCTCACGTTGCCGGCTGACGTCGAGGCATCCAGGTCGAACGCGGAGCTTTCCGCCACGCTGATTGTCACGCCGCCAGCGGAGGTGCTCAGATTCACCTCGTCGGAGAGAGGCGACGCGAAACGGGCCGTGATGCCGCCACCGGAACTCTTGCCGTCGACTTTGCCCGCCACGTTGATGACGTTAATCCCGCCCCCGCTAGTCTTCACCTGAACAGCTCCCTGAAAATCTTTCACATTCACCGGGCCGCCCGAGGTCTTCCCATCCAAGGATCCCTTGCCACCGGAAACATCGATTCCCCCGCCGCTGGTCTTCACCTGCTGTTCGCCCTCGCAGTCCGCGACCCGGATGGGGCCCCCCGCCGTACTGCCGTCCAGCGGGCCGTGCAGTCGGATGAACTGAAGCCCGCCCCCCTTCGAGACGACCTTGACGTCTCCGGTGAGATCGCTCACGGCCACGGCGCCCCCGGCGGTCTTGAGCTAGGCATTGAACTGTGCGGGCACCGTGATCGTGTATTTGGCTTCGGTGCGCTGCTTGCCATTCGAGGATCTGTTACCCGGGGTCTGCGCGCGGGACGTAATGGTCACTTCATTGCCCTCCGGCGTAATGCTCACGGGCCGTTCCGCCAGGAACTCCTCCTCTTCAGCCTGGGAAGCCATGCCGACTCGGCGGAGCACTTCCACGACGACTTCGTTGGCGGCATGGGTGCTCACGTCGATGGACCCGAAGTCCACGTCCACGACGATCGTGCCGCCGGGCTGCACGGCGAAACGCTTGCTGATTTTCTCCTCCGAATCGGCGCAGACAGCCACTGCGGTGGCGAGCAACAGAACGAGTGATAGTTTCATAGTCTCAATCCTTCATTACGGTTGTAGTTTGTCGTTAAACGACACGACCCGTTGTTTGGATCGCAAAAAGGAAAACCTAGGGAATGAGCACCGCGCGATAAAAGCGGAATTGCAGCGCACTGGCATTGGCATCGTTGAACTCGGCTGTGCCAGTCGCCGGATGCACCGTCGTGACTGGGCTCCACGCTGCGAGGTTCGTCGAACCTTCGACCAAATACGTGCGAGCCGAATCCCCAGTCAACTGCCAGCGGATCGCCCCGGTATTGTCGCGCCCGAGGTATTTCAGAATCGGTGGCGGCTCCGGGCAATCCGGATACAGGCGCACTTCCTGCGTCGTGGCGAGTCCCGCGGCGTCCGTCACCTTGAGTATGATGCTATAGAAATAGCTTTCTCCATCGCAGCCAACGGGCGAGATCACAGTCGTCGTCGCGCAATTCGTGTCCACCGGATCGGCGTGCGTATGATGGTTGTGGTGCAGGATGGTCTGCCACTCGCACGTGAGCTGGTCGGGACCGTGCTCGGCGTCTGAAATGGTTGCGGTCAAGGCGTAAGTGGTTTCGCTCGTCAACGGATAGCGCATGCCATTGGTCGGACTGGTTATGGAGACGCAGGGCGGCGTGTTGTTTACGGAAACAATGAGGGCGGCTTGCGCAGTGGCATTGGAGGCGTCTGTAACTGTTAAGATCACCTCAAATGACGTCGGCATTCCGGCCGGAGCGATGAACGTGTGCGACGGGTTTGACTGAGTGCTGGTCATCGAGCCGTCGCCGAAGTTCCACAGATAGGTCAATGGCAACCCTTCGGGATCGGCCGACGCGCTACCGTCAAACTGCACGGCAAGCGGGCTGGGACCGTAGCCCTTGTTCGCCGTCGCCACGGCTTTTGGCGCTTGGTTCCCACTGCCCGTGTAGCGAATGCGCGTGATGTTGGACGACCAGCTCACATAATACAGGCTGCCCTCCACCGGATGCGTGGCGATGCACACAATGCCCCCGCCGTTGGTGAGAAAATCACGCACCACGACCGGTCGGTTGTTGGTGTCAAAGACGAAGTTCCGGATCCACGCCCCTTCATAGTCGCCGTGGAAATAAGTGTTCTTGTACATCGGGGGAAAATCGTCGCCCTCGTACCACGTCCCGCCGATGGAACTGGTCCCGCCGAACTGCAGTCCGGACACGGGCGAACCCGTCGCGCCGACATTCGTGACCGCCGCGGCGCCGGTCGGAGTGTAGACCCCCGTCCGTGCCGGGCCGATCTCATGCTTCCAATCAATGGCCGGGCGGGTGTGGACGAAGCGCGGAATGCTCGCGGGCACTTGCACGCTTGTGTTGCACGGATTGGGCCAGGTCGGCGGGTTGAGGGAGTCCTGACGCAAGAGGTCGCGGAAATAAAAGTATTGCTGCGTGCAACCACCCGTCCCAAACAAGGGATTCGGGGCATCCTGGTTTCCCACATTGCTGTTGCGATAACTCGTTAGGGCTTCCAGCCCCTCGTAGAGCGGCCAGCCGAAGTTTTGTCCCGGTCCCGTCGCCACGTTCAGATCCTCGAACGTGCGCCAGCCGACGTCGCCGATGTATAGCGCGCCCGGGTTGGCATCGGCCTGGGAGTGGCTGCCGGTGCCCGGACGGAGCGTCGCGCGATACGGATTCCGCAAGCCGAGACACCACACTCGCGACCGCGCGGAACGAGGCTTGCTTGGCTCGTAAAACGGGTTGCTGGGCAATCCGTCACCCGTCTCGGGATCCATTCGGACGATTTTGCCGGAGAGGCAATCCACCAGTTGAGCCCGCAACGCCCCGATGTTTTCTTTGGGTCGAATAATGCCTTCGGACAGGGCCTGGGTGAAATAGGTCTCGGGAGCGCTCCCAAGGTCCGTGGTGCTGTAACTCCCGCCATCCCCGCAGACGGCCAGCAGCGAACCATCCGTCCCGAATACCAGCGAACCGACCCCGTGCGACTGATACGTGATTGGAAAGCCATTCGTGATGTTCTCGCCGAGCAGCACTTTCCGGCTGGCGGGATCGACACTACGAAATCCATCGGAGGCGCGAGCCGTGCAGCGGGTAATGCGCCCAATCGTCGCCATGAAATACTCGTTCGTGTCCGGGTGGTAGGCTGGCGTTCCGAACTTCGTCAAGTGATGGTGGTCCACCACGTAAGACAGATACAGGAATCCGTTCTGGCGGAAATTCGGGTGCAGCGCGAACCCCAACAGGCCGAAGTCACGCCAGCCGCCCACTTCTTCGCGAAGATCAATCAACGGCACCGACTGCTTGACGCCGTTCTCGACAATCCAGACCTGGCCGCCCCGCTCCCAAACGTACATGCGCCCGCCGGCGGTTTGCTGGTCAGGCTCGAACGTGAGCCCCACGACTTCATTCCACGGTCCCAGGACCGCTTCCTCCGTAAAGCCCGGCGGCAGCGTTGCTGCACCAGCCCAGTGGCTGCCGCTCCACGCCAGGCCGAGCAGGAGCGCGCCCAGCGACACGTTGCCAGCGACCTGATGCCCGGCAGCCGCTCGCGCTTTTGGGATTATCAGGCCCGGTTTGGAAGCGGTTTTCATGCCGAATCAGCAGTGCATGCAGTCAGGGAAATATGCGGGCAATAAAGCACATCCGACTGTGAAACACGAGTAACATTTGCGTCACTCCTTGATCGCGCTGAAGAATTCCCCTCATAGTTGCGGGTCGATGAACGCCCATCTCTATTTCGGCGGCCTGCTGGCCATCGAGTCGCTTGCAGCCGCGACATCCTCAGCTGCCACCCCGCAGCCGACGAATGCCGCCCCGACTCTTGAAGCCGTCCGCAAGAAGCGCGATTTGCCCGCGCTCGCTGTCGTCGTGGTGAAGGATGGAAAGATTTGCGACCGTGCGGCAGTGGGCGTGCGCAAGCTCGGCGACCCCACGCCCGTGACCACCAATGACCTGTTCCACATCGGCTCCTGCACCAAGTCCATGACCGCGACGCTGGCCGCCCTGCTCGTGGAAGAAGGCAAACTCCAATGGACGACGACCGTCGCCCAGGTCTTTCCCGAATTGAAGATGGACAAGCGATACGAAGCCGTGACGTTGGAACAATTGCTGATGCACCGCGGCGGGTGTCCCGCCGATCCGCCAGCGGCGGCGTGGGCGCAGGCTTGGAAACAAACAGGCACGGCCACCGAACAGCGTTTCCAATTCATCCAAGCCGTCCTCAGCAAGCCGCCCGCGGCGACGCCGGGCAGCCAATACATTTACTCCAACCAGGGTTACGCCATCGCAGGCGCGATGCTCGAAAAGCTCTCGAGGAAACCGTGGGAAACGCTTCTCAGCGAGAAACTGTTCCGCCCCTTGGGCATGAAATCCGCCGGGTTCGGAGTGCCCGGCGCCATTGGCAAGTTGGACCAGCCCTGGGGACACGCCCGTTCTCTTTCGAGCACCACGCCCGTTCAGAAGGACAATCCGCCGGCCATCGGTCCCGCTGGCACAGTGCATTGCTCGCTGGACGATCTCGCGCGTTTCGTGATGCTCCACCTCCGGCGCGGCCAGGGCGGAGGCAGCCTCCTCAAGCCGGAAACGTTTCGCAAACTCCACACGCCGCCCGCGGGAGAAGACTACGCCTTCGGCTGGCTTAGCCTGGAACGCGGATGGGCGGGAGGCAGAGCGCTCATGCACAACGGCTCGAACACCATGTGGTATCTGGTCATGTGGCTTGCGCCGGAAAAGAATTTCGCTGTCATCGCGGCCACGAACATCGCGGGCGACAACGCGGAGAAAGGCTGCGACGACGCCGCCAGCGCCATGATTCAGAAGTGGCTGGCGGATCATTGACTTCCCACGGCTCTACGTGTTGACTCAGCCCCGCCCCGGCGGGGCAATGGAGCGGCCTCCAAACCGCACCGATGTCACTCAATGCGAATTGGCTTCGATAAACACGCCCTGCCGAACGGAGCCAGCGATCACGACTAACGCCATCCCGTATGACCTCTTCTTCTTCCCTCGCCGGACGCGCCCTGTTGGCCGTCGTATTGATGATTGGCTTTTACATCCTCGCGGTGGCCATTGCCGCCGGACTGATTTACCTCCCGTACGCCGAGTTCACCTACGCGAATCGCATCCACCCGAAGCTCGCTATTCTCTGCGTCGTCGGCGCGCTGGCGATCGTGTGGTCCGTCCTGCCGCGGTTCGACAAATTTGAGTCGCCCGGACCGCACCTCACCCGGGACCAACACCCGCGGCTCTTCCAGGAACTCGATGGCGTCGCCAAATCCGTGGGACAGGAAATGCCCGCCGAAGTGTATCTCGTGCCCGATGTGAATGCCTGGGTCGCCCAGCGGGGCGGCATCATGGGTTTCGGCAGCCGGCGCGTGATGGGATTGGGCCTGCCGCTGATGCGCACGCTCACCCAGTCGCAATTCCGCGCCGTGCTCGCTCACGAGTTCGGCCACTACCACGGCGGCGATACGAAACTTGGCCCTTGGATCTACAAAACCCGCGGCGCCATCGGCCGAACACTCGAATCTCTTGGGCACAGCTCGTGGCTTCAGCTCCCGTTTCTCTGGTACGGAAAGATGTTTCGTCGCATCACGCACGCCGTGTCGCGACGGCAGGAATTCGTCGCCGACGAACTCGCGGCCCGTGCCATCGGCTCACAACCGCTGATCGGCGGCTTGCGAACCATTCACGGTGTGGCGCCGACCTTCGACGCCTACTGGATCAACGAGTGCGCGCCGGTATTGAATGCCGGATTCCGCCCGCCGCTCGCGGAAGGCTTCCGACAATTCGTGCAGGTCGGCAAGATCGCCGAGGCCATCGGCAAGCAAATCGACGAAGAACTCAAAAGCGGCAAGGCCGACCCCTACGACACCCATCCCCCGCTCAAGGAACGCATCGCAGCGGTCGAGCATCTGCCGCCCGGGGACATCAGCCGGGACGATCCGCCCGCCACGACGCTGCTGGCCGATGTGCCCGCGCTGGAGAATCAGTTGCTGGCAACCCTGGTCAACCCGGACGCCGCCGGAAAACTCAAACCCATCGATTGGAGAGAGGTCTGCGCACGAGTGTATTTGCCGCAGTGGACCGCCCTCTTGAAAGCCAACCCCGACGTGTTGAGCGGCGTCACGCCCGAATCCTTGCCCCAGCTCGCCGCTGACGCCAAAACGTTCGGCAAACGTTGCAAGGATCACGCGGGCGAAAAGCCCGACGACGAAAACGCCGAGGATCTGGCTGGCGCGGTGGTTGGCGCGGCGCTGAGCGTCCTCCTTGCGAATCGAGGCGCCAAAGCCGATGCCATGCCGGGCCAACCGATCACCGTGACTGTCGGATCAACCACGATTGAACCGTTCACGATATTGCGCTTGCTCGCACAGGGCGATCTGTCCGCGGAAGCATGGCAGCGCCAGTGTAACGAGTTCGTGATTCAAGGAATGGATCTGGGAAAGGTCCCAGTAGCGAATCCTTGAGTCCCATCCCCACTCCCATGCCCGGCGCCTCCAAACCCTCCAACCCGCTTCGCAAGGTGGCTGAATCCTTGCGCGCAATCCGTTCGCGTCACCATGAACGGCACCGGCCGACGGGTTTCGGGTTCGCGTTCGCCGACCGCGTCGACTACCTCAATCGCGAAACGTGGGACGCCCTGACGGTCCACGCCAGCCTCTTCCTTCGGCGCGATCTGCTGCGCGCGCTCGAAGAGCACGGCCCGGAAAACATCGTGCCTCGTTACGCGATGATTTTTCGCGGCGACAAACCGGTCGCCGCGCTCGCGGCGCAAATGGTCACCGTCACCGGCCGTCAGTTACGCCAGGAGAATGGAGGGCGTCCCGCCAACCTGCTCCGCCTGGCCCTCGCGCCCGCCGCGAAGGTCGCGAGCGCCAACTTCCGCGAGCGCATCCTGATTGCCGGCAATCTGCTTTCCTGGGGATTTCACGGCATCGCGTTTGCCGGCGATGAAGATCCCGCGGCGCTTTGGCCGGGCGTGGCTGAGGCCCTCTATCGCATCCGCCGCTCTGAGCGGCTGACCGGCCAGACCAACTTCGTCCTCGTGAAGGACCTGACCGAACAACAGCGCGGCCTCGATGCGCTCCACCGCTTCAGCTATCGCCCGCTCGAAACCGAGCCGAACATGGTGCTGACCCTCGACCCCGCCTGGCGCACGTATGACGATTACCTCGCCGCACTCGACGCCAAGTATCGCCGCAACGCAAAGGATCAGTTGAAGAAACTCGCCGGAGCTGGATGCACCATCGAACCCGTCACGGATCTGGCGCCGCACGCGCGCCGCTTGCACGAACTTTACCGGGCGGTGCAAGGCAACGCCTCGGTCCGGCTCGTCACGCTCACCGAGAATTGCCTGCCTGCGATGGCCCGCGCGCTCGGAGACGATTTCCGCTGCACCGCCGTCCGGCGCGGCGGGGAAATGCTCGGGTTTGTCACCAGCCTGCGCGATGGCCCGACGGCCATCGCCTACTACATCGGCTTCGACCGCACGGCCGCCGCGGAAGGGCTGCCCATCTACCTTCGGCTCCTGCATTGCACCATCGGCGACGCCATCGACTGGCGCTGCCGGCGTCTCTCGCTGGGCCGCACCGCGCTCGAGCCGAAAGCCGCGCTGGGCGCCAAACCGGAACCGATGACCGTCTGGCTGCGCCATCGCCTGCCCGCGTTGAACTGGCTCCTGCGCGGCATGCTCGGCGCCGTGCCGCACAACGAAGCCCCGGAACGGAATCCGTTCAAGGCCGTGGCGGGGAAACCGTGAATGCCATTCTTTATGGCCCACCAGCCCAACAACATTTTTGCCGGGACGCAGGTCGTTTCGCTCGTCGAAGTGCGCTGGAAACACGCCATGCACCTGCTGCGCCTGCTGCTCACCAGCGGGGCCACCTTGCGCGAAGCCCGCGTGCCCGTGCGAGTCGAGGCCAACCGCGAACGCCTGCTCTCCGTCAAACGCGGCGAACCACCGTGGGCCGAAGTGGACGCCTGGCGCAAGAAACTCGCGCCTGTTGACTACTCTGCTATACATGTCCCGGAACGCACGCGTGCGTTGTACAGAATCGAAGGATTCTGCAATGTTGGACCGAGGTTGTCCCACGCTCGTCGGTAAAATGCAGCCGAAATGGCAAACTCACACTTAATCGAAGCACTTGGCTATCGCGATTCCAGGAAATTTCTTCCGGCGAGCGAGACGGACAGACTTCCTGCGAGCGAGCTTTCCTTTGCAATCCGGCACACGGCACATGTTTGTGAAGAGAAATCGGACGCCGGTGAGGATTGCAGTTTTCTCGGAACATACATTTTGCAAGAGCAATCAGGTGCCCCCGCCGTCCCGGTTGTTTACGTCTTTGAAACGGATTCCGATTCAACAGCAAAGACAATTCACCGGATCGTTTGGAATCAAAATTTAGTTCCTTTCATCATTATCGCGACTCGTTCCACGGTTCGCGTCTATCCGGGATTTTCGTTCGGCAAGGATGAAGATAAGGCATTGGTTTCCGTCACAAACATTGCAGCAGTTTTGCATGAACTTTCGGCCTTCAACGCTTCATCAATAGACGACGGCTCGATTTGGCAGCAATGGGGTCATGCCGCAAGTCCAAGCGAGCGCGTCGATGAAAGCCTCCTCAGCCATCTCAAAGTCCTCGAGCAGTGTCTGCAAAAGCAAGGGATGAATCGTGAAGCATCTCACGGACTCATCGGCAAGTTTGTTTATCTCTACTACCTGCGACATCGCGGCATTCTTTCGGATCGCAAACTGGAGAATTGGTCCATCGCTCCACAGGATTTGTTTAGCCGTAATGCGACTCTGAAAGCGTTTCGTGCGGTCAACGACGAACTTCAAGACTGGCTCAATGGTTCAGTGTTCCAACTCGGCGATGAAGCCCTGGCGAGTATCTCGCAAGCTCAGCTTCGACTCGCGGCCGGCGTCTTTGCCGGTGACTCTGCCAGCGGGCAACTGCACCTCGACTTTCAAGCATACGACTTCTCTCATATTCCGATTGAGACGCTTTCCTGTGTTTACGAGCAGTTTTTGCATGACGGGGAAGAGAAAGCTGGAGAAACACGAGGCGAGACTCTGGGTGCTTACTACACTCCAATTCCCTTGGCTGACTACGTGATCACTGAAATGGAGCGGAAGCGCCCATTGAAGGAGGGAATGCGCGTGCTCGATCCTTCGTGCGGGTCTGGCGCCTTCCTCGTTCAATGTTATCGGCGACTCATTGAGAAAAGAATGCGCTCAGAAAAGCGCTCGCTCAAAACGACGGAACTTCGCGAACTGATGACGAACCACATTTTCGGAATCGACCGCGATGACGATGCCTGCCGTGTTGCCGAGTTGAGCTTGATTCTCACGCTTCTCGATTACGTCAGCCCTCCAGATTTGGAGAATACCACGTTCAAGCTCCCGAGCCTTCGAGACACGAATATCTTCAAAGATGACTTCTTTGATTCCAATGGAAAATGGCAGGCGCGGTTTCGCGACCAACGATTTGAATGGATAGTTGGAAATCCGCCGTGGGCTGAAGTCAAAGGTAATCCCGTCTCTAACCATGAATATTTCTTTGCAGGAAAATGGATTTCGTCGCACAAGAGTAGTCATCCAACAGGGGGAAATCAGATTGCGGAGGGCTTTCTTTGGAAAGTCGGCGAGCACATGGCAGCAAATGGTGTGGCGGGTTTGCTCGTGCCTGCTATGACGTGGTTCAAAAAGGAATCTGTCGCGTTCAGGAAAAGCTTCTTTTCAAGACGAGAGGTTTGGTGCCTTACAAATTTCGCGAACTTGGCGTATGTGCTGTTTGCTGGACGCGCCGAAAGTCCCGCTTCAGCAGTTTTCTTCAAGGCAAAGTCGCCCGGCGACGAGCACACGATTCTTACGTTTGCTCCTTTCGTCGCGGAACAGATCGCCAACCGTCCCGAAAAGGCCAACAAGAGAGCCGTAACGTGGAATGTCGTGGTGAACGGGTCTGAACTGCGGGATGTTTCAAATGCCGCAGCGAGCGAAGGTGACGGCCTGATTTGGAAGCTCGCGATGTGGGGATCAGGCCGCGACAAGCGATTGCTTGATCGCCTGCAAAACTCTCATCAGTCATTCGAGAACTTCTGCGCTGAGATCAAGCTTCTCGCACATCAGGGATTTGAAACGAGGCCCAAAGGGAAAGCTGCTTCGAGTGACGTTGAGTATCGCGAAGAGTTGGTCGGTGCAAAGAAGGTGTCCTTCTCAAAGTTGCGGGAAGTCGGTCGTATCTTTTCATTTCCACCGCAAGCACTTGGAACAATTGCTGAAGCAGATGCTTTCATTCGCAAACGTGGTGGACTTGCTGGACTGGAGGTTTCGAAACCTCCTCACATCGTGATGGACGCTTCGCGTCGATTCGCGGTGTTTTCAAATGAGTTCATCGCAGTACCTCCGCGGCAGGTTGGAATAGCTGGAGCGCCCGGCAGTAAAGACATTTTGCGCGCACTCAGTCTCTACCTTAGTTCCGAGTTCTGCACGTATCATCAGTTCTTCGTGTCGCCGAAGTGGGGCGTCGACCAGAATCTCGCGGATCTCGACGCGCTGAAGAAACTTCCTGTCTCGTTGGGAAATCTAACCGTAGAGGAAATTCAGGAATGGAACGACATTCAACGTGAACTTGCTTCACTTTCAACGAAGCGCTTTGAACCACTCGGGTGGAGCGATCGCGAAGAGCAGCGGTTCACGGAATTGCTCACAGTTTTGAATTCGAAAGTCTTCAAAGCTCTGCGAATTCGCTCTCCCGACCGCTGGCTCATCGAAGATTTCGTTCATCTGCATTTGCAACTGAACAAAGGCAAGGTAACGCATGACGTGATGCGCGCTCCGACTCCCGGAGAATTGCAGACCTACTTGAGTGTCCTTCGTGATAACTTGGATAGCCTTCTTTCAGCCGGTCGTGGCGTCTGCCACAAACTCGAGGCAGTCACAACCAAGGAGTCAGCGTTTATTTCAGTCGCGCTGCAACGCACATCGGAACCGGTGAGCCCGCGAGCAATCTCGGCGGACGACGCGAGCGCGTCAGCCTTGCTGAATATACGAGACCGACTGCGTCAAAAACACAGTCAGTGGCTTTACTTTGATCGTGGTCTCAAGATTTACGACGGCGGCAAACTTTACCAGTTCAAGCCCATGCAGCGACTTCATTGGACACGTCGTCAGGCTGTTTTAGATGCCGATGAAATTATCGCCGAAGCCGCTTCTCACGGCGAGACCACATGAGTAACGCCGAACGCAGCAGTGCGAGCGGCGTTCGATCGCTCAGTGCAGTTTACCTCGCGCAACTTCGCGAACACGCTTTAGCGCTCGTTTGGATGGGTTATCAGCGAATGGTGTCAGTTGATTACTCCGCAGCCGAAGAGGATACCATCACTGGTGAGTTGGCCCGTCACATGGATGAGATCACTCAAGACGAAACGGCTCCGCCCTGGACGGAGCACTACACAGTGAAAGAGCAGGTGCGCTCCCACACGACTGAAAAGTTCGGCAAGAGACGCCCGATCGTCGATGTTGAGTTCGAGCGGCACAAACGTGGCAAACGCCCACGTCTGCGCTTTGAGGCAAAACGTTTGGGACGAGGCGCGACAGTGGGAGACTATTGCGGCTGCGAGGGCCTCGGAGCTTTTGTTGATTGTCACTATTCTCGAACTCACGACGAAGTTGGCATGCTCGGATACATCCAAATGGGAACGGAAGAGGAGTGGCGCAAGAAGCTGGAGAGAGAATTGGTTCCGAGAGCGCACAGTGTCGTTTCTGGTGGTGAGTGGAAGCGTGTTGAAGTTGTCGGTGGACCCCCGCACACATTCCAGACAAGGCACGCGGACAAGTTTGCTGTGAAGTTCCTTCTTCTGCACGTTCTGCTCAGATTTTCGCGCCGCATGACGAATTGATGATCATTGTCCCACATCTCCACCACATCGTCGCAGCCCAGACATGTGGTCTTAACGGACAACGCCAGCAGGGGGCACCCTGTGACCCCTAACCTTGCTGGCGAGAGCCTGAATTGGGTCAACTTTACTTGCGCAGCGCCACGGTCTCGTGGTGATCCGGAAGGCTCAACGCCAGCACGGCCCAGCTTGTCGCGGCGGCGGAGAGCCAGGAGTCGCGGCCGTGGGGGAATCCGCTGTTCATGGTCGGCATGAAAAGTTCGGGCGCGCTTACTTGGTCTCGCGCGCGACCAGGACCGCGCCGCCGGTGATGCCCGCGTCGTCGCCCAGGCGGCTGGCGACGATCTCGATGCCTTTGGCGGTGCCGGGCAGGGCGTGCTTGCGGGCCACCTTGTCGATGATGGGCAGCATGTCGTTCTCAAGCTGCTCGATGACGCCGCCGCCCAACACGATCCGCTCGGGGTTGAACAGATTGATCAAGTTGCCGCAGGCGATGCCGGTGTATTCGGCGGCCTGGTCGATGATTTTTTCGACAAACTTGTCGCCGCGTCGGATGGCTTTGCGCAGGTCGCCGCTGCGCAGGTCGGCCAGGTCGGGGCCGAGCATCTCGGTGAGGACGGTTTCCTGGCCGTTCTTCACGCCGTGCTGGATGGCGCGGAAGATGGCGCGGCGGCTGGCCAGAGCCTCGAAGCAGCCGCGATTGCCGCATCCGCACTCGGGCCCATTGACGTCGAGGACCATGTGGCCAATTTCGCCCGCGGTGCCGTTAAAACCGGTGTAAGGCTTGCCGTCGATGAAGATGCCGGCGCCAATGCCGGTGCCGAGAAAAATGCCGATGAGATTGCGCGGCTTGGCGTGATATTCGGCCTCGAATACGCCCAGCGCGTGCAGCTTGCAATCGTTGTCGACGAACACGGGGAGATCGAGTTCCTTTTCGAGCTGCTTCTTCAAGGGCACGTCTTTCCAGCCGAGGTTGGGAGCGAAAATGACGCGACCTTCGGCGGTGTTGACGGCGCCCGGCGCGCCGACACCGACGCCGCGGACTTGCTTGATCGAGAGGTCGCATTCGTCGACGGCATCATGAACGCACCGGGCGATGCGTTCGATGACGCCCTCGGGCCCGCGCTCGGCCTTGGTGCTGAGTTTCATCTGCCCGATGCAGTTGAATCCGGGGTCAAAGAGGCCCGCGAGGATCTTGGTGCCGCCGAGGTCGACACCGATGAGGTAGGGGGATTTGGGGTCGGGCATGGGGGGCGAGGGTTCGGTGTGCGGTTCTTAGTAGTCAGTCAGGTGCGAGTTCCGGGTTCCGAGTTACGTGATGCGTGGTGCGTGGTGCGTGATGCGTCAAGCACGAGTCGGGCATCCGGCAATACTTGACGCAACACGCAACACGCATCACGTCTCACTTCGCCGCCAGCACCGCCTCGGTCTTCTTTTGCAGTTCATGGCTGATTTCGTCGGGCGCCCGGTTGCCGTCGATGATGTGGAAACCGTAGGTGGTTTGCAGGCGATGAAACTGCCCGGCGATCATCGCCTGGTAGCGGATGAAGCTGTCGAACATGTCGCGCGACAGGCCCAGGTCCATGCCGCTTTCCCAGTAGTCCAGCGCGAAGTCCTTCGCGAAATTGCGCTGCACGAGCGTTTCGGGGGAGACCTTGAGGTAAAACACCGAGTCGGGGACCAGCGCGATGCCGTAGAGGTTTTGCAGCCAATGCATGTCGATGCCGCGAACGAGGTCGCGGGCCATGAGGGTGTAAATGTAGCGGTCGGCCAGCACGACGAATCCGGCCTTGAGCGCGGGCAGGATGGAGTTTTCGAGCTGGTCGGCGAAATCCGTCGCGTAAAACAGGCTGAAGGTGGTGCGGCTGAGAATATTTCCCTTTTTGGCCAGCTCGAGTTCCTCACTCACGAGCGAGGAACGCTTGAGGCCGACTTGCGCGGTGGCGTGGCCGCTGCCTTCCAGCCAGGCGACGAGCCGGGCGATTTGCGTCGAGCGTCCCGAGCCGTCGGCCCCTTCCACGACGATGAGCCGGCCGGCCAGGCGATTGAGGTCCACGTCGGGCATGCCATGGCCGTAGAAGCGCCGGGGCGTGCGCAGCGGAACGACGATGCGGTTGCGCGAGGGTTTGCGGGCGGCAGGGCGGGCGTTGGCGGTCATGTTCAATTTACGGAAATCAAGGCTCTGAAGTTGGGCTGTGGTTTGAGGATCGCGTGGTCGGCCGCGAAGTTCGGCAGCCGGAGCCGCGAAGCCAGGATTTCACGGACGACGCTTTGTTGGGCTTCGATGGCTTGATTGGCGTCGAGCGTGATGAAACTGAACTCGGGCGCCATCGCCAGGTATTGCTCGAGGATGCGCCCCTGGAAAATACGGAAGCTCTCGTAAGGATCGCCCGAGAGCTCCAGGTCCATGCCCGCTTCGAAGTATTTCAACTGCGGCCGGCCGTCGAGGATGCGCTGGAGGGAGACTTCCAGGTCCGCCTTGAAGAAGAACGTGAGGTCGGGCAGCGCCGCGAAGTCGTAGATGCCCCGGACCCATTCGGGGCGGCAGCCGCGCACCACGTCGCGGGCGTAAGCCGTGAAAATATAGCGGTCGCACAGGACGATGTAACCGGCCCGCAGCAGCGGGACGAGCTGGCGTTCGTAGCGATCCGCAAAATCGGTGGCGTGAATGAGGCTGAACGTGGTGGGCGTGAGCAGCTCGCGCTTTTTGCCTTTGCTCGTGGCGGCTTTCACCAGTTCCGACGAGTTCCATTCGCTGAAGAACACTTTGATCCCCTGCATTTCCAGCCAGCGCTTGAGCAGATAAATTTGAGTGGATTTTCCGGAACCGTCCAGCCCTTCGACGGCGATGAGGCGGCCGGGAAACTTCAATTCAGCGAACGTCTTGATCATCGGGCGACAAGGTACGGGTTGCGAGCGGGATGACAAATCTTTTTGTAGCCAGGCTTGCAGGCCGCGGGCTGGATTCCGACAAGGAGCGCGGACAGCTTTGTCCGCATGTTGTTTCTGGCTCATCACGGATTTCTGGGATCATGAGGTCGCTCCGCGACCCCACCGCAGTCCCATTCCGGAAATTCCGCGAAGAACCGGAACTCCCGGCTCGCCTTCGCCGGCGTTTTCGGCGAGATCATCGCCGGGGACAGAGCGCCCCCGATTGACTTCGCCGATGAAATACCGCTGGTCGATTGCGCCCGCGCAACCGGCCCTCGCCGAGTTCCTGGCCCGGGAACTGCGCATCTCCCCGCTCCTGGCTCAATGCCTCCTCAACCGCGGCCTGAGCGAGCCC
>WNGA01001687.1_pt1 | contig 34137 bp, 33 predicted proteins | sample 5400061 | NCBI WGS metagenome assembly WNGA01 (sample SAMN13153366, study PRJNA577476) | soil metagenome | isolation source: 100 cm soil or saprolite under grassland replicate 2 | place: USA:California | collected 2016-06-15 | reverse complement strand
GTGTGCTGAAGATGATCCCCGGCCTCGGGAAGCAGCTCGAGGGGATGGATCAGGTCGACGAGAAGCAACTGGGCCGGGTGGAAGCGATCATCCTCTCGATGACTCCGCAGGAGCGAGGGCTGCCGAAGGTGATCGACGGTTCGCGGCGGCAGCGCATCGCGCAGGGATCGGGCACGACGGTGGAGGAAGTGAACCGCCTGATGGACGCGCGTAAGCAGATGGAGAAGCTCATGAAGGGCATGAGCGAGGGCAAGATGCCGGATCTCGGGGCCCTGACGGGGCAGGTGCCGGCAGCTGCTCCGCAGCCGGGACAGCGAAAGGCGACAAAATCCAACAAGAAGAAAAAACGTCAGAAGACGCGTCGATGATCACGAGAGTTCTTGCACTGACACACCCAAAACATCGGCTGGCGGAGCCGGGCTTCGCCCGGCGTAGCATTAGGGACGCGCTAATCCGGTCTACCGCGTCGTCGTCGCCGACTCGCGCTCACCGCGCGACGGCAAGTTCATCGACATCGTCGGGCGCTACAACCCGCAGCACGATCCCTCGCTGATCGAGTTCGACGAGGACAAGGTGAAGGACTGGCTCGGCAAGGGAGCGTTGCCGTCGGAGGCCGTGAGCAAGCTGCTCAAGATCAGGAACCTCTAGTGGCCCTACCGGCCCCATCCACCGGCGCCCGGCCCGCGATCACGCGGCGCGCTGCCGCGTCCTCAGTCGCGCTCGGGCAGACCAGCCCGAGCGCTCCCTGCGTCCTTGCATTGCTTGGTGCTCGCGACCCGGGCATCCGGCAATCGAACCGGCAGGGCCACACGAAGTAGTGGCTGAGCTCCTGGAGTACCTGGCGCGGCAGCTTGTCGACGAGCCCGACGCAGTGCGCGTCGAGCGCGTCGACGAGGCCGACGCGGTCGTGCTTCGTCTCCATGTCGCGCAGGACGATCTCGGCAAGGTGATCGGCAAGCAAGGGCGCATCGCGCGCGCGTTGCGCACGATCGTCCGTGCGAGCAGCGCGCGTGAGCATCGCCGCGTGCAGCTCGAGATCGTCGACTAGTCGAGCTGCGGTCCGTGGACACGTCTGAGACCGTCGTCGTCGGGCGTGTCGGCAAGTCCCATGGTCTCGATGGTTCCTTCGTCGTCGAAAACGCGAGCGAGGCGCCCGAACGCTTCGAGGTAGGGGCTGAGCTGATCGTCGAAGGCGAGCCCGCGAAGGTCGTGGCGCGAAGACACGCGCGCGGGCGTCCGGTGATCCGGCTCGACCGTCGCGTGTCGCGCGGAGCGCAGCTCGAGGTGCCGCGCGAATCGCTGGCACCGGCCGGCGAGGACGAGTACTACGTCTTCCAGCTGATCGGCCTCCACGTCGAAGAGGAGGGTGGCGACGAGCTCGGGACTGTGACGGACGTGGTGCCGGGCGTGGCGAACGACGTGCTGCAGCTCGACTCGGGCCTTGCTCTTCCGATGGTCGAGGACTGCGTCCGCGTGGTCGATCTCGTTGCCGGGCGAATCATCGTCGCGCCCGGGTTCTCAGGCAGCTAGCTAACCTGGGTCGCTCGCCCGTGCAGCTCGATGTCTTCACTCTCGTTCCGCATGCCTTCGCGTGGTTGACGGAGCAGCGCCCGGTCGCCACCGTGCTCGGGACCGAGCTCGACCTGCGGCTTTTCTCGTACCGCGACAGCACGCCGCTGCGCGCGGCGCAGGTCGACGACGAGCCCTACGGCGGTGGCGCAGGCATGGTGTTGCGGGTCGACGTCGTCGCGGCTGCGCTCGACGCGGTGTACGACGGCGTGCCCGATCAGCGTGTCATCGCACTGACACCGCAGGGCCGGCAGTTGACGCAGGACGTCGTCGAGGAGCTCGCCGACGAGGAGCGGCTCACTCTGCTCTCCGCCCGCTTCGAAGGGTTCGACGAGCGCGTCGTGCAGCATCTCGCATCCGACGCGATCTCGATCGGCCCGTACGTCCTCTCGAACGGCGACCTCCCCGCGATGGTTCTCGTCGACGCGATCGCGCGCAGGTTGCCCGGAGCGATCAAGGAGGAGTCGGCAGTGTTCGAGAGTTTCTCCTCCGAGCTCGACGGCGGTCTGGAGTATCCCCACTACACGCGCCCCCCCGACTTTCGCGGCTGGCGCGTTCCGGAGATCCTCCTGTCGGGCGACCACGCAAAGATCGAGGAATGGCGACGGGAACAGAGCCGGCGGCGGACCGTCACGTGAGCGATCACTACGCGTTGCTCGGCGTGCGGCCCGACGCGTCGCCGCAAGAGATCGAGGCCGCCTATCGTCGCGGCGCACTCGAGCTCGGGTATCAGGACGGCGCCTGGCGTGAGCTGAGAGACGCCTACGACGTCCTCCGCGATCCGGAAGAACGCGCGAGGTACGACACCGATCGGGACGGATTCGGCCCGCCCAAGCCGCCGCAGAAGAAGACGCACAATCCGGTCGACCGCCTCTTCCCGAATCTCCCGCACGGGTGGCGGGTCGCGATCGACTGGGTCGTGACGATCGCAGGCGCCGTTGCGATTGTCCTGGCGATCAAGGCGTGGGTCGTGAATCCGTACCGCATCCCGTCCTCGTCGATGGAACCGACGCTGCACTGTGCCCGGCCCGCCGTGGGCTGCGAGGCGCGCACCTCCGACCGGGTGCTCGCCAACCGCTTCATCTACCACTTCCGCGAGCCCGGGCGGGGCGAGATCGTCGTCTTTGTCACGCCGAAGCTGGCGCTACAAGAGTGCGGTTCCCAGGGGACCTTCGTGAAGCGGCTGATCGGCTTGCCGGGCGACGTCTGGGAGGAGCGGAGCGGCGTCGTCTACATCAACGCGAAGAAGCTGAACGAGCCGTACGTCAAGGCCAGCCGGCGCGATTCCCAGACCCTCACCCTGCGCGACATTCCGCCCACCAACACCTACACCCGGATCCCGAAGGACTACTACCTGATGATGGGAGACAACCGCAGTTCGTCCTGCGACTCCCGCCGCTGGGGCCTCGTCCCTCGGAAGAACCTGATCGGCAAGGTCTTCGCGACCTACTGGCCGCCGAAGCGGATCTCCTTCCACTGACGGCTTAGTGGCTCTGAGCCACTAAGTCCCTCTTTCGCTAGGATTCCGCCCCGGCCTTCGGGTCCCCCTCTTATGAGCAAAGTGATCGAGACACTCGAGCGCGCCCAGTTGCGCGACAACATCCCGAAATTCAAGGCGGGGGACACGGTTCGCGTCCACTTCAAGGTGATCGAGGGCCAGCGGCAGCGCATCCAGGTCTTCGAGGGGGTCGTGATCAAGCGCCAGGGCTCGGGTGCCCGCGAGACGTTCACCGTCCGCAAGCAGTCCTTCGGCGTCGGCGTCGAGCGCACGTTCCCGCTCCACACGCCGAAGATCGAGAAGATCGAGGTCGCCGCGGTCGGCGACGTCAACCGCGCGAAGCTGTACTACCTCCGCGGGAAGGTGGGCAAGAAGGCCCGCATCCGCGAGTTGCGCCAGGACGTCGTCCGCGCACCAAAGGGCGCAGAGCCCGCGGAGCCGGAAGTCGCTGAAACCCAGGACGAGCCCGGGGAGACGACGGAAGGGGCCTCGGAGCCAGCGGGTTAAGACGGAGGCGCGGGCAAAGCCCGCACCTCCTTTATGGAGGCATCGCAAGCGATGCCTCGGCGACGTTTCGGCAGAGACGCCCGAAGAGCCCGCCGAGTAGACAGCTATCCTCGGCGCCGTGGCGCGCACCCGAACCGGTCAGAAGCTCCTGAAGTTCGACCGGCTGCTCGGGGCTCGGCTGGTTGCGGGTACCGACGAGGCTGGTCGTGGCTGCCTGGCCGGGCCGCTGGTGGTGGCCGGGGTGCTGCTCGACTACGGCTGTCTCCGCGACCACAAGGTGCGTCCGCTCGGGTTCCTCAACGACTCGAAACAGTGCTCGCCAGAGCGGCGGGAGGAGTTGTTTTACGCGGTGCTGGGATGCGCCGAGCAGGTGGTCGTGCGGGTGATCCCGCACGGGGCGATCGACCGCAACGGGCTACACAAATCGAATCTCGCCGCGATGCGAGAGATCCTGCATGCACTGTCCCCGCCCGCCGAAGCGTGTCTCGTCGACGGCTTCCGCCTCGGGCCGACGGCGCCTCCGCACAGGGCCGTCGTCGACGGGGACGAGAAGAGCGCCGCGATCGCGGCGGCCTCGATCGTCGCCAAGGTGACGCGTGACCGGCTGATGCGGAGGATGGACGCGCTCTTCCCGCATTACGGCTTCTCCTCGCACGTCGGCTACATCACGCCAGGTCACTCGAAGATCGTCCGCGAGCGCGGGCCCTCGAGCATTCACCGCCGCTCGTTTCAGGCGATGTGCTACTTGAAAGAGGAGGAGCTGGCGGCTTTGTCCGCCTAACGGACCCGAACCTCGGCCGCAGGCGTATCACCGTCATAGACCGACGACGGGAGGCCGAGATGGCTAGACGCTTGCTCGCGACGATCGCGATCTGCACGGGCTGTGCCGTGACAGCGGCGAACGCTGGTGGGGCCGGCGGGCCGGGCGCCGGGGTTCAACAGGGGTGGGACGGGCTCGCCAGCGGCGTTGTCCGGTACGTCGCTGTGCCTGCGGGCAATTCGACGACGGTACAAGTCATCCGTCGTCGGGACGGCCGGGTGCTCAAGTTCATGGCTCTCGACGGGGCGTGGGGGATACCTATGGTTGCCTTCGACGGTACGACCGACGGCCTGATGGCGGACGGCCGCACCCTTCTTCTCGGCGATGCGACTGGGGGGCCGGGGCTCCGGAAGCACAGCACGTTCGCGCTGGTCGACCTGAAGAAGATGAGAGTTGTGCGGAAGCTACGTCTTCCGGGCCACCATGTCTTCGACGCGCTCTCGCCCGATGGGCGCTACCTCTACTTCATCCAGTACGTCTCGGCTCAGGACTTCAATCGGTATCGCGTGCGGGCCTACGACCTGCGTGCCGGCCGTCTCCTCGCCAACCCGGTGGTCGACAAGCAAGAGTCGGCGGACGCGATGCAAGGCGCACCGATCTCACGGGTGACATCCCAAGACGGGAGCTGGGCCTACACGCTGTACGGCGGCCCGCATGAGACGTTCATCCACGCTCTCGACACGTTGAACGCGGGAGCGGTCTGCATCGATCTTCCTTGGAAGACACAACCAAAACGACTCTACGAGTTCCGAATCCGCCGCGCCGGCGACGGTCGCCTGATCGTCCGTGGTCCTCGTGGCCGCACGTTGGCGGTCGTCAACCAGGACAACCTGCACGTGGTGAGTGCCGTTCGCGATCCGTGACAGACATGTGTGTCTGCGGGGCATAGCCTCGCGGCATGTCTCCGCGTAGTGGGAAACGCGCCGAGCAGCGTGCCGTATGGTGGTACCGCCTGCGGGGTTACCGGATCCTTGCGACGAACGCCTGGGTTGCCGGCTACGAACTCGACATCGTCGTCCGGCGTGGACGCAGGCTCGTGTTTTGCGAGGTGAAGGAGAAGCGCGGCGGGCGGTTCGGCGATCCGCTCGAGATGGTGGACGAGGAGAAGCAGCGGCGGCTCCGGTGGGCGGCGGACGCCTGGCTGGAACGGCATCCGGAGACGGAGGGTCTCCAGATCTCCTTCGACGTCATGGCCTTCCGCGATGGCCGATTGGAGCGGGTGGCCGAGGCTTTCTGAGCTCCGCGTCGAACTGGCGCGAGTGGCCCCGACCCAAGACGCTCTCCACGCGGACATCGATCTCGCCCTCTCCTGGTCTGAGCGCGACCTCCCCGAGCGGGAGCGGACGAGGGATGTTCACGAACTCCCCCGGCAAGTCAACCGCCGCGCCCAAAGCGGCGAGTTCACGCCGCCGTAGGACCAACTGGCCATCCGAGCCGCTTCATAGACTCCCTGCCGTGGCCGGAAGGACTCAGGAGGCGCTGTACGCCGAGATCGCACTTGACCTCTCGTGGTCGGAAGATGCCCTCCCGCAGGTTCAGCGGACGAAGCACGTCCATTCTCTCCACCCTTACCTTGGGAAGTTCATCCCGCAAATCGTCGAGGTTTTCCTACAGCGTTACTTCAAACCCGGACAAACCGTCTACGACCCGTTCGTTGGCTCGGGAACGACCCTCGTTGAGGCTAACGCGTACGGCGCGTCCGCTGTCGGCTGCGATATCTCAGCCTTTAACTGCCTTCTAGCGCAAGTCAAGACGAGACCCTATGCCCTCGGCAGCCTTGAAATGGGACTTCGAAGTGTCCTAGAACAGGCGCGTCAAACCGCAGAGGTCGTGACTACGGAAGATGCGAGTCCATGGCTTCGTTCCTGGTATGCGCCACAAGCCCTTCGGGAGCTGCTCGCATATGAGTGCGTGGCTGCAGAGTCTCTCGATGATCCAGCGTGGGACGTTGCACGAATCATCCTCAGCCGGTCGGCACGCTCAGCTCGTCGGACGACCCATTTCGACCTCGACTTTCCGCGGAAGCCGGTGAAGAAGCCCTACTGGTGCTATAAGCATCGCCGCAACTGTTCACCAGTCAAGGAGTCGGCGAAGTTCCTTCGACGCTACACGGAGGACACGGTCCGGCGTATTCGAGCTTTCGCGACTCTGCGAAGTGATGCAACCGTCAAGGTCTTTCACGCAGACTCACGGCACATCGATGTATCTGCGGAGATCAGCGGCATCATCACCTCGCCTCCTTACCCTGGCCTAATCGATTACCACGAGCAGCATCGCTACGCATACGAGCTGCTGGATCTTCCAGATCTACGCGAACTGGAAATCGGCCCAGCCGATTGGGGCGTGAGTCGAAGCGCGCTTGATAGTTATGTCGACGGGATCGCGGCGACCTTTAGAAACGCCGCCAGATTCATGAAGCCGGGAGCGCCTGTCGTGATCGTCGTCAATGACAGTCGGAGTCTCTACCCGAGGATCCTCGAAGAATCGGGCCTCATCCTTGAAGAGCGCCAAAGGCGGCACGTCAACCGCAGAACTGGACGGCGCGCGGGAGAGTTTTTCGAAGACGTCCTTGTTTGTCGAACGCGCTGAACCGTCCGACCCGCGATGATTGGCGAAGAGGCGCAGGGGAGGGTCACGAACCTTCTTCGCGAGTTCATGGATGGATGGATCGCCAAGCAATACGAAGAACTCCGCCGGATCGAAGAAGAGGGCGCCTCGCCGAGCGGGATCCTGGCGCCGTTCCACGACGCCCTTGTCCCCGGTATACGTGGCCTTGGCGAGAGAGGCTTTTCGACTGCGCTTGGGAACCTTCATGAGCGCATCGCGCTAGAGATCGCCGGCGACGCTCATGCAGAAGCCGAGCGCGCGCACGATCTGGCAGGGAGCCTGCCAGTACTAGCCCGCGAGTTCATTACGCAACGGATCGATCAACTCGAAGACGGGGGCGCCGGACCCGATCACGCCTACGAGCGTGAACAGCTACTAGGTGCCTTTGGGGCAGAGGTTCCCGAGGGAACACGTATTGATCTTTATGTCAAGACGCACGATGAGACCGAGCACTACTTCGAAATGAAGAGTGCGAAACCAAACAAAGGGCAATGCAAGGAGATGAAGCACCGCCTACTGACTGCACTCGGGATCCGGCGCGCTGAGTCAGTTCGCGTCTGGTGGGGCGTCCCATATAACCCCTATGGAACAGCTGCGGCGTATTCGCATCCCTATCCGGCTCGCTTCTTCGACTTCGCGAACGAGGTCAAGCTCGGCGCCGAATTTTGGAACTTTGTTGGCGATGATGCAGGAACGTTCGAACTCCTTCTCGGCCTGTATCGCAATGTAGGTGAGGAATACACAGATCAATTGGATGAACTCCGCGCGGCGCTTGCCGGGCGGGCTGTCTAACTACCGATGGCTCATTCGGACGACTGAGCCGGATACCCGTCTCTAGGGCCGGCCGATCGTGTCATTGAATCGCAGCCGTGCAATGGGGCGCGGCACGCCTCCCGCAGCGGCGCGGATCCAGATCGACGTGACACCGGTCTCGCGACGGACGCATGGCCGTTCCTGTCCAGGTGGGGGGCAGTCCACTCGGGTGGATGTCACGCGGTCAGAAGCCCAAGCGATCTGTCGACCGTCGAAGTCGAAACGGCCACGGAGTCTCACCGGTGGAGCGAAGCCTGCAACCGGCCGTGCTCGACCGGCGAGGTCCGCTACGACAAGGACGTTTCTGCTCGGACTGAGGAAGCGCTCGGCCGCGATGCGGTCGCCGGCTATCCGGATACGCGTGTCGCTAGCGCGGAGACGAAGCAAGTGGACACGGGGGGCTGAAGGCGAGAGCCAGGCGATCGTCGTCGGGCCCGTTCTCGCGAATTCGACGAGTCGGTACGAGACGGCGACCTTTCCGTCTCGCTGAAGATCGAAGCCGAGATCGACGTCGATCCCTGCCTCGGGTCCGATGCGCGCGCGGTACGCGAGGCGGCGGGCGAGCCGGTTATATACGACGACGTCGTGCCTGTCGATCCAGGCGACGAATCGACCTGCGATCGCAACGTCGCGACAGCAGCCGCTCGAGAGCGCGGCGTCTCGGACGATGAACGGTCTCCCCGAACGTCCAACGTCGCGCACGACGACCCTGACCCGTTGGCCCTCGCAGTCGACTTCGAGATATGCGGCCATGCCACCGTCGAGCGCGAGCGTATTGCCCAACGTGGGCATGGAGCACTTCCGCGGCCGAACCAGCGTCCGGAAGGGGCCTTGCGGTGGACCGACGAGAGCGTCCTCTGCCTGTGGGCAGACGAAGTTCGGCTGCGGCTTGCAGCTGGGATATGTGCGCTCGAACGCGAGGAGCGTGGGGGAGGCCGCGAGCGGTCGACCAAGGGCAAGCGTGTCGCTGCGATAGAGAACGCGCTCTCCGCGGCGCTGCGTCCACTGGTGAAGCGAGCCCGTTGCGCCTGCCGCTTCCGCCCAGACGACCGCGTCGCCGGCGAGGGCCGGGCCCTGCCACAACACCCGCGACTGATCCGCACCGAGCCCGGTCAGGACCGAAAGCGTCGCAACGAGGATCGCACCTATCACCATCACCTAGTAGATACGTCGCCGGGGCCGTCCGGTTAGTCACGGATTCGGCGCTGACCAGGCACAGACGCGTTACACGTCGTGTCGTAGCGTCGAAGCGTGCTCGCGCGCGCGGTGACCTTTGCCCTCGTAGGCCTCGAGCCGCGACGCGTCGAGGTGGAGGCGCACATCCAGGGCAGCAAGACGCCGTCCCTGACGATCGTCGGGCTCGCCGACCGCGCCTGTCAGGAAGCGAAGCAGCGAGTGCGCAGTGGGATCCTCTCCGCCGAGCTCGAGTTCCCCGGCAGTCGCATCACCGTCAACCTGGCGCCCGCAGAGCTGAAGAAGGAGGGGTCGGGATTCGACCTGCCGATCGCCCTCGCGTTGCTCGCGGCGTCGCACCAGCTTCCACGCGCCCGTCTCGCTGAGCACGCGTCCTGCGGAGAGCTTGCGCTCGACGGACGCCTGCGTCGTGTCGGCGGTGTGCTTGCCGTCGGCGAAGGCGCGCGTCGCGCCGAGCTCGAGCGCATCATCTGTCCGTACGAAGCGTGCGCGGAGGCCGCGTTGGCGGGCGTCGAGCCCGTCGGTGTGCGCCACCTTGCGGACGCCGTGGCCTATCTCCGCGGCGAGCTCGAGCCGCCCGAGTTCGTCGTCGGTAACGGCAAACCGCGGCGGCGTCCGCTCGATCTCGCCGACGTCCGCGGACAGGAGCGTGGTCGACGCGCGCTCGAGTTGGCGGCGGCCGGCCGCCACAACCTGCTGCTCGGAGGGCCGCCGGGCACCGGCAAGACGATGCTCGCCCGACGGCTGCCGGGGATCCTGCCGCCGCTCGAGGAAGAGCAGGCGCTCGAGGTCACGCGCATCCACTCGGTCGCAGGGCTCGTCGATCCGGATCATCCGCTGATCGGCTACGCGCCGTTTCGCGCGCCTCATCACAGCGCGTCGACAGCGGCGATCGTCGGCGGCGGGCCGAGATTGCGGCCGGGCGAGGCGAGCCTTGCGCATCGAGGCGTGCTCCTGCTCGACGAGCTTGCGGAGTTCCAGCGTCCGGCACTCGAAGCGCTACGCCAGCCGCTGGAGGACGGAGAGCTCGTCGTCGCGCGCGCGGCCGGCAGCGTGCGGTTTCCGGCCCGGTTCCAACTGATTGGAACGATGAATTTATGCCCGTGCGGAGCCCGGGGTGATCCAGGTGCACAGTGCAGCTGCTCTGCGCAGAGGCTCGCCCGCTATCGCGACAAGCTGTCGCGCGCACTGCTGGACCGGTTCGACCTGGTCGTGACGGTTCCGCGAGCTCGCGCGCTCGAGCTCCAGGCCGGCCCAGGGGAGAGGTCGGATCCAGTGCGTTCCCGCGTCGTCGCTGCACGGCTGCGTCTCGCGGAGACTCTGCCGAAGCGAACCCGGGCGGCTGACGAGCTGTTGACACGCGCGGTCGAGCGGCTACCGCTCTCGGGTCGCGGTCGTGCGAAGGTCGCCGGCGTCTCGCGCACGATCGCCGCGCTAGCGGCCTCCGACGCCGTCCTGCCCGAGCACGTTGCCGAGGCGCTCGCGTACCGCGCCCCTACCGAGCTCGCGACACCGTGATCGTCTTGCGGAGGCGCGAGCTGCCGCTGCTACTGCGTGCGATTCACGATCCACCGGCGCGGCTCTACCTCAGAGGGAACGGCGACGTGGCAATGCTCGCGCGGACGGCGGTCGCGATCGTCGGTGCCCGCGCCTGCTCGCCGTATGGGGCCCAGGTTGCGCGCATGCTCGGGCGCGACCTGGCCGCGGCCGGCGTCGTGATCGTGAGCGGTCTGGCGCGGGGGATCGACAGTGAAGCGCATCGTGGTGCGCTCGAGACGGACGGCCATACGGTCGCGGTGCTCGGCTGCGGCATCGATCGCGACTACCCGGCGGCGCACGCCAGCTTGGCGCAATCGATCGCCGAGCGGTCGTTGATCGTGTCGGAGTATGAGCCCGGTGTGGAACCCGCACCGTGGCGCTTTCCGGCGCGCAACCGAATCATCGCCGGTCTTTGCGCCGCGACGATCGTCGTCGAGGCGCGTGAGCGAAGCGGCGCGTTGATCACCGCCGACTTCGCGCTCGAGGAGGGGAGAGAGGTGTTCGCGGTGCCGGGCGAGATCACGTCCGCCCTGTCGGCAGGAGCGAACGCACTCTTGAGGCTCGGCGCGACACCGCTGACTGCGGCGGCCGACGTCCTCGAATCGCTCGGGATCGAATCGCTACCCGATGATCGGGCAGCCACAGACAATCCACTCCTCGACCTCTTGCCGGCGACGGCGGACGAGCTCGCGCGCAAGACCGGACTCGCAGTCGGCGAGGTGGTCGCCACACTCGCCGAGCTCGACGTCGCCGGCCTGGTGGCGGAAGGAGACGGGATCTACCGCCGGCTCGCATAGCCGAAGATAATTCGGCGTGAGTGAATGCGCGACCTGACCCGCGAGCTCGGCGTATCGCGTTCAGGGTTTGGGCTGCGGTTCTCGTGGTCGGGTTCGGGCTCGGTTCCTTCGGCCTCATCACCCTCGTCCTCGGATGGTTCGAGTCTGTCGATCGGGTTGCCGGCCCTGTTACCGATCTTGGCTACGGCGCCCTGGTTGGAATCATCCTCACCATGGGGCTGCTGGTGCAGCTCCGTGCTCCCGAGGGGAAGATCGCGGGGGTGCAACAGGCCGCTCTGGTGATCCCGGCCCTGCTGATCGGGTCGGCGTTGGCCTCCGATTCCCAGAATGTCGTCGTGGCGCTGCTGTTGGTGCCTGCGCTTGGGATCCTGTTGGCCCTGCATCCGGCTCGAAGGGAGTTCCTCACGAGGCGCGCAGGGCTGAGCCCGAAGCTCCTCGTGATCGCGGTTCTCGGTGCGATCCCTCTCGTCGCGTACGCGCTGGACATGGGTGCCGAGGCCCGGGATCTCGTCGGGCCTCCACATCATGTGCAGCGGTTGTCGACGATGGCCGCGATGGCAATCGCCATCGTGCTGGCTGGTGGGCTCGCCGCGCTCCGGACGCAGGGTTGGAGGATCCCTGCTTGGAGCGCCGGGACGGCGGCGGTGGTGTTTGGGCTTGCGTCGTTTGTCTTTCCGGACCAGCGGGGCACTGAGGGGCGTGGCTGGGGAGGCGTTGCGATCGTCGGCGGTGTCCTGTTCATCACCGTGGCCGAATTGGAAAGCAGGAGGGGCAAGCCCAGCGTGAGGTGAACTGCGTACGGGGTCTACGGTCGACTCGCGTAGCATCGGCTTCGTGGACACGCCATTCTGGCTCGACGAGCCGACGCGCCACGTCGACGCGGGCTCGCAGGGGGAAGTGGACGTAGCGGTCATCGGCGCCGGGATCACCGGCGTGTCGTGCGCGCTCGCGCTAGCGCGCGACGGTCTGCGTGTGCGCGTGCACGACGCGCGCGGAATCGCCGAGGGCGCAAGCGGGCGCAACGGCGGCTTCGCGCTCCGCGGTGGGGCGGCGCGTTACGATGTCGCGCGTGAGACGTACGGCGCCGAGGCGGCGAAGCAGCTGTGGCAGCGCACCGAAGAGGCTCTCGATCGGCTCGAGGCAGTTGCCGGAAATGCCTTCCGCCGCACAGGCAGCCTTCGACTTGCGGCCGACGACGAGGAACGTGACGAGATCCGCCTGGAGTACGAAGCGCTGCACGAGGACGGATTCGCCGCTCAGTGGCGCGGCGAACTAGCGCATCTGCCCGAATTCTGCGGCGCGATCTTCCATCCGCGGGACGGCTCCCTGCAGCCGGGCCGACTCGTCCGTCACCTTGCAGAGCTGGCCGCCGCGGAAGGCGTCGCATTCCAACAGCACCAGCGCGTGGCGTCGCTCGACGAGCTGGACGCCGAGCAGATCGTGATCGCGACCGACGGGTCGGGGCGAGGCCTGCTGCCGGAGCTCGACGACGCGCTCTGGCCGGCGCGCGGCCAGGTGGTCACAACCGAGCCGTTGAAGGAACGCCTCTTCGAGTGTCCGCACTACGCGCGACACGGCTTCGACTACTGGCAGCAGCTCACCGACGGGCGCATCGTGCTCGGCGGCTTCAGAGACTTCTCGATCTTGACGGAGATGACCGACGAGGAAACGACGACCGAGCCGATCCAGGGAGCGCTTGACGCCTTCCTTGTCGAGATCCTCGGGTATATGCCGGAGGTCACGCACCGGTGGGCGGGGATCTTCGGGCTGACCCAGGATCTGCTGCCACTCGTCGGCCGCGTCCCCGGACACGACGGCACGTGGATGGCTGCCGGTTACTCAGGACACGGCAACGTTTTGGGCTTCATGTGCGGCGAGCTCGTCGGCGGGGCTGTGCTCGGTCGGGAGGACCCGTTGCTGGAGTTGTTCACACCGGCGCGTCTCCTTGTTTCTGGCTCGAACTGACCTACACTTCGGTCATGGCGCATCCGGACAAGATGCCCACGCACTGCGTGTTCTTTCTGCCGGCCGGCCTGCGGCGCGTGTCCGGGGACGATCACACCGTGATTACTCGAAGCAGACTGCGGCGTCTCTTCGCGCGGATTACCAAGCGCGCCTAAGAGCTCGAACGTTCCGTCAGAGTCCTCCCCCTGTGGTCGAGCCTAGGATTGGGACGTGGGTAGCCCGTTCGAGATTCTGATAACTCGGCAAGGCTGGCTCGGCGAGAACGATCCAGACCTTGGTTATGATCCGGCACCCGTTGATCTGTGTTCGCATGGTGGCATTCGTCTGACGATCGGCGGCCAGGTGATCGCTCTCGGCGAGGATGACGACGAGTACGGAATCAGCGAAAGCGCATTGGCGCTGCTTCGCACGCTGGAGTCGGATCACTCGCCCGAGCGGAGGGTCGCTGAGCGCCTCATCTTCCACGGGTGCGGGCTCATTCTAATGATGGGCTGCCCAGTTGGGATCGACTGGTCCGTCTCGCATGTCGACGGGCACGTGCGAATCGATGACGTCGTTCGGTACGACACCGTCGACGAGACCGAAGCGGTCCGCTTTCCGGGGGTCGCTGCGGAGCTCTCAGAGGACGAGTACCGTCTTCATGTGGTTGCGTTTGCGGAACGGGCGAAGGAACCATTCGAGGGGATCGCGAAGGAGTTGGCCGACGATTTCGAGCAACAGCAGTACGAGGAATTCTGGGAGGAGTTCGACGTGCGACTCGATCGCGCCGCCCGGAACTCCTAGAGGTCGATGGTCGGCATGTCCAACTGATCGGCGCGCTCCAGCGCTGCGAGCGCGATCGCCAGGTCCTGAATCGCGAGCCCGGTCGAGTCGAATACCGTCGCCTCGTCGTCGCTGCGTCGCCCTTCGGCATCGCCGGCAAGAACCGCGCCGAGCTCTGTGACGTCTTCACGCGCGAGCTTCCCAGCCTCGAGCGCATGCACGAGCTCCCCGTTGTGGCTCGCTTGCTCCCAGTCGTCGCAAAACACGCGGACACGTGCCAACTCCTCGACCGCGATCTCTGCCTTGCCCGGCCCGTCGGCTCCCATCAGGCTCGCGTGCTGACCGGGACGCAGCGAACCTTCCTCCAGCAGGATGTTCCGGCCGGGCGTCACGGTCACGAGGAGATCAGCGGCTAGCGCTTCGTCTCGACCGGGCGCGACCTCGGCTCCCAGGCGCTCGGCCACTGACTCGGCGCGCGTTCGGTCGAGGTCCCAGAGCTGGACGCGCCGGCCGCGCGCGATGAACGTCTGTGCCGCGGCCTCACCGTTCACGCCGGCTCCGATTACCGCCGCGGTCTCCGCATCCGCGCGTCCGAGTGTCTCCGCAGCCAGCACCGCGGCCGCACCGGTGCGCAGAGAGGTGACCGCGCCCGCGTCGAGCACCGCTTTCGGCATCCCGTTCGTCGCGTCGGAGAGCAGCACGAGCCCGGTGACGGTCGGCAGCCCCTGCGCAGGATTGCCCGGGAACGACGTCACCCACTTCAGCAGCGCGTGCCCCGCACCGAGGGCCGGCATCGCGCGGAAGTCACCTTCCGGATATGCAGGCACGTAGACCTTGGGCGGCATCGTCCACTCGCCGCGCGCGTAGGCGACGAACGCGTCGCGCACCGCCTCGAGCGCACGTTCGGGCGAGACCGCCTCGCGCACGTGCGCGCCGCTGAAGAACGGGATCATCTCGACCAGCCTCCCGTGTCGCCTTTGTACGTGCCCGCGAAGAGTGCATGCGGTGTGCGCGCGATGATCTTCAAATCGAGCCAGGGCGAGCGATGCTCGACATACCAGACGTCGAGCTCGATTCGCTCGTCCCACGGCAACTGTGCGCGGCCGTGGATCTGCGCCCACCCGGTGATGCCGGGCCTGACTTCGAGGCGTCGGCGCTGACGAGGCGTATACCGCTCGACCTGGTACGCGAGCGTGGGGCGGGGGCCGATGAGGCTCATGTCGCCGCGCAGGACGTTCCACAGCTGCGGCAGCTCGTCGATCGAGAGCCGGCGCAGCACGCGGCCGGCGCGAGTGATGCGCGGATCGCCTTCGTTGACGGCTAGGCCCGCGCCCTTGCGTTCCGCGCCGACCTCCATCGTCCTCAGCTTCACGAGATCGAACTCCTCGCCGTTCAGGCCGACCCGCCGCTGCCGGTAGAGCACAGGCCCGCGGTCGTCGAGCTTGATCGCCAATGCAGCCGCCGCGAGGATGGGGCTCGCTACTGCTAGTCCGAGCCCGGCAGCTGCGGCGTCGACCGCGCGGTTCACCGTGTCCCTTCCGCCTTGGCCCAGACCGCGGGGACACCGAAGCGCAGGTAGCGGATGAGCGACACGACCGTCGCCCAGGTCACGAGCACGTAATAGCGTGCGATCCCGACCCCGAAAGCGGCGGCGAGCAGCAATCCGAGCTGTACACCAAGGGCGACTTCGTACACGAGACCTTCGCCGACCAGCGCGATCGAAGATCCCAGCAGGATGAGATGCAGCAGGCCGCTTGCATAGCGGAGATGCCGGTGCGACAGGACCTCGAGCAGATACGTTGGCCCGAGCCCGCGCAGCATCTTCCCGCGCAGCACGATCAGCCAGCAGTGCTCGAACATGCGCACCTTGCGGCGGTACTCGTCCTCGATGTTGCGTGACGGCTTCTCCGATGCAAGCGCCTCCGCGTCGTAGACCGCGCGTCGGCCCTGTTGCACCATCAGGTACGGCAACGCGAGGTCGTGCCCGAAACGTGGATCAACTTCGACGTAGTCCGAGCGGCGCACCGTGTAGATCGCGCCGATCCCACCCGTGATCGAGCCGAGCTCAGACTCGTTTCTGCGCAGCCAGCCTTCGAAACGCCAGTACGTCCCCTCGCGATTCGTCCCCTCAGCAGTCTCATAGACGCTCGACCCACACACATAGGCCACGTCAGCGTCCGCGTAGTTACGCACGAGCTTGCGCAGCGCGTCCGGCTGCCACCGCGCGTTGGCGTCCGAGAACGCGAGAATCTCGCCTTGAGTCTCGCGAACTGCCCGATTTTGCGCCGCGACCTTTCCTTCACGCGGGCAGCGCAGAAGCCCTACGCGAGGCTCTCGCTCCGCCACCGCCTCGACGAGCTCGTCGGTGCGATCCGTCGAAGCGTCCGACGCGACCAGGATCTCGAGCCGCTCGGGCGGATAGTCGAGCGCGAGCAGGTTCTCGAGCCGCCTCTCGATCACGTCCTCCTCGTCGTGCGCGGCCACGATCAGGCTCACGGACGGAATGAAGTCGCCCTTCAGTACCGGCCGGGACCGCACCCGCGCCAGCGCCGCAGCGAAGAGCGGATAGCCCACCTGTGTCCAGGCGAGCGCCCCCAGCGAGAACCAGAACAAGACCTTCAGGATCACGAGGAGGATCGTAGAGCGGCGATGGCGCAAGCCGTCGCCGTGTGGAAGGGGCGTAAGGGGAAACCGGGAGGTTTCCCCGCTTCCTTTCCTCAGGGGTGATGTCGGCGGTCGCATCACCCCTGAGGCGACATCTAAAGAAGAGGGCTCGTGGGGGAAACATGGTTTCCCCCACGCGACGAGCCGAAGGCGAGGAGTTCAGAGACCCTTGACGGCCGCCGTGAGCTCGTGGATCGACTCTTTGGCGTCCCCGAACAGCATCACGGTCTTCGGGTTGAGAAACAGCGGGTTCTCGATCCCGGCGAAGCCAGGATTCATGCTCCTCTTCAGGACGACGACCTGCTGTGCACTGTCGACGTTGAGGATGGGCATCCCGTAGATCGGGCTACCGGCGTTATTGCGGGCGTCGGGATTGACGACGTCGTTCGCGCCGATCACGAGCGCCACGTCGGTGCGCGGGAACTCCGCGTTCGCGTCGTCCATCTCTTTCAGCTGCGGATACGGCACATTCGCCTCCGCGAGTAGGACGTTCATGTGGCCGGGCATCCGTCCCGCGACGGGGTGGATCGCGTACGACACGTCCACGCCGCGAGCCTCCAGCAGGTCGGCGAGAGTACGCACGTCGTGTTGGGCCTGCGCGACCGCCATCCCGTAACCGGGAACGAAGACGACTTTGTTCGCATAGCCGAGCATCACGGCGACGTCGTCCGCGGTCGTGGAGCGCACCTGGCCGTCGCTATCCCCACCGGCACCGGCGCCTGGGGCGGACGGAGCAATTTGGCCGAACGCACCGAACAGGACGTTCGCGACCGACCGGTTCATCGCCCGGCCCATCATGATCGTGAGGAACGTTCCCGAAGCGCCGACGAGCATGCCGCTGACGATCAGGACGTTGTTCTCGAGCTCGAATCCGGTTGCCGCCGCGGCCAGGCCGGTGAACGCGTTCAGAAGCGAGATCACGACCGGCATATCGGCGCCGCCGATCGGCAGGACGAAGAGGATCCCGAAGAGCGACGCGCCGGCGACCAGCGCCCACATCAGCCATTGCTGCTCGGTACCCGCAGCGACTGCAATCGCCCCCGCCAGCAGGGCGGCGAAGAGGAGGCCGTTCACGACCTGCTGCAGAGGGTAGGTGATCGGGCGTCCGCGGATTAGTTCCTGCAGCTTGGCGAACGCGATCATCGAGCCGGAGAAGGAGATGCTCCCGATGATCGCTGACAGCACGATCGACGAGCTGATGTCTACCTTGAGGGTTCCCGGATCGGGTGCGTGCAGGTGGAACTCGGCCAGGGAGATCAATGCAGCGGCGCCGCCGCCGACGCCGTTGAACAGTGCCACCATCTGCGGCATGGCCGTCATTTGCACCTTGCGCGCGGCGACGGCGCCGAACGCGCCGCCGACGATCATGCCGACGATGATCTCCCAATAGCTGTTGACGCCCTTGTGCAGGAAGGTGACGACGATCGCGACGAGCATCCCGACCGCGCCGATCTGGTTCCCCCTCCGTGCAGTTGCAGGATTCGACAAGAACCGCAACGCCAGGATGAACGTCACGATCGTGATCAGATAGAGAAGATTCGTGACCTCGCGGCTCAACGGCGACCCTTCCAGTGGTGCATGTCGGCTTCTGGCCCGCGATCACGCGGCGCCAGAGTCCACCCTCGCCCTTGCCAAGGCAACCAGCCTTGGCCGCGGTCGAGTGCGGCCTCTGGCTTGGTGCTCGCGACCCAGAAACTCGACGGCACCACTGGAAGGATCACTCGGGTTTCTTCTCCCGCTTCTTGAACATCTCGAGCATGCGGTCGGTGACGACGAAGCCGCCCACGACGTTCGCCGACGCCAGCACAACGGCGATCAGCCCGATGACGCTGGTGAGCGTGTCTTTGTGATCGAGACCGGCGACGAGCATCGCGCCGACGATGACGATGCCGTGGATCGCGTTCGTGCCTGACATCAGCGGCGTGTGCAGCAGGGTCGGCACCTTGGAGATCACCTCGAAGCCGAGGAAGATCGCGAGCCCGAGGATCGTGATCTCGAAGGTCAGGAGGAGCCCGTGGCTCATGCGGCCTCCCTCGCCTGCGGCTCGGTCGCGTGGGGGAAACCATGTTCCCCCCACGGGCCCCCTTCTTCAGGGGACGCTCCGACGTACGCGCCGCTGAGATCGCCGCGTTCGTCGGAGAGCAAGTGGGGGGAAACCTCCCGGTTTCCCCTTTCCCCTTCTCCGCGTCCGCTCACGCGGCCGCCACCTTCTCCCTCGTCACGCAGGCTCCGGCCGTGATCTCGTCGTCCCAGTCGAGCGCGAGCTCTCCCGCCGGCGCCAGGTGTTGTAGCAGCGCGCTCACGTTGCGGGCGTAGAGCTGGCTCGCGTGGAACGGCATCGTCGACGCGAGGTTCGTGAGGCCGACGAGAGTCACGCCGTCCCGTTCGACGACCTCGCCCGGCTCGGTCGATTCCGCGTTGCCACCCGCCTCGGCAGCGAGGTCGACGATCACCGACCCCGGCCGCATTCGGGCGATCGCGGCCGCGGGAATCAGCTTCGGCGCAGGCCGGCCGGGAATGAGCGCGGTCGTGATCACGACGTCGTAGTCCGGAATGCGCTCCGTTAGCTCGTCCTGCTGTTTGCGCTGCTCGTCTCCTGTCAGTTCGCCGGCGTAACCACCGGCAGTTTCCTCGCCGCGTACGCCGAGCTCGAGGAACGTCGCGCCGAGACTCTCGACCTGCTCCTTGACGACCGGCCGCACGTCGAAGCCGGCGACGACTGCACCGAGGCGGCGTGCCGTCGCGATCGCCTGCAACCCTGCGACTCCGGCTCCGAGGACGAGCACCTTCGCGGGAGCAACCGTCCCGGCCGCGGTCATCAGCATCGGAAAGAAGCGTGGCAGGCGTTCTGCGGCGAGGAGCACAGCCTTGTAGCCGGAAACGGTCGCCTGAGACGACAGCGCGTCCATCGACTGTGCGCGCGTTGTGCGCGGAATCGACTCCATCGCGAAGGCCTGAACTCCGCGTTGCGCCAACAGTTCGATTCCGGCTGGATCCGTCAGCGGCTCGAGGAACCCGATCAGCACCTGTCCACTGCGCAACCGCTGCACTTCCTCATTCGTCGGCTTTCGCACCTTGACGATCGCATCCGCGTCCCACGCCTGATCCGCAAGCTCTGCATCCGCCTCGCGGTACGCCTCGTCGGGAAACGACGCAGCCACCCCGGCGCCGCGCTCGACCACGACCTCGAACCCGCTTGCCACCAGTTTCGAGACGGCGTCAGGGACGAGCGCCACCCGACGCTCGCCCGGCTCGACCTCCCGCGGAACGCCGATTCGCACGGCGCGATCTTATGCGGCTCTACCGGCGGCGCGTCGCGGTGTCCGCGCGTGCCACCGGCAGAACCGCCGATACCCTGCGCGGCCGTGACCCACTTCATCGTGCACTACGGGCTCTGGTTCCTGTTCGGGATCGTCTGCCTCGAGTCCGCGGGCCTCTGGCTTCCGGGAGAGACCGCACTGATCGCAGCAGGCGTCTACGCGTCCAAGGGCCACCTCTCGATCACCGCCGTGATCGTGATCGCAGCCGTAGCGGCGATCCTCGGGGACAACATCGGCTACTGGCTCGGACGCGAGCTCGGCCGCCGGCTGATCTACCGCTACACCTGGATGAAAAGAATTGCGGACCGGGTGATGCCGCCGGCCGAGCGGTTCTTCAAGAGGCACGGCGGCAAGGCCGTCTTCTTCGCACGCTTCTTCGGCGGCGTTCGCGTAACAGGCGCCTGGATGGCCGGGATCACGCGCATGTCCTGGTGGAGGTTCCTCTTCTGGAACGCGCTCGGAGGGATCGTCTGGGCAGCCGCTGTTGGGCTCGTCTCGTTCTACGCCGGCAAGGCCGCCGCCGATGCGATCACGCGCTACGGCGTGTACGGAGGCATCGCCATCGGCGTCGTGATCGTGCTTGCGATCGCCGCGCTGCACGTCGTGCGGCGCCGCGCGGAGCAAACGTGAAACCTGCCATCTGCTTGATGGTGCTGTGCGCGCTGCTCGCCGGCCGGGCGACCGCCGCCGCGCCGGTGCCCCCGTTCGCCCATGTCGTCGTGATCGTGTTCGAGAACAAGGAATCGACGAGGGTGCTCGGCAACCGAGCCGCTCCAACGTTCAATACGTACGGACGCCGCTATGCAAGACTCACGCGCTACTACGGCGTCACCCATCCGAGCCTGCCGAACTACCTCGCGCTCGTATCCGGCTCGACGCAGGGGATCACGACCAATTGCACGGACTGCGTCGTCGACGCCCAGAGCCTGGCGGACACGATCGAGGCATCGGGCCGGACGTGGAAGACCTATGCGGAGGGACTGCCGGCACCCGGGTTCCTTGGCGCCTTCAACGGCCGCTACGCAAAGAAGCACAATCCCTTCGCGTACTTTCGCGGCATTGCCGAAGATCCGGCCCGCCGCGCGCGACTTGTGCCGCTGTCCCAGCTGGGCCCAGACGTCCGTGCGGGAGCGCTGCCGAGCTTCTCGCTCGTCGTTCCCGACCTGTGTCACTCGATGCACGACTGCTCGGTCTCGGTCGGCGATGCGTGGCTCCGGAGCCAGATCGGGAAGTTCGCGAAGCTGCCGAACACCGTCGTCTTCGTCGTGTTCGATGAAGGCAGCACGACCATCCGCGGAGGCGGCCACACGGCGGCCCTGGCGTTGGGGAAGGCCGTCCGCTCCGGCTCCCGCTTCACCGCCGTGACGAGCCACTACGGGATCCTGCGCACGATCGAGCAGGCGTGGGGGCTGCCATTGCTCGGGCACTCCGCTCACGTTGCTCCAGTCACCGGGATCTGGCGCTAATACCCACTGCAGGGAAACGCCGCACGGTCTGGAATGACGTCGGGTCGATGCTGGCCGACCTCGCCTCCGCGCTCGCTGCACGCGATCCAGCGACGGCAGCTCACTGCGCACGCGTGACCTTCATGTCGAGGAGGCTTGCGGTCTGGCTCGGCTGGGACGACCGGAAGCTCCGAACGGTCGAGGTTGGAGCACCGCTGCACGACATCGGGAAGGTGACGATCTCCGAGGCGCTGCTGCGCAAGCGCGGCCCCTTACTGCCGCACGAGCTCGCCGAGATCCGGACGCACCCGGCCGCGGGTGCGAAGCTGATCAGCCCGATCGGCCCGGCGCGGGACGCGCTGCCCTATGTCCTGTACCACCACGAGCGCTGGGACGGCGGTGGCTATCCCACCGGACGGCGCGGTACCCAGATTCCCGCGGGAGCGCGGCTGCTCGCCGTTGCGGATGCGTTCGACGCCATGACCTCGACGCGTCCCTACCGGCGCGCATTGCCGATGTCGCGCGCACTCGGCGAGATCGAGCGCTGCGCAGGAACCCAGTTCGATCCCTCGTTCTCGCGCGCGTTTCTCGACGCGTGGAGCGCAGGCGCGCTCGCCGACGCCGCAGCGATGTAGATCCTTAGAGGGTCTCCCAGACCTCGAGCTTCGACTTCACGCGGCGGATCACCTCGTCGGTGTACTCGGTCGTACCGGCGTCTCCGCCGAGATCGGCCGTGCGGACCCCCTGCGAGACCGCCTCGAGACATGCTTCGCGAATGGCGCGACAGACCTGCTGCGCCCGCTCGTCTCCGTAGGCGAGTAGGGCCGCAGCGGCGAGGATCATCGCCATCGGGTTCGCGACGTCCTTGCCGCGAAGCGAGGGCGCCGTTCCGTGCGCGGCTTCCGCCATGAGCGCCTTCGGCTCGAAGTCCTCTTCGAACGCGACGAGCAGCGACTCCGAGCCGGCGATCGAACCGAAGAGCGGCAGCACGAGGTCGGACAGGATGTCGCCGTCACGGTTGAGCGCGGGGATCACCAGCGGGTCGCCGGCCGAGGAGATCAGCAGCGCGAACGTTGCATCGATGAGCTGCGGCTCATATTGCACGTCAGGGTGGCGCTCCGCCGCTACGTCCATCTCCTCCTTGAGCATCCCTTCGTAGGTCGGGCTCACCGTGTACTTGGGGCCGCCGAACACCTTCGCGCCCACCTGCGCGGCCAGGCGGAATGAGAACTCCGCGACCGCACGGCAGATGCGCCGTTCGATGCGCTCCGTGCGGAAAGCAACCTCGTCATCCCCATCGCCCTCGCGCCACTCTTTCGCTCCGTATGCATCTCCGACCGCCATGCGCACGATCGAGATCGGTGCGTGCACGCCGCCGAACGGCACGACGCCCGGGATGCGGCGTCCCGTCCGCACGATGACCTTCCCGCCGATCTCCTCACGCAGGATGCGGTTCGGCGAGCCGACGTCGTCGCGCCCTTCCGGGGTGATCGTCGCCGCCTTGAGGCCGAGGCCATACTCTCGGATCGCATGAGCAGCCTCGTGGACGACCTTGTTGTTCGTCGCCTGGCGCGAGCCCAGGGAGAGGTCGAAGCGGGGAAACTCGAGGTCGAGCCCGGTCACCTCGGGGGCCAGTACACGCAGGGCCTCCCCTAGCAGTTCCTGCCCCGTGTCATCGCCCTCCAGCACCACGATCGTTTTGGCGTCCACGGCTGCGGACACTAGCGAGGAGCATGCCGAGGAAGGGCGGATGGAGACGCGAGGGTTCGCGCGGACGCTTCCGCTACGTCGATGCGCGGGGAACCCGCATCACGGACGAGGAGAAGCTCGAACGGATCAAGTCGCTCGTCATTCCCCCGGCGTGGAAGGAGGTATGGATCGCGCCGAGAGCTTCAGCGAAGCTGCAAGCGACGGGGGTGGACGCTGCCGGTAGGAAGCAGTACCTCTACCACCCGAACTATCGCGCGCAGCGGGAGCAGGAAAAGTTCGACGGCTTGATTCGCTTTGCCGAGCGGCTGCCCGACCTGCGCACGGCAATGTCCGAGCACATGGACAACGACGCGCTCGACCGTGAGCGTGTCTCGGCGATCGCGACGCGTTTGATCAACCAGGGGTGGTTCCGCGTCGGAACCGAGCGCTACGCGCAGGAGTCGAAAACGTTTGGAATCACGACGCTCCGCAAGAACCACGTGAGCGTGCGCGGGCACCGGATCGCTTTCGACTTCCAAGGCAAGCACAAGTCGGTCGTTCGCACGACGGTAGTGGACGCCGAGCTGGCAGATGCGATCAACGAGCTGCTCGCACTACCGCGCGGAAGCCGTCTCTTCCGTTACGAGTGGGAGGGAGGGTTGTGCGCGCTCACGGGCGCGAAGCTGAACGACTACGTGCGGGCCCACGTCGGCGAGGAATTCACCGCCAAGGACTTCCGCACGTGGGGCGGCACTCTGCTCGCCGCGATTGCGCTCGCGGAACGCGGCCCGTCGGAGACAGAGGCAGAGGCAAAGCGCGTGCTCACCGCCGTCATGCGCAGGGTGGGAAAGGAACTCGGGAACACGCCGGCGGTTGCGCGCAGCTCGTATGTCAGCCCGGCGGTGATCGACCAGTATCTCGACGGAACAACCATCGAAGATTTCCGGCCTCGCCATTTACGTGTGATAAGCGCGCGTGACTCAGGACTCGACCAGGAGGAACAAGCCTTGATGAGCCTCCTCCGTTCCTGGCGCATTAAGCAATCCCGGGCGGCCGCTTGATTCTGATTCCTTTGCGCTAGGCTCAAGCGAATTCAAATCGCCTGAGAGGGAGGAAATCGGTGGCACGTGTTACGAGATTGGTCTGCGACGATTGTGGCAAGGAAGTCGAGGAGGCGAAAGGCGCCGTGATGCGAATCAATTTCACGGACGCGCGGCGCGGTTCGAAGCAGGCTGATCTCTGCGACACCTGCGCCGGCAAGATGCCGGGCCAGGCGGTCGCACGACGTGGCCGGCGACCGAAGAACGCAGCCGCGTGATCCTAGACGGCCGCACGGGCAGAGCCCGCACGGCCTCTATGCGGCGCCGCCGAGTCGGCGCCTTATCCCGCTCTTAGCGCCCGGCGCCTCGGGCGTCGTCTGAGCGCCCGACTAGAGTAGGTCAGTTGGGTCTGAACCTCATCACCGGCCCGGCTAACGCCGGGAAGGTGGCGCTCCTGCTCCGCCGGTATCTCGAGGCACTGCCTCGGGAGCCGTACTTGATCGTGCCGAACCGGTCGGACGTCGAGGAGCGAGAGCGTGAGCTGCTCACCATCCAGCCGGTTCTGCTCGGCGGCTCGATCGGCACCTTCGACGACCTCTTCAAGCGGCTCGCCCGCGGCGGCAGCGATTCGCGTCCGGTGGCCACCGAGGCGCAGAGGGCTCTCATCGTCCGCCGAGCACTTGCCGGTCACTCGCTCAATGGTCTCGGCCGCTCGGCGCGCTTCGGCGGCTTCGCGGACGCGCTGCTCGCGACGGTGGGTGAGCTCGAGTCCGGCTTGCTCGACCCGAACGACCTCGACGGCGACCTCGCGGCGCTGTACGCCGCATATCGCGGGGAGCTCGACCGGCTCGGTATGTGGGACCGCGATCTCCTGCGCCGCCGTGCGGCGGAACGAGTCGCCGGAGAGCTCGAGGCCTGGGGCGGCGAGCCAGTCTTTGCGTACGGCTTCGAGGACCTGACCGGCGCCGAGTGGGCCCTGCTGCAGGCACTCGCCGGCCGCAGCGAGGTGACCGTGTCGATGCCCTACGAGCCGGGCCGCGCTACGTTCGCGTCGCTCCGCCGGACGATGGACGATCTAAGCGGCCTTGCCGACGGTCGTATCGAGGAATTGCCGCCGGCTTTCGCCGAGTTCGCGGAGCCGGCGCTCGCGCATCTGGAGCGCACCCTCTTCGCCGAGTCCGTGTCCGAAGCGCCCGAGATCGAAGGCGCCATTCGCTTTTTCGAAAGCGCGGGCAAGCGTGGCGCGCTCGAGCTCGTCGGCGAGGAACTCCTGTCGCTGCTCAGGTCCGGCTTTGCCGCGGAGCAGATCGGCATAGTCTGCCCGTCGCTCGAGCGCTGGCAGGCGCCGCTCGAGACTGCGCTAGGGACGCTCGGCGTTCCATACGCGCTCGAGGGTTACGCGCGGTTCGACAAGACGCCGTACGGCCAGGCGCTCCTCAGCCTTCTTCGATTTGCATGGCTCGGCGGCGGCCGTGGCGATCTCTACACGTTCCTCCGCTCGCCCTACTCGAGCTTCACGCGGCAGAACGTCGACTTCCTCGAAGGACGCCTGCGCGGCCGTGCCGTCGATTCACCGGAGCGAGTCGAAGAAGAGACGATCCGGCTACGCGACGGCCAGCCGTTGGCCGTGCTCGAGGCGCTGCGTTCGGCGCCGTCCCCGCTTGACGCCGTTGCCGGGCTCGCGGCGTTCATGTTGCGTGCCGCTTACGGGCTCGAGGCGCCGCCGGTCGGCGAGCTCTCGCGTCAGGACATTCGTGCGCACGAGGCCGTGATGCGGCTGGTCGAGGAGCTGCGAGGCTGGAGCGAGCTCGAAGGTTCTCTCTCGACCGAGGAAGTCTTCGCTGCGGTGGAGCGGGCGGAGGTCCGGCGCTCGTCAACGGGCGAAGCAGGACGGATCGCCGTGCTCGATCTGTTGCGCGCCCGCACGCGGCGCTTCAATGTGCTGTTCCTGCTCGGTCTCGAGGAGGGGAGCCTGCCTCGCCGCGGCCACGAGTCGCCGTTCCTGGGTGACGACGCGCGCCGCGATCTCGACGAGCGCTCGCGTGCACGGTTGACGCGGCCGGATCAGGTCGCTCGTGACCGCTATCTCTTCTACACCGCGTGCACGCGTGCGAGTAAGCGCTTGTACCTTGTCCGCGAGGCGGCCACCGACGAGGGCAGCCCGCGTGAGCCGAGTCCGTTCTGGGATGAAGTGCAGGCCGTTTTCCCGAAGGACGACGTGGTCCGATGGACTCGCCGCCGTCCGCTGTCGGCGCTCACCTGGCCGCTTGAAGAAGCGCCGACGGAGCGGGAGCGTCTCCGGGCGGTCGCCATTCGTGCCGCTGATGACAGCGTCGCGGCCGACGCGATTGCAACGGCGAACGGCTGGGACCGGCGGCTTGCCCGCGCGCTGCGTGCTTTCGAGCGACCGACTCGCCTGACGCATCCGCAGGTACTCGCCGAGTTGGCGGCGAAGGCAACCTTCGGTGTCACGGAGCTGGAGCGGTTCGCGGACTGCTCCTCGATCTGGTTCCTCGAGCGTCTGATCGATCCAAAGAGCATCGATGCGAGGGTCGATGCACGGCTGCGCGGATCGGTCGCGCACCAGGTGCTGTTCAAGTTCTATTCCGGGCTGCCGAAGGAGCTCGGTGCGGACCGGGTCGAGCAGGATCGGGTCGAGGACGCGGTCGCCTTCCTCCGGCGGTGCCTGGACGATGCGGTGCAGGGTGTCCGCCTCGAGCTCACAGATCTCCAGAGGCGTGAGCTCCGCCACGGTCTCTGGCGCGACCTCGAAGCGTTCGTCCGCGAAGAGGCTGCTGCTGACATGCCCCTGGTTCCGCGCCGCTTCGAGGTGCTTTTCGGATCGGAACGCTCCGCGCCGGAGCTCCAGCGCGGGCTCGAGCTCGCTGAGGGCATCACCCTCTCGGGAAAGATCGACCGCATCGACGTAGACCCGTTCAGCGCCAGGGGGATCGTCCAGGATTACAAGGCGGGAAAGTATGCGCATTCCGCGCAGCAGATCGAATCCGAGAAACGCCTCCAGATTCCGCTCTACATGCTCGTGCTGCGCGATCTCGTCGGTGTCGAGCCGCTGGGCGGTCTCTACCGACCGCTCTCCGGCGAACGCAAGGCGCGAGGACTGCTTCGTGCGGAGGCGCGCGAAGACGGCATCCCCGGTTTTGCGAAGAACGACTATCTCGCCGAGGAAGAGTTTTGGAGCAAGGTCGAAGGCGCACGCGAGTTGGCCGTCGGGATCGTCGAACGCATTCGCACGGGCGACGTGCAGCACGATCCAAAGGGCGGCGACTGCCCGACGTGGTGTGAGCTTGCCTCTATGTGCCGGATCAAGCGGGCATGAACCTCAACCCGGAACAGCAGCAAGCAGTTGATGCACGCGGGCTCGTGTTCGTATCCGCGGGCGCAGGCACCGGGAAGACGAAGGTGCTCGTCGAGCGGTTCGCCCGCGCCGTGTGCGACGAGGGCATCGACGTCGAGTCGATCCTCGTGATCACGTACACGGAGAAGGCGGCGGGCGAGCTGCGCAGCCGGATCCGCATGGGCCTGATCGAGCGCGGACGTCCGGATCTGGCGCGCGAGCTCGATGGGGCGTGGATCTCGACCATCCACGGCTTCTGCAACCGCCTGCTCCGCTCCCATCCGTTCGCGGCCGGCGTCGACCCGCGTTTTCGTGTGCTCGACGAGAACCAGGGACGTGTCCTGCGCGGAGAGGCGTTCGCCGCGGCCCTGACTGCCTTCTGCGCGAGCGACGACCCGGCTCGGCTCCGGCTGCTCGCGGTCTACGGAGCAGACGGCTTGCGGCGGATGCTCACGGGCGTCTATGAAACGCTCAGGTCGGCCGGGCGCGAGCTCGTCCTGGAGCTGGGCGAGCAAGCGAGCCTCGTCGAGCGGATGAACGAATTTCGTGAGGCCGCTCGCTGCCTCGCGGAAGATGGGGGATCCGGGGACGCGCAGCGCGAGACGGCAAGGCAGGCGCTCGCCTATCTCGAGCCTGACGCGACCGCGGACCGTCTCTTCGACCTCGCCGACCTGAAGCTGCGCGGCGAGCGTGCCGCAACGTACGAAGAGGCCCGCCGTTTGCTCGAGCAGGCTGCACTGGACGAGCTCGCAGCGGCCGACCGTGATCTGCTGCAGGAATTGCTCGTCGGCTTCGCCGCCGCATACCAGGAGGGGAAGGACCGCGAATCGGCGCTCGACTTCGAGGACCTGCAGCTGCGGGCGCGTGATCTTCTGCGTGACGATGAGGCGATCCGTGACCGAGAGCAGCTGCGCTTCCGGTCGATCATGGTCGACGAATTTCAGGACACGAACCGTCTGCAGTGCGAGCTGATCGATCTGCTCTCGGGCGGACACGGCGGTCGCGAGCGCTTCTTCGTCGGTGACGAGTTCCAGTCGATCTACGGCTTCCGCCACGCCGATGTGCAGGTCTTCCGCGAGCGGCGCGAGCAGGCCGGCGCCGGTGTGCTGCCGCTGACGATGAATTACCGCTCACGCCCGGAGGTGCTCGCGGTCGTGAACCATCTTTTTGGCGCTGACTTCGGCGATGAGTTCCAGCCGCTGGCGGCGTCCGGCGACTTCCCCGATCCGGTCTTCGGTGCACCGGTCGAGTTGCTCGTCACGGAGAAGTCGACGTACTCGGGAACCGATGTCCACTGGCGGCGCGGCGAGGCGCACGCGATCGCGCGGCGCATCCGCGACCTCATCGCCGCCGGCGACGCAACTCCAGGCGAGATCGTCCTGCTTTTCGCGGCGGGCACGGACGCCGAGTGGTACGAGGAAGAGCTGCGGGCGCTCGGCGTGCCGACCTACCGCAGCACAGGGCGCGGGTACTTCGGCCAGCAGCAGGTCGTCGACCTGCTCGCGTACTTGCGGCTCCTCCGGAACAGGTACGACGACGAGGCGCTCGTAAGTGTGCTGGCGTCACCGTTCGTCGGGATCTCGAACGACGGACTCGTGCTCCTGCGGCGTGCGGCGCCCAAGCGGCCGCTGTTCGTCGCGCTCGAGCGCGAGCTGCCCGAGACCTTTCCGCAGCGCGACGCCCAGCTCCTGCGCGCCTTCCGGCAGCGCTACGACCGCCTGACCGCCGCGCTGGCGCGGCTGTCCCTCGAGCGCCTGTGCGAGCGGGTCATCTCTGAGCACGACTACGACCTCGCCGTGCTTGCGCGTTGGGACGGCCGGCGCCGCTACGCGAACCTGCGCAAGCTCGCGCGGCTCGCGCGCTCGTACGAGGAACTGCGCGGTCCCGACGTGGAAGGGTTCGTACGTTTCGTACGCGACCAGGAAGCCGTCGGCGCGCGTGAGTTGGAAGCAGTGGCGGAGGAGGAAGGTGGAGACGCCGTCCGGCTTCTGACGATCCACGCGGCGAAAGGTCTGGAGTTCAAGGTCGTAGTCGTCGCAGATGCGGGTCGCGACAGAGCACCGCCGGCCTCGCACGAGATCCTGGCCCTGTCCGACGGGCGCTTCGGCTTCCGCGTCGCCGATCCGATCACGAGCAAGCCGCGCGGTGCCTATGCCTACGACGCCGTCCAGGAGGCTCGCAAGGAAGAGGAGCGAGCGGAGCGCCTCCGCCTCTATTACGTCGCGATGACGCGTGCGATCGACCGGCTGATCATCTCGGGGTCGATCGATCCCGAACGGACGTCCGACGAGACGACGCCGATCGGCTGGGTGCTCGGCCGCCTCGACGCGAAGGACGAGATCGAGCGTGCCGGTGACGACCCCGTAGAGCTCGAGCGCGAAGGCGCGCGCGTGATCCTGCGCGTCGACCGCTTCGCGGCGGAGTCGGAGGAAGTCGCCGTCGCTGTCGCCGAGGATGGGCAGCTCGCGCTGTTCGATGACGGCGCCGCAGGTGCGTTGCCCGCGCTCGTTCCGGCGCTGCAGCCTCTTGTGGAAGTTCCCAAGCCGCCGGTGCATCGCGTCCGGCGTCTGTCATTCAGCGCGCTTGCGTTGTTCGACCGATGCTCGTACCGCTACTACGCCGAGCGCGTCGTCGGGATGCGCCCGACCGACGAGCGCCGCGCCGCCGCACCAGGCACTGCGGGGCTGGCGGCAACGGAGGTCGGCGACGCCGTGCACCGGTTGCTCGAGGTGGTGGACCTTGAACAGCCGCTGCCGCCGGAAGATCTCGCCGCGCGTGTGCGCGGGTGGTATCCGCGCGTGTCGGACGAGGAGCTGGAGCGGATTGACGGGTTCGTCCGCTCGTATTGCGAGTCGGAGCTCGCGCGCCGCGTCGCAACGCTTCCGAGCGCCCGGCCTGAGCGGCCTTTCGCGTTCGAGCACGACGATGTCCTTTTGCACGGCCGGCTCGATGTGCTCCAGCTCGAGGGTGAGAGCGCAGTGGTCGTCGATTACAAGACGAACTCGCTCGCAGAGGGCGCGCCCGAGGAGATCGTCGAGAACGACTACCGCTTGCAGCGTCTCGTCTATGCGCTGGCCTGCTTCCGCGCCGGTGCGCAGGAGGTGGAGGTCGTCTATCACTTCCTCGAGCGCCCGGACGCAGTCGTCTCGACCGTGTTCCGCGCCGAGCAGGTTGCGGAGCTCGAAGCCGAGCTGAGCGAGGCGATCGCGCGGATCAACGCCGGCGAGTTCCGTCCGACGCCGAGCGAGTTCATCTGTGCCGGCTGCCCGGCCCTCGACGTCGTCTGCGCGGGCCCGCGCTTGCGCTCGGCGAGCTTCGCCGAGCACGCACTCGCTACCGTCGCGTAGTGCCTAGAAGCTTCGTCAAGGAGGCGCGCCGACGCGTCGGCCCGAAGCGTGCCCGCATCCGCGAGATCATCGAACGGCTCGCCGCCGAGCATCCGGATGCGACCATCGCGCTCAAAAGTCGCTCACCTCTGGAGCTCCTCGTGGCGGTCATGCTCTCGGCGCAAACGACCGACGTCAACGTCAATCGCGTCACCGAGAAGCTGTTCGTCAAGTACCGCAAGCCCGAGGACTATCTCGCCGTCCCGCCCGAGGAGCTCGAGCGCGACATCTTCGCTACGGGGTTCTTCCGTCAGAAGGCGAAATCGCTGCGCGGCACGATGGCGTTGCTGCTGACGGAATTCGGTGGCCAGGTTCCCCACCGCCTCGAAGACCTCGTCCGCCTGCCTGGGGTGGCCCGCAAGACGGCGAACGTCGTCGCGGCCGAGCTCGGTGAACCGCAGGGGATCGTGGTCGACACGCATGTGCGCCGCCTGTCGCAACGCCTCGGCCTCACCAAGCAGGAGGATCCGGTGAAGATCGAGCGCGACTTGATGAAGATCGTGCCGCGCGAGGACTGGGGCCGCTTCCCGCACCTGCTGATCTGGCACGGTCGCCGCGTCTGTCTCGCACGCCTGCCGCGCTGCGAGGAGTGTGTGCTCAACGACTTCTGCCCGTCGTCGCGTGTCTGAGCTCCAGCATCCCGAGGCACGCGGCTTCGAGCTCGTCGCCGACGTCTACGAGCGGGCGCGACCGGGCTATCCGCCCGAAGCCGTGACGTGGATCGCCGATCGGCTCGATCTGCGGGAAGGCCGCACGGTGCTCGACCTAGGTGCCGGTACGGGCAAGCTCACTCGCGCGCTGCTGACGACGGGCGCACGTGTCATCGCGGTCGAGCCGGGTGACGAGATGCGCGCCCGGCTAGAACAAGCCGCGGCTGGAGCCGAAGCTCTGCGCGGGGCCGCGGAGGAGATACCGCTCCCCGACGGCAGTGTGGACGCGATCACCGTGGGGCAGGCGTTTCACTGGTTCCGGCACGACGAGGCGATTCCGGAGCTTCACCGCGTGCTTCGCCCCGGTTCCGGGGTGGCGCTCGTGTGGAACTCGCGCGATCCGGATAACCCCTTGCAGAAGGAGATCAGCGAGCTGATCGCGCCGTTTGTCCCGCCCGGCCGCCCAGATGCGGAGGAGTGGCCGCACCCCCTTCGCGAGAGCGAGCTCTTCGGCCCACTCGAAGAGCAGCGGTTCTCGTTCGTCCAGGAGCTGGATCCGGACACGCTTGCGGAGCGGATCGCGTCGGTCAGCTTTGTCGCGGCCGCGCCGGCCGAGGCCCGGCGCGAGCTCGACGCCGCGATCCGCCGAGTGGCAGACAAGCTCGGCGGCCTCGTCGCCTTTCCTTATGTGACGAGCGCGTACGTCAGCTTCGCGGTGTGAGCGCCACCAGCAGCCCGCCGTCGTCGTCGTAAGCGGGGAAGAAGTCGGCCGTCACGGCCTTCTGCTGGCCGGCGCGGGTGCGGAGGACGATGTGCTCGCCCAGCCGCCGCACGCCCCACTCGAGCGCGAGCGCCGCAGGATTCTGGGCCGCCTCGAATCCGCCCAGGCTGAACCGCTGAACCAGGTCCGCTCCGAGCAGCTCCTGCTCCTTGTAGCCGGAGAGCTCGAAGACCCCGCGCCCACTGGCGAGGATTCGCCCGTCCTTGTCGCAGACCACGAAGGCGGTGTTGGGCGCGGGATAGTAGTCATCCATCAGCTCGAACAGAAACCCGAAGCCGCAGCGATCACACGCGACCGGAACATTGTCGATCTCCTGGAGCCGGTCGTGGTCGATGGAGCGCTGCTTGCAGTTCGGGCAGATGAAGTACGGCACCAGATAACGGTAGCCGCTGGTGCTAGATCCACTTCTTCCGCCTGAAGAAGGCGAGCTGGATAGCAGTGGTGACGATGATCAGGCCCCAGGCGAAGGCGTAGCCCCACCGCCACTCCAGCTCTGGGAAGTGATGCTTGAAGTTCTGGCCGTAGTTGCCGACGATGAACGTCGGCAGCAGGAGGACTGACGCGATCACGGTCAGCTTCTTCATCACCTCGTTCTGGTCGTTCGCGACCTTCGACTGCAGGTAGTCGCGGACGCTCGCGAGGAGATCGCGTGAGAGCTCGAGGCCGTCGAATGCGCGCAGGAGCTTGTCATAGGCGCTGTTGAACGCCACCTCGACCTCGTGCGGGAAGACTTCCTGTCCCTCCGTCACCTCGACGACGTTGTCGACCACGCGGCGAATTGCATCGCGCGTAGGAGCAAGGGTGCGGCGGATGTGCAGGAGGTCGTGGCGTAGCTCGCTGAGGCGAACGCGGGTCTTCGCTGCAGGCGAAGTCTCGACGGTGTCCTCGAGCTGGTCGATCTCCTCGTCCAGCGAGTCGATGAGGTCCAGATAGTGCTCCGCGATGTCGTCGACGAGGCGGTAGAACATCATCCCGGCGGAGTCGTCCGGTCGGCACGACTCACGTGCGGGCCGTGGGTCGTACGGCTGCTCGCCGGGAGGTATCTTGCTCACGGTGATGAGGACGTCGTTTGTGACCACGACGTCGACCTCTTGGTAAAAGATGCGATCCTCCTTCGGGACGGCCACAGCGAGGAGGAAGACGCCGAACACGTAGTCCCCGTGGCTCTGGAGCGTCGGCCGCGGCTCGTCCTCGTGCTGGGCAGGCGCCAGCAAGCGTTCGAGTGCGGACTCCTGGATCTCCTGCGGGAGCTTTTCGCGCAGCTCGTCAGGGGTCGGATCGATCAGGTCGATCCATTCGGCCATCGGCCGAGGCTAGCGGTGGTGTCGGCTAGAGCTAGAGCCGGGGTGCCGCTTCGGCGGTCATCAGGTGACCCTCGAGAGCGGCGAGGTACCGCTCCGCGTCGAGGGCTCCCATGCAGCCGGAACCCGCTGCGGTGACCGCCTGCCGGTACACGTGGTCCTGCACGTCGCCGACGGCGAAGACTCCCGGTACGTTCGTCTCCGTCGAGTGCGGCTTGGTGATCAGGTAGCCGGCCTCGTCGTGCTCGAGCTGGTCGAGGAAGAGTGCCGTGTTCGGGTCGTGGCCGATTGCCGCGAACACGCCGTCTACGTCGAGCTCCCACGTCTCGTCGGTGTTGACGTCGCGCAGGCGAACGCCAGTGACGCGCACGTCTCCGAGCACCTCGTCCACTACGGAATTGGTGATCCACTCGATCTTGTCGTTCGTGCGGGCCC
>WNGA01001641.1_pt1 | contig 34164 bp, 50 predicted proteins | sample 5400061 | NCBI WGS metagenome assembly WNGA01 (sample SAMN13153366, study PRJNA577476) | soil metagenome | isolation source: 100 cm soil or saprolite under grassland replicate 2 | place: USA:California | collected 2016-06-15 | reverse complement strand
CACCACCGACTATCGCAGCGGGATGCCCAAGACGCCGAAGAACGGGCTGCCGTGGAAGCTGATTGCCTGCCACGACACCGAGGGCGGTACGGGCCGGCTCGGGGCGCTGGGGACGATCAGCTTCCTCGTCACCAACGCCGCCACCCGCAACGCGAGCTACCACGAGCTGTGGTGGTACGCGGAGCCGACTGACGAATTTGGCGTCATTCGCATCGTGCCCAAGACGCATTGCTCCCATTCGCTGAATCCGCAGCCTCCCCCCAACGGCTCCTATCAGCCCGATCCATGGGTGGTCACCAGCCTGGGCGATGGCTGGAAGGATCCGAACCAGGGCGTCTACGCGGTGAGCATCGCCGGCCGCGTGGCTGACGTCGACCGCTACAGCGCCAATCCCAAGTTCATCGGCCATGCCCTACGTCGCATCGGAGAGCTGCGGACCGAGTTCGGCACCTTCGTCGGCCTGGCGGAGCACTTCCGCTTCAACCCGAGCACCCGCAGCGACTGGGGCAAGCTGCTGACCCCCAAGCTGGGTGGCCTGACCTTCGCCGCTCTGCCCGACACCGCCGTGCCGATAGGAGAACCGATGCTGAGATACAAGGCCGAAGGCTGGAAGGTCAAGGGTTCGGCGGTGGGGCGTGAGACGCCGGGCGGCAAGGCGTTCATCAGCTTCGCCGATGGCGTGGAGCTGACCTCGGTCGGCGAAACGCTGGACGGCCTGCACCGCTCGGTCATCGTCACCAAGGCCGACGTCGACTACGAGGTCTACATCAGCCGTGTCGAGCTCGACCCGTTGGTGCCCGGCGGTGACGCGGCCTTCAACAGCGCCGTCAAAGGCCTCTTGCTGTCGAGAGAGGCTCCTGCTGGACCCGACTGCACCACCGAAGTGGCTGCGGCCAAAGCCGATACCAAGGCCAAGGCCATCGCTGCCGTGGAGGCGATCTGATGTACTCGATCAGAGCCGTCCTGCAGAAGCAGCCGGTAGCCATCGCCGCCTCGCTGCGCTCGATCCTCTACGTCTTGGTCCTGATGCAGATCATCCAGATCGACGCTGAGCAGTTGGCCGGCATCGCGCTGGCGGCAGAGGCGGTGCTTGGCCTGTTCGCCTACGCCTCGGTCACGCCCAACGTGGTGGCGGCTGAGCAGGTCAAGACCGCGGCCGCTGATGCTGCGACGGCGACGGCGGCTGCCCTGGCACCGGCTGCGGTCGACGCGACGGCCCCGCCCGGTTGAGGCGTCTGCCTCTCACCGTCGTCCTTCTCATCTGCGGCATCGCTCTCGGCCTGTGTGTGGCCGCCAAGGCTCATGCCGCCTGCCACCCCATTGAGGTGTCGGAATGGAGTCCGTCTGGTATCGCTGGCTGCGAGGTGTATGGGACCGGGTTGGCGTCGTGGTGGCAAGGGCCCGGCGTGGCCCGCAACGATTGCCTGTGGTCGTGGACGAGTTGCCAGACCATAACCATTACGTCAGCGGAAACGGGTCGGTCGATCACGGTGACCCCGACGATGTTCTGCGACTGCTTCACCGGGACCCCGAACCAGCGGCTGGTGGATCTGGACCCCGCAGCGCTCGAAGCATTGGGCCTCTGGGACCTTCGCGCTCGTGGACTTTTTCCTATCCAAGTGGAGCCAGCTACACGACTACCGGATACGGCTCTCCCATCTTCTGGATCACCCTAGATTGCGAGTGACCAATGAGCATTGATTGGATCTTGCTGGTTGCCGCTGCCGTCTGCTTCGGGCTGGCCACGTTCAACGTCAAAGCGGAGACGCTGAACCTCGTGGCGCTGGGCCTGCTGCTCCTAACACTCACCCAACTGATCTAGGTGTATTCCTATCTCGCCACCCTGGTTCGCGTGGTGGACGGTGACACCCTACGGCTGACATTGGATCTTGGCTTCTACCTAAGGCGTGAGGACCAGTCGTACCGGCTGCTGCGGATCAACGCGCCGGAGCTCAATACCGATGAGGGCAAGGCGGCCAAGGCTGCGCTCGAGGCGTACCTGGCTGGCAAGAGCCTGCTGGTGCAGACCCAGAAGGCTGACTCGTTCGGTCGCTTCCTGGCCGAGGTCTACGCGAATGGGGCCAACGTCAGCGATTGGCTGGTCAGTCAGGGCTACGCCATCTACCGGGTGTACTGATGTTGCGGCTATGTGCCAGAGGCCATGGCCTGTACAAGGGTCAACGCTGCAAGCAGTGTGAGCACGAGCGAGACCAGCGCCGCGGCACTCCTTCAGCGAGGGGCTACGGAACCGCCCATCAGCGGGCACGGCAGGCCCTGAGAGCCACGCTGCCCACCTACTGCGGCTACGGCTGCGGAACCTGGCTGACTGCGGAGAGCAGATGGGTAGCGGCGCACGTTGAGGATGGGAACCCTGAGGCTGGCTGGCTGGTGAGTTGCGCAGCCTGCAACGAGCAGGCGAAGGGGGGTGGCCACGGCCCGTAAAGCTGTCGCTGCCGCTGTACCCGCGCCTACCGACGATTCTGCCTATAACACGAGACGCTAAAACGCCGAGTCCAGTCGCCGATCACGTTCCTGCTCCGTCTCAGCGTCGAACGCTCGCTGATCCTCGGTCATCAGAGCGTCGTACTCAGGCGTATGGACGATTCCTCGCATCCGCTCTCCGTTGTAGTTGGCGAGGTTCTGCCAGCGGTTCACTCGTAGAAAGTAGTCCCAATCGTGGTCCATGCGTCGGTGCATACGCCAGAGCCGCAGCCATTCTCGGATCATCACTTTCCTCCGCGATTGATCTTGCGCAGAAGCTCGTCACGCTGAGCCTGCGTGAACTTCGGGAGCGTCGGATCGAGATGGGCTGGCACCCGTATATGGCCAGCGGGCGGTTCGGCAAGGATGGCGGCCACGAACTCCTCGGATATCCGGTGCGGCGTCCAGGTCCCGATGGGGTGACCGTTCACCGTGACTAGCGTTGCTTCCGTCAACCGTGCGAATTGCTTACGGAACTCCGTACTCGGTAGTTCATTCATGTACGAGATGGTACCAGCATGGGCGACCGAGCAGGCAACGCCGCCAAGCGCGTCATCGACACCTCGCCGGGTCCGTGGAAGTCGTGGCCGAAGAGCATGTCTCGCTACGCACGGGCATGCCGCTTCATCGGCGAATACTGCCGGCCGGGCAAGGGCAAGGGCCATGGCCAGCCGCTGAAGCTGGCTCCCTTCCAGAAGGAGTTCCTCGAGGCAGCGCTGGCGGACGGTACCGAGGCGGCCATCCTGCAGACGCCGCGCGGCAACGGCAAGAGCACGCTGGGCGGCGCGCTCGCTGCCTGGGCCGTATTCGATGATGACGAGACCGGCTCCCCGCAGGTGCCGATCATCGCCACCACGGTGGGGCAGGCCATTCGCTCCTGCTACGGCGTGGCGGCCACCATGGTCAAAGCCGAAAAGGAACTGCTCAATCGGGCGCTGCTGTACACCGGCACCGCCACCAATCGGATCATGGTCCACTTCAACTCAGGTGAGCTGTTCCCGATCGCCAATGACGTGGATGGCCTGCAGGGCCTGGATCCTTCGCTGGCCATCGTCGACGAGATCGGGTTCCAGCCGATCGACGCCTGGGACTCGCTCAGGCTGGCATCCGGCAAGCGCGAGCGCTCGCTGATCATCGGGGTCGGGACTCCAGGCCTGGACCGCGGCAATGCGCTGTTCAACCTGCGCAACGCGGTCCACGAGTCCGGCGGCCTGCCGGGGTTGGTGTTTCAGGAATACGTGGCTCCCGCTGGCTACGCCATCAATGACCATGAGGGCTGGCAGATCGCCAATCCCGCCCTCAAAGCTGGCTTCCTACGATCGACGTTAGAGGCCGAGCTGCCGCCGGCCACGCCCGAGGGTCACTTCCGCATCTTCCGGCTGGGGCAATGGTGGGAGGGCGTCGACTCCTGGCTCGGCTCCTCAGGACGGGCGCTATGGGATGCCCTGTACGATCCGCAGGATCCATTGGCCGAAGCACCCACCTGGGTCGGCGTGGACGTCGGCATCAAGCGCGACTCGACTGCGGTGGTGTTCGTGCAGCGTCGCCCCGATGGCAGGCTGCACGCCTGGTGCCGGCTGTGGATCCCGACCCGTGATGAGCCGGTCGACGTGACCGACGTGATGGGCCACCTGCGTGACCTCGCCAAGCAGTATCGCGTGCAGGCCATCAGCTTCGATCCGCGCTTCTTCGACGTGCCGGCCAAGATGCTGTCCGACGAAGGGCTGCCGCTGATCGAGGTGCCGCAGAGCGTCGAGGGCATGACCCGCATCTGTGGCTCACTACTGGAGCTCATCAAGCGCTCAGAGCTGCGCCACTCCGGGGACGAAGCCTTGACCACCCACGTCCTGAATGCCGTGCCTCGTCTCAATGAGCGCGGCTTCACCCTCCAGAAGTCGAAGTCCCGCGGGCGGATCGACGGCGTGATTGCCCTGGCGCTGGCGGTTGACCGAGCGCTCCATCCCGAGACGCAGCAGGAGCCGCTAGTCGCATGGGGCTGATCGATCGTTTCACTGGCTGGCTGAATGGCGCGAAGCGCTCGGCAATCATTCCAGCCTGGCTGCCGGGGGTGGACAACCTGTGGCCGTTCGCCAATCTGGATGGCAGCGTCTACCCCCTCAGCCTGACCATGCCCGGCTCGCGCGAGGAGGAGATCGAGTCCAACTTCAGCTCCTATACGCAGCGTGCGTTCAAGGGCAACCCCATCGTCTTTGCCGCCATGCGCGACCGGATGGCGCTCTTCTCGCAGGCGCGCTTCCAGTTCCGCAACTTCCGCGATGGTCGACTGTTCGGTAACGACAGCCTCAGCATCCTCGAGCACCCCTGGCCGAATGCCACCACCGGGGATCTGCTGACTCGCGTCATCAGCGACGCGGACATTTCCGGCAACTTCTACGCCACCCTGCGCAACGGCTACATCAAGCGTCTGCATCCGGGCTGGGTGACGATGGTGTTCGGCACCAATGACCCGAACGTGTCGGCTGATGACCTGGACGCCGAGTTCCTGGGCATCATCTTCCATCCCGGTGGCGAGTGGGCGGGTGGGCGACCGACTTACCTGCAGCGCAGCCAGATCGCCCACTTCGCCCCCATCCCCGATCCCGAGGCGCATGTCCGCGGCATGAGCTGGATCACGCCGATCGTGCGCGAGATTCAGGGAGACTCAGCGGCCACCGCTCACAAGCTCAAGTTCTTCGAGAACGGCGCCACTCCGCAGATGATCGTCAAGCGCCAGGATGCTCCGACCCGGGAGCAGTTCAAGGAATGGCGCGACATCATTGAGTCGGGACATCAGGGCCTGGCCAATGCCTACAAGACGCTGTACCTGACCGCCGGTGCCGATGCCGAAGTGGTCGGCAAGGACCTGCGGCAGTTGGAGTTCCGGGCGACACAGGGCGCTGGTGAGTCGCGTATCGCGGCCGCCTCCGGTGTGCATCCGGTGATCGCTGGCTTCTCCGAGGGCCTGGCTGGTTCGTCATTGAACCAGGGCAACTTCAACGCAGCGCGGCGGCTGATGGCGGACAAGGTGCTGTGGTGGTTGTGGAGCAACTTCTGCGGTTCGATGGAAACCATCATCAAGCCGCCGGCCGGCGCCCAGCTGTGGGTTGACGCCAGCGATATTCCCTTCCTGCGCGAGGATCGCAAGGACGCTGCCGAGATTCAGCAGATCAAGGGTGCCACCATCGGTCAATACGTCCGTGATGGCTTTGAGGCTAAGTCCGCCATCGCTGCGGTCAACGGAGAGGACGAAACGCTTTTGGTGCATACCGGGCTGCCATCCGTTCAGCTTCAACCATCGGATGCTCCCGCACCTACATCTTCCAACGGCAAGCCGACCGTTCCGGTGGAGACGTGAATGCCCTGGCATATCGGCACCTCGGTTGAATGCCCTGACTCCAAGCTCTTCGCGGTCATCAAGGACAGCGACGACTCCGTGGCCGGATGCCACGCCACCAAGGCGGCTGCCGAGAAGCAGCTGGCCGCGTTGTACGCCAACGAACCGGAGGCTTCAAGTATGGCCGTGCGCGCTGAAGGAGAGATCGGCGGGACGCCGATCTCGGATCTTCCAGATTCATCATTCGCGTGCATCGACGCCGGCGGCAAGAAGGACGAGGACGGCAAGACCACTCCCCGTAGCTTGCGTCACTACCCGCACCATGATGCTAAGGGCAAGGTGGATCCGGTCCATCTGGCTAATGCACGGGCTCGGGTCAAGCAGAAGGGCACCACCTCCTGCGGCTACAACCATCTGTTCAACGACCATAGCCTGCCATCTGATGAGGCCAGCGCTCAGCCTGGAGGCGAAGCCCGTATGACGCTCAAGACCCTACCTCCTGCCCGCCTTCCGTTCCCCGTCACGCGAGCGGTGGGTGCCAAGGTTGAAGCTCGCTATGACGATGGCGCGATGCCAACCATGACCGGCCACTTCTCGACCTTCGGTGACTGGTACGAGGTGGATTCTTGGATCGAGGGGCATTTCCTAGAGAGCATCAGACCAGACGCCTTCGATAAGACCATCCGTAAAAGCAACGATGATCGCGGGGCCATGAAGGTCCTGTATGACCATGGTCAGGATCCGCAGATCGGCAACAAGATCCTCGGGCCGATCGAGGATCTGCGGACGGACAAAATCGGTCCTGCCTTTCGGGTGCCGTTGTTCGACACGTCCTACAACCGAGATCTGGCGCCCGGTCTGATAGCGGGCGTGTACGGCAGTTCCTTCCGCTTCACCGTCGAGAAGGACCTCTGGGATCACAGCCCAGAGCGTTCGGACCATAACCCCGAGGCCATTCCCGAGCGGACGATCACCGAGGCCCGCGTCTACGAATTCGGGCCGGTCACCTTCCCGGCCAATCCCAATGCCACGGTCGGGGCTCGTTCCACGACCGACCTCTTTTATCAGCGCAGCCGTGATCCCGAGTCGTTCGAGACACTGCTTCGTTCTGCCGCCAACGCCCGCACTCCGGTGGATGCCGGAGCAGCAGCGACACTCAGTGAGCCGCCGCAGCCGGACACTCCTGAAGAGGAGCCGCCGAGTTCGGACACTCCACGGACTGACCTAGAGCCGGCGCAGCCGGCACCAGCCCCCGAAGGCCCCTCAGACGAGGGGTCTTCTGATGACAGGAGTAAACCCGTGGAACTCACCACCATCGAAGACAAGCGGGCTCGGGTGACCGAGCTCGACGAGGCGTTGGAGCGTCAGGCGATCGCGTACCCCGGTGTTCTGCCCGAAGACGAGCAGACCAGCTGGGATGCGGATGTCGCGGAGCGTGACGCGCTGCGCGCTGACGTCGCCGCCTGGGATAGCCGGCAGGCGCTGCTGGAGACCCGAGCCAAGGATCCAAAGCAGCTCGAGCGCGTGTTCGAGCCGCCTCAAATCAACCAGATCAACCGCGACAACCGCGATCCCTTTAGCTTCGACACGCCCGGTGCTCGCAACATGGAGGAGCGAAACCAGCTCTATCGCGATGACGCCCTGCGTATCACCGAGAAGACTGTCACCTTCCCCCATCCTGATACCGACGTCGAAGCCTCACGCGATAAAATCGCCTGGCTGCTCGACTACCACGACTCCAAGGACAAGGAGCTGGCGCGTCGCATCAAGGCCACCGGTTCGCCGGTCTACAAGCGGGCCTTCGAGAAGATCCTGCGCGGGCAGAAGGACTACCTGACGCCCGAAGAGCAGCGAGGCACGGCACTGGCGGTGGGCGTGGATGCGACCGGCGGCTTCGCCGTGCCGTTCGCGTTTGACCCGACCGTCATCGCCATCGGCGTCAACAACGGTGCGGTCAACCCCTATCGGCGCGCCTGCCGGGTGGTGCCGATCGTGGGCACCGATACTTGGAACGCGCTGACCGCCACGGCGGTGGTGGCCACCCGCACGACTGAGGCGGCAGCGGCCATTGAGCAGGGACCGACCTTCGCCCAGCCTCAGTACATCGTCAAGCGGGTGCAGGCCCAGATCACCTACTCGCTGGAGATGGGGCAGGATCGTCCGGACCTGTCGTCCGAGATGGCGGTCCTGATCCAGGAGGCCAAGGACAACGAGGAGGAGACCTCGTTCGCCACTGGCGCCGGCGCCGGCACAGCCTCCATCGGGGTCGGTCCGGTCAACGGCACGTCAGGTGCCTACACCTCGATCACCACCGCCACCAGCGTCACGCTGGCGGCGGCCGACTTCGACGCCACTGAGGCGGCGCTGCCGGTGCGGCATCGCTTCAACGCGCAGTGGTTCTTCAACCGTGTCTCGATCCGCCGGGCGCAGTCGCTGGAGACGACCGGCGGCAAGCTGTTCGGTGGTAGCCAGTACCCAGCCGTCGGCAACCCGATGCTCGATGCGACGGGCAATACCGGCCTGCGGCTGCTGATGTACCCCGTCAACGAGTCGCCCTCGCTGCCGACGGCACAGACGGCCAACATCGTGATTGGCACGCTGCTCAACGTGGACTCCTACGTCATTGTCGACCGGGTCGGCATGAGCATCCAGCTCATCCCGTTCATCTTCGGCGGTGCTCAGGGCAACCTCGTCACCGGGCAGCAGGCCATCTACGCCATGTGGCGCAACCACGCGGCGCCGATCAATGTCGACGCTGGTCGCACGCTGCGCTACCTGACCTAAGTCGGTAGCCCTCTGGGGCGGCGGGCGCCCTCTCCCGCCGCCCCGCTTCTAAAGGAGACCACATGGCTAAGCCTGAGTTCTTTACTGTCCGTGAGTCGTTCATCGGCTCGCTCAAGGACGTGGAGGTCGAGTACCACAAGGGCGAGGTCGTGCCTGCCGACGATCCCGCCGTCAAGAAGATGCCGCTGCACTTCGAGCCGCTTCTGGTTCGGGGTGGAGAGGTCCGCGGTGAGGTCGAGCAGGCCACCGCTGCGCCTGGTGAAAAGCGGCGCCTGCGTCGCAAGCCGGCAGCCAAGGCCAAGGCTGCGCCAGCCAAAGCTGCCCCAGAGCCCGAGGTTGCACCCGAGCAGCCAGCCGGCAAGCCGATCTCGCACGCCAGCCTGAGGGGCGAGTAGATGGCCTTCAGCAAGATGCGCCTGTCGGCCGCCAATCCGGCGGTCACCAACCGCTTCGTGACCAGCACCAACATGATCGTGGGCGCCTACAGCGTCGCTAATGCCACCATGCCCACCACGCCTGGCGCACGGCGCATCACCATCACCCATACCACGGTCGTCACCACCGACACGCTGGGCACCGTCACCATCACCGGCACCGACCTGCATGGGGCGACCATCTCCGACGTCATCACCCCGGTCGCCGACAGCCTTGCCACCGGCACCAAGTTCTTCGTGACCGTCACCGGAGTGGTCGGTGCGGGCTGGGTCATCGCCGGATCCAACGACACGCTGGTGGTGGGCTGCGAAGCCGGCTCCGCAGTGCTCGATGCCGGTGGTCAGCTGTATGCCGTGGTGGTCAATACCACTGCGGCGGGGACCGTCATCCTGGCGGATGGGGGTGGAGCCTTCGCTACGCTCAAGTCGAGCATCGCCGAGGGCACCTACTACTACCAGATCGATACGGGCGGCTTCCTGAAGGCCACCCTGGCTGCCGCCTCGGACGTGACGCTCATCTATGCCGCGTAGGAGATCCCCCTAATGGCTGCTGGAGCCTGGACTTTTACCGACGGTGCCCGCACGCGAATGCTCAACGGCACCTTCGACTTCGATACCGACACCTTCAAGGTGGCGCTGTTCCTGTCAACCTCGAACATCGGCGCCGCGAGTACGACCTATGCCGGCGTGACCAACGAGCACGCCAACGCCAACGGCTACACCACTGGCGGCATCTCGCTGGGCGCGCTGACCCTGTCGGGAACAACGACGGTCACGGTCGACGATCCGGCGGACATGGTGTGGACCGCTTCGGGAGGGAGCATCACGGCCCGCTTCGCCGTCCTGTACGAGTCAGGCGGGGACGTGGTGTGCTACTGCCTCTTGGATAGCACCCCCGCTGATGTGACCGCCACCAATGGCAATACCCTGACCATTGCGCTACATGCGAGCGGCATCTTCACGCTGGCCTAGCCATGGCCTTCCCCGTCGTTCAAGAGGCGATCGAGAGTTCGACTAATACCGCTGGCACCAGCCACGTCATCACGCTGCCGACGGCGACGGCCAATCAGCTGCTGCTCATCATCTCGGATCTTGGCTCGACGGCGGCGACCATCAATGCTCACGCCTCGCTCACCGAACTCCTCGATGAGGGTGTAGCCAACGGGCTGTACATCGCCTATCGCTGGATGGACGGCAGCGAGCCAGCGTCGTACACGCTCACCTCATCGGCCAGCACCCGCGACGCGACGATTGCGTATCGCATCTCCGGTGCCATCAACCCTGCGGCGCAGGCTCCGCAGATCGGCACCACCGCAACCGGCACCTCGGCCACCCCCGATCCGCCGGCCTCAGCCGCTCCGAGCAGCACCAAGGACTACTTGTTCATCGCCTTCGCCGGCATGGCCGGCGAGGAAGCGGACGACGATACCTGGGGTAACACCCCTCCCACCAACTACACGCCCTCGCCGCCGCGCCAGAAGTCGTGCGGAACGGCAGGGACCAACCTCGGTGGCTTGATCCTCAGCGCTGAACGCCAGCTGAATACGGGAGCGGCGGAAAACCCCGGCACCTTCGGGGTGGATGTCTCTGCGGCGTGGCGATCGCAGACGATCATGGTCCACCCGATCGTCGATACCGCCGTTACGCCGGGTGTCGCCAGCCTGACGACGATCCTCTTCGCCCCGACAGTCACGGTCACCAACAACGTCCTCGTCACACCCGACGTCGCGTCGCTGGCGTTGACAGGCTTCGCGCCAACGGTCTCCACGCCAGTCAGCGTCACTCCTGGCGTGGCAGTGCTGACGCTGGCCACCTTCGCGCCGGATGTCAGCGTCAGTAGCGGCCTCGTGCTGACGCCGGGCGTGGCAAGCCTGACACTAACCGCGTTCGCGCCGACAGTCAGTACGCCAGTCAGTGTCAGTCCCGGTCTAGCGACGCTGACGCTGTCCACTTTCGCGCCGACGGTGACAGCGACTGACCATCAACTGGTTACGCCAGGCACGGCCAGCCTGACACTGACAACCTTCGCTCCTAGCGTGGCGGCTGGGGTGAGTGTCACGCCTGGGGTAGCGGCACTCAGCTTGACCGGCTTCGCGCCGACCGTCGTCCTGACCGATAACCAGCTCGTCACACCGGCGACCGCCAGCCTGGTGCTGAGCACCTTCGCGGCGACGGTCCTGACGCCGGTCACCGTTACGCCGGGGACTGCGGCACTGAGTCTGATGGGATATGCGCCCACGGTGACGACCTTCTCAATCGTCAGCGGCGGTCTTCCACCGATTGGCTCAGCGATCCAGGCGATACCCGATAGTGGGGCTATCGCACTGAGCCCGGGTGCCCGGACCATTCATCCATTGCCGGAGTAACCGATGGCCAACATCCTGCAGATCATCGCCGACAATCCCGACGAGCTGCTAAACGCTGGAGCCTACGGGGCGGGTGCGGTAATCCGGGTCCAGTCATCGGCTACCGAAGCGGGTGCCTTCGCCGACCTGATCGGCACCGGCTCGACGCCGACGATCCCGCTGGTAACAGGTACGGGCTCGTATCCGGGGTACGACCCCAACGGTACGAGCACAACCTGGTACCGCACCCGCTTCGAGAACTCCGGTGCCACCCGGACCAGTGACTGGTCGGCTGCCTTCCAAGTTGGGGTCGGCGGCTATGTCACCAGCGAACTGTTGAAGCTGCGGGCCAACATCCCCGATACCGTCGATGACACCCTGCTTGAGCAGATCTGCGATGAGGTCAATGACTGGATCGACACGTTTGTGGGACGGTCGCTGCGCCCATTTACCTATAGCAATGCCTTGTTTGACGGATGGCTGTATCCGAGAGGCAACGTGACCGATTGGGGACGGGCGCTGATGGTGCCGCGTGGCATCCGCTCGATCACCAACCTAGAGGTGGCCACCACCACCGGCGGGACGTTCACCAGCATCACCGCTGATGCATTCCTACGACCCCTTGATCTGGACGCTGCCAGGCCGGCCACCAAGATCGTGCTGAGCGATCATCCGACCGGGCCATACTTCTCCTTCCCAGGCGGCTACGCCAATATCAGGCTCAACGGAGTTGGCGGGCCGGCGACGATTCCGAATGACGTGCGAGCGGTAGCCATCGCCATCGCGGTACGGGCCTGGAACGGTCGTCAATCAGGTCATACCGATATCGTCGGCAACGATCAGCTCACCGGCAATCCCGTCGTCTCGCGTTGGGTGGCGACTGAGGATAAGCAGACCCTGATGCGGTACCAGCCTCTGTTGGCGTTCTGATGGCGCTCGCCATGCTGGCCATCGCCGATGGTCTGGCGGCGCGCTTCGCCCCAGGGGTGGTGACGCCGCCCACCAACCCGGCCACGGCGCTGCCGTACACGAACATCCGCGAGTCGACGGCGCGGCTGCCGAACAACCTGACCGCCTTCCCATGCGTCGAGGTCTATCCGCCGGCGCCTGGCGGTTCGACCATGATCTTTGGCGGGGGAATACGCACCAGTGAGCACGAGTTCACGGTCCGTTTCTACTACGGCCAGAGCTCCGGTGACCTTGAGCGTGACATGGTGGCGCTCTACCTGTGGTGGAGCGTGCTGATTGATCAGCTGGCCGGCGCTTCCAAGTTGGGCATCGGGCCTCCAGTCATGAAGGCCATTCCGCTGAGCAGCGGTATCGGCATCCACGAGTACGGCGGCGTCGAGTACGCCGTGATCGAGCTGGCCGTGCAGATCAAGACCGAGGACACCATCCCCCTGATCCCCTAGTCGGAGGTCGCCCCATGCCCATTTCCATCGAGGTCAAGGGCATGGCCGAAGTGATGGCCGTCCTGGATCGAATGGATCCGCGGGACGCCAAGCGGACCCTGTCAAAGGCCACCGCTGATGCGGCCAAGAAGGTCCTGGCACCGAGGGTCAAGGCCGCCACGCCATGGGCGCGGATGCGCTCCGCGGTGCGGGCCGGCCAGGTGAAGCGCGACAGGCCGGGCGGCATCGTCAAGTACGACGCCAAGAAGGCGTGGTTCCGGCACTTCCTGATCGGCGGCACCAAAGGTCACACGGTCAAGCCCAAGCGCAAGAGCGTGATGGCCTTCGATGCCGGCGGTACGCGGGCATTCAGCCGCGGTCATCAGATCCGGGGTCTGCGCGCCAACCCGGTCATCAGCCGCGTCGCGGACCGATACGGCGATGAAGCGCTCGATTACGTCGAGCGCTTTTTGGTCCGGCAGTTCTTCGATGAGTGAGGAGACCCATGGCCAAGTTGCGTTACGTCGGGGACGGTACATTCGTCCGCGGCATTCCCACGCGGGATCTTGAGCCCGCGGATCTGAAGGCGCTGCCCAAGGGCGTGATGCTGGCCGTGCTCGTCAAGAGCGGCCTGTATGCCGAGGTCAAGGCACCAGCCAAGAAGAAGGCAGCGAAGCCGAAGCCCACTGCCGCCCCAGCGTCGGTATCCCCGGCCGCGTCCGAGAAGGAGTAACCCGTGTCCGAGGCCGTCTATCGAGTCCTGCAGATCGGCCAGGAGACGACGTTTGGGACGTCGGTCCCAGCCACCTCCATCTATCCGTGTGAACCTGGCTCGGGGGAGTTTGAGCTGGACCGCTCGATCGAGTCGCCCGATGAGGATTACGGCATGAGCGTCCGCCACCAGGCGGGCCGTGGCCAGAACGGAATTCGGGCGGCAACCGGCTCGATCAACAGCATGGCCCGCTTCGAGGATCTAGGGCAGATTCTCAAGTCGGCGATCTCCGCTCCGACCTACACCGGGGCCGGTCCATACACCCAGACCTTCACCGGCAATACCGTGACCGACGACACCAAGAGCCAGACCATCGAGGTCAACGAGGACACCCAGGACTGGGATGTGGTCAGTGCGGTGTGCACCGGCTTCTCGATTGGCTTCGATGCTTTGACCGTCCCCGGCAACGCGCCGTGGAACATGACCAGCGATTGGATGGCGGTCGACAAGGAGAAGAGCACCGCCACGCCAGCCCTGTCCGCGCCGACGGTGCTGGAGACGATCGAGGGCCAGTTCACCACCCTGTCCGAGGGATCGGTCGCTACCGCCTTCGGCTCTCTGGCGGAGCTGGCCGCGCACCTGGTCCAGTTCCGGCTCAACGTCACTGACGGCAAGCCATTCCGGATCTACGGTGCGGCCACCGGAGACAAGGCCACCGGCCGGGGTCGGACCAAGCGCGAGACCGGCTTCGAGGCGCTGCTGAAGATCAGCGCCTCCTCGATCACCAACGTGTACGACATCTTCAACGTGGCGGGTGGGCTGCCGACCGATCGGCGCTGGCGGGTCAGGGCCACCGGCTCAGGTGCCAAGACCTTCACCATCGATGGCCGGGTGCGATTCACCAGCGTCAACGTCAACCCCGACGGCCGCGACAGCGAGCGGCTACTGGCGGTGGCCGGCTACTACGTCTACGACTCGACGCTGGCCAGCGATCTGCAGGCCGTGATTGCAGGCGTAGCCAACGCGACGCTGCCGTAGTCCCGGCAACTTGATGAGCCCGCCCCGGATCTCCTCCGACCGGGGCGGGCTCTGGTTGTGTGTTCGGAGGAATCGGAGGACCGACCCATGCCCCATCTCGTCGATCGCAACGCGATCCGCCAGGTCGATATCGACGTGCCGTGCGACGTCCCCAACTGCCCGTATCCGGTGCACTGGGTGAAGCTGCGCGAGCACTACTCGTACATGGACAAGATGGGCCTGGCCGATGCCGCCTCGCAGGGCGTGGAGACGATGGCCCGCTACCGATTCCTCAAGCGGCTCAAGGAATGGAACCTGGTCGACGCCCGGGGCAAGTTGCTGCCGATCACTCAGGCCACCCTGTCCGACCTCGATGAGGACACCGCTTCGGCCATCTGGAAGGCGATCGACGAGCTCGACGACGCCGGTCGTGCGGAAGCCGACCTCCCAAACGCCTAAAGCGCTCGCTGAGCCAACTACTGGCTGGCGAGCGCGTTCCTCATCCCACCGATGCCGCTGAGGCGTATGACCTCCTGATCCTGGCCGATGGGCCATGGACCGAGGGTCGCCTGCGGACTGCCGATACCTGGGTCGTCCAGGCCCGCCAGTGGATCGAGTACGTCCGGCTGCTGATGGACGGCGCGACGGCTGACCTCGACCACGTCGCCGAGGAGATTGATGACGCGGCGCGGGATCTCTCTGCTCGTACCCCTGCTCAATCCAAGCTGCTGGCCCAGTCCCGTATCAATCGCGCTCGCCTCCGTTTGATCGAAGCCCGCAAGCAACGTGCCCAGCTACGCGAACTCCTGCTCCTAGACGAGGATGACGATGGCCTCTCGTGAGCTGAACATCCTAATCAAGGCCAAGAACCTGGCCAGCGGCGCCATCGCCAGCGTCAAGCGCGACTTGGGCGGTATCGGTAGCGAGGCGCAGCGTGGTCTGGCTACGGCTGGGCGCAACATCGCCCGTGGCGTGACGGTGGCGGGGATCGGTGCGGCGGTCGGCATCATCACTCAGGTGCGGGCCGGGATTGAGTCACTGCAGGAGCTTCAGAACGTCCAGGCCCAGACTGCCGCCGTCCTGAAGTCGACCGCCGGGGCGGCCGGCATTCAGGCCGAGCAGGTCCGCAACTTGGCTGAAAAGTACGAGGGCCTCAACGCCACCATCGACGACAAGGTCATTCAGTCGGCGGAGAACATGCTGCTGACCTTCACCAACGTCAATGACAAGGCGTTCGAGCCGGCGCTGAAGGCCGCGCTTGACATGAACGAGGCCATGGGCGGCGGCCCCGAAGGCCTGCAGACGACCATGATCAGGATCGGCAAGGCGCTGCAGGACCCGGTTAGCGGCTTTACCGCGCTGCGCCGGGTGGGTGTCAACCTGACCATGCAGCAGCGGGACCAGATCAAGGAGCTGATCCGCCAGAACGACCTGTATGGTGCCCAGCAGATCATCCTGCGCGAGCTGGGTACCGAGTTCGGTGGGTCCTTCGCCGCGGCTGGCAAGACCTTCGAGGGCCGCATGGCGGCCGTCAGCGACAGCATCGAGGACGCCCAGATGGTGCTGGCCACGGCCTTCCTGCCGCTGATCGAGAAGGCGGCTGGCAAGCTCCAGAGCTTCCTGGCTGACCCGGCAGTGATGGCCGGCATCGAGGACTTCGGGGCGTCGATCGCCAAGGCGATGGACGACGCGCTCGACTTCCTGACCACTGAGGTCGATTGGGACACGGTGATCGATGGACTCAAGACCGCCCGCGACGTGGCCAAGACCATCCTCGATACCTTCCTGTCCCTGCCGCCTTGGGTGCAACAGGCAGTCATCACGGGCTGGGGGCTGAACAAGCTGACCGGCGGGGCGCTGGGCAATATCGTCGGCTCGCTGGCCTCGGGGCTGATCAAGGGCATTCTCAACATGAATGCCGGGGTGGTGAATATCAACGCCGGCGTGGTCAATAGCGGTGGTGTCCCCGGCGTTGGCGGTAAAGGCGGCTTCGGTCTCAAGGGCCTGGCGCTTGCCGGTGGGGCAGCGGGGGTCATCGCGGCGGGCACGATTCTCAGTGAAGGGAGCAACGTCGCTCCCGAAGTTCAATCGGGCATGTTCGGCCAATTGCTGAGCCAGGGCGTCGACCTACAGGAGGCGATCAACCGGAGCGGCACAACGCTTGAGGGCCTGTGGCAGTTCGCCTCGAAGGCTGAAAACCGGGCAGGTATCCCCGTTGCCACCCTGCACGAGATCGATACCTTGGCTGAGCAACTGCGTCCGCTGCCGCCAGGTATCAGTTCGCTCAAGAAAGAACTGACATCGGGCTTCGAGCGCTCGCGAGCTACCAGCGCTGATCTGCTGCGTCTGCAGCGCTCAGAGGCGGGTCGAGTCCCCGCTGCAGTCAACGCTCAGCGTCAGGCCATGGTCGAACGGTTGAACCGGTTGGAGAGCGTGACTCAGGCAGGCACCCGCTCCAATGCTGCATGGAGCGCTCGGCTCAGCGGCCAGACGGCGAGCTTCATCGGCAAGATGGGCGGCGTCGACGCCAAGCTGGCGACGATTGCGGCTAAGAGCTTCACCGCTAGCTTTCGAATCACGGTGCCGGTCACGGCTCAGTTCTCGGTCAGCGGCATCAGCAACAAGATCACCGAGGCCTGGGTCGCCAGCGGCAAGATCTCAGCCATGGGCGTCTAGGCTATGGGCTACACCGTCCGCGTCCGCCAGGGTGGCGATACCGTCGCCGTCTGGCGCGATTACACCAGCATGGTGGCCGGCTTCGACGTCGAGGACAGCTCGCCCCTGATCCAAGGCGGCAACAGCCTGGAGGGCGGGCTCGGCGAGTTCATCATCATCGACGACGCCTCGCTGATCCCGGCCAACCCGCCCGACAACAGCATCGCCGCCCACAACGTGGTGGAGTGGTACGACGACGGTCCGGGCTTCAACTGCTGGCTGATGCGCGGCCGGATCGGGTCGAAGCAGGCCGATCGGGGTGACCATCCCTGGGGCGACTCGCGCACCTGGCACGTCAACGTCGAGGATGCCCAGGCCGATATCCGCGGGCTGGCGCTGGGCTCCAACTGGGTGCGTGGCTCGGAGACGGACGTTGCGCGTGTCCAGGCTGCGCTGACGGCGTTCTGCAACGGCTCACCCCGTGTGTCGACGGTCATCAGCCAGCATCTGATCAGCTCGGCGGGCACCGTCACCATGCCAGCCAAGACCTACGAGGCTGGTACCGAGCTCGGGGAGATCTTCGAAGATTGCCTGACCACAGCAGGCAAGATCGCCGGCGTCGTAACCCACCACTCCAGCACCAGCTCTCATCTGTGTTTTCTGTACATCGACGAACTCGATCACACCACCTACCGCTCACCGCTGCGTATCTCGGACGTACCGGCCGACCATAGCCTGACCGCCGGTAATCTTCTGCTCAGCCTGGCCGGGGCGTCGATCAAGGTCTCCAGCGAAGACGGGTCCTTTCCGAAGACCAACGCGGTCGACGGTAACGTCAGCACGCACTGGTCCGAGACCAACGGGGTCGGCATTCCCGATGCCTACTGGGCTGGTGATCTCGGCTCGTCGACGCAAGCCTTGGGCTGGCGCTTGCGGCAGACCGGGACAGCTAACGATGCTCCCACGTCCGGCATCCTGTATGGCTCGAACAGCGGTGCCGCCTGGACATGGCTACCAGCAGGCAAAATCGCCGCCGACCCAACGGCAAACGGCTGGACCCAGGTCAGCAGCTATAGCTCGATCGCTTACCCGGTGGACACCGGCAAGATCGGGTTTGCAGCGGTCTCCTATCGCTACTGGATGTTCCGCGCCACCGATGGTCCCGCTGCGGGCGACAGCGACTGTGACATCGGCGAGATCGAGCTTTTCACCGGACCGACCCTGCCGCCGCAGTGGCTGGGAACGCCAAGCGACGAGCAGGGCAACCACCTGGCCAGCAAGATCGTCTCGCGCTGGGGCAATGGGCAGGTTGTCACCTCGGACCTGGGTGCTACTCAGGTCGATGCCTACGATTACTGGGCGCGGCCGTACTTCGACGAGGCCAGCGTCACGGCCGCTCAGGCTGCCCTACGCGCTGCCGCGGTCCTGAACGACTGGCACTACGAGCACGTCACTCATCAGGTCACCATCACGCTGCCGGCCACCATGCTCGATCTGGTCACCACCGGCCAGTCGATTCAGATCAAGGCGGCGGCCGCCATGGGCGGGCAGTACCTTGGCACCTGGCAGACGCGTCGGGTGGCAGCCCACCGCTTCGAGCCGGCAGCCCCCAGCGCCACGGCTGCCACGCGGATGTACGACGTTCACCTCGAGCTCGACCGGCCGATGCGGGTCACCGGCCGCGGCGTCATCTCCGGGGCTGGCGTGTCCGCTGCCAGCAAGGCTGGCCTGGCGGCGACTGGCGTCAAGAACAACTACGCCGCCACCACCGCTCCGACCACGGGTGACGATGCCGACGACGGCTACAGCGTCGGGTCGCACTGGATCGATACCAGCAAGGACCAGGTCTGGCTGCTGGTGGATGCGACGGTCGGTACGGCCATCTGGGCACCGCTCACGGTCTTCGCCTGGAAGGCACCCGTGCGGGTTGCCACTACGGCAGCCGGCACGCTGGCTAGCTCGTTTGAGAACGGCGACACGGTCGACGGGGTAGTGCTGGCTACCAGCGATCGCATCCTGATCAAGGACCAGGCAACGGGCTCCGAAAACGGGATCTATACCGTCAACGCCTCCGGCGCTCCGACTCGGGCCACCGATATGGACGCCTCGACCGAAGTGCTGGGTGCCGCGGCTTTCGTCAGTGAGGGCACCGCCAACGGCAACAAGATCTTCATCTGCACGACCAATGCGCCGATTACGCTCGGGACGACAGCGCTCGTGTTCGCAGATGCGTCCAGTGGCGGCGGTGTCACCGACCATGGTGCGCTCACCGGCCTCGGCGACGACGACCACACGCAGTATCTGCTGGAGTCCATCTTCGATGCCAAGGGCGATCTGGTAGCAGCCTCCGCCGCCGACACGCCCGCGAAGCTTACCGTCGGTGCGGACGGAAAGGTCCTTTCGGCCGATTCGGCCGAGGCGACTGGTCTCAAGTGGGTGACCATCGGCGACGTGCCGGCCGGTGACCTCGTCCAGCTCGGCACCGGCGAGGGCAGCATTCGTATCCCTGGCTTGAAGGCTCATGCCGGCAAGGCTGGGCTTGGCGGTGGTGGGATCACCGAGGAATACGGGACCACCACCACAGGTCTGACTTGGGACACCTCACCGAGCGTCACCATTGACTCGGATACCACCGTACCGGACCACCTGTTCGCTGAGCATGCCTCCGGCGGTGCTGGTTCCATCTATGGTTTACGGGCGTTTGCCCCTGGTGCCGCGGCCTTCTCGGCACGACTTCATGTCGCGGTGGGCCTGAATGACAACGCCGGTACGATCAGCGCCGGTCTGATGATCTCCGCCTCTGGCTCGACGCCAACTTCAGCAGTCACAGTCGGTCTGAACCGGCCTCGGGGCGTTGTGCAGATTATCGCGGCCAGTCTCTCCGGCTCGACGTGGACGCAGCGCAACTCCACTTGGAACGGCTCTGGTGTGGCGTATTTGCGTATTGATCGCCCAGCCAGCAGCGACGTGTGGTCGTTCTACTGGTCAGACGATGGTCGGGTCTGGAACTTCATGGGGACACACACGCTGGCGATCACGGTTGCCCAGATCGGTTACCGCTTCGCTTTCAGTGGCGCGATTACTGGCCGCTTCAGCAGCGACTTCCTGCGAACTGACGTTTAGGGCTTGACAGTGGTACTAGCACCGTCTAAGGTACGGCCGTGACCCTCTCAGCGCGCCAGCGACAGATCGTGGAGCTGACCAGCCTTGGTCACACCGAGCGCGAGATTGCCGCCATCCTGCGCATCGCGCTAAGCACCGTCAAGAATCACAAGCAGGCCATCTTCCACAAGCTCGGTGCCCGCAATAGCATGGAGATGGTGAAGATCGCGCGTGGCGTCGAGATTCCCGACCTAATAGCGTAGCGAGGACCCCGGCTGCCTCACCGACGGGGAGTCGGGAACGGGGCCCTCACCACTAAGGAGAAACCTAACACATGGAAGATGAGTATGACGTTGACCATCCGCTTTGCTGAGGGATCGGACCCAGTAGCGGTTTCCATTCCATACATGCCAGGTAAGGGTCGGGCCGAGATCAGCCTTCCGCTCCACGCCATCAAGGTCGCACAGCCATGACCACCGACCGCCTCTTGGCCCTTTCGTTGATGACCCTTGCAGCTGTCGTCATGGTGGCCGGCCTGTGGCTGGGCCTGACCGTCCTGCTTTCCATGAGGGAGTACGTGGAGGGACTGCGATGACCGGTGGCCTGGCTGCTGGGAGGCCCGCGATCCGCATGAAGAACTGGCGCTCCTGGCTGCGCTCCTTGAAGTTGGAGAAGGGCGCTCATACCGATCCGAAGAAGGGGATGTGCCTGCTGGAGGCGGTCGCCTACATGCAGGGCCAGCCGTTCAGCGATGCGCCCAAGTGCGTGAGCCCGGTGATCGGGGCCTTCGGCAGATCGTGGAACGACTCGCTCGACGACGACGGCCGGCAGCGGCTCAAGCGCTTCATCCCGATCATGGTCGGTACGGCTACGAGCAAGGCCGATGATGGCACCCGATCCTGGCTGGCGACCGACTGGCTAGTGCGTACCTTCACGCCGCTGTGGCTGGACAAGGCCGGGCTGACCGAGCATGCGTCCAAGCTGCGGGCATTGGACGAGCTCACCAGCACCGCGCTGGCGCGCAAAGTGCAGCCGATCATCGAGGATGCCAAGGAGGCTGCATACGCCGCCAGGGACGCCGCCTGGACCGCCGCCAGGGCCGCCGCTGGGGACGCCGCCGGGGACGCCGCCTGGACCGCCGCCGGGGACGCCGCCGGGACCGCCGCTGGGGACGCCGCCAGGGCCGCCGCCTGGACCGCCGCCAGGGCCGCCGCTGGGGCCGCCGCCTGGACCGCCGCCAGGGCCGCCGCTGGGGACGCCGCCGAGGACGCCGCCTCAAAGAAGAACGGCTACAGCGCCCAGTACGACGCGGCCTACAAGGCTGCGCGGCCACTGCTGGATGCGGCGCTCGCTGAGACGGTCAAGGAGGTACAGGCATCGGCTGAGGACCTGCTGGAGCGGATGTGCGCGGTGGGACGAGCGGCATGACCTACGAGCATTGGTCACCGAAACCATTCCGCGTCCAGCTCGAAGACGACGCCGGCACGCGCTGGTGGGTCAAGGTCCCCGCCGCCATCGGCATCCATGACGCCATCGGCCAGGTGAAGTACGCCTACCCCGGCTACACCCCCCTGCGCGCGACGCCGTTCACCTGCGAGTCCTGCGGGGATCCGATGGACGTCCACGACTCATTGAGCGGGACATGTCGCTGCGGGTGCGTTACCGAGCAGGCGGCGCTGTATCCGGGCGAGACGGTCATCGCCACGGTGGAGCCATGAGCACCATGATTCTTGATCCCGATCGGCTCCATGGACCGATTCCCGATGGACTGACGATCGATCACCTGTGCTCGAACCGTCTCTGCGTCAACCCGCGTCACCTCGATGCGGTATCCATCCGGGTCAATACGCTCCTCCGATGAGTACTACACGAGTGCCGACAACGGGCCTGTTCCGCGACGATCGCCACCGCTATTACGTGGATGGGAAAGGACCCTACCCAGGGGTCACGACCGTCCTCCGCGCGCTAGACAAGCCCGCCATCATCGAGTGGGCCAAGCGCGAGACCGCCCGCTGCGCCGTCGACAACTACGACTTCGTGGCCGACCTCATCAGCAGGGGAGGCCCGAAGGCCGCCGCTGACTGGCTGGCCCGCATCCCCGACTACCAGCGTGACATCGCCGCTGACATGGGTAGCGCGGTTCACCGACTGGCGGAGAAGGAGAGCCGGGCCAAGGCTGCGGGTTTCCACGGTATCAGCGATGAGGGGATCACACCGGATGAACTCCCCTTCGTCACGGCTTACCGTCGCTTCCTCGATGACTACCAGCCGGAGTTCAAGTCGCTGGAACGGATGGTGTTCAGCGAGCGATTTCTGTACGGCGGGACGTTCGACAGCATCGCCAAGATCGACGGCCACACCTATCTGATCGACACCAAGACCTCGCGGGCGTCCTATGCCGAAACCGCCCTGCAACTGGCCGCTCTGGCCAACGCTGACTTCTGCGGCCTGCCCGGCGACCCGAAGCGCTACAAGATCCCGCCGATTGAGAAGTACGCGGTCCTCCACATCCGGCCGGACCAGTACGCCCGCGGCTATCGCCTGATCGAGTACCGCGTCGGTCCCGCCGATTTCGCCGCCTTCCTGGCCTGCCTGACCCTGACCAACTGGCGGGTCAATGCGCAGCCGATCGGCGAAGCCATCCCCATCCCTGTAGCGGAAAAGGTGGCCTGAGATGCCCAAGCAGATCCTGGTGTTTGGTGACAAGACATTCAAGGTGACGGTCCCTGACGGCGCGCGTATTACCTTCGGCCCGTGGAGCCCGCCTAGCGAGAAAGCGCGGTATGAGCCGCAGCCTCGTAACGGCACCCTCCGTATCTATGAGGGGACCAAGAGCACCGAGAACATTATCGCCGTGTTCTCCGGAGTACAGGGTTTCCGCGATCTGTCCCTTGGCTACTCCGAGGAGGTCGCCCGCGAGGAAGGCGCCGTCATCTGGAAGGACGACGAGCAGGGCTACATGCGCGAGGAGAAGGTCCAGCGCAAGAAGGATTGGATTGTCCCGTCCCTGGAGTCCAGCGACAACGGCCACGTTGAGGACGTAGAAGAGTTGGTCCCGTGAACCCGCAGAAAGTCGAGGAGGCCCTTCGCACGCTGGCGCTCGGGCTGGCGGAGCTGGCGGAGGCCATTCAACAGTCGGGGACGGACGAGCGGGAGCATGCGACGGTCGCGTCAACTCCTGCCATCACGGGAGCACCTGCCCAGACTCCGTCCTCGGCTGACACCGCTCCCTCCTTTGAGGAGCTGGCGCCGGAGGAAGTGACGATGGAGGCAGTGCTGGCGGCGACCGGCGGGACGGAGGTCACGTCCCGTCCAGCGCCTGAGGGCGGGCTGACGATGTGCCCGAAGCACCGGGTCCTGTACATGGACAAGGGCAAGGGCAAGTTCTGCCCGCGCAAATCCGATGATCCCGCTTGGTCAAATGCTCGCGGTTTTTGCCGCATCAACCCCTCTAACGCCGCGGAGTACCTGCGGATCAGGGCTGCGGCATGAGCACTGAGGCACGCAACGAGGCTGCGGAACGATTACACGTCATGTCCAATGACTGCTGGTGTCATCCGCAGGTTGAGGTTGTCCCGGCTCGTCAGGACCGACGGTCAACATGCTGGTGCGGTCACCGCTATTGCGTGCATTCCAAGGGCCAATCGTGTCTTGCCTCTGATTCAGAACGAGTGGGCGGCTTTTGTTACTGCCAGGAATGGGAACCGCGATGACCTCCTCGAAGCTGGTGACGCTTGCAGAGCTTGCTGCGGCACTCAAAGCCACTAACTACGGTCTTCCGCTTCGCAAAAACGATGGCGACTCCTTGCAAGGCCGAGCCGCTCGTATCTTCACTGCCATTCCTGTTCCAGCCTGGAAGCCCGGCAATGGCGCTCGCACCTTTGACGAGCCGCCTGTTGAGGATGCTCCCGATGATGTTGCTCCTGACCCCCCAGCCCTGCTGGACTCGCTGCTAGACGAAGCCCTCGCTGCCGAGTATGAGCGTGGTCGCCGGGATTTGCGATTGGCACTCCAGCGGGCTGCCGAAGCGGTCGAGATCGACTTGAAGCGGGAGGTCGTAGAACGAATTCGCAAGGGGTTTCAGAAGCAGAAGTCCGGCATCAGTCCAAAGCGCTATCGGGAAGTTATCGCTCTCCTCGATGAGGAGGCCGCGAAGTGAGCCCGAAGATCTGGTCCCTCGCCGCCCGCTACCCGCAGCGTCTAGAGGACGATCGGCCCAACGCCTGTGTCGCCGGCTTCACCGATGACGGCAGCTACCGCCGTAAGGTGCTGACTCTGGAGGACGTCTTCGGCTGGTGGGGGATCACCGCCTGGGCAGCCCTCGGCTTCCATCCTTCTGAGCAGTCGGGGCGCTTCGATGACGGCTGGGAGAAGGTGCAGACGTGACGGCGGTGAGCGAGCCGATGTTCCTTGTCGCTCAGAAGGATTGCGGCTGCATCAGTGCCGTAATCGTTGAACACCTGGCTGAGAAGGCGGAGATGCGGGGCTTCGCGGCGAAGCACTGGGAGAAGCGCCTGACTCACATGCCGGAGTCGGAGTTCCGGTTGCTGCCGTTGCGCTGTCCGCAGCATCCTCGTGTCCAGTCGCCTGTCCAAGAAGGGCTCGGGCTGTCGTGAGCCGGGATGAGTCTGTGGCCCACGTGCCTGCGACTCAAGCCGCGGGGCAGACGACCCCGCCTTCCCATTCATTCACAGGCGACCGATGACGGACTGGCCCGCACAAGCCGTCCTGTCGCGTCTGGAGTGGGGTCGTGACCGCGCCTGCCGCCTCGGCGACCTGGCAGAAGCCCTGGACTGGCCGCGGCGTGCCGTGGAGCAGGCGGTGCAGGACCTCCGGCTCCAGGGCAAGGCGATCGCGAGCGGCCCGGACGGCGTCTGGCTGACCGCCGATTATCGTGAGCTGGAGGCCACCTACCGCTCGCTGCGGGGACGCATCCGCTCGCAGTCGGTAACGGCGTGGGCTATTCGAGATACGGCCCGACGCTTGCGGGGAGCGGGGGAGCAGATGGGCATGGGATTGGTCGCGTGACATGGCCCTCAGCGTCGGCAGCCTCTTCTCTGGCATTGGCGGCATCGACCTCGGTCTGGAGCGTGCCGGCATGGTCACTCGCTGGTTCTGCGAGATCGACCCCCACTGCCGCAACGTCCTTGCCCGCCACTGGCCCGGCCTCCCCATCTATGGCGATATCGCCGCCGTCGACTGGAGCGGAGTCGAGCCCGTTGACGTTGTGGCCGGAGGATTCCCTTGCCAGCCCGTCAGTGCGGCCGGGCTTCGGCATGCGCAGAACGATGAGCGGTGGCTCTGGCCGGAGTTCGCCCGTGCCATTTGCGAGCTTCGACCCCGCTACGTCTTCGTGGAAAACGTTCCAGGGCTCCTTTGGCCTTGGCTCGACAAGGACGGATGCGGACTGTGGCACCCAGCACCTATCGAAGAAGTCGTTGGTGACCTGGTCTCGCTCGGGTATGAGTCGGAATGGGACTGTATACCGGCGCACACCGTCGGCTCCCCCCAGGGTCGCGATCGCCTCTGGCTTGTGGCCCACCCCAGCGGCGGGGAACTTCAACGAGGGCGAGAGCCTGACAGGCTGGATGCGGCGCCGCGCACAGCAGAAGAGGAAGCAGGCCAACGGCAACGGTTTCGGGGTGCCTCTGGCAATCGCCGTTCGCCTATGGCCAACGCCGCGAGCGTCAGCCAACGAGAGTGGCCGCAGATTGAACCCGCGCTGGTGCGAGCTCCTGATGGGCTTTCCGTCGGGTTGGACGGACACCGATGGCCCGCCCCTCCGGGGCCACAGTACGAATGGGAGCCGCCCCGGATCGTCAGCGACGGCGGAGGCATCAGACGGCGCCAGGTCAGCCAACTCGGAAACGCGGTCGTGCCGCAGGTCGTTGAATGGATCGGCCGCCGCATCGTTGCCTCCGATGAGGGCCGAGTGAATGCCGTGTGACCGCGCCCAAGACGATGACCGAGCGGGCAGTCGACCACTACCTCGATTCGGTCGAGTCATTGCTTACCGCCCTCTCGCAGCGTCCATTGGATCCGGAGCAGGAGGAGAGACTGGCGCGGCTTCTGCAACGATCGGAGCTCGACCTGCTGTCACGGCGCGCTGGGCGGGGCTACTCCATGACCTCAGCTGCGAAGGCCCCGGCGCGTGCGTCTGCCAGACGCTCTGGCCGGTGGTGACGAGGTTCGGAGAATGAGTTACGACGTGACCTTCGAGGCGGATATGGGCTTGGGCGATGAGAATCCAGACCTTGAGAATGGCTGGCGTAACTACACCTCCAACGTTTCGAGGATGTGGTTCGAAGCTTTGGGTAATAGTCAGACACTGGGGGATTTGCTAGACCCTAAGCCAATTGCGTCCACCCTTATTGAACCGCTGAATCGGGCCATCGCCACAATGATGGAAACACCTGAATATTTCCGCGCCATGAACCCGCTAAACGGGTGGGGTAGCTATGAAGGCGCACTGGAATATCTCATCTGGATTCGGGACCACTGTGTCAAGTGGCCGAGTGCACGGGTTCGAGTATCGCGATGACGACGCCAACTGATCGCATCGAGCCCCACCACGCCAACGAAGCGATGCGCTGCGCCTTCGATGGCGAGCCGTGGCCCTGCGCCGCCTTCGTGGCTGCCCGCCGCCGTAAGCCATTCGGTCCGCTGGTGATCCCGGTGGCCAAGAAAGGGAGGGTGGCGTGAGCATCCGCGCCATCCAGGCGGTCTGGGATCGGTCGACGGTGGGCGGATCTATGCGGCTGCTGCTGCTGGCGCTGGCCGACTTCGCCGACGAGGAGGGGTATTCCTGGCCCTCGGTCGCGACATTGAGCAAGCGCACGGCTCGATCTGAGCGCCACGTTCAGCGCCTTTTGACGGCTGCGGTCGATGTTGGGGAACTGAGAGCTGAGCGAGAGGGTGGCATTACCACCAGTCGCTATTGGTTGACCCCCGGCGGCGTACCGATGGAGAGGGGTGACGCGGATGTCACCCCCCCACGACGCGGGCGTCACCCCCGGGGTGACGCGGATGTCACCGGAGGGGTGACGCGGGCGTCACCCGAACCGTCATCTAACGGTCATTCAACCGTCAATGAACCCGGGATTTGGAACGGTCGAATGCTCCACGATGGCTCCCATCCCAACTGCGCGGTCTGCGCTCCCCTGAGGACGAAGGCATGAAGCGACTTCATTGCTGGTGGGACGGCTTCTACTGGACTTGGCTCTCGCCCTCGACATGGATGGTCCGGATCCGGTTGCTCTTGACCCCTCAAGGTCCACCGTTGCGCTGGCCTGGCATCGTGGAGAGCGGTCACCTGCACGACACCGAGCATCCCCGTTTCGTGGTGGAGGGTGACCGCGAGCATGAGTACACGACCTGCGCTCGTTGTGGCGTGGAGCTGTACGAAGGCTGGCGTCAGTTCTATGGCGCTCCCCTGCAAGGAGGGAAGCGGTGAGCCGCCTGATCTGTTGGCTCTTTGGACATGAGCCAGACGAACTTCGAGAAGTCGCTAATCAGCAGTGGACCATGACTGATGGACGGAGCGGGAACCTGTGGATTCGTATCTGCTGGCGATGTTTGCGAATAACGGAACAAACGCTAGGTCCAGGCACCGCCCTGACACATTCATGGAATAAGTGGCCGCAGTCATGATCTTCCTCCGTAGACCGACCTGACATGGAGGAGACCGATGTTTGATTTCCGCCGACGCTTCGTCTATCCGACGCTCCGGTTCGTTGGTCGCATCACAGGCCGTCATTACGGGTGGCCGACTCTCGAAAGATCAGGCCAGTCGTGACCACTCCACCCGAACCGCGAACGGCAGCGGGCCGGGCGCTGCTGCATGACCTCATGAACGGCTACCAACCGACCGAGGGCTACCCGACATCGCTCGGCAAGCGCATCGCTGCTATCGAGGCCGAGGCTGGCTCCGCGCTGACGGTGGAGCGGCTGATGCAATCGCTCCATGTGACTGGAGTTGGCTGCCCTGAGCAGTCGAATGGTCGTCCCCAGCAGCACGATGCTCAGTGGCATGACCTACAGGCCGACTTCATCGCTGCCGCCTACGCCCGCCTCTCCGCTCCGGGGTCCGACTCCGATGAGAAGGAGGAGACGTGAACTACTACCAGGCGCGACAGCGCGAATCGGACAAGCGGTGGGATTGGACCTGCAAGAACGATGATCAAGTCTGGGCAATGCCACCGTGCAGCGGCCACAAGGACGGGCACGAGACAGCGGAGCAGGCGGTGCTGCACTTCTTCTCCTACGAAGCTGAGCATCTGACCGAGCATGAGATAGCCGCTGACACACAGCATCGGTGCGAGTGGGTTAGCACGGTTGACAATCAGCGTTGCCCGAACTGGACGACGAAATGGCTTGAAGCGCGCCATTGGGGAGGACATCAGTTCCTCTGCGATGAGCACCGTATCCCGACCAACTGGGCCTATCTGAACCGACCTGGGGAGGACGCTGGTGACTACCAGATCATCTCGTCCTACTGAGCCGATGACCGAGCCGCAGCGCCTAGGCCAAAGATACCGCGCTGGTGGCGAGCGGTGATTGCGCCTGCCTTTGCGGTGGGAGCCGCCGTCGCACCCCAGACCGGATGGTTCGATCAGATGCAAGCCCGATGGATTGTGGTCGGCTGCATGGCGGTGGTGATCCTCACCGTGGTTCCTCCAGTGGTTCAGTGGTTACTCCCGCCTGTTCATGTCCAATCGCCTCCAGCAGTTAGGGCATGGCGTGCGCGGCGCGCGGCGCGACCAACCCAGCGCGCCGTCACACCTTCTGCCAGCCCTGTAGTGCCCGGCGAGCAGCCAGCGGAGCCACATCCGTTGCTCGTCAAGTACGGCTTGGAGGGGATGGCAGGTGACCCGATGGAGATTCTGCATCGGCATCTAGTGAACAACCATGCGGCTGCCATTGGCGGTTGGGAGAGCACTGCTAGGCGTTGGCAGGAACGCGCAGAGAAGGCCGAGCAGCCAGCAGCGGGCCTGGACCCTGATCGGTTGACAGCCATCATCGAATCTCGCATGAGCCGTGATCTCGCTTGGCTGCGGGATGATGGCACAACGGTGGACCGTTTCAATCCTGAACAGGTGGGATGGGCACTCGCGCACCTCTACCAGACTGGCGATGTCGTGTCGGGGCTTCCGCCGCTCCCAGCCCAGCCAGCGCGGCCAGCGAACCACTACGAATGGTTCATGCCAGAGGACCCGACAGCAGCGGTGGATGACTACCTGGACGAGTTCGAGGCGAAGATGCGAGAGGCCCTGACTGACCCCTTCGTCCACGACATGGCGCAGTCGGTATTGCCGTTGATCGCTGCCTATCGAGCAGCGCGGCCAGCGGAGGCGGCGCTGCCTTACGAGGATAAGCCGTGTGACGTGTGCGGTGAGCAGGTTCTAGATGCCAAACCAGAGAACACACGGCTATGGCGCAATGAGAAGGGGACGCTCGTAGGTCTATTTGGTCACGTTGCTTGCATCGAAGGCGAGTACGCGTCCCTGTATGCCGCGAAAGAGCCCCTTGCCGTGCAGCCGACGCCAGCGGAGGAGGAGGGGTGAGCGCCGTGTTTGTTGTGATGATGCTTGTAGTCATCGTCGGTTGCATGGTCCTGCTATATCGGAATGAGCTGGTCTGCGGATACAGGCTCGGCGTGAGTCAGCGGATTTATGACGACCGCATCGCCTCTATCAATGACCGCCCGAATCAGGGTCTTACCTGGGACGTTCTGGAAAGCGTGACTTATGACGCCATGCTCCTTCACTTCTGGAAGCCCTTGGATTTATTCTTCCCGCCCGAATATCGGTCGCAGCCATGACCCGAGCAGGGGTGGAGCCCATTGGGACGATTTACGTTGACCGTGGTCCGTCTTCAGAAGATGACAGAGCGTGGGTCAAGCTTCCTTCTGGTGAATGGGAGGAGACGACTCCACCTCCCCGCCTCCAGTCCCCGGACCGTTCCGAGGAGGGAAAGCGATGACCTCCAACGCCGAGACGCTGCTCGCCGTTCAGCTGGAGCAGGCGGGGATCCCGTTTTTGAGGGAAATGTTGTTCATTCCTGGGCGGAAATTCCGTGCCGACTTCGCCATCCGACCGGACCGTTTCAATGACGGCATCCTCATCGAAGTCGAAGGCGGGACTTGGATCGAAGGTCGCCACTCCCGCGGCAAGGGCTTCGAGGCTGACTGCGAAAAGCAGGCCCTAGCGGTAATCGCCGGCTACCGCTACCTGCGGGTCACCTCCTCCCAGGTAGAGGACGGCAGAGCCTTGTCGTGGGTCCGGCAGGCACTCGGCGTGGAGGCGGCAGCCTAATGGAGCATGACGTTCGTTTTAGCGGCGGTCCGTTCTACTGGCGGAAGCGCAGGCGCGGCATAACGATGCAGGTGCGTGATGATGTCCACGAGATCAAGATCATGGGTTTGGTTCGGCCCATGAAGTATGACTTCCGTAGCGCTGCCGAGTTCCAGCGCGATATTGAGAAAGGCGCAGTCACTGCCCGAACGGGTACTTATCGTCGCGTTGAAGTGGATCGCTTCCGGTGGATCGGGTGGGACTGATGATGACCCGTCTCGCCTCTCCCTTCGCCCCGCCGCCTCCCAGGAAGGTGAAGATTCGCAGTCACAAGGATCCGGTCAGTCCTATCCTGCGCGCTCACGTCCTAGAGCGGGATGGCGGGTGTGTCGGTAGGACGATCAGCGCCTGCCAGGGATCGGTGGAGATCGACCACGTTCGCGTATCGGGTGGGCTCGGCCTCCGCTCACCGTCAGTCGCCGGCAACCTCGTGACCCTTTGCCGACATCATCATCGGCTGAAGACAGAATACGGCCGCATCTGGCGCCCTTTGCTTCTCGATTATCTAGCGAGGGTGGAGGTAGGGGAGACATGAAGCCGCTGCTGACCGACAAGGAGCTCGATGCCGTGTCCGCCTGGTGGTTGACCGGCTCCCTGGTGCGGAAGTGCTCGGCTATGATCTCGCAGCTCCGCCTCGACTTCATGGAGGAAACGCTGACGGTGCAGCGCCTGACCTCCGCCGCTCCGCCAGTTGTCCGTACCGTCCAGGAGGTCCGCGGCCACTACGAGGTGATCGAAGAGGCGGAGCCGGCCGACGCCAACGGCCGCAACCTGTCGGCGGCGATGGTGACGCTGATCGGGTCGCTGGGGGAACTGTCGTTTTATGCACCCCGCTACCCCGTGCGCCGTGCCCTCGCAGAATGGGAGCGGACCTGTCGCCGCAGACATCGTCTCCCCTCTTGGACCGACCACGCGCTGGGTCCGGTGTGCGCCACCATGCTGCGCTCAATGGTTGAAGGCGGAACCTCGCTGAAGTGGGCAGCCGAGCAGGCGGGCATCAGCTACCCCAGAGCGGATCGCTTAGTGTCGGCAGGGGAGCGCTTCGTGATGGCCCGCCTCGTTCACTGGGAGCATGAGCGCGCAGAGATAGCGCTGGACCCCGACTGCGAGATGTGTCGCACGCGGCGCTCGCCGTCGTTTCACGATGCGGCTTGATGATGGGGCATTGTCTGCTATCTATTCTGCGGGGGAGGCGATCCACAACGACACGTCATGGGTTTCCTTCTGAAGTGGGGTCAGTCATACCCCGGTGACATTCAGCCTGGAACGGTACAAGAGGCAATGCTGAAGTTTTTCGCATTCCTGAACTCTCCATTCGTTGTGTCACGCCCTCAACGCCCTGATCGTGCCGCTCGTCGGGAAGTGCTGAGACAAGGGCTCGTCGAAGATGAGCCGCTCGTTCACTTCATCACGCTGCGACAGCCTGTCACAGATCGTGAGCGTCAGGATAAGGATGGTCATGTCGTTCAATGGAAGCATCGTTGGTGGGTTCGCGGTCACTTCCGAGCGCAATGGCTTCCGAGTCAGCAAGGCCATCGGCTTACGTGGATCGCTCCCTACGTCAAAGGGCCAGAAGGGGCGGAGTTCACACAGCCTGTCTATGCAGTCGTTCGCTGAATCCCGCTTGACATTCCGTAGCGGGTGCTAGAATCGCCGCAATCAGGGCGTCTCCCGCAGCCGCGTTTGGCGGCGCATGGTCCCATGAGACGCTGCCCCATCTCTTGAATCTGGTACCGCCGCATCCCGGCGGTTTCGTTTTGCCTGGGGGAGACCATTCTTGGATGCCAAAGCAATCCTCGATGTCATCTCCACCGGCGGCGCGCTGGGCATCGCGGGCCTGATCATCGTCGGCTTTCTGATGGGCTGGCTGCACACCAAAGACGAGCTCGACGGCAAAGAGGAGGACATCGCCTACGAGCGCGGTCAGAAGGAAGTCGCCCTGGGCCTGGCCAAGGGTGCGCTGGAGCTGGTCGCTGATCTACGCCGCGAGCGGCGCGATGGATACCATCTGCCATGATCCGGCTCCTCGCCATTCTGGCAGCCCTGGTGGTCGTCACGCGCGTGGGCGCCATGGCCCTGCCGGAGACGCCGGAGGTAGCGCAGCCATCGCCGACGCCGCAGATCGTGTACGTCACCATCACCCCGTCTCCATCCACGGCAGTTCCTAGCCAATCTGCGCAGCCATCACCGAGTCCGCAGCCCACGCCGACGCCCGGAATCCTTCCACCGCTGCCGACGCCGAGCCTGCTGCCGACTCCCACGCTGCCGCTACCGACCATCGCCCCGCTACCGACACTGGCTCCGGTGACCTGCGACCCAAAACCGGGCAAGCATGCCGGCTGGAGCAAGCAACCGCGGAGCTGCCCCGGCAAGCCATTCTCCATGTCATGGCTGGCGTGATTCAACAGGTCACCCGTCGCCGAAGCGCATAGCCCCATTACCCGTCCTCGTAAGGGTGCGAGCGGCGGGATTGGCACGATCGCTGACCCGATGCACGGCGACGGGTGACCGCAGCCTCAGGAGGTGAACATGACGCCTCCTGGGGGGCATGACGACAAGCAGGGTGGTGCGTCTGCGCACCGTGCGCAATTGCATGTTTGTCACGAGAAGTTGGGTGACACCGGCCGGAAATGGGGCTGGTGCGACCTCCCGGCGGCAGCCTGGTGCTTCGACGATGACTACTTCGTCTGCAATCTGCATCTGATCGCCAAGCACTCGAAACACCGGACCCAGCTGGAGGACTCGTGAGCGAGGGCGACGGTCGGCCGAACTGGACGGTGGCGGCGTGAGCGTTGAGTTTGTGAAGACCGGTGCTTGGTGGAGTGAGCCAGCGTGGCGGAAGGCACTCCTGCTAGTGACGCTCAGACCGTGGTGTATGGGGAAGGGCTATGTGGCAGTGGTTCGTCAATGGGTGGCACTTCATACACCGGGTCGTCTGTTGCAGCCGATGGCGTGGGTCCACCCTGATCCGTGTGATGTGGAAGCGGAATACGGGACTTGCCACCACGACGAGCATCATCTGGAACGGGACGACTGCTTACATGTGCGCAACGACGCCAATGACTTGGAGCGTGACTGGTACAACCAGCATCCGGATGCCCACTTTCTCCAATACGAGCGCGTACTAGACGTTCCTTACTCGTTCGCAGACGACTTCGATTCCCGAGTAGGACGGCTCTATCAGTTCGCGGACACGGACTCGTGAGCGAACCCGAGTACCTCTTGGCCATTCACTCCGGCGTCTCGACCCTGCACAAGGCGCCCGGCTTCAAGGAATGCCGTCTCGAGGAGGCAAGCGCCAAGATGGGGGTGGACGTGAGCACCGGAGCCCATCTGGTCGACAAGGGCCAGGCGGTGTTCTGCGAGTACTGCTTCGCGACCATCGCTGCGGTCGAGGGCGCCTGATGAGCTACTCGGTCACCACCGACTATCGCAGCGGGATGCCCAAGACGCCGAAGAACGGGCTGCCGTGGAAGCTGATTGCCTGCCACGACACCGAGGGCGGTACGGGCCGGCTCGGGGCGCTGGGGACGATCAGCTTCCTCGTCACCAACGCC
>WNGA01002178.1_pt1 | contig 34190 bp, 27 predicted proteins | sample 5400061 | NCBI WGS metagenome assembly WNGA01 (sample SAMN13153366, study PRJNA577476) | soil metagenome | isolation source: 100 cm soil or saprolite under grassland replicate 2 | place: USA:California | collected 2016-06-15 | reverse complement strand
TCGAACGTCGCGACCGCCTCGGCGGCGGCTGGCAGGACCGCTGGGACGCGTTCCGTCTCGTGAGCCCGAATTGGACCGCGTCGTTTCCGGGCTACGCGTACGACGGCGACGATCGGGACGGGTTCATGCCGCGTGACGACATCGCCCGGCGGGTCGCCCGGTACGCGGAGGTCATCGACGCCCCTGTCCATCTCGCGACCGCGGTGGAGCGGGTCAAGCGGCGGACAGACACAGGTGGTGGCTTTCGGCTCACCACAACTCGCGGCACAATCGACGCGCACCGGGTCGTCGTGGCCACCGGCGGGTTCCAGGTCCCGAACGTACCGCCGGCCGGCGCGGATCTTCCGGCTCGCGTGATGCAGCTTCACTCTCACGCCTATCGCAATGAGGCGGCCTTGCCCGCCGGCGCGATCCTCATCGTCGGGTCGGGCCAATCGGGCGTCCAGATCGCGGAAGAGCTCCATGAGGCCGGCCGGCGCGTCTATTTCTCCGTCGGGCACTGTGGCCGCGTGCCGCGTCGCTACCGGGGCAGCGACATCTTCCACTGGCTTTGGAGCTTACGAACGCGCGGCCACGAGTTCGGGACCCCGTTGCCGACCGTTGACAAGCTGCCGGACCCGCGCATGCGGTTCGCCTGTAATCCGCACTTGTCCGGGCACCGCGGCGGTCACGACACGAACCTCCGCCGCTTGGCGGCCCAGGGAATCTCCCTCTTGGGTCGTCTCGAGGGCGCCAACGGCGAGCACGTCCGAGTCGGCCCCGACCTTGCTGCGAACCTGCAGTTCGCGGACACCTTCTTCGACGAGCAGTGGCGCGGTCGCATCGACACATTCATCGAGCGTGCCGGGCTTGACGCCCCGCCGGACGACCGTCAGCCATTCGCATTCCAGCCTTCCGAGGTCGCCGAACTCGATCTCGCGGACGAAGGCATCTCGACGGTGATCTGGACGAGCGGCTACCGGCTCGACTTCAGCTGGATCGACCTGCCAATCTTGGACGCCCAGGGGGCCCCGCGCCATGTCCGCGGCGTGACCGAGGTGCCCGGCCTCTTCTTCCTTGGCCTGCCGTGGCTACTCGATCAGGGCTCCGCCACACTATTCGGGGTCGGACGGGACGGGGCCTATCTCGCCGAGCACTTGGAGGCGTAGGCCACGACCACCTGAAGGATGCCCACCTGCATGCCGCGACGCGACGCACGAATCATATCGTCGCGACTCCGCCTACCCGGCGGCCCGCCCGGTGCCGGCCGATCGAACGCTACTCCACGATCTCGGAGGCTCAGGTACTCGTCGTGGCCGATGATCAGGTGGTCCAGCAGGGGCGATGTCCAGCAGGCGGCCGGCCGCCAGCGCCTCTGCTGTGAGATGGAGGTCGTCCGGGCTGGGCGTGGGATCGCCGCTCGGGTGGTTGTGGACGTCTGCTGTGAGATGGAGGTCGTCCGGGCTGGGCGTGGGATCGCCGCTCGGGTGGTTGTGGACGAGGATGAGGCCGCTGGCGTTGAGCCGGACGGCGTCCCGGAACAGCTCGCCCACCCTGACCAGCGACGAGCTGACGTCAGCAACACCGCTATCGTCACCCTGACCGTCGTGACCAAACCGTCTTCCGGGAGCCAGGGCCACCGGAAGACGGTTTGGCGGCTTGGCTGCGCCTCGATGACATCCCACCCCACCCGCCGTTCCGACCACACCAGGACCGAGCGCGACCCAACCGCAAGGCCGCTCTCGATCCGTTCCGGGAACCATCGAGCCAGCTCCTCTGGGTTGGCCCACGCGCGGAACGCGCGCTCGGGTGCTGCGGTGAGGCTTCGATGCTCCGGACCCAGCGCGGGATCCTGCTCCCACCTGGCGGACCAGACTCTTCAGTGCCCATCACAAGACCCTCGCGAAAGACCCACCCTGCGGCTAGCTGAACGAAGCGGCACTCGACCGTCTCGACGGGGCATGATCAGCTTGCTACATCGCCTAGGCCGTGCAAACCACGATCCGCCTCGGGCCGTCCAGTCGGCCACAGGTAAGCGATGCGGGCGGCCGCAATCTCGGTTGAGGACGGGCCGTCACCATTGCCCGATCGTGTCCAGCGGCCTGACGACTCCAAGTAAGTCGCAGATAAGTCGCAACTAACTGGGCCGTGGTAAGAACGCCGGAGACGCCTCGCGAGACGGCCGCCATGCATAGGTGGCCAGACGCGGCGCCGCTAGATTGGGTACTGCGAGGGGAGTTGGGGGGTTCCGTGGATCCAGCGGCAGCCGCGCGCGCCCGCCTCTGCGTCCCTCTGTTCTCGCAGTCGTCACGCGACCGACTGCACCCGCACCCTGCGGTGGAGTCGGCAGAAGAGACGGTCTCGGCATGAAGCATCGCTTCGCTTCGGTTGCAGCCCTTGTAGCTATGGTGGGGGCCCTGCTTCCCACAAATGCCTTTGGCGCCGAGCCTGAGGCTGTCGCGTTCGCCGCCGTGCTGACCCGACCGGCGTCGAACGTTCTCGTTTCCGAGGGGACCGGCGGGGGGTTGGGCAACCAGATTGCCATGACCCGCCGCGGAGATCTGGACGTGCGCGGGCGAGGCCACGTACCTCTCATCCTGACACGAGGGGAGCGGGCGGCCGCGCAGAGGAACGGCGGCTGGCTCAACTTTCAAGCGATCGCCATCGACGACGGTGGTCAGCCTGTCGGCTTCACCGCATTCTCACGATACATTGGAAGCGATCCGGAAATGATGGCGAGACAGGCGCAGAGCTCGGGATTCGTCGAGTTCGCCCCGACTGGCGCGGTCTCGGCCAGCTACACCAACTGCAACAACTACCGCTGGGTGGTGAAATATCGCGACTGGAACTTCATGACCATCGGCGAGCTCCACACCGCCAGTGACTCGACGGCGAAGTTCACCTACGGGAGGACTGCCGACTCGGACGTGGGCGTCGCCTTCTCTGACAATGGCGGCGCCTGGTATCTATCCGGCAGCGCACATGCCGGCAACAGCCTCGATGCCTCTGTCGGTCAGAACGCGGGCGCCCACTTCGGCTACAGGCTGATCAGTCAGTTCAACTACGCGCAGCTTTGGCTGGTGGCCGACTGCTTCGAGGGATGGGGCCTGTACATGGGGCACCGATCGGTCGAGGTTGACACGTGGCGTGGCAGCATCACCTCCTCTTACGACTGGCGAAGCTTGGACAACAACCGAAACAGTTGGTGGAATATCTTCGGGGCTGGCACCGTCTTTGATCGATCGACGACCGCCTTCTTGAAATACTCAGGGCCGTCTCGATCTGGGGCGCCAGCCTCACCGCGAAGAGTGGCGCGAGCGCCTACGTCAAGGTTCACTGGTCGTTCGGTACGGGGCGCACCAAGCATTACCTCTATGGGAACGACAACTATCCGCTGTATTCCCATCGGATCTATGCGAGTGATTCGTAGAACCCTTCGCCTCGGAGCACTCTCGCTCGCGCTCGCGGTAGTCCTCTCGGGCTGCGGCGGTGCGAGCGAGAGCACCTACTTCCCGCAGCCCCAACCGACAACGGCAGGTTCGCCCGCGCTGCCAGGCGAGTGGGTGGACTTCGGTACCGTACATATCAAGGCAGAAGGCACCGAGCCTGTCACGCTGCTCGAGGCCACGCTCGTCGCTCCAAATGGCGCTCTGGAAGTGGACGGCTTGTTGATGTCAAGACCCGACGGCGGGGGTATCGGGATTATTCGAGAGGCCGAACTACCCGCCGATTTCGACCTCGAGGGCCACTCGCGACCGCTGGCGAACGCGGTCTTGGGCACCGACACAGGCATCGCCCAGGTTGTACTTCGACTCAAGCCCACCCGGCCGGGAAGAATCTCCGCGAGCGGTGTGACACTCCGTTTCTCCGTGGGAGACGGAGCGCCACAAACGGAGACGTTTCCCACCTCGGTATTTCTCTGCGTGGCCCACCCCCTACCGACCTCGTGCGAATAGGCCGATGTTCGGTCCCGCGCGAGGGTGCCAGGTGTTGAAGCACCTGATCGAGCGGGGGAAGTTGACGCCTTGCCTCGGCCAGGCAGAGGAGGCCGCCCAGCACGCACGATCCACCCATCGTGTCGCTTGTTGGCGGGCCTCAATTAAGCCGGCCCAAGAGTTGACCTTCCCGGGCCTGGGGGCAGCCGGCGCGGTCTGATCCTGCGTCTTGCCGTGGCTGAGGGCAAGACGCACCCATCGCCACACCAGGCGTGGCATCAGCCTCAGGTGTCGTCGCGACTCCGCCTACCCGGTCTGCTGTGAGATGGAGGTCGTCCGGGCTGGGCGTGGGATCGCCGCTCGGGTGGTTGTGGACGAGGATGAGGCCGCTGGCGTTGAGCCGGACGGCGTCCCGGAACAGCTCGCCCACCCTGACCAGCGACGAGCTGACGTTGCCCTGGTAGACGGTGACGACCCGAAGCACGACGTTCTTGGTGTTGAGGGCGACGGCGCGCAGCTCCTCCCGCTCGAGCCGGCCCATCTGGAGGATGAGCCGATCCGCGACGTCACCGGGCGACCGGATCGACCAGCGGCCGGCCGGCCAATCGGCCAGGAGCCGGCGGCCGAGCTCGAAGGCTGCGGCGAGCTGGGCCGCCTTGGCCGCGCCGATACCGGGGAGGATCGACAGCTCGACCTCGCTGGCCCGGGCCAACCCGGTCAGCCCATCGTGCCGCGCGAGGGCATCTGCCGCAAGGTCCACCGCCGAAACGCCCCGCGCCCCCGAACCCCACAGCAACGCGATGAGCTCGGCCGCGGTGAGCCCGCCCGGGCCTCGCAGCGCAAGCCGTTCGCGCGGCCGCTCCGCAACGGGCACCTCGCGCAGGGCGCGACCGGCCATCTGGCCTCCTCGCAGGTGAAGGCGACGAGAGGAGTCCCCGAGCCCGGCTGACGGAAGCCCGCCGATTCCCCCCGCCAACCGGGCCCGAGGGACGTCACGAAGGCTACGTGGCGACCCTCATCGCCGGCTTACCGGCGGTCGTCGGACGGATGCACGGCGGCTCACCGGACGTAGGTCAGCAGGAGCGGGAGGCCGTTGAACGCGACGTGGAGCGCGATCGACGCGTAGAGCGATCGCCGGTACAGGAAGATCCAGCCAAGTGAGAACGAGACCGGCAGCCGGACGAGGAACGCGAAGAGCGCCCACTGCGCTCCCACGGCGAACGACGGACCGCCAAGGGTCAGGATGTGGGTGAACGCAAAGAACAGGCCTGCCTGGACGATCGCCCGTCTGGGGGAGCTGGCCCGCGCCCAGGCCGTGGTCATGAAGCCGCGGAAGAAGATCTCCTCGCTGATCGGCGCCACCACGGCGGCGGCCACCAGCGTCACCAGGCGGCCAATCAGGTCGGTTGTCTCCGGCAGCTGCGGCGGCGGCTGGGCCAGGACCTGGAGCAGCGCGACGGCGAGCAGTGCCGTGACGTAGAGGACCGCCACGCCCAGCAGGATGCCGAGCGCAATGTCACCGCGCGCCAGGCGGGACGGCCGGCGGACGCCCATGTCCTCCCAGCTGAGAGCGCCGGTGCCGACGACCAGCAGGCGGATCACGCCGACGTTGACGGCCGCGCTCACCAGGAGCCCGACGAGCGTCCCGGCCGGCGTCGCGCCCCGCAGCCCGAGGGGGCTCCCGACCAGCGCGACGGCGAGGACGAACAGGTTCGACGTGACCACGGCGGCCAAGAAGACGAGCACTGGCGAGGGTCCGTCGTAGCCAGCCCGTCCCTCCGCCCTGCGCTGGATGGCCTGGGCGCCGGCGGCACCGATCAGGCCGGCGCTCAACGCGACGAGCCCGGCGAACAGCAGAGCCACGGCCACCGGCCCGCCGCCTGCCATCGCGGCGACGACGATGACCGAGATCCCGACGATCGACGCCAGCCAGCCGATCAGGTACAGGCCGGGGGCGGCGCGACCCTCCAGGCTGAACATGCGGACGCCCGGCCGGGGTGAAGGCTGGTCTCCGCTAATGCGATCGGTGGCCTGATCGGCGTCCGGCTCCGGAGGACTGTTCGATTGGCTCGGCTTGGCGGGCGGGCGCGGCTCGCCCGGGCCGCTCAACGCTCCGGCAGCGGATCCGGCGCGGTCCGGCCTGCACGAGCGCCGCGCGCCTGGGCGCGCACCAGGGAGGTGGACGCCGCAGCCTCGATCGGGGTCGGCCGGGTGGCCGTGGCGAGCTCTGTCACCGAGGCGGCCGCGATCTCACGTCGCTCGAAGTCCTTGCCGCACCAGGCGCAGAGCGACCAGTCCAGGCCCACCAGGCGGCTGCAATTCGGGCAGACCCGCTTGAGTCGTGTCCGGCAGGTGGGACAGATGATCCATTCCTCGTCCACGCGCCGAGCGCAGGTGGGACAGGTGTGGACGGCCTCCACCTCGGCCAGGAGAGCCTCCTCGGCCAGGTTTCGCTCGTAGACCTCGCCGATCTTCTCGTGGGGTCGGACGATCTTGTAGACGAGGACGGCGGCCGGGAAGAGGACCGGTGTGAAGACGATGATGAAGCTCGCCATGAGATAGGGCAGGACGGGGTTCTCGGTCCGCAGCTGCATGTCGCGAAACGCCCAGTAGGCGGCCGCGAGCCACAGGATGACCCAATAGATGGCGATGGCCTGGAAGCCCACGCGGACCGGCGTGCTGTTGAGCAGGTCGCCGATCGTATTTCCGATCTGCTGGATGATCTGGTCCATGCGCCGGTTCGAACGCCTCCGGTGGCTGGTGTGTCCGCCTGTGGTGGTCTCTGTGACACCCCACCCTGGGCCGGCTTTCGCTCGGCGCAGTGTAGCAGGGGGTCAGTGCTGTCTAGACGTGGAAATTGGCACCTTCGTTACGCCGATGTGTCGCCAGCCGCGGGGCTGCGGAGCATCCCTCGCAGGCCGAGACCGCCACCGGTCACCAGGAGCCCGGCGCCGACGAGCATCGTGCCCACGCCGAGACCGGTCCCGAACGGGCCCGTCGCGTAGCTCCAGGCCAGCCCGATGAGGAAGCCCCCGTAGACGAACGGCAGGGCAACTTCGCGGAGCGCCCGGGGCAGCCGGTTGGGCAGAATCGTGATGAGGAGGACGGCCAGCCCGGCCGCCAGGAGAAGCAGGTACGCCGGATTGGCCAGGCCCCATTGGCCCAGGTAACCCGTGCTCAGCTGCCCGCCGGCCACGCCGTTCTTTGCCCAGGGCAGCACGACGGCAAGCGCGGACAGGCCGCTGCCGACGGCCGTCATCCAGCCGCTCGGACCGTTCGGGGCGGCAAACGGCAGGTCAGACCGCGGGCCGGCGTCACCGGGCATCAGCACGTGCGGCCCAGGTGGCGCGGCTCCCGGCCGGGCGCCACCCGCCAGGGCCATCGCGCTGAACGGCGTCCCCACCAGCGCCGAGCCGGCCCCCGCCGTGGCCATCGCCATCGAGTCGGCGGTGGCGTCGGGCACCGAATACCAGCGGTTCGGGCCGGGAACCGCAGGTGCGCTGGCGACGCGCTGAACGTGGGTGACCCGGCTTCCGGCATGCACCGCCACCACGCGAGTCGCCGACGGCGCCAGGTAGGCGCCGGGAATATGCCGCCCATCGGTTGCGGGCGCGCCGGCCGAAGACAGGCCCAGGATCGCCAGCTTGCCGGCCGCCGAGGCCATGACGTCGCGGACCGCGCGGCCTGGACGCGTCGACACGATGTCGGGGGCGGCCACGGACGGCGCGGGCTCGCGGCCGGCCACGGGCGGCATGGGCTCGCGAGCGGCCACGGACGGCGCGGGCCCGGCCCAGTCGTGGAGGACGTCGGGCACCGCCGTGGCCGGCGCCGTGCCATTCGTCGGATGCAGGGCGGGTGAGGCATCGAGATGTGCCTGCCTGAAGCGTTCGGTCGTCTGATGGGCGGTCCCTTCGGGCCAGGCAGGCTCGGATCCTGCGCCATGGCTCAGGGGGCCGTCTTCACTCCGTGGCGGCCACACCCCGATCGGTCCAGGCGCCTCGTCCTGGCCGGCCTCGGGCGTCTCCGAAGGACCGGGCGCCACGGCCGCGGTCGCCGTCGACCCGCGCGATCGGCGTCCGGGGAGGCGTACGGTCACGCGCCGGGTTGAGCCGGCCACGGACGCGAGGAGCGTGCCGCACGTCGGGCACGACAGGCGGCCGTATGGAACGGTGGCGCTGCACTCCGGGCAGGCGACCCGTTTCGTCGCCAAGAAGACCTCCAGATATCAGGTCAGGCTCGACCTGCGGGCCCGCGGCCGACAGCGTGCCAGAGGACCCCTCCCTTCACCAGTCCCCCCTACGGGTCAACCCGGCCCCTGCCGAACGTCCGGGTCGGCGTCCCGACGATTGGGTTCTGACCGAGCCAGCTCGGCCGTCCAGAGCAGCCCGCGCCAGGCGGAGGCGATCCCACCCAGGATCAGACCGCCGGTCCAGATCCCGACGAGGGAGACGCCGACGAACAGAATCATGCCGGCATCACCGCCGGGTGCGAAGCTCTGGACGAGCAGCGCCTGGAGGAGCGACCACACGACCGACGCAGCCGCCATCGGCGGTCCGACGGCGAGGGCCAGGCCCGCCAGGCCGAGAGCCGTCGTGGCCAGGGACGAAGCGGGTCGCCGAACCAGGTGGCCGATCGCATGCCCCAGCGCCGCCCCCATCGAGTCGTTCCGCAGGACGATCGAGCGCACCGCCAGGCCCCCCACGATCTCGGCCAGGAGCCAGACAGCCACGACCAGCGCGATCGACGGGGCGACCTCGCGCAGCACCCGGCTCACGAGCGGGGTCGCCAGGTCATAGGGCGAGATGAGCTGGCGGTAGGTCGCCTCGACGAGGGGCCCGACCGCGATGGCGATCGCCAGCCCGACAGGCACGAGGACCGCCAGACGGACCCCGACGAGCCGACCCAGCAGCCCGAGATTCAGGCGAATGTCTTCGCCGGGCGCCTCGAACGTCTCGGCCAGGTAGGCATCCGTCAGCGCGCCGACGGCAGTGCCGACGAGCAGCGACGCCAGGAGGACGCCGGTCACCGCCGCGATGATGCCTGCGGCCTCCGGCGATGGCCCCGACGGCGTCGCGGCCGTGGGCCCGACGATGTTGGCCAGGCCGACCGGACTGGGCAGCGGCAGGATCGGGACGAGGAAAAGGACGATCCCGCCCCGCGCCAGGAAGCCGGCGAGTCCGACCGGCCAGGTCGAGGGGTGCTCGAAGACGTGGACCGAGGCCGCCGTGACACCCGCCAGCCAGCCCCGGCCCCGCGATCCGGGCCGCACCGCCGAACGCCGGGCCACGGGCACCCCCATCACGGGGTGGGCGAGATCACGGCGAGGGGCTGGCTCCCGGTGGCGCACTGGATGCCGGCGGCGCGCTGGAGTTGACGAGCAGGTCGAGCCGCTCGAGCGCGTCCTGGACGAGAGCGATCTCCTGGCCGTACGTCGCGAAGTCGCCCGCTCGCAACGCCGCCTCGGCCCGCTGGAAATGCTCGTTCGCGTAGTCGACCAGCGCCTGGATGTCGGCCGGCGGCGTGGCGATGGGTCCGCCCGACGGTGCCGGCGTGGCCGTCGCGCCTGGTGAGGCGGAGGGCCTGGGCGTGGGCGTGGCCCCGCCGCCGCCGAACCCACCGGCCAGGAGCAGCCGCAGCGCCTCGTCCAGCGTGTCGCCCCAGACGACCGTGGTCGGTGACGCGATCACGATCTTCTCGAGCTGGGGGAACGCCGCGTTGGTCGACTTCAGGTAGATGGGCTGGAGGTAGATGAGCGAGTCCTGGACGGGGAGCACGATCAGGTTGCCCTTGATGACCTTGCTGCCGGCCGCGTCCCAGAGGCTGATCTGCGAGCTGATCGTCGGCTCGGCGTCGATCTTCGCGGCGATCTGATTGGGCCCGATGACCGTGGTGTCCTGGGGAAACTGGTAGACGCGGACGCCCCCGTAGTGCGCTGGATCGTTTCGGGCGGCCACCCAGGCGATCATGTTCAGGCGCTGCTTGGGGACCATCGGCTGGAGGAGCAGGAACTCCGGATCGGGCTCGCCGGGCATCCGCATGACGACGTAGTACGCCTCGGACGGAAGGCTCTGAGTGCCGCCCGGATCGCTCGGAACGGTCCACAGGTCGTTGTTCGAGTAGAACGACGAAGGGTTCGTGACGTGGTACGTGGCGAACTGTCGCGTCTGGACGTTGAAGAACTCCTCGGGCACGCGCAGGTGGGGTACGAGGTCTGCCGGGATCCGATCGGCCGGCGTGAAGAGCGTCGGAAAGACGCCCTCATATGCCCGCAGGATGGGATCGTTCGGATCCATCGCGTACAGGGTCATCGTGCCGTCATAGGCATCCATGACGATCTTCACGCTGTTGCGGATGTAGTTGAACGTGTCCCCGGCCAGCCCGCTCGATTCGCCCAAGGTGGACCCGTCGAACGGCTGTGCGTTGGGGAACCGATCGCTGATCGTGTAGGCGTCCTGGATGTACACGAGGCGTCCACTGGCCGTCACGACCAGGTAGGGGTCCTTGTCCAGTCGCAGAAACGGAGCCACCATTTCCAGCCGAGCGCGGAGCGAGCGATGGAACAGCAGTTGGCTGTCAGCCGTGATCTGATCGCTGATGAGCAGGTTGAGGTCCGTGAAGCGGGCCGAGAACAGGAGCTTCGTCAGCGTCGTGTCCAGGCGGATCCCGGACGTGCCGGTCCAGGCCGGGGCGTTGGCGCGCCCCTCGGCGTTGGCGTCGCTGCCGACCGGGTAGTCGAAGGCTGCCTGGCGGGCGTTGACGATGATGTAGTCCGAGTCGCGCTCGCCGAAGTAGATCCGTGGCTCGGAGATGGCCGGCGCGCCGGCCGTCGAGACGGGTGGCAGGTCGCGGATGATGAGCTGCGGCAGTCCGCCGGGCGTGGCCTCATTGACGGGGACCATCGCCACGCCGATGCCGTGGGTGAAGGTGATCCGTTGATTGACCCACGAGTTCGCCTGCGGATTCTTGTCCGGAGCGAGCTCGCGGGCGCCCAGCATGACCTGGCGGAGGTCGCCCGCGACCTGGTAGCGATCGGTGTCGATGTCGGTGAAGTCGTAATACTGGCGGATCGTCTGCAACTGGTCCAGCGTGTCACCCAGTGGGCGGTAGTCCCACAGCCGGGCGTTCTTGAAGGTCGCATCCTCCTGGGCGATCGTGGCCGCGGTCAACGGGGCCTCCCCGCCGAACTTGCGTGCGTCCCAGCCCTCGAGCCCGAAGGCCAGCCGGGTCATCCGGATGTTGTTGCCGATGTAGGGTTCCTCTACGGCGAACTGATTGGGCAGGACGCTGAACCTCTGGACCAGCTCGGGATAGATGCTGCCCAGGACGAATGACGCCACGAGCCAGGCGGCCACCGCCACGCCCAGGGGCCAGACCCAGCGCGTGAAGGCCGCGCCCACCAGGAACGCACCCGCCAGCGCGGCGATGACCGTCAGAACGTCGAACGCCAGGAACTGGGCGTGCTGGTCCGTGTAGCTGACGCCGGTGGCCACGCCGCGCGTGGAGTAGACGAGCTCGAGCTTGTCGAGCTGATAGCCGGCCGCCACGACGATGAGCAGCAGTCCGCCAAGGACGGCGAGGTGAACGCGAACCCGGGTCGTGACCGCCATCGCGCCATCGAGCGCGGCGACCGCGAATCGCCCGCCAACGAGGACGAGGCTGGCGATGAGCACGCCGCTGACGACCGACTGGACCAGTCGCAGGAACGGCAGGTCGAACAGGAAAAACCCGATGTCGCGGCTGAAGATCGGATCCACCGTCGCGCCCGGTCCGGCCGGGCTGAACGGGACGTGGTGGGCCCACAGCTGGATGGTCTCCCAGCGGGCCGAGACAGAGCCCGCGAGGCTCAGCGCGATGATCACGGCCAGCACGACCAGGACGAGTCGGGCAACGGGCGTGAGATCGGGGATCTCGTCCAGGTCGATGTCCGGGCCGGATCGGGTCCCGGAGCGTCGCGGATCGCCAAAGATGCCGCCACGATAGGCCGGCCGATCGTCGCCGTTACCATACCGATCGCCCGGCCGTCGACCCTCTGTCGCTCCGGCCGTCTCCGCCATCCGGCTCAGGAACTCGCGAACACCCACCCTCGCCCCAGCTCGCGGCGGGACGGCCCGCCCGGCGAGCCAGAGGTTGACCAGGAGGATCGCCAGGGCGACCGCCAGCGTGCCGACGAACAGCCCGAGCCGGGTCAGGACGCGGGTCCAGAACACGGCGTCGTAGCCGACGCTCTTGAACCACATCGCGTCGGTCCAGAACGTGACGACCGTGCCACCCAGGACGATGACCGCGAGGATGATGGCGCCGACGACGGCCAGGCCGACCGTGCGCCCGTAGCCCGGCCGGCCACCGCCATCGTCCGGGCCGCCGACGCGGCGCGGCTCGCGGGGCCCTCGACCGCCGATCCCCCGTCCCCGTGACCGGCCCGGGCCGCGCCGCGGCCGTCGCAGCGGCGTCGGCTCCGGGCCCGCCGGAGGCGGCCCGCCCGCGTCGTCTCCCGATTCGTCGTCATCGGGTGGCTCGGGCCGCTCGTCAGGCCTGTCGCCCGACCGCCGGCCACTCGCCTCGTCCTGGCGGCGGCGCAGTTCCTTCATGAAGTCGTCGAAGAGATCTCCCATGGTCGTTCGACGAGTCTACGGTGTCACGGTCGAGCGAGCCCCTCGACGGAGCGGCGAAAGCCGGACAGGACCGCCTCGGCCAGCGCGTTCGTCGGCATCGTCGCCGCCCGGAGCGGCTCCCAACGAATGCCGGTCAGCACCGCCAGCGGCGACTCCCACGGACGCGCGGGATCGGCGGGTGGCGTCGCTACCGCGAGGCGGAACTGGAGACGGCCCGATTCCTCGAGGATCAGCCCGGACAGCGATCCGGCGAGGCCCGGGCCCAGCCGTGCCGCCGGCGGATCGGGCGGTGGCCCCGCGGCCGGCGCGACGTCGCGGAACGACACGAGACCGTCGCCGTCGGCCACCCACAGCAGCGCGAGCCACCAGCTATCGGCGTCCTGGGATGGGCGGCTGATCCCGGCCCGCAGCGCGCGCCCATGCACGCTGACCGCCTGTTCGCGGAGAAATGAGGGGCCTGGCGACGGCAGCCGATCTGGCACAGCCCGATCAGTCTAGCCGGAGATGGGCTGCGAGCCCGGCGCAGGCGCTGTGGAGTCCGCCTCGGATATTCCGAGCATTGTTAGCTTGGCGCCCAAAACCCAGGAGACCCGCTCCAGGGGCCTCGGATGTTCCGAGCATCGCTGCCCGAGGTGCTGGACGGACCTGATGGAGGAAGCCGCGGGAGCCACGAAGGCACGATCCGGCAGCCGGTTCAGCCGCGGGATAGCAATGCTCGGAATATTCGCGCCAGAAAGCACGCGGGATGGCAATGCTCGGACTATCGCGCGACTGGAGTCGCTCGTAACGCGGCTCAGACCCGACCTACCGGACGGCCGAGGCTCCGGAATCGGTCGTCCCATCGCCAGCGGCCGGCGTGGCGCCGGTCGCCGGGCTCGCCGGTGCCGGGCTGGCGGCGGGCGCCTGAGCGGTGTCCTGTGTCGCGGCGGGCGTCGTGACAGCATCGGACGCCGGTACGTCGTCTCTCGCCGATACGTCTCCGGGGGCCGTGGAGCCGTTGGGCGAAGGAGCGCCGCCGGTCGGCGTCGACAGGACGCCCGGCGGGATCCTGGCGATCTCGCCGTCGACGACGGCATCTGCCGCCAGCCCGGCCGCCTCGCCCTCCAGGCGTTGCCGCTCGGCGTCCAGCTCCAGCCGGATCATCTCCATCCGGACGTCGACGGGTGGCGGCGCAAGCGACGACATCTCGGCCGCCGTCGGCGCCTCGACCGTATCGCCGGTCTCACCCGACAGCATCCCGAGCAATCCGCCACGCGGCCTGGCGGAACTTCTGCCCCGCAACACCGCTTCGGCATCGATCGACGTGACGCCGGGCACGCTGCCCTCTGCGGAGGCGACCAGTGCCGCACCGCAGGACGAGCACGCGCTGGTGCCGGCGGGCGCCGGCGTGGAGCACCATGGACAGCGGATGGTCTCGGGGGAGGTGGCGGTCGGTTCCTCAGACATGTACGACACTCTAGCGCTCCGCCGCAAGACGGCGCACCCCTCGATGGTCAGGGGGTGAGGCAGCCTGACGCATCATTCCCACTCGATCGTCGCCGGCGGCTTGCTGCTGATGTCATAGACGACCCGGTTGACGTTGGGGACCTCGTTGACGATCCGCGACGAGATCTTTGCCAGCACGTCGTACGGCAGCTTGGCCCAGTCGGCCGTCATGCCGTCCTCCGAGGTGACCGCCCTGATCGCGACGACGTTGGCGTAGGTTCGACCGTCGCCCATGACGCCCACCGATCGGACCGGAGTGAGGATCGCGAACGACTGCCACACCGATCGGTAGAGGCCAGCCGCCTTGATCTCGTCGATGACGATCCAATCGGCCTCGCGGAGCGTCTCCAGCCGCTCCGCCGTGACCTCGCCGATGATGCGAATCGCCAGACCCGGCCCCGGGAACGGCTGGCGATGGACCATGGCGTCCGGCAGGCCGAGCTCGATACCCACGGCCCGGACCTCGTCCTTGAACAGGTATCGCAACGGCTCGATCAGCTGGAAGCGCATGTCGGCCGGCAGGCCGCCGACGTTGTGGTGCGTCTTGATCTTCTGAGCGGCTTTCGTCTCGGGGGCGGTCGATTCGATGACATCCGGGTAGAGCGTGCCCTGGGTCAGGAAGTCGATCCGGCCCAGCTTGGCGGCCTCTTCCTCGAAGACGCGGATGAACTCGTCGCCGATGATCCGGCGCTTCTCCTCGGGATCGGTCACCTCGGCGAGCCGGCGCAGGAAGCGTTGGCGCGCGTCGACCATCACCAGGCGCATGCCCAGGTTTGCCTCGAACGTGGCCCGCAGCAGCTCGGATTCCTTCTTGCGCATGAGACCATGGTCGACGTAGATGCAGGTGAGCCGATCGCCGACCGCCCGTTCCACGAGCGCCGCGGCGACCGCCGAGTCCACACCGCCCGACAGGGCGCAGATCACCCGGCCGTCCGACCCTGTTGCGCGGGCATGCGCATCGACCCGGGCACGGATCTCGGCAACGGTCGTCTCGATGAAGTTGGCCGGCGTCCAGGTCGGTCGCGCGCCGGCGATGCCAAGGACGAAGTTGCGGAGCACGTCCCGGCCGCGGGGCGTGTGGACGACCTCCGGGTGGAACTGAATCCCGTACAGGTGCCGCGACGTGTCGGCCAGCCCTGCGAAGGGCGTGGAATCCGTCTGGGCGGTCGCCCGGAAGCCTTCCGGCAGGCGGGAGATCGAGTCGCCATGGCTCATCCAGACCGGCTGCTCGCGATCGAGGCCCGCAAACAGCCCGTCGTCGCCGGTGAGCGATACGCTGGCCGGGCCGTATTCGCGCTTGGCGGTGGGCAGCACGTCGCCGCCCAGCTCGCGGGCCATCAGCTGGGCGCCGTAGCAGATCCCCAGGACCGGCACGCGGCCACTCCAGATCGCGGGGTCCGCCATGGGCGCCCCGTCGTCGTACACCGAGTTGGGGCCTCCGGACAGGATCAGCGCACGCGGCCGTCGCCGCTCGATCTCCGACCATGGCGTGTCGTGCGGAAGCAGCTCGCTATAGACGTGCAGCTCGCGGACGCGGCGGGCGATGAGCTGGGCGAACTGGCTGCCGAAGTCGAGGACGACGACGGTGTCCGGCGCCGCGAGGTCCATGCCCGCAGCCAGCGAGCCACCCGGCCGGTCGTCCGGCGAGCGGGCCGGCGAGGGCGCCTTCAGCGCGGTCTCGAGATACGCCTCGACCTCGGCGTCGTCGGGGGCGAGCACCCGATGGCCCGCGTTGGCGAGCTCGCCGTGGACGGTCTTGCCGCGCTGCTTGGTCACTGCGCCCGGGTCAGATGCGCCCGGGTCAGATGCGCCCGGGTCAGATGCGCCCGGGGCCGACGCGCCCGGGGCCGACGCGCCCGGCGAGGTTGCCCCGGGATCCGACGTGCTGGATATCGGCGCGGCCGCCTGCCCGTCTGTGCTCGTCGCCGCCTCGACCGCGTCAGAAATGGCCCGCCTCCTGATTGTGCCCCGTCCTGGCCAGTGTACCGGCATGACGACGCCCCGAGGCGAACGTCGGGCCGTAATCACCGCCCATGGCGAACGTGCCGGTGAGCGAGTAGCCTATTCGGCCCGAAGGCCTCACGCTCATCAGGAAGGGGCCCCGCTCATGGGCAAGTCGAAGTCACGCACGGTTCAGGCCGGACCGGACGGCGCGGCCGTCCAGAGCAAGTCCAAGACCGCGAAGGGAGATGGGTCCGGGGATGGATCCAGGGATGCATCAAGGGGCGCTAGGTCGAAGGCGTCAAGCAAGGGATCCAGCGGGGCATCCGCGGCGGCCCGGTCGAGGGCCAAGGCTGCACGGTCGAACGCCACGGCGGCGTCACGGGCCGCCGCAAAGGCGGAGGACAGCCTGGGACCGGCGCTTGCCGGCCCGCCTCCCGAGGAGACCACGGCCACCGATGGCCGCGCTCGACAGCTCTCGAACAAGGACTATCTGCGCGAGTTGAGCCAGCTCCAGGTCGAGCTGGTCAAGCTCCAGGAGTGGATCCGCCTCCACGGGATGCGGGTCGTCATCGTGTTCGAAGGCCGCGACGCCGCCGGGAAGGGCGGCGCGATCAAGACGATCACGCTCAGCCTCAACCCTCGCTTCGCCCGAGTGGTCGCCCTGGGCACTCCGACCGAGCGCGAGAAGACCCAGTGGTATTTCCAGCGCTATGTGCCGCACCTGCCGGCCGCCGGCGAGATGGTCCTGTTCGATCGGAGCTGGTACAACCGGGCAGGCGTCGAGCGGGTGATGGGCTTCTGCACCGATGACGAGTACCAGGAGTTCCTCCGCTCGTGTCCGGAGTTCGAGCGAATGCTCGTCCGCTCCGGGATCATCCTCATCAAGTACTGGTTCTCGGTCAGCGATGCGGAGCAGGAGCGACGGTTCCAGAGCCGTATCGACGATCCGACCAAGCGCTGGAAGCTCAGTCCGATGGACCTTCAGTCACGCGCCCGCTGGGTTGAGTACTCGAAGGCCAAGGACGAGATGTTCAAGCACACGGACATCAAGCAGGCGCCCTGGTACGTGGTCAACGCCGACAACAAGAAGCGAGCCCGGCTGAACGTCATCCGGCACCTCCTCAGCCTGATCCCGTACGGGGACCTGACACCGGAGCCGATCGTGCTCGAGCCCCGCGAGCCCGACAGGGGCTATGTCCGGCCGCCGATGACGGATCAGACATTCGTGCCCGAGCCGTACTGAGAGCGTACGAGCCTCCCTCGCGAACGCACGAAGCGGCGCCCGGCTGGCCGGGCGCCGCTTCGGTTGCCGACGGCGGGAGGAGGAGGGAAACGCCGCCGGCGGTGAGTTCGCATCGATCGATCAGCGACGGCTCACCGTGTCGGTGGGGCGGCCGACCAGCCGGGCAGCAACCACGTCCAGGGTGAGAAGCACCGTGATCGCGAAGACGAGTGTGGCTACTGGATCCATGTTGGTCGACGCGCCTTCCTGGTGAGGGTCTGTGGTTCTGCGGGGATCATCGATCACTAGCATCTCGTCGGCGTCGGCCAATCGCCTGTCACGTGAACGGTCGTACGTCTACTTGCCGACATCGTCATCCGTCCATCACGCTCGGGCGGCTCGGCTGCGGCCAGGGCTCGGCGGCCCGGCGGCCCAGGGCTCGGCGGCCGGGCGGCCCAGCGATCGGCGGCTCAGCGGCCCCGCTGCCAGGACTTGCCCTCGCTGGACACGGCGGGGGCAAAGACCATCTCCACCGCCTGCATCTCGGCGATCGTTCCGGCGCCCAGGGCGGCCATGCTCTGGCGGAGCGCGCCGATGAGGTTCTCGCTGCCATCAGTCGAATGGGCGGGGCCGAGCAGGATGCGCTCGAGCGGACCGATCGTGCCGACCTTGATGCGCGTGCCCCGGGGTAGAGTCGGCGACGGGGCGGCCATGCCCCAGTTGGTGCCCCGGCCGGGGGCCTCCAGGGCACGTGCCAGCGGCGAGCCCAGCATGAGCACGTCCGCGCCGGCCGCGATGGCCTTCGCCAGCTCACCGCCTCGCCGCATCCCGCCGTCGGCGACGACGGGGACGTAGCGGCCGGTCTCGGCGAGATAGGCATCCCGGGCAGCCGCGACGTCGCTGATGGCGGTCACCTGGGGGACGCCGATGCCAAGGACCTCCCTGGTAGTGCAGGCCGCGCCCGGCCCCACGCCGACGAATACGGCTGCCGCGCCCTGCTCCATCAACGCGAAGGCGGCCTCGCTGTTCGTCGTGTTCCCGACCGCCACCGGAATGGGCATGAACCGGGTGAAATCGGACAGCTCCAGGGGCTCGTAGCCGGTCGCCAGGTGCCGCGCGCTGCTGACCTGGCTCTGGACGAGGAACAGGTCGGCGCCGTGCTCGGCGCAGAACGGCCCGAATCGGCGGGCGGCGGCCGGCGTGGCGGCCACGGCGACCTTCGAGCCCGTCGCGTGGATCTCCTGGATTCGTCGGGCGATGAGGTCCTCGCGGACGGGCTCGCCGTAGGCCTCGGTGAGGAGGTCCTGCACGGCCGCGTCCGAGCCCGAGGCGATCCGTTCCAGGACCGCGTCGGGATCCTCGTAGCGAGCCTGCAGGCCCTCGAGGTTGAGGACGGCCAACCCGCCCAGCCGGGCCAGCTCGCCGGCCATCCGGGCATCCACGACGGCGTCCATGGCCGAGGCGAGGATCGGGATGGCGAGGTTGATGCCGCAGAAGACCTGGGCCAGATCGACGTCGGTCGGCTCGATGGTGCTCGTGCCCGGCGCCAGGGAGACGTCCTCGAAGCCGTACGTCGGCCGGAGGTGGTCAACCTTGGATCGGAACGCCCGACGCTGTGCGGCTTCCGTGGCGCCAGGCCGCGCGGCGCCTGGCCGGGGGGTCTCTGGACCTTGGGCCTGGGTGGATGTCATCCCGGTGGCGTCGGATCCGTGGCGCAATCTGGCCTCCGTGTCGTCGCGGCCGCGTCCGCGGGCCGGAGCAGGTTGCATGCCAGTCTACCAAACCGAGCGGTCCGATCGGCCGGCCATCGTCAATCCACGATGCGCCGGCCGTCCAGCGAAAGCTCGAACCACGGGGCGCGAACCGGGTCCAGGAGGCAGTCCTGGATCCGGCCGATCGCCTCCCGGTAGGCCGGCCAGACGACGAGCGCCGCGGCGTCCGCAGGCGCCACCCAGCGCATGTCGTCGTGCTCGTGGGACAGCGTCGGCTCGGCGTCGGCACGGACGCGGACCGCGAAGACCGGCTCGACGAGCACGGCGTCGACCGAGGGCTCGTGGAAGAAGTTGACCAGATCGAGATCGAAGAATGCCTCGATGGCCTCCGGCCCGAACCCGGTCTCCTCGATGACCTCGCGGAGGGCGCCCACCGCGACGCGTTCGCCGGGCTCCAACGAGCCGGTGACGCATTGCCACAGCCCGGGCAGGATCCGTCCGGGTGCCCGCCGGATGAGCAGAACCTGCAGTCCGCCCCCGGAGGTGATTCGGTAGACCCAGCATTCGACGAGATCCGGGCGCAGCGGGCTCACCTCATCGACGGTTGCGCGGCGCCCGTCGGAGCGCCGAGCCGGACCGCCAGCTCGTGGAGCTGCTGCAGGTGCATGCAATCGTGAACACCCGCGAACAGGATCCATTCGCCGCAGCGAAGCCGGCCCACCAGCGGATGATCCAGCGGACAGGCGTCGGTCTCATGGCCGGCGACGCGGGTGGCAGCCCGCGCGATCAGGCGCTGGCTTCGTGCCAGCGCGGCGAGCAGGCCCTGGCGGTCGGCATCGCCCGGCCCCGGTACGCCGGGCACGACAGGCCCGGCGCGCACGGGAAACCGGCGGCCGGCGGCCAGTGACGCCGCCAGCACGAGCCCGGCCCGAGCATGAGCAACGTGACCGATGGCCTGCGACACGTTCCAGTCCTCTTCCTCGCCGGGCATCGAGAAGGCCGCCTCCGGCAGTCGCTCCACGGCTGCGGCCAGTGCGCCTGCCGTGGCCGCGAGCTGGCCTGTCAGGCCCCGGGCGGTGCCGGACCCGGCCCGGCGGCGGACCTCGCGCCGAACGCTCAGGAACTGCCCCGCGTCGATGCCGCGGTACGCGGCGACGACGTCGGGCGCGCCAGCCTCCAGCTCGTCAAGCCAGTCGTCGGCGGTCGCCGGGCCTGTTGCCGAGCCGGCCTTGGAGTCGGCCGGATGGGTCAAAGCCGCTCGTATCGCTCGACCGGGAGGACGAACACGGTCGCCCCACCGACCTCGACCTCGAGCGGGTACGGCAGGAAGAACTCGCCCGGCTCCATGATCGGCGGCATGGGATTGACGACCTGCGTGCGCGACTTGCAGTTGACCGAGATGATCTCCATGACGTCGTCCACCGCCGTCTCGTCCACGCCCAGGATGATCGTGGCGTTCGACTGCTTGAGGAACCCGCCCGACGAGTGAAGGCGGGTGGCGCGGTATTCCTTCTCGAGGAGAGCGTCGACCAGTGCACCGGCATCCTCGTGATTGACGACGGCGACGACGAGCCTCACCCGCCGAGTATAGGCGACGCTTGAGCGTGCACCGGCAGCTTTCACCCTCGGTGGGCGGCGGTTACTCTTGGCCGGTCCGCTGCGGCGAATGACGTCGAGCCGCCGGCCAGGAGAGATGCGTGACGAAGGATCCGGCGCCCGGTCCCACGAGCCCCATGACCGTCCTGACGGACATCACCGGCGCCCTCGCCCAGGGAGGCGAGCTCGATCCGACGCTCAGTCGGCTGCTCACCGTGACCACCGCGGCGGTGGCGGCTCCGGTCGGAGTGCTGTACCTCCGGTACCCGGACGGTTCGCCGCTGACACTGGCCCTCACGATCGGCCTGGACGAGCCGCACCGGGCGGCCGTCGAGACGGCCATGACCGACGAGCAGGATGCCGTCGCTGCCGTCGCTCGCGACCGCGTCTCGAGGACGGCGTCGGCAGGCAGCTTCGTCCGGGCATCCGACGTCGCCACGGCCGATCTGCGGCCACTCGTCGTTCGCCAGGACGGGCTCGACCTGCCACTGGGAGTACTGGCCGTCGGGTGGGACGAGCCCCATGAGGTGAGCGCCGAGGAATCGGCGATCCTGGACGCCTGCGCGGCGGCGATCGCGATCGCCGTGGACCGCGGCCGCCTGGCCTCGATGATCGCCGAGCGTTCCGAATGGTTCGAGCGGATGGCCCACGCCGACCCTCTGACCGGTCTGGCCAACCAGCGCACGTTTGCCCGAATCCTCGAGCTCGAGCTGGCCCGGGCGGGTCGGCAGGGCAGCGAGGTCTCGCTGGCGATCTTCGACGTGGACGACTTCGCGGCCACGAACGCCGAGGCCGGCCACGAGGCGGGCGACGACATCCTGCGCGCGGTGGCCTCGGTCCTCGCCGAGACGGTCCGGCTGGTGGATACGGTTGCCCGACTGGGCGGCGACGAATTCGCCGTGGTCGCGCCGGGCTCGGCCGGGCTGACCGTCGCCCAGCGTGTCGTGGAGGGCATCCGCGGTCTTCAGCCGGTCGGTGGACGACCGGTGACCGTGTCCGGCGGAGTTGCCCGGTTCCCGGCCGACGGGGCCAACCCCGACGAGCTGCTTGCCGCCGCCGGGGCCGCGCTCCAGCAGGCGCGCGATTCGGGCCGAGGCACCATCGCGTCGGCGACCGCCGCCGGCGGCTGAGGACTCACGGGCAGCCGTCTGGAACGACCGCGGGGTCGACGCTCGGGTGCCGCTAGGAGGAGGCGACGCCGGCCGAGATGATCGGCGGCGTAGGAGTCGTCGCTCCCGGACCGGGCTCCAGGGTCAGCGCCACGGTGACCCCGGCGGCAGCGGGCGCACCGCTGGCGGTGAGGTAGCCGGTCCCGTCGCTGCCGACGGTGAAGGAGCCGACCGGGACGGGATCCGTCTCGGGGACGATCACCCACGCCTCGTAGACCTTGCTGCCCGTCGTGGGGGCGAGGCCGCGCATGACCATCTGCACCGAGCCGTCGTTCGAGACGACCGCGAGGCCGCCGATTGCCGGGTTGTCCTTGCTGCTCAGGATCGCACTGTGACTGCCCGCCCGGGCCGCCGCGGTCAGCACCTGCTCGACGTGCTGGCGGTAGGCCATGGCCGCGTCGAAATCCGACCGGAGGCTCAGGTTCCAGGCGCCGAGCGCGGCGATGACGATGACGGCGGCCAGTCCCAGGGCCCACCCGAATCGCGCGGGGCCAGCTGTCAGGCGAGTGGCCGGGCGGGCCGGCCCGGCCTCGGCCGACGGCGTCGGAGGTCGAGCGATCGGTTGCGGCGCGGCCGATGGGCGCGTGTCGAGGTCGCGGGCGGCGGCCGCCATGACCCGCTCGCGGAGAGCGGCCGGGGGCTCGACGAGATTGACCGATTCAGCCAGCGCGGACACCACCGATCCGAGCTCGGCGAGATCCTCATGGGAAAGTGGGCAGGTGGCCAGATGCTCGCGGACAGCCCGGTCCTCGTCGGGCTCGACCGCGCCCAGCACGAAGGCCGCGGCGAGATCGAGGACCTGCTCGTGGGTCACGGTCGATCTCCGAGGCTGCCGTCGTCGCGGGCGAGCCCCGTCCCGGGCATCGGGACGTCCCCGAGAAGGGCCCGTCGCATCGTCAGCAGGCCGAGGCGCATCCGGCTCTTGACGGTGCCGAGCGGCGTATCGGTGCGGGCGGCGATCTCCTGCTGCGTGAGCCCACCGAAGTAGGCGAGCTCGAGCGCCTCGCGCTGGACGCCGCTCAGTTGCCCCAGCGCAGAACGGACCTCCTCGCGATCGAGACCCGCGGCCACCTCCGGCCAGACGTCCGGCAGGGTGAGCGCCGCCGGCGGCAGGCTCTCCGCATCCGGCAGCTCGGTCGTGGGGCGGCGCCGCCGGAGAGTGTCGACCGCCCGGTGATGGACGATCGACAGGAGCCACGTCTTGACGCTTCCGCGACCCTCGACGTAGCGGCCGGCGTTCCGCCAGGCGCCGAGGAAGGCCTCCTGGACGACATCCTCTGCCGTGGACGTGTCCGTCGTGATGCGGAAGGCGATCGAGTAGGCCATCGTTCGGTAGCGGTCGTACAGCTCTTCCAGCGCGTCGAGTTGACCGGCGGCGACGCGCTCGAGCACGGCTCGGTCGGCGTCGTCCGCCAGCGACGGTTGGCGGCCCGCGCCCGGAGCCCCGGCGTCCGTCATGGACTGGTGCGCACGGGGGGTACTTTCGGTTCATCCGCGACCGGCCGATCCGCTGCCGGCCGATCGGTCCACGCCCCCGCCCGCGCGCCCATCAGCGGCCCCGCGAGCTCCGGAAGACGGTCGACCAGCGCGGCGCGAATCGCCTCGAAGACGTCGTCCGCCGGCACGGCCGCGTCGATGACGACGAAACGCGACGGTTCGTGGCGGGCAAGGTCGAGGAACCCGGACCGCACTCGTCGATGGAATGCGGCGTCGAAACCGGACTCGAAACGGGTCAGCTCGTCGGCTGCCTTTCGGGCCAGGCCGGTCTCGATGGGCAGGTCCAACAGGATCGTCACGTCGGGGATCAGGCCGCCGGTCGCGAGGCGCTCGATCGTGCGCAGGTCGTCGAGTGGCAGCCCAGCGCCGTAGCCCTGGTAGGCGAGCGTGGAATCGGCGTAGCGGGTGCAGACGACGACGGCTCCGCGGGCCAGCGCCGGCCGGATGACCTCAGCGACCAGCTGGGCCCGGGCGGCGTTGAAGAGCAGGGCGTCGGCCAGCGGATGGATCGTCCCGGCGGATCCAGCGCGTCCCAGCAGCAGGTCCCTGATCCGCTCGCCGAGCATCGTCCCGCCCGGTTCTCGAGTGAGCGTCACCGGGACGCCCGCATGCTCCAGGACCGACTGGATGGACTGGGCCTGGCGGGTCTTGCCGGCTCCCTCGGGCCCCTCCAGCGTGATGAGCCGGCCGGGCGGGGCCGGGGTTCCGGGCGTGGTCACCATCCGAGTGTAGCGGCCGGGCAGGCTCCCGACCGCCGGATCGGGCAGCCGTACCATGAAGCTCGCATGATCCGCGTCGCCTCGCTCGCCGCCGCGTTCGGCCTCGTCCTGCTCCTCCCGGCGGCCGCCCTGGCTCACCCGCTGGGCAATTTCACGATCAACCACTTTGCCGGCATGCGCGTCGGTGTCGATCGGATCGGACTCGACGTGGTCATCGACTGGGCGGAAATCCCCACCTTCGGCGAGCGTCAGCGGATGGATACGGACGGCGACGGCCAGGTTTCCGACGCAGAGACCGAGTCCGAACGGCAGGTCGCCTGCACGAGCCTGGCCTCGCGCCTCACGCTCAATGTCGCCGGGCAACCGCTGGGCTTGTCCGTCGAGGCGGCCGGCCTGAGCTTTCCGCAAGGGGCCGGAGGCCTGTCCACGATGCGGCTGGTATGCGAGTACCTGGCGCTCCTGCCGTCGCCGCTGACCGCCGGGACGGCCGTCCATTTCGCCGACGGGTCCAGCCCAGGCCTCATCGGCTGGCGGGAGATCGTCGTGACCGGCGATGGCGTCACGCTCTCGGGCGCCGCGACCCCGACCCAGAGCGTGTCCGGGCGGCTGACGAGCTATCCGCAGGATCTCCTGTCGGTCCCACTGGCCATGGCCGGGCTGACCGTGGCCGCCACACCCGGCGGGCCGGGAGTGCCGGCACCGTGCATCGCCGATGCGTTCGCGCTGGTGGCCGCGCCGACCGCGGCGACGCCAGGCTTTGGTTGCGCGCCCGCCGCCATTCGGGCGGAGCAGGCCGCGGCACCGCCGGGAGAGGCGCCACTACCGCGGATTCCCGCTCCGGCCGGGGCCGTTCCCGGCGGCGTCGGGAGCGAGATCTCGAGCCTCCTCCAGACTCGCGACCTGACGGCACCCATCGTCATCGCGTCGCTGTTGACGGCCATGGGTCTCGGCGCGGCGCATGCCCTGACGCCGGGGCACGGGAAGACCGTCATGGCCGCCTACCTCGTCGGCACCCGTGGGACCGCCCCGCAGGCCGTGGCGCTGGGCCTGACCGTGACGATCGCGCACACCGCCGGCGTCCTGCTCCTGGCCCTGATCGTCCTGTCGGTCAGCCGGGTGACGCCCGAGGTGTTCAATCATGCCGCCGGCATCGTCTCGGGACTGCTCGTCGTGAGCATCGGCAGCTGGCTCTTCCTCCGTCAGGGGTTTCCCGTCCTCCGGGCACGGCTGGCACCCGCCGACCGCCGCGACCCCGCCGCCTACGACGATCCTGCCGCCCGCCACGACCCTGCCGCCCACCACGACCACGACCGCCACGAGAGCGAAATACACGGCCATGGCGGCGTCGAACACCGCCACGACTCGTCGGCCGGCGAGCCGCTGACCTGGCGGAGCCTGTTCGCGCTGGGGTTGTTCGGCGGTCTCGTGCCGTCGATCAACGCCCTCATCATCCTGCTGGCGACCCTTGCCACCGGCCGGGCGGCCTACGGGGTCGTCCTCGTCGTCGCCTTCGGGGCAGGCATGGCGATCGTCCTCGGCGGCACCGGCCTGGGGCTCGTCTACGCCAGCCGCTGGATGGCCCGTAGCCCGTCGGCGTCGCCTCTGGGTCGGATCGCCCGCCTGGCGCCGGCGATCACATCGATCGTGATCATCGTCGTCGGCGTCCTGATCACCGGCCAGGCGATCCTCGGCGCCCAGCCGCTCTGAGCGAGGGGGTGGGGTCCCGGCCGCGACGGCCTCGTCTGCTACCCTGACGTCCGATGCGCGACCTGACCGAGCGAGCCCTCGACACCGCCGCAGGTCGCGGTGCAACGTATGCCGACATCCGCGTCGTGCGCCGCCTGGAAGAGTCGATCGCGATCAAGTCCGGCCGGGTGGAGGGGGTCGCATCCGGCGATAGTCAGGGGTTCGGCGTCCGGGTCCTCGTGGGCGGCGCGTGGGGCTTCGCGAGCTCCCATCGACTGGACGCCGACGAGGTCGATCGAGTGGCCGGCGAGGCCGTCCGTATCGCCCGGGCGTCGGCGACCGCGCTCCGCCATCCGGTGGTTCTGGACGATCGCCCGCCCGCTCGCGGCAGCTTCGAGACGCCGGTCGAGGAGGATCCCTTCTCGCTTGCGCTCGAGACGAAGATCGGCGACCTGCTCGCGGCCGACGCGGCCGCCAACCGCGTCAAGGGCATCGCCTACACGGAGTCCATGTACGGTGCCCAGCGCGAGTGGAAGACGTTCGCGGCCAGCGACGGCTCGTTCACCGAGCAGACGATCACCCATGTCGGCTCGGCCGTGGAAGCCAACGCCACGGAGGGCGACGAACTCCAGCGGCGAAGCTATCCGGACAACGGCGGCGGCTGGCAGGCCGGCGGGTACGAGTGGGTGCGGCAGCTGGACCTGGCCGGCAACGCCGAGGCCTACGCCGAGGAGGCGGTGGCTCTCCTGGCGGCGCCACAGTGTCCGCCGGGACGGCGGACCATCATCCTGGATCCCTCGCAGCTGTACATGCAGGTCCACGAGTCGTGCGGCCACCCCTCGGAGCTGGACCGAGTCTTCGGCACGGAGGCGAGCTACGCCGGGACCAGCTTCCTCACGACCGACAAGCTGGAGGAGGGCTTCCGGTACGGCTCGGACCTCGTCACGATCGTCGCCGACGCCACGGCCGCCGGGGGCATGGGCACGTTCGGCTGGGACGACGAGGGCGTCGCGGCGCAGGCCATCCCGCTGGTCAAGGACGGCATCTTCAGCGGCTACCTCTCGTCCCGGGAGACCGCGCCGCGGATCGGCCGCCGGTCCGGTGGGTCGATGCGGGCGGATGGCTGGAACCGGATCCCGCTCATCCGGATGACCAACGTCAACCTGCTGCCGGTCGATGGCATGAGCCTCGACGACGTCGTGGCCGACACGGACGACGGGCTCTACCTGGCCCAGTGCCGGAGCTGGTCGATCGACGATCGCCGGCTCAACTTCCAGTTCGCGACCGAGGTCGCCTACGAGATCATCGGCGGCAAACGGGGTCGGCTGCTGAAGAACCCGACCTATACCGGGATCACGTACGAGATGTGGCGATCGTGCGACGCGATCGGCGACGCCTCGAGCTATCGCATGCTGGGCACGCCGAACTGCGGCAAGGGCGAGCCGACCCAGGTTGGCCACATCGGCCACGCGGTCTCCGGCGCCCGGTTCCGGGACGTCCAGGTGGGAGTCCTCAAGTAGTGGCCGACGAGCGGTGACGGCCGACCGCCCGATGGACTGGCTGGCCACCGCCGAACGAGCGGTGGGCCTGGCGAGCGCCGCCGGGGCAACCGAGGCCGAGGCCCTGGTCACCGCCGACGACGCGCAGCTCACACGGTTCGCGAACAGCGAGATCCATCAGAACGTCGCCGAGACGAACATCCACCTCAACCTGCGGTTCGCGATCGGCAAGAGGATCGGCGTGGCCTCGACCGGCCGGGTCGACGACGAGGGCCTGCAGCAGGTCGCCGAACGAGCGGGCGCCATCGCCCGGAACGTCGAAGAGCTCGCCGACTGGGGCGGCTTACCCGGTCCAGACGGGACGCCGATCGCCGACCTCGCGGCGGCCTTCTCCACGGCAACCGCGACGTTCACGCCGGAGCTGCGGGCAGAGGCCGTCCGCGCGGCAATCGCTGCGTCCGACGTCGCCGGCGCCACCGCCTATGGCTCGTTCGCGACGACGACCGAGCGGATCGCGGTCGCCAATTCCAAGGGCATCGGCGCGGTCCAGGAGCGGACGTGGGCGCATTTCATCACGGTGTCGATGGGCCCCGACGGCGGCTCCGGCTACGCCGAGACGGCGGCCGTGGATGCCACCACGATCGACGCGGGGGCCCTGGGCCGGGAGGCCGCCGAGAAGGCCCGGGCGAGTGCCAATGCCCGCCCGGTCGATCCTGGCGACTACCCGGTCGTGCTCGAGGAGTACGCCGTCATCGACCTCCTGGACATGCTCGGCTACCTCGGCTTCAGCGCGCTCGCCGTGCAGGAGGAGCGGTCGTTCGTCGAGATCGGCAAGCGGATCGGCTCCGAGCTCGTCTCGATCGTGGACGACGGCGCCGAGCCGACCGGCCTGCCGATGGCGTTCGACTACGAAGGCGTGGCCAAGCAGCGGGTTTCTCTGGTGGACGCCGGCGTCTGTCGGGGCGTGGTCTACGACGTGCAGACTGCGGCCCGCGACGGCGTCCGCTCGACGGGCCACGGCCTGCCCGCTCCCAACCCGTACGGCCCATTCCCACTGAACATGCTCATGGACGCCGGAGACACCCCGCGGGACGAGCTGGTCGGCGGCATGGACCGGGGCCTCCTGGTGACGCGTTTCCACTACACCAATCCGGTCCATCCCAAGCTGGCCATCGTGACCGGCATGACCCGCGACGGCACCTTCCTGGTAGAAGACGGACGGATCGTCGCCCCGGTCCGCAACCTCCGCTTCACCCAGAGCTACCTGGATGCCCTGGCCGGTGTGATGGCGGTGAGCCGCGAGCGGCGTACCCTCAAGGGGTTCCTGGGCGGCTCGGTCGTGCCGGCGCTCCGGATCGAGGCCTTCACCTTCACCGGCGCCACGGAGCACTGAGATGATGCTCGGCGATGACCGCTGGGTGTGCGGGACGTGTCGGTCCATCAACACCCGTCGATCCGACCATTGCTATCAGTGCCATGCGCCTCGCCACGTGGTGGAGGTGGATCCGCACGACATTCCGGGCAGCGGCCACCCGACGGCGACACCGCCCCCGCCGGTCAGCCCGTACCGCAGCGCCCGCCAGCGGGCGATCTTTGCCGCCAGCCTGATCCTCGCCGCGTCGGCTGCCTCGTTCTTGGGCTGGGTCGCCCAGAGCCAGGCCATCCTGACCGCAATCGACGTGCAGGCGAGCGCCACTCCTGAGGATGCGACGGCTGTCGCCACATCCGCTCTGGACGCGATCATCCCGGTCAGCCACCTCCAGGTGCCACTCACGGCCCTGTGGGTCCTTCTCGCCGTGGGCGCGCTCGTTGCCTGGTCCGCCTGGCTGAGCCGGGTCGTCGACAACCTGCCCGCGCTTGGGGTGGGCTACGCACGGGTCTCGCCCCAGATCGCCTTCATCGAGAACTTCCTGATGGGCCGCAATCTGTACAGCATGCCGGCCAGGGCTCGGGAGGTGATCCAGAAGCTGCACCCAGCCGGTGGCGGCGACGAGGTCCTTGCACTGGCCTGGGTGGCGCTCTTCGGCAGCGTCATCGGCGGCCGGGTGGGTTTCTATGTGGCACGCATCCTGGCCGGCTCCGAGGAGGACTACCTCCGCGCCCGGATCGTCGTGGGTGGCCTGACCACGCTCGTCGCCATCGCCGGTTACGTCCTGGTGGTCGCGGTCATTCAGCGTGTCGAGCGCCTGGCCAACGAGCGGTCGGCGGGAGCCGGGGCGCTGGTCGCTGCCGGTGCCGCCTCGCCCGCCGGTGCCGCCTCGCCCGCCGGTGCCGCCTCGCCCGCCGGTGCCGCCCCGGTCATTTCCGGCGGACCGGCCCCGGGAGCGACGGCCGAGCCCACGGCAGCCCCAGCGACGGCCGCCGCCGAACCATCGCCGCCGCCGGCCCTCGTCGGACCGGCCTCGACATATGCGGCCGGGCGAACGGTGGAGTTCCTGGCGCAGCGCGCGTCCGCATCGCCGCGGGGCACGCCGGCCGGCGGGACGCCATCGGCCGGCGGGACGCCATCGGCCGGCGGGACGCCCTCGGCCGGCGCAGCTTCTTTGCCCGGTGCGGCTTCTTCGCCGGGCGAGTCCGCTGAACCTGGCCCGGCCGACGCGTCGCCGGACGAGCCACGGCGTTTCGCCTGAGCAGGGCGAGCCATGGCCGACGGCCCTTCCATCCGCGAGCGGCTTGGCTGGCCGCCATCGCCCGAGCTCCATCGGAAGATTCGCAGGCTCTGGCAGCGTCACTCGATCGCGGAGGACCGGCGCGACATCGACGAGCTGATCGCCACGCTGACCCCGGACTGCGTGTACGAGCTGGCGGCCGCCAACCAGCGCTGGGAAGGCCACCAGGGCGCCCGCGAGTTCTACGGAACGCTGTTCGCGGCGTTTCCGGACAACCGTTTCGACCTGACCGACATCGTGATCGGACCGCAGGGAGTCATGGAGGTCGCGACGCTGACCGCGACGCATCGGGGCCCGTTCGCGGGCCTCCCGCCGACGGGCCGCCCGGTGCGCCTGACGGTCGTCATCCACTTCCCCTGGGATCCGGAGGCCGAGCTGTTCACGGGCGAGCGGATCTACCTGGACCGGGGCGAGCTCGGCTAGGGCCGCGACGACATCAGAAGTACCGGGTGGTTTCGGCCGGGGCGGTCCTATACTCGCGAGCCGGGCCGCCGTCACGAATCGCCCACACGCGCCATTGCCATTGCAGAACGAGCGCCGTCAACGAGGCAACCCCGAATGACCAGCGACGTCTGGATCTGCGGCTCATGCCGATCGGTCAACACCCGGCGGTCCGGCCAGTGCTACGCCTGCCACGCCTGGCGGGACGCGGTCGCCGTTGCGCCGGCTGACGTCGGGTCACTGATTTCGGTGGTCAGTCAGGGGACTGCAGCCCCGGCGCCTGTCGGCCATCGATACCGAAGTGCCCGCTGGCGTGCCCTGGCGGCAAGTATCCTGATCATCGCGATAGCTGTGACGCTTCCGGTCCTGTGGTGGTACACGAACCGATCGCTCGGCGCCCTCCAGGAAGGCAATGCCGAGCTGGCCAACTCCATCGCGGCCGAGGAGCGGCCGATTCTCATCGGCTACGCGGGGCTCGTCATCCTCGCCTTCGTCGCGTGGGCGGCATGGCTGAGCAGGGTCGTCGACAACCTGCCGGCCCTGGGAGTCGGCTATTCCCGTGCCACCCCGCGGATGGCGTTCATCGAGAGCGTTATCCCAGTGTTCAACCTCTTCCGGCTTCCGGCCCGTGTCCGCGAGGTGACGCGCCTCCTGCATCCGCAGGGCGGTGGCGACGGCCTCATCGCCGCCGCATGGCTCGTGATGTTCGCCGGCTGGGTGATCCTGGCCGTCGGATTCAGGCTACTCGTTGCCGCCCAGATGATCGATGAATCTGCGGACCCCCTTCCGACGTTCTCTGCACTTCGCGCAATCGCGCTCGGCAGCACGTCGATCGGGTTGCTGATCGTCGTCGCATTGATCAGGCGCGTCGAGGCGTTGGCCGAGGCTCGAACCCGGGATCTGGCGCCGGCCGGGACTGATGCCGCGGCGGCTCCGCTGTCACTGCCGGTCGCGATGGTCCCGGATTCGGCTCCTGGCACTGGAGGCCGCGAGCCGTCCTGGCGAGCGGGGCCTGCGTCCACGTTCGCGGCCGGTCGCACCGTGCAATTCCTCGCCGGTCGAGCGGCTGCCGGATCACCACGGGCCGGCTCGGACGCCGAGGACTGGGACGAGCCGAGTCTGGGCCACCCGGCGCCGAACAGCGAGGCATCCCCGGACGAGCCAGAGCCTGGCGACAGGATCCACCTCGATCGAGCCTAGTTCGCCCCGGTCGGCCCTCAGGCGGCGCATCGACGGCGGCCACAACGCAGTGGCCGTCCACTCGAACTCGTCGTGCACATGTTCCTGGTTACCGCGTCCATCTCACGGCGGAGGCGAAACTCGATGCGCGTCACGCAACGATTCCGAGACGAATGTGCACGCTCGCCGCTCGATTCGGTCGATTCTGCGCGCCGATCACACACGTTCGTCCCGCTTCTGTTGCGGGATCTGCAACCCGTGGGTGGACCTGGCGCCGGCCGACCGCGGCCCTTACCGCCAGGCCGCCCGGGCGGCGTCCGGATACAACCTGACCCGGCGATAGGGCTCCCGTCCGCGCGATCGCGACAGGATGTTGGCCCGCTCCGCCATCTGGTGCTGGAGCCTGCGGATGTAGGCGTTCTGCGGCGACAGCTCGACCGGCTCGGACCGTCGCACGACGAGCCCGATGGCCTCCTCCGTCTCGCGCATCGCAGCCTCCCGCGGGTCGAGCTCGAGGGCGAAGATCGAGGTGAGGCTGGCCTGCATCTGCTGGGTCGTGTTCGCCTTGAGGACGTAGATCGGCATCGCCCGCTCCTCGGCCTCACGGAGCATCGGCGTCTTCTGGCGGTACTCGGACTTGAGGGTCATGACGACGTCCGCCTCGTCGACGTCGCGGGCGATGACCACCGGCAGCTGCAGCTCGCGGACCGACTGCTCGAGCCGCTTGCGGCTGATCCCCTGGGGCAGCACACGGAGGGTCGGCAGGGCGCCGGCGCCCTCGACATGCAGGACGCTGCCGTCACCCTCGTCCGCCTCGTCCGGCTCTTCCGGTTCGGGCCCGTCCGCCCGGCCCAGGTCCGGCTCGGCCGCCAGGTCGTCGGCGTTGACGGGGCCTGTTCCCTCCTCCGCCTTCAGGGCGTTCAGGGCTCGCGCGGCCTGGTCGCGCCACGCCCGTTGCCGCTCCCGCTCGCGCGCATCACGAGCGCGCTCGTCCGCGGCTGCGGCGCCCGCCGCGCCGCGCTCAAGGGGCCCGCGGTCGGCAATATCACCGGCAACGAACGGCCGCTCCTCCGGCCTGACCGTGAGGCCGCCGGCGCCACGGAGGCCCACCGCCGGCGGTGTCGCAAGTCGCTCGCCGGGCAGCATGCCACGCTCAACCGGGCCGATGTTCAGGGCGCTCTCCGACCCCTCCGGGCCGGCGTCGGGGCCGGCGCGCGGCGCACCCTCGCGGCCCGAGCCGCCGCGGGTCTGGCGCCAGCCGCCCGATGCGCCCGGCCGGTAGCCCGGTCGGAATCCGCCGCGATCCGCCTCGCGATAGCCGGGCCCCGCCCCGTAGCCGCCGGTGCGGTAGGCCGAGTCGCCCCGCCAGCCCGGCTCCATCCGCCACGGCTGGCCCGTCCCCACCAGGCCGGCAAAACGCTCCGCACCCAGCTGCTCGCGCGGGGAGGGGCGCGGTCGTGCCTGGGACCGGTGGACGCCCTCCTCGTCGCGCCAGCGCAGCTCCGGCGCGATCGGGTCGCCGCGGAGCATCGCGTCGACCGTGTCCGCTACGTCGGGATGGGTCGTCACCCGGTCGCGATCCTGGATCTCGATGACGACGTCGAACGTCGGCGGCGCCTTGCGCTCCAGGACGCTCTTCTGCGTCCGCCGCCGGCGCGCCTCCTCGTCGCCCAGGGTGACGCTCTGAATGCCGCCGATCAGGTCGGACAGCGTCGGGTTGAGCATGAGGTTGTCCAGGGTGTTGCCGTGGGCCGTGCCGATCAGCTGGACGCCGCGCTCGGCGATCGTCCGGGCGGCCACCGCCTCCAGCTCGGTGCCGATCTCGTCGATCACGATCACCTGGGGCATGTGGTTCTCGACCGCCTCGATCATCACCTCGTGCTGCATCGACGGCGTGCGAACCTGCATCCGGCGGGCCTTGCCGATGGCCGGATGGGGAATGTCACCATCGCCCGCAATCTCGTTGCTGGTGTCGACCACCACGACGCGCATGCCGAGGTCGTCGGCAAGGACGCGTGCGGCCTCGCGGAGCATCGTCGTCTTGCCGATGCCAGGGCGGCCCATGATCAGGATGCTCTTCCCGCTCTCGACGAAGTCCTGGATGATCTCGATCGTCCCGAAGACGGCCTTGCCGATCCGGCAGGTTAGGCCCACGACCTTGCCGGTCCGGTTGCGAATGGCGCTGATCCGGTGGAGCGTGCGCTCGATGCCCGCGCGGTTGTCTTCGCCGAAGCTGCCGATATGGTCGACCACATGGGCGATGTCGGCCTCGCTGACCTCTCGCCGGAGGAGCGTCACCTCACTGTTAGGAAACCGCGCCTCAGGCCGACGGCCCAGGTCCAGGACGACCTCGATGAGCTGCTCCTGGTCGGTCAGCTCGTGGACGGCCGCGACCACCTCCTCGGGCAAGGCCGAGAGGAGCAGGTCCAGGTCGTCCATCGTTTCTCGACTGTGCTCCGACGGTGCCATTGCGCCTCCCTGGAGACCGGGCATCCGGTCGCCCTGTTGGTGCGTGTCCTGATTCGCGGGTATACGCGCCTGCCTTGCCATGTGACGTGCCCTCAGCGGACCGCCGGCACGAGGGCCGGCTCGGCGACCCGAACGAGGGTCTCCTTCATGAGCAGCGTCACCGTGGCGATTGCCGTGAAGCCATGGTCCTCCAGAACGCGGTCGATCGGATTCTCGTAGGTTCGAACCGGCGCGATCACGCCGTGGTCGTGGCGATGGCCGCTCTCGCGGCCGGTCCGTGACGCGATGATGCCAAGGGCATATCGGACCAGGTCGGTCGTGTCCACGCCCGGGCGGGCGAGCACCTTGAGGTAGTGCGGCTGGTCTTCCTTGGCAAC